>Ga0307416_100000021_pt1 | contig 189730 bp, 192 predicted proteins | sample DK1Cmetagenome_2_FD_203821 | JGI IMG/M metagenome (GOLD analysis project Ga0307416, IMG submission 203821) | Maize rhizosphere microbial communities from greenhouse at UC Davis, California, United States - DK15-C-3 | ecosystem: Host-associated > Plants > Roots > Rhizosphere > Soil | place...
TTTCTGAAACAAAATACGGCAACTTTTGGTTGCCGTCATATAATGTAGTTATTATTTAATTCAATCTAAACCCTCATAAAAATCACTGTTGCTGTTTCTTTTGACAATACCATTTTCTCTTTTTTCAAAGATATAATCTCCATTAAAAATTAAATAGTAGTCTTCTTTAGGATAAATTTCATTAGTGATTTTATGAACCATTTGTAATACAGATTTTCTTAATAATATTGAACCTGCATGTTTTTTTATAACATCAAATGAAACATAAGAAGCACCTGCAAATTCCAAATCAATCAACTCACCATCAAACCCCCCGTTCACACAACCGAAAGTAGAATCATAGAGTTTAGATATTAAGAAAAGTGAATTATCGTGTGTTTTAATAAGATTTGTTAATTCCTGTTTTTGTTCTAATTTTCTTTTAAATTGTATATTATATGTTAGTCCCATTTTATTTTGCTATTTTTAAATGATTAATTTTACCGTCTTTTGTTATATAGATAATCTCTTCCAGACCTTCAATAGTCCAACCTGAAAACTGATTTTGAAGTTTATTTATATCTCCTTCCCAAATTTTAAGATTTAATATAATTCTTTTTGTTTGCTCTTCTTTAATTTTTTTCTCTATGGAAGACCAAATATTCCTCACATTTGTATCTTTATAAGGTGAATAACAATCAAAAATTTTACCTTCAATTTTATAATCAGGGTTTTTCAATGTTCCTGATATTTTAGGATTCTGCTCTATGTCAAACCCGTTTTTGGCTAAAATTTCCGCTGCTTCATTTTCAAGTTCTAAAGATATCCTCGTAGCGTCATCTGATATTTTGGGCATTTTGGTAACTACTCCTCTAGGTCTGGCAAGATTATTTGTAGGCCTACTTGGTTTCGTCCGATTTTTTAAAACTACTAATTCATCCAAAATTTCTCCAACTTTCTCTGAACTGTAGCTCACTTTTCTAATATCCTGCAGAACTTTTTGATAAGCTTTATCATACCGGCTTCCCTGAGCAATAATCTCACCTTTATACACCAAAGCAAATCTCCTATTACTGCTTATTGAGCCGATGGCATCAGGATTAACACCTCCTTTTTTTCCAATACTCTCCATAATAGCAGCAGCATCAAGCTCCATAAAGAAAGCCCCGTTTTGTATCAAAGCATCACATTCCGATGTTTTTGAAATGAACCCAGCGCTTGGGGTTACCCATTCTGTAGGACTAAACAGACGAAGGTCTTTCCTTTGAAAAGCTCCACTGTTCAAATCCAAAAATACGGAAATTGCACTTGCACGCAACCCCTGTCTTACTTTTTCTGCTGTCTGGGGTAATTTAAGCAGGTTTAAGCAGCTTCTGTAAAAAGCGACAGCAATTTGTGCAACACCAACAGTGAGCTGTGGTACTGCTACTGCGCTTCCCACCACAGTATAAAAAAGATCCCACTGCCGGAGGAATTCTTCTCCTCCAGGAAGCTTGGCAATTTCCGCCCGGAACGCCTGTATGGTGAGATCCGGTAATGCCAAACTAAGATCCGCAGCGGCAGCTAATAACAGGTACGGGTTTCCCGATAATGCTAATGTTCCGATTCCAAAAACTACTCCTATCATGTCGGCCACAATCCGGATCGTTTCATTAATATCTTCCCATTTTTCTGCATCAGCCAACGCTTTTACATAAATAGCAGGAACCATCATGATAGTACCCTGCTGTTCTGCTCCTTCATTGGTTTCTGATGTATTCTGCTCTATGAAATAAACCATGTCGAGAGGATAAAACTCGGCTCCTTTATCCAGATCTTCTGTTACCTGCTCGGTTGCATTAGGATCTCCTTCTTTGGGTACAATGAAAATTCTCTTTGTTACTTCTTTCTGCTGCTGAAGAAAAAAAGTCTTTTCATCTGATTTTCCAAAACCCAATATATCTCCCGCCAGCCCAAAGACTTCAGTATTTACTTTATATTCATTTCCTATTTTGAAAGTAGGGGCTCCTGCCTTCGGACGGTTATCAGAAAAAAGACAATACTGTATTAAAATGGTGGCAAAAATGATACGGTTCGATTTCATTTCTCCATTAAACTCACTTACCCCATCCAGGTTAAAATAAATTTTGTTACAGAGTTCAGGACTTTTTTTGAACTTATTCAGTAAAAAAATATGATCAGGAAATGCTTTCAATACATTGACTAAAGCTGAACTTCCATCCTTCCATCCACTAAAAATTCCGATATCGTCAAGTTTTGTTAAAGCAAGAAGATGTCCAAATAGCGTTTCATTTTCAAGAGCCATTCCCTGAAGAACAAATTCTGGTGTCTCGCTGTAAAGAAATTTAAGCTCCTCGGCACTTTTAGCTTTAAGAAAACTGGATTTGTAAATTTCTGTAAAGTAGTTTTTGTATTCCGGGTAATTTTCAAAATCATCATATCCCACATACCTGACCAGTCTCCTGAAATCTTCATATGAAAAGGTTTCCAATATAATAGCTTTTTTTCTCCTGAGCTCTACTTTATCAGCATCTCTGTGATAAGAATAAATAAGTTGGCCGGAGAGTTCCTCTTTTGAAGCATTGATTGTAAATTTTATTTCGCACTGCTGCTGCACCAAATCTACAATTTCCTTATTTTTATTAAGGTAAGTTTTTAGCCAGATGATATTTTCTTTATCATCTTTTATATACTTTTCTTCCGCACTTTCATCATAGTCATTGATGTTATAGTCCAGAATAGAATGCCGGCTTAACACATTGTTGTATTTTAATTTGTTACATAACAGCTGCTTTTTTATATAATCATCAGAACGCCAATCTTTACTGATTATTTCTCTAAATTCAAGTGTTTCCATAATTTTCCCATTTTTTGAAAAAGGCAGAGCATTACGCTCTGCCATTAATTAATACTTGCTAGGAAAGCTTATCCAGCTCTTCTTTGTGAGTTTTCACAAATTCATCCAGATAAGAAGCCAGAAGCTCCGTAAAGCCAACCTTACTATTCTTCAGCAGCCAAAGCATATACTGATAACTAGAAATTTTAACCTTGTCGCCAACCATGTCATCTGTAGGTTCAACCAAAGGCTGCTCAATTGGTTCACCATAATTATCACGGAGATAGCTCCATGTTTCCTTATAGATTACCCACTCCGGGGCAGGAAGAGATATATTGATCTCTTCACCGGTTTCTTTGTCTTTCAGTACCTGCTCATAGTTGAAACAGATAAACTGCTGTTTAGATTTGGCATCAATATCCAGAACACGAATACTCCTATTGAATTGTGGAAGCTTCGGATGCTCAGATAATGGTAATTCTGTAAGATTTAATTCAACATTTTCGATGTCATTGATTAAAGCCTGTATTTGAGTCGTTATTTTTAATTGTTCGTTCATAATTTTAAAATTTATATGCTGAAATAATTTGTAAGTTTAAAAATCGGGCATTATATTGAGAAGCCGCAGTTGTATCATAACATGTTCTGATAGCTTTCAGCTTGACCGGACTGTTATTGATATTCACATTGGCAATTGAACTTATTGAACCACTATTGGTGTAAATTACCGTTGTCAATATATTTTCTGACTTTTGAAAGATAATTCTCTGTGCATTTGAATAACTTGCCCCTGGAACTGTTTGCCCTAAAAGGCTTTTAAAAGAATTTCTTTGAACAGCAGCTCCGGAAATTAATGTATTGGCTAAAGAGTTTAATGTATCTGTACATAACCCTCCAAAACTATCGGACAGTGCGGGATCAAAATCAAAAAATAAAGCCACTTCAATAACGAAGTTATCCATCATCGTACAGATTTGCGAGCTTAGCCCGGTGGTGGCTACTGTCGCCGAAGTTGGAAAATTTATTGAATTTCCTCCTGAATCCTTCAGTGTTGCGTCTGTAGAAAACAAAGTATTATTGGAAATAATATTATCATTGATGTGTCCACCATAATTTAATACATTCCAAGTAATGCCACTTAGGTCAATATTGTCTAAAGAACTTGCCACTCTAAAAGTAACCCCCGAAAGGTAGGTTGCAACACCATTCCATAATTTTATCTTATATGTCCCAACCGGAATGGTAGAAAAATTAAAATAAAACGTAAGATTTTGACCTGTGGTATTGTTTATATTAACCTGTGAATTAGGAACCGCAGCGATATGAACGCCATTTATATCACATATTGTCACAGAAAATGAAGTAGGATTCAGATTCAGATTAGCACCGATAAGAGAAACATACTTATTGTTGTTTGCATTATCCACAACAATAGGGTTAATTAGAAAAACACTCATTGTAGCGGTGGTCCACCCCCCATTCATGCCTGTCTTCCAAGCTGTTTTGTCGCTTTCTGTTAACTGGTTAGGAAGGTTCATAAATGCACCTTTACCGTTTGATTTTCCTATTCTGCCAGATACATTTTGAGCTAATAACGTATTAAAAGTAGTATCACTCGAAACATCAGCTAATCCTGTTACTGAATAATAAAGCCCTGATGTATTCATTGTCCAGTTGGCACCGAGTGTCAATCCGGCACCGGGTACCGTAGTCAGAGAAGAATTGGCAACGTTTTTTCCTAAATCACCAGCAGGTAATTTCGCTACATTTCCATTGTCATCCAAACCCACAATTTTCGGATAATCTAAAACATTACCATCTGTGGAAGGTATATCCAACTTCTGATTTAATTTTTCGCGTGTATTGGCGTTGTAGTCTCGTTGGTTTATGATTCCCTCTGCAATAAAAGAAGGGTTTGAAATCGAAAGATGAGTATCTGCCAGTTCCAGAGGAATACTTCCATCAGTAACAGCATGTGTTTTCAGATCTCCATTTTGATCAATGGCATAATCTGTATAAATGGGAGAGCCAGACTCGGCGACCTGGTAAATGACATTAGTTTCCCTCTCTTCAACCGGAGGTAATTCATTTACACGTATAATTTTTCCTATTATAGACATATTTTTTATTTTTTTAAATTAGTAATTCTTGTTATTGCCAGTCTCCTGAAATAACTTTCTGTCCTTCAGTAGTTTCCACTCCAAGAAGATGATCATTGGGTATAAAATTAGTTTCACATATTGATCCCAATTCATCATCAAACTTTACTCCAGGCTCACAGTTACAAGGCAATGCTTTTTCCACTTTCAGTCCGATGGAACCCGCCTGGAGAATAGTAAGTGAAGTAGGAATTTTCTCTCTCCATGGCTCTCCTTCTTTTGTGGCTTTTGGTGAACGCAATTCATCCACAATAGACAGGAATAGAGGATCATCAATTACCGGAATTTCTCCTCCGTTCCAGATTTGCCCTGTAGCTAAGAAATGTCTTACCGTTTCTTCAAATCCTGGTCTTACAGTAACGATAACTCTTGCCATCCCCGACTGCATAAAGGCTCTGAATACAGGATCATTATCATCAAACTGATAAAGATCCGCCCAGTTAGCTCTATTGCCCCAATAATAAGGGTACAGATAATAGCTTATGAGTTCCCATTCGAAAGCCTGTTCCATGAATTTTACAAAGGCTGCATATCTGTCCAGGGTTCCATCTACTTTTATTTCGGTATTGGTGAAACTTTCCGTAGAATTATCTGTCTGGTAATATTTATTTTTCCCGAATGTTAATTCTGCGTTTGGATTTTGATTCAGCATATAGGAAATACAGTTCCTTCTCAGGATGGTATTTTCTATTTTTCTGTAGAAACCTGGATTTGAACCCTTGATTTGGACACCCAATGCTTTTGCATCTGCTAAAGCAGCTTCATATTTAGCTAATTCAATTTCGTACGCTTCAATGATCTTATTGAAAGCTTTCTGGAGCCATTCATTTTTAGCTTCTGTAGTCAGTTTGCATTTTACACTTGCATTGACATCAATTGCATGAGCTCCAATCAATGAGAAGGAAACAGGAACTACCTGATAAAAATTATTAATTGGCATTTCAGAGCCAATCATATAAACTCCTCCGATTCTTAAATAATGGCCTAATACTCCTTCTCCTCCTGTCTGTATTATTCCTGTAGCCGCAACGGTTACATAGTTTTCAGGGATTTGGATTTCTGCCCCTCCGGCGATAGCTTCATCATATTCTGATCTTCCATCTGATTCCGCAGCTGTATTGGAAAAAGCTTTACCTACATAAATGATTTCTTCTGGTTTTTTATCAATCTCTACCTTGTATTTGCTTAACCAGTATTTTAAAACCTGCTCTCCTGAAGCCCCATCCAAAGATGCAAAATTCTCCATTTTGTTAACCGTGGATGTTCTGGGATCTATAGGCTTTATCAATAGGTTTTCAGTGGTTTTGCTGGCTTTCATTCCTAAATTATGGAGCTTTGCCGGTTCGGGAATCATAAATTCAAACATCATACGCTTACCATAGTTATAGATCTGGTTTTTTACCACTTTATCTACCCATCGGTAAACGCCCACTACATGGTTGCTTCCTTTGGTGTTGTCAAATCCATGTTTGTTATTTTCTTCATATTCTTCCAGGATTTTATCAATACGCTCTTCCTTCACCTTGGTAACAATTCTGTCCAATGCCCTTGCTGTTATATCTTTGGCATCAGTGACTGCCTGCCGGTTACTTTCTTCTTTGGAATTGTGGGAAGCATAGTTAGCTGCAGTATTTAGCATATATTTTGGAGAAGAACCAGCTCCCCATGAAGCATTAAAACCAGCCTGTGTGGCAAAGTCTTTGGATTCCTGAAGTATTTTGGAAACTTCACTTTGCATTTCATGCCTTTCGGTAGAGGTAGTATCTGTCAGCTTTTCTTTTTCAGATTCTGAAGATCTGGTGGTTTGGGATTCACTGCGTTTAAGTCTTCGTGTTGATTTTTCTTTATACTCCCTTGCCATAATGTTTTCGATGTGTGCAACATCTCCTTCCACATAGCAATAAGTACTTTGCTCTACTTTTCGATAATCGGCAATACCTATATTTTTCATTCCGAAGCCTGAGGGAATAAATGGGCCTTCAGTTGTCGGGTTTTCTGGGTCTGTCGGATCTATAACCCTTTCTTTTGGGGTAAATATTCCGCGTCCCTGAAACAAATGTACATCATCATTGCTCCTGTTTAATGTCACCTGCATTGTATAGGAAAGCCCGTCACTTAAGACAACAGCTCCTTCCAGTTCTATAACCTCTAACTTTTCAATATCCACATGAGGAATTTTATTATTGTGAAAGAGGGAAGTTACGTTAGCGGCACCACTCCACGGGTCGGTACCGGAACCTGACGCAATGGTCTGTCCGCCTACTTTAACCTGATAATTTCCACTAATAATCTGTTTGGGCTGGTTTATATCCGTAGTAACAGCTATTGAATGTCCAATACCAGGCATAAGCGGAACCCTGCGAGTCGTTGTCGTGAAGGGGATAACTCCATTATTATTCAGTGAATTGGTAACAGGAACTAAAATGCCTCCCATATTGGTAAATGTAGGCTGGTTAATCACTGTATTGTTTAGGATCTGCTGCTGCTGTAATTGGCTGTCCTGTATAACAGCTCCGGAAACTTCTGCAAAAGTAGAAATTCCTTCTAAAGCCTCACTGAAAGATACTGCTCGGAAGATTTTACTTAATGCGTACTTGCTTTCATCAGTTAAAGCACGTTCCAGTTCTTCAGGATTAATTTCCGGCCTGAACTCAAAGCTAAACTCCGGTAAGTTAAGTGGAGACACGTGAAGGCTTAAAAGTTCTTCATTTAACCTGGATAATTCTTCTTTTAAGCCCAAATTTGAATCAAATAATTCAGGATTAGCAATGCTCAGCTCGGTAAGGTACTTAACTCTGTTTTCAATAACTTTTTTTCTGTTCTCTGTTTCTGATAACTGTTTCTGATAGTCGGCCTGAATGGGTTTTACTTCTTTCAGATAACTTTCATAGGCCACTTTATAGGCTTCCTGATATTCTTTCTGATAAACTTTTTCCAGCTTATTCAGTGATGCTGATAAATCCTGGTTCAGATGCAGGTTACCAACTGCTTCTGTATACTTTTGGCCTTGTTCGTTGTAGAAAGGTTCACCCAGCTCTCCTTCTCCCGCTACAGCCATCCTGGCGAAACTTATTGCCCGGGAGCCGTTTCCGGCCTTGAAAAGCTCTTTTGGAAGAACTACTTTTGCTTTTATCACATATTCATATCTTGATTGGGTAAAGCCATCATAATATCTTAAGATATGATCCAAATGTAAAAGCTGCATTAATGTTTCCTTGGCATAAAAATCCATCTGAGTAACCACTTGATAAACAAGGTTATCCCAGATTTTAGAATCAATACGAATAATTTGTTGCTGGTATTCTCTATAATGGCTGATTTTAGCATCAAACTCATCTTTAGTCGCTTTGGCTTTATTTCTTGCTACCCAAACAGCAAGTTCATAGAATGCTGTATCCTGCACTTTTAAGGATTCTTCAGTTTCGATTGTTAAACCTGCAATTTCTTCACAGATTTTCCGTAAAGATTCGCCAGCTTCAACTCTAGGGTCAATGACTCCTTTTTGAGTGGCGTAATCTCTGAAAATAAACCTTCTTTCTTTGTTTTCATGATCAGATAGCTCAGCATTACGCATAGTAGCAAACCTGAATAGTGTTTGTGAGCTATTATTTTGATTAATATCTTCCATATTTTGTAAATTTGTTTGATTTTTTAAAAGGTCTGAAGCTCTTTTTAGTAGATCCTCTCCAAATTTTAGCCTTATTTTTTTAGGTGGTTTCCGGCAAAAGATGTCCACCTTGATTTTTAATGTCGATTTTCATTTGTGTGTTTTTTCTTGAAGCAAATATCAGAGCCGGAAGCGACAGAACTTGACGTGTTGAAAATAAGTTTTCAATTTTTATCAATTAAAATCCTACGGATAACTTAACCCATTGAGCAATGGGACGTTATCCTTGATAGCTGTATAATTACCTTATTTTTTGCAACAGTTCAAAGAAGTTCAGATTATAAGTTTAGAAACTAAATATTTAGTTATTGGATTTTTGAAAACTAGAAAACCACAAAATATGTAGTCCTTCTTGGCATTACCTAACTCCTGCACTCAATGATAAAGGGCCTTAGATTTTTCAAGTATTAAAAAACAGGAGAAATGGAAGTCTCAGAAGAAAGCATTTAGAAGCATTATCAAATAAATTCATATCTCCCTGAAATTCAAAACAAAATGTCGTAAATTTATTACTCATAAAAACAGTGTTTTCCCCCTTTTACAGACTTGAGCAGTTTCCTAATTTTGTTTTATAAAATTAAAAACCATAAAAATGAAAACTCCTTTTTTATTCAAGAATCTAAGCGCACTTCTTGCTGTGCTTATTTTAAGTTTTTGTATGCTAAGCTGCACACGCTGCTCCGAACCGCCTAAAGAACCCGTAAGTGACAGCTATAAAAAGAAACTGATCAGCTATCGTGAAGGCCGGATTCTTTATGATGAATATTCCAGGACCAATAATGCAATTCTTACAAAATACAGAAACGGAGAACCGGATTCACGCTGGTACTGGTTTTCTGTAGAAGATATGGAAGGCTATCTTAAATATGTAAAAGAAACTGCTAAAAAACAACACCTGAAAAATCCGGGCATCAGAATTTATATGGGAAAATACCCCCAGAATCATCCTAAAAGCAAAATGGCAAAACCGGAATATGCCGGTTATCAGACCATCTTCCTAGTTCCTACGGCTCAGAATCTGAAAAGAGACCCCACAGGAACAATGTCCAGAGCCATGAGATCCACAGATGAAAATATCAATGTAAGGGAGATGGAGGTTCTGAATATGACCAATCTGGCTCCTCCACCTAAAGTGTCTACCGCAGATATGCCGTAAAAATAAAGCCATGAACTGGAATATAGAAATAGGAAAGCAAATATCTATAGTGCTATCTCTCATAGTAATAGCTCTGATGATCCTTAAATACAGGAGTATAAGAAAAGAGAATCTGTTTTTTATGTCCGGATATATATTATTCTCTCTGATCGATATTTTTTGCTATTTCTATTTTAAAACTACTCAACGGTCTACCGAAATATTTTTTGTGATTGGCTTTTTAATGATTGTTTTTTTTCTGTATCTGTTGTATTATTTTCAATTACTGTATTGGCCTATTTTAAAAAAACTGCAGTTGATCCTTTTGATTCTTTTTGTGGTCAATATTGTTGTGATGTTTTATACAGAGGACGATCTGCTGCATCATTTTTCTTTTAATATGCTGTATACCGATATCCTTTTGTTACTGTTTTCCATTATTTTATTTTTATACCAGACCTTTAATTCTGATAAAATACTGGAGCTTACTAATTATTTGCCTTTTTGGATTTCAGTTTCTTTACTGATTCTTTTTATCGGGAGTATTCCGATCCTCTATTTCAGGACTACCGTTTCAGAGCATATCTATTTTTTTATTCTATTTATACTGAATTTTATCAGTAACGGGATACTCATTCTGGGTTTGATTTGGAACAGACCGGACAAACCTAAATAAAGCTTAAAAGTATGGACGAAAATAATTTGGTTATTACCTTTACCATTACCTTACTTATTGTCGTTTTGATGATGATCTTTATCTATGTGGTTTTTATTAAAAAGAAGACCACTCTTCTGATCGAACAGAAAGAAAAAGATATGCGGTTTGAGAAAGAACTGGCCACCTCACAGGTCGAAATAAAGGAACAGACGCTGAATTATATCGGTCAGGAATTACATGATGATGTGGGTCAAAAACTCTCCGTGGTCCGTTTGAGACAGAATCAGCTTATTTCCAAACTGAAAAATGCGGAAAAAGAAGAACTGAGCGAACTGAGTGAATTGCTGGGTGAATGTATCCAGGATATCAGAAACCTTTCTAAAACCCTGATTACGGAGCAGATCATTCATTTCGGACTGACGGAATCCATAGAAAGAGAAGTAAAAAGAATACAGAAATTAAAATTATTAAAGATCGAATTCATCACCCAGAAACAGGATATTGATATTTCGCCCAAACATGGCCTGATCCTTTTCCGGATCATTCAGGAAAGCATCAATAATATTTTAAAGCATTCCAGGGCCAAAAATGTATCTATCCGGCTCGAAGACGATCATGAAGCCTTGCGTATTCATATTTCCGATAATGGAAAGGGCTTTAATACCACTAAGATACAGGATGGTTCGGGACTGAAGAATATGGAGCTGAGAGCTAAGCTGATCCATGCAGAATTTTCCATACAGTCGGAACTTGATAAAGGAACACAGACCTCAATAATCTATTATAAACACTTCATATGAAAACTATTCCCATAGCTATCGTTGATGACCATACCTTAATGTCTAAGGCATTGGAAAATATGATCATGGAAAACCCTCAATACAGCGTGATTATGAACCATCCCAACGGCGAAGATTTTATTGCCGCCATAGAAAAGGCTTCAGAATTACCCGCTGTAGTACTGATGGACATCAATATGCCTTATAAAAACGGTATAGAAACCACAGAATGGTTAACTGAGCATCACCCTGAGATAAAAGTGATCGCGTTGACCATGGAAGATGATGAAAAAGTACTTATCAAAATGCTGAAGGCCGGAGCAAAAGGCTACCTTCTGAAAGATATGCAGCCGGCCATCCTTTTTCAGGCGATAGATACCGTATTTGACAAAGGCAGTTTTTATACCGATTTCGTCGCCCAGAAATTGTTAAAGGTAAAATCAGAAGACCTTAAAAACGCGTCTCTTCTTTCCGAATTAAAAGGCCGGGAAAAAGAATTTATAAAATGGGCCTGCAGCGAACTTACCTACAAGGAAATAGCGGACAAAATGTTCCTGAGTCCTAAAACGATTGATGGCTACAGGGATTCTGTTTTCACAAAATTAGAAATAAAAAACAGGGTTGGCCTGGTTCTATTTGCTCTGAAACATGATCTCTGCTAATCAATTTTCTTTTTAAATCATCATTCAAAACCATTATAACTCAATCATTCATCCGGTAGATTTTTGCAATTTATCGGATTTTCATTATCCCCTTCATAGTAAAATCTGTAACAGGGCTCAGTTCTACACACAGCAAGTTTTCTTTCAACACAAAGGTCTATTCTGATGCCGTGTAGTATAAGGAGAGCAAAGAAGGATCAGTTTCATTAATCCGATTAAGCGGTTTTATCCGTCAGCTTCATCAGCGACGTAGTCGAATTCTTTGCCTTTCTCAAAATTATCCACTTCCTAAATAACCTTTGCGTTAAAATGAATTTTTAATCCGCAATACTTAGAACCATCGATCAACTGTGTAAATCCGTGGTTGAAAAACTCATTTAAACCTTAAAAAAGGTGTTTTACCTACCACATAATTAGTCTTTTACCTCTGTTTTCGTTCTGTTGAATTATGGAATTTTGTCCTGTAAAACTAATCCATGAAGGCAGAACCCGAAAAGCCGAAACAGAGTAGGGAAAATTTAAAAACTAATAAAATGAAAAAAGCACTCGTAGTAGGAATCAATGACTATGCACCCATAGGATCAGGCGGACCGGATCTGAACGGCTGTGTGAACGATGCCCGGGACATGGCAAACACATTGGTCATTTGCGGATTTAATCCCGCAAAGATTAAAATTCTCACCAACCAGAATGCCACAAGAGCCAATATACTTAATTACCTGAAAGCATTGGTGAACAGCAGTGTAAAAGGAGATTCTCTGGTCTTTTATTATTCAGGACACGGCACCAGAGTGGCCAATATTGGGGCAGATCTGGAAATAGACGGTTTGGACGAAGCAATTTGCCCTCACGATTACGCAAGTGCCGGCGTGATCCGTGACGATGATTTTAAAGCAGTACTCAGTAAAATGAAAGCAGGTGTGAATCTGGAGGTTATTTTTGACTGCTGTCATTCAGGAACAGGAACCAGGAAAATGGATCTCGGACTGGATTTAGAGCTCTCTTATGAAACGCCACGTTTCATCCCACCAATGCTTGAAGATGAATTTTATATGACGTATGCCAGTGAAATGCAGTCTTCTAAAACTACTAAAAAAGTAGCTTCCATGACCAAAGCCTTGGTTCCCGTTGCCGGAATGAATCATACGTTATGGGCCGCTTCTAAAGACAACCAGGTATCCATGGAAGGAAATATGAGCGGCCAGATAAGAGGCTACTTCACCTATCACTTCTGTAAAATACTGCGGGCTACCAACGGCAATATTGTCAGGAAAACACTTGATAAACAGGTCGCTATTGCCTTAGCCGCGATGGGGGCCGCTCAGCTCAACCAGACAGAAAGCATGACAGCAGAATTTTCTCAAAAAATATTTTCGTAAACATCAAATCACTGGCGGAATCCGAAAAGCCATCCAAAGAGTAGGAAAAAACTGATTAAAAACTAATAATCATGTCTAAAACTGACAATAACAAACCAATGACAGCGGAAGAAGTATCAAGACTTAAAACCGTTAAAGCAAAATCAACTGAAAAATTGACAAATGCCGAAAAATCAACCAGCCAGGGACCTGCCATGGAAACCATTGACGGAAGGTCTTTTCCAAAAGGAATGAAATCGATAGGAATGCCTCCCGGTGAAAAAGTAGCAGAAGGAAAAGTACTGGAAACCGATCACTTCTACCCTACCCATTCAGATTTTGAATATCAGCCTAAACTGGAAGCTAAAAAGGACCGTAAACCAAAATTCATCGACAGAGAATCTTTCTTATCCGCAGAAGGGGTAAAAACTATATTCGGTCCCGATCAGAGAAAGGTATATAATTCCACAGCTTATCCATGGAGATGTGTGGGAAGAGTAGAAAGTGCTTTAGGCTCAGGAAGCGGAGTCATGATCGGTCCGAGACACCTCCTGACCTGTGCCCACATTGTGGACTGGCAGCCTAATAACACCACAGGCTGGCTAAAATTCACTCCTATGTATTATAACGGAAGTGCTCCGTACGGAAGCGCATGGGGTGCACTAACGTATTATAAGTACAAAGTAGCCGGACCAACCATAGATTCCACAGAAATTCAATATGATTATGTTGTGATTGTTCTCGACAGACGTATCGGAGACAATATAGGATGGCTGGGTGCCAAATCATATTCCGATTCATGGGATGGCGGAGCTTACTGGACGCATGCAGGTTATCCGGGAGATTTAACCGGAACCCAGAGACCAACTTATCAGACTGGTATTGCTTTAGACGGAGACTTCTGGAGTGCTGATGATAATGAAAGCATGACCCACAAAGCAGATATCTGGCCGGGACAAAGCGGTGGTCCGTTCTGGGGATATTGGGATGGAGTACCTTATGCTGTAGCCACACAAAGTGCCCATAATTCAAGTGAAAATTTTGCAAGTGGCGGTTCAGATCTCGTCAATCTCGTGATTAGAGCCCGAAACGAACATCCATAACCAATTATTTTCTTAAGTGAAGAGCCGGGCCAGTGTCCGGCTTTTTGTTGTATTAGATTTTAGCTTAAAAACACAACAAAATTTTGACAGAAAAAATACCTAATAAATTCTCTTTGACTACACTATTAACAGATATACTAACTCGGCAAAAACGGAATGAGTTCGATAAAGGTTTACATCAGGCAAGATACCAATATGAGGACTTTACCTCTATATAAATAAATATTTTAATACATTTGTTTAAAACATATTCTGAATGAATTTCGAGCAGATCAACTTACATCTTGAGGCATACAAAGCGCATGACCAGATCCTGGATGCCGCTAAGTTTTTAATCCATTCCTTCGATCTGGAACATGAAAACTTTGCCGGTTTCGGATTCCGGGAAGAGCTCTCTCCCACTTCCATGCTTTTGACTGCGGAAGGAATATTGGGTGGTCCTCAGACCGTAATGATCCCCAAGAATTTATTTGATTTTGATCTGAACCTCGTTCTGAATATGATCGCCCACGAAATGCTTCATGTACGACAGAAAGCTTCCGGGCAGGTCATTGAAGACAAAAACGAGCGTGAATTTCAGGCCTATTATGAAATGCTTTTCCATAAAGTCTTTCCACAGATCCCGGAAGTCTCGGATCATTATAAGAAATTCTTTGGAGGCCAGGCACTGGAATATTACAGGAGAATGGGCGAAGGATCGGAACTGCAGCAGAAATATGCATCAGAAAAAGCAGAAGTAGAACATTTAATCAATTCATTATCATGACTATAAAGCCGGAAATATCCTGGACAGACTTTGAAAAAATAGATATACGATGCGGAACGATAATTTCAGTTACCGATTTTGAGAAAGCAAGAAACCCTTCTTACCAACTGGAAATTGATTTTGGTGATCTGGGAATCAGAAAATCAGCGGCACAAATTACTGCTTTTTACCGGAAAGAAGATTTAATCGGAAAACAGATCTTAGCCGTCGTCAACTTTCCCAAAAAACAGATTGCCAATTTTTTCAGCGAATGCTTGGTATTGGGCGTTTACGGAGAAGACAAAAAGGAAGTGACATTACTGACAACATCACTTCCCACTAAAAATGGTTTCCAAGTAGGTTAAACCTATTGGTGCAATGTTTTTGTTCCCAAATTGGTAATCTGTCCAAAGGTCACCGAAACATTACCCGTGCTTTCGTCTACATACCCGGTACTGTTACTTGCGTCATAAGAGACGGTATAAGTGCCCTGAGACAGGCCGGAAAACATAAAGAATCCATCATTGTTGGGTATTGCCGTTGCAATGGTATCTGAGGCCACAATTGCATGCACTACCGCGTCTGCTGCCTGTGGCTGTACATAACCTTTTATCTGCCCATTTGTTAATTCAGAAAAGGTCCTAATTACCGGCTTCAGAATGTATGACCCGTTTTTCCGGTACTCACAATAGATCTTCCGGCATCAAAATCTATCCATACCGTATAAGCTCCGTTAGCTTCTAACGTCTGATGCCAGTTAAATTTAAGACCGCTCTGTTCGGCAGAAGGAGTTTGCAACGGATAGGTTACCCCATTAGCAACCAAGGTATTATTAGGGCCTAAAACCATCCTCATCTGAGAAATATTTCCTGCCGGCAACACTGCCTGTCCTAAAACAACATCAGCCCCATTTTTAAAATTAAGAAGATTATAAACTCCCGGACTTGGAAAATTGAGTGGAGTCCACTGGCCATTGCTGTTGATTTCAATTCTCTGAATATCTATATTAACAGCATCATACGCGGCGGGGCCATCTGTAAGCCTCACATTCACTGTAGCAGTATCACTTCCTTCGGAATCATTGCACGAAGCCAGAAAAAGTATACCTATACTGCTTCCTATTATCAATAATTTTTTCATAAAATAGTATTTTGTCTGTTCTGTAAAAACGTTTTTGATAATTATTTTATTATGTCATATATTTCAGTCTTAAAAACTAGAGAATGATACAGCACATCCCCCTGGAAAAAATTTTATTCCTCGATATCGAAACTGTTCCCGGTGCACCATCCTGGGACGTGTTATCTGAAGCAGAACAGATGCTTTGGGAAAAGAAAACAAGGTTTCAGAGAAAAGAAGACATTAGTGCAGCAGAATTCTATGACCGTGCCGGCATTATGGCAGAATTTGGAAAGATCATCTGCATCACAATCGGAATGGTCGAAAAGAATGAAACCTTAAAAATTAAGAGCTTTTCGGGCCACGATGAGAAAAAGCTGCTTCAGGAATTCGGAGAGATCTTCAACAGCCCGAGACTGAATAACGTAATTCTCTGTGCCCACAACGGAAAAGAATTTGATTTCCCATGGATTGCAAGAAGGTATCTGATCAATGGAATGCAGCCTCCGGTCCCTTTCCAGATGTTTGGAAAAAAGCCATGGGAGATTCCGCATATTGACACGATGGAGCTTTGGAAATTCGGAGATTATAAAAGTTTTGTTTCTCTGGAACTGCTGGCTCATGTGTTTGGAATTCCCACTCCCAAAGATGATATAGACGGTTCAATGGTTTCATCAATCTACTACATAGAAAAAGACTTGCAGCGAATAGTTGACTATTGTGAAAAAGATGTCTTAACTTTGGCAAATGTTTTCCGACGGATGCGTCAGGAAGATTTGTTGAAAAGGAATATCAATCTAGATTAAAAAATGAAATTTACAGACGATCAAATTGCTGACATTGGTGAGGAAATCATCAGCGTCTTAAAATCCGTATACGACCCGGAAATTCCGGTAGATATTTACGAGTTAGGACTGATATATGATGTACAGATCTCCGAGGATGGCGATGTAAAAATTATAATGACCCTTACTACCCCGAACTGTCCGGTTGCAGAAAGCCTGCCACAGGAAGTAAAAGACAAGGTAGGAGAAGTGGAAGGCGTGAAAAGCGTAGATTTAGAGCTTACTTTTGAGCCAAGCTGGAATAAGGATATGATGAGTGAAGAAGCGAAGTTTGAATTGGGAATGCTTTAGAATTACCCTTTAAATAAATTAGGCTGTCCGTATTGGCAGCCTTTTATTTTTGTAATTAAAACATTAAGGTTAAATAATACATTAAGATGGTTTCATAGTAAAAATCAATCATTTACTTAATAAAAACTTAAAACCTAAACAGCCCTTAATGGTTAAAAATGTTTCTCAGATATCCTTCGCAATTTCTTTTCCTTCTCTCCGGCTCCATTCGCTCCATGAACCTACATACAGATCAGGAATTGGGAAGCCTGCATAATCCAGTGCTAAAATAGTATGGCAAGCCGTAACACCTGACCCGCAGTGGATAATCAGATGCTGAGGTTTATCTTTTAAAAGTTCCTTATATTTTTCTTTTAAAACTTCAGGTTTCAGGAAGTTTCCGTCCTCATCAAGGTTTTCAGAAAAAGGAATATTAATTGCTCCCGGAATGTGTCCGGCTACCAGATCAATCGGCTCAGATTCACCTTTATAGCGGTAAGCATCTCGTACATCTATAACCGTTGAAGAATGGTTTATTATCTCATTTTCAACATCTTCCAAAGCTTTAACAGGAAGAAGCCAGCCTTCTTTTTTAATGACTGAAGCTTGTTCAAAATTTTCTTCACCGGATAAAAATTCTATACCTTCTTTCTCGGCAGACTGTATGCCGCCATCCAGCACCTGAACGTTTTCAAACCCGAAAGATCTCAGCATCCACCAGGCTCTTGCTGCAGCATTGGCCCCGTTTTTATCGTCGTAGATAACAATATGAGCATCTGCTGATACTCCAAGATTTGACAATGTTTCAGCAAATTTTGCAATATCCGGAAGCGGATGTCTTCCTCCAAAAGCGGCATCTTTCCCAATCTCAGCGAGATCTTTATCCACATCTATAAAACGGGCTCCTTTGATATGTTTTTCAAAATAAGTCTGATATACATCTTTCCCTACTCTGGCATCAAGGATGATGAGGTTTGGGTTATGAAAAATATTTTTTAGTTCGGATGGTAAGATTATTGGTGACATTTTGTTGATTTTGGAGTTAAATGATAAGTTTTTGGCTAAAGCCAACCGAGTTTCTAATATAGGAAAGCGGGTTAAAACCCGCTCTAATTTAATTTCTTAGTTTCTTCTATTCAGAATCTTCACAATTTCTTCTCTAAGTTCCTTAATAGTAAAGTTACCATTTTTGAAACCAATCGGATAAGTTTTATGACTATCAAGAGATTCTTCACAAATTACAAATTCAGAATTTGTCTTTTCAATCTGAAATGTTTTTTCTATATTAAACTTGCGTTCTATTTTTTTCCCGGTTTTATCTATTAAATAAACTTTATAAAGACTGTCAAGCAATTCTTTGGGTTTATCAAAAGATTTATGAATGTTAATCCACTGCCCATTCCAGGAAAATTCATCAACAGGCACATTTTTAAATTTCATATAATCTTCGGAAAGAAGCTTTTTAAAGTACAGATCTTTCATTTGCTCGAAAACGCGATCTGCTTCGATAAATTTATCTTCCGCGTTCAAAGCTTTTATCCTTTTTTCATACAACTCATAATTTTGGGGAAATTTTAAAATACCATCAGCATAGACCTTTTCAGACTTTGAAAAATTTTTTGTCTGGGCGTAATAAAAATTACCGGCATCCTTTATAAGCTGAAGGTACCAACTGTCATCTTGTTTTTGCGATTTCAAAAGCCCTTCGGTATATGTTTTTTCCTCATTTATAATATCGTTTGTTATACTGTAAACACGAGCTTTTTCAATATAAAATTCAGCCTTAGGATGTTTAGAAATTGCAGTATTAAAATCAGCAAGTGCATCATCATATTTCTTAAGAAACAGTTCGGATAATCCCTTTTGAAAAAATATTACCGGATTATCAAATCCTTTTTTCAATGCTTTATTGTAATATTCAATCGCTTTTACATCATTTTCCTGCCTAAAAAAAGCAAAGCCTAAATAATAAAGTTCCCGGTTGGTAAAACTGTTACTTTCTTTTTCTAAAGCGGTTAATTCTGCATATTTTTCTTCGTTAAAAAGCTTATCAACCTTTTGCGCAAAACATATTGTTGAAATAAGAAAGAGGACTACAATATATATTCTTCCCATCACTTAAAAATGAAAAATATCTTTCGCCTTATTATATGAGCTTTCGAAATTTAACAGATTCAGTTTGTGCTCTGCTTTCTCTACGCTCATAAAATTGATGACCTGTTCTGTAGGCATATTTCCTACCAGATCATCTTTGGCCATAGGACATCCCCCGATTCCTTTGATGGCACTGTCGAACCTTCTGCAGCCTTTATCATATGCAGCTTTCAGTTTCGAATAGGAATCTTCATAACGGTTATGAAAATGTCCTCCAAAATTGATCTCAGGGTATTTTGACGGAATTTTTTCAAATAAAAGGGCAATGGTTTCAGGAGTGGCAACACCAGTAGTGTCCGAAAGCAAAACATCTTTAATTCCAATCTCTGAAAATCTTTTGGCCCAGAAGTCTACATCTTCCCATTTCCACATTTCTCCGTAAGGATTTCCAAAAGCCATAGAAAAATAGATATTGAGCTGCTTTCCTTCACTTTTTACGAGCTCAAGCATTCTGATGATCTCGCTAAAAGCCTCTTCCTGGTTTTTGTTGGTATTCCTGTGCTGGAACGTTCCCGAAATAGAGAACGGGAAGCCTAAAATATCTACGCTCTGATGCTTTAATGCTTTTTCGGCACCTCTGTAATTCCCGATGATCGCAGAAACTTTTGTACTGGATAAGGACTTATCAATATTTTCAGCTACCTCATCGGAATCAGCCATCTGTGGAATTGCTTTCGGGGAAACAAAGCTCAGACAGTCCAATACATCGAAGCCAACCTCCATCAGAGAGTTGATATAATCTATTTTTTTGCCGGTAGGGATAAATTCTCCCCAACCCTGCATGGCATCTCTAGGACATTCGGTAAGAAACATTTTTACTTTTTGATTTTCTCAAATATAATAAAACTAAACAAGTTTATAGATGAGGCATACAAATCTAACATTATTTTGATTTTCAAATATTTATATTCAATTTAAAATTTCGATAACTGATATACAATTACAGATAATGTATTCTGACCCCCGAATCTGTCCATCTTTTACAATAACCACAAAGTACTTATTTCTTGATCACCCTTAAAACCAAGAATTTTTACATAAAAACCACGTTTCTTTATTTATAACTATTAAAAATAAAAAAACAATATATTAAAAATATTACACAATTATTTTATTAAGCCGGCTTAGTATTCACTGAAAAAATCATTGCAATAATATTTTTTAGCCGTACTATTATATCATATATTGGTATAACTATTAATGGCCGTTTAACGCAGTATATTTAGTTGAATTATCTGACTAAAAAAACATCCATTTTAGTGTTTTTAATAAATTTTAAAACCTCCCGGATCTACTTTATAGTATTCAGAAATAAATAAATAATTTCAATAACAGAGATCTACTATCGTTCAATTTATCCAAGTCTAAAATATTCCTTTATCTCATTTTTAGTTTTAAAAATAAGTCTCATTTTTTTATTTGATTTTAAAGGCAGATAACTCCACTTTTCATGTATTTAAAAACTATTATATCACACGAATTAGATTTATCAATAATAAATTTCAAATTATCAACCATTCGAAAACTGCCTCAAACAAAGAATTTAACATAATAAAAAAAATCTCTTATGAATGAATTAACTTTGTACATTTGTTAATATCGATATTAAAGTATGAACAAAAAAATACTAAATATTACGATATTCATTAAAATATCCAGGAACCTATTCAACCATGTTGATTGCAATTTTATTTTGTTTTTTATGAATGCTTTGGTCAAAAATTTCATTTTACTTCTACTGCTATTTAGATCAGCATTTGGGTATTCTCAAAATAATTTTGCTTTTCTTGAAAAAAAGAGTGACACTCTCTATTATTTTAAATCTGCATCTGTTAATTATAACATCCCCAGTGTTGATGACTTCAATATTAATGGAGGGACATTCAATTTACTCAACAAAAAAATGATCATTTTAGAAAAGAATAATAAGATCAGTCATAGGGCAGATAAAAAACCAAATATTAAATTTCAGTTACTAACTAAGAATATAAAACAGATTTCTTTATTAGATGCAAAAAGCAAAACAGTTTTACTCAATCTTTTCCCCAAGGAGGGTATAACAGAAGTTGATGCTCCGTTTGAAGATATCGGAAGTATTGAACTGGAGATAACCAAGGGTAATAATGAAAGTTCTATTTGTGAAATAAAAAATTTATTTTTAGGATATATTAGTATCAATAAAAGGGAATTTACGCCTAATACCCTGTCTGGGAAAATGCTCGGCATGCCGTACGATTCCTATGGACTGTATAGATATTATCCTGAATTCGACAAGGAAGAAGACAACAAAGGAACTCTCTACTTTGGAATAAAGGATAAAAACAGATCAATCTATGAAGATCTTGACCATCTTACAAAGGTTATAGAGCAAAATTATCCTTTCTATTCTAAAAGAGATGTTAATAAGCAAGTAACCAAGCCCACAGACACCACAAAAGGCCTATGCAGCTATGTTTCAGAGCTCAATACTTATTTTCGCGCAAAATTTAATGATCCTCATTTTTCAGTAAAAGATAACGGATGCCCATCTAAAAATAAAAACACCCCCATCCTGACTTACAAAATAGCTGGTGTTTACAGAATTTCAGGAATTCTTGATAAGGGCTTAAATCAAAAGATGAGCTTGGGAGAAAGTATAGTTGCGATAGATGGGAAAAATATAAAGAAAATCAATAGTGAAAAGGTAAACGAATTGCTGACAAAAACACCTGACAGCCTCACAGAATTAGAAATTGAAGACTTGAATGGAAAGAGAAAAAGAATTGATTATACTCATTATAATTCTTATAAAATACCTGCAAATTTTATTCAAAAAACGCAATTTTCAAATATTGGAGATAGTATCGCTTATATGAAGATGAAACACATTGATAAAGAATCATTATATGAATTGCTAGCGAATAAGGAACAGATCAAAAACAAAAAAAAACTGATTTTGGATTTGCGTAATAATGGTGGAGGAGATTTTTTAATCGGGGCTCAAATATTATCCTTTTTTATTAAAAATGAGTTTAGTTATTATCAGCTAAAAGATAAATTTTCAGGAAAAATAGATCAGGTGATTGTTGCCCATAAAAAGCTGACATCCGAGATCTCTCCGCAATTGGAAATAAGAGTACTTATCAACAAAAATACATCTTGTGTTTCTGAGTTGATTGCGTACAATTTAAAAAAGTATTCTAAAAATGTAAAAATAGTGGGGATTGAAAATACAGCAGGAGCCCTTTCAGTTCTTTATGAAGTTTTTTTAGAAAAAAACAATAATATTAAATTTAGAACCAATGCTTTTAGCAGAAGTAAAATAATGCTGGACGGAAAAAGTATAGAAGGCAAAGGAATACGACCAGATATTCATGTAAGTATCAAAAATGTAAAAGATTTACAACCTTATGAGGATAAGGTCTTGATTACGGCTATTTCGAAATAAGCATAAAATTATTATTAACAAATTTCAAAAAATTAGAAAATGAAAACAGAAATTAACAATCCAGAAAACGTACAAAACGTGCAAATTGAATTAGAAAAAACAGAATTAGTAAAGCCTACGCCAATCGACACTATGCTGTCTAACGAAGTTGAAGCTTTATGCGAATCTTTCGGATGTGGTTATAACGCGGCCAAAGGAAGCGGAGATACTACAGAAGATACAGATATCTTATTCTAATAAAGGTATAGAGGCATTTAGCAATGCTAAATGTCTCTTTATTTTGTTAAAGGCAGAATTACTAATGCATGAGCGTAAGCAATCATATGCAAAGCTATTCTTAAACGGATATACTATTGCTTTCTCCGTGCACCCATTAGGATTATAGTGATGGAACGGGCTATAAAAAGCGATCCCAAGAAATTCTATAATTAATTTTATTACCAATATTTGGCTTGTTAAATCTTTAATTCTAATAATTATGATTTTAAAACTCAAAACAAATCCTTACAATTTTCTTATTCCTGTTAAGGAAGAAAATCAGATTATACTATACAACTCTCTTACGAGCGGGCTGGAAATATTAAATTTTGAAAGCGGGCAGTTTCTTTTGGAAAAAAGCCAATATTCATCTTTTGAATACGATGATGAAAAAGAAAGATACAATGAACTTATCAGATATTTATATGACAAAGAATATCTGATAGATCATGATAAAGATATAAAAACATTATTCTCCCGTTATACGGATGAAAACCAATATAAATTTGCCAAGACTATTAATCTTACCATCGGTACTACAATCACCTGTAATATGGGATGCTCCTACTGTTTTGAGTTTGTAAAGCCAAACCATACACTAAAAGATGATAAAGTAAAAAAAGGGATTAAAGATTATATTGAAGATTTAATTTTAAAATCAGGAAAAAAAATTGAAACCTTATCAATAACCTGGTATGGAGGCGAGCCTCTCATTAATGTAAAAGCAATAGAAGATCTTACAGTAAGCCTCACAGAAGTTGCACAGAAATACAATCTTAAATATGTTTCCAATATTATTACCAACGGTATATATCTGACAGAAAAGAACATAAAAATTCTTGAGGACTGCAATGTACACAGTGTACAGATCACTATTGACGGAGCCAAAGAAACTCATGACAAAAAAAGGCCCTTAAAACAAGTCAACAAAAAAAACTATGAAGTTATTTTAGAAAACCTTTCTAAGGTTCCTCTTGATTCAAAGATTAATTTTTTAATAAGGGTAAATATTGACAAAGAAGTTGCGGCTTCAATAGATCAGTTTTTAGATGACCTTAACGATTTGGGAATATGGCCAAACAGATTCAGAAAAGTTTCATTTGATCCTGCATGGCTAAGAACCTATGATGAGATTGATACTTCGGAAGAAGAACTTGATAAGAGAATGAATCTGGATGAATTTTTCGATTTCAAAATGAGTTTCAGAAAAAACATCATGAATAGGTTTAATTCGTGGAGCGATCATACACAGCTGAAAATAAAATCAAAATTAAAATGGGATCTCCCAACCTATCAAACCACGTGTGCAACATGGGCATCTCCAATAAGTATGACGATAGATCCTAACGGGTATATACATAAATGCTGGGAAACCATCCATGATGACTCTCAAGCGCCAGCATCAGTATTTGATGGTTATAATGCCGAAAAATTTACAAAGCACTCTTCATTCAACAGATTTAGTCACAATGAAGTATGCACCAATTGCAAAATTCTACCTATCTGTGATACCATTACCTGTTCCCACGAAGCAATAAAAGCTAACGTCCCGGTATGCAGCTCATGGAAATACAAGCTGGAAGATTACCTTAAAGAACAGTATGTAAATATGCTGTATTCTCCGGAAACCATTTCCCGACCTCAGGTATTTGCATTAGAAAACACAGGACACTCTGCAAAATAAATATTTAAAGACCTATGACGATCGGTATTATTGATACGGGAGTGGATTATACCCATAAAAGACTTAAAATGTGTACTATTAGCGGAATCACCTTATTTAAGAATTCCCAGGGTCTTATTATGACAAAAAATGAAGATTTTAGAGATAATAAAGGGCATGGTACAGGCATAGCCTCTATTATTAATTCTCATTTAGAGTCATGTAGTTTATTTGTTATCAAACTAGACTCCTATAATAGTATTATTTCTGAAGATCTTCTGACAGAGGCTATTTTCAAGATGATAGACCGTAATGTAAATATTATCAATATCAGTATGGGAATTAATTCGGAGATTATTCCGGAGAGAATGCAAAAAGCCGTCAATGCCTGTCACGAAAAAGGAATTCCCGTTTTTGCAGCTAATTACTATGATGCCACAAAACAATGCTTTCCGGCCAATTTTTCCAACACCTTCTCAATAGGCACTGGATATATAAAAGAAAAACAAAAATTTAAAGTTCTTAATAATGACTTTGACATTATTGCCAAAGGCGGCTTTCAGAGGGTTGCTGTTCCTGATCATTCTTTTGCGTTTAGTGTAGGAACAAGTCTGGCAACAGCACATATTACAGGAATTGTATGCAGTGCCTATACAAGAAATGAGTGGAGGACAATACCAGATCTTAAAAAATGGCTGAAAGAAAATTCTGATGAAAGTATTTTTAGTTTAACAAAGCATGACACTCCGGTAACCCGAAATTTATTAAACATACGAGAGTATATCAGAGAAGATCTTACAGTATTAGATGGTATATTAAAGCCCTCCGAAAAAATAAAAAAAACAGCTTTGTTTCCATTTGATGAGAAAGAAATTCAGTCTGTTATAGAAAACAAAGAACATTCGGAATATGAAATTTCCTTAATTATAGATACCCCAAGGAACATTGTCAATAAAGAAAAAAGTACAAGGGGAATTCCATTGAAGAAAAAACTTGAAGATGGAGACTTCTCTTTATTTGACACTCTTATTACGGGATATTTTAATGATTTAAAGGATGAAGTGAATACATTATTCGGATTAAACCTTATCAGGGAATGTTTATCAAGAAATAAAAACTTCATCCTTTGGGATCATTCGGTTAAAGATATTATTACAGCTCTTATTAAAAACGAAAATATAGACTATAAAGGAGAGCTATTTTTAACTCATATTGATAACAAGATAAAAAAGAAGATTTATGCTAATATTTCTTCCTCTTTTGAAACCACGATCCCTTCAATATGCGTAATAGGAACCAATAGCAGACAGGGAAAATTTACAACACAGCTAAAAATTAAAAAGATTCTTGAGAGAAATAATTATAGAGTTTCCTTTATTTCCACTGAGCCTCAGGGTGCTATTTTGGGTGCTGATTCCGTATTTCCGTTCGGACATAAAAGTTCTGTAAATATAGATGCAGAAGAATGGTACCATGTTATCAATGCTTTAAAAAATTATTCAAAACAGAAAAAAAAACCGGATATTCTGATTACAGGAATTCAGAGTGGGGTTATTCCCAAATATCCTGTATATGCCAATAAGCTTCCCGAGAAGCTGATTTATACCAATGCTTTTTATCCGGATGCACTTATTTGTACTATCAGCCCGGACGACACTCTTGATTTTATCGAGAAAACAACATCTGCTGTAAAGTCTTACAACTTTTGTGAAGTACTTTTTTACTGCCTGACACCATGGGTTATAAAACATGAAAAAGGGATCACTTTAAAATTAAAGCTTTCGCCTGAAGAGTATGAAGAAAGACTGCATTTTTTCGCGGAGGGGCTCAATAAACCGGTTATTGATATAAAAGATGAGAAAAATTCAGATTTGATAATAAAACAAATTCAAAACTATTTTAAAAAATAAAACCATGGATTACACTATTTTTTTTGACCAGATAAAAGATATTTTACCAAAAATAGAAATCAACAACTCGTCTGATCTTACAGAATCAGAATTCAAAATAAAATATGGATATCCTGAAGTTCCGGTACTGCTGAAATCCAGATTTAATGATCTGCACAAAAGCATTAATTTCGGAGCATTAGATGAAAGATTTCACTCCAAAGAATGGAGTTTTGATTCCACTGAAGGAAAAACAGAAACGAAAATGTTTTTGGAAGAATATTTTCTGAAGGAAACTACTGAATATTATCTAAAAACGAATATAAGAGATCTTGATTTTAAAATAGACTATCCGGATTTTTTCAGATGCTGGTATAAATCCTACCCTACAGAAAAGGCAAAAAAGGAACTGTTATGGCTTTACTACGGTAACAGGAATACGTTTACCAATATTCATACAGATGTTTGGAAATTCAATTCCTGGCTTTTGTTGCTGAAAGGCAAAAAGCTTTGGTTTGTTTATCCGAAAGCTTATAATTCTATTATTAAAGAAAATAAAGAAAAGTATGGAATTGAACATATTGAAACCCTTATGAATGGAAGTATAAAACCTTTTGTTGCGGTTCAAAACCCGGGAGAAATGATGTATGTTCCAAGTGATACCTTTCATTTTGTCATCAATCTGGAAACATCACTGGCCTACACCGGAAACTTTATGAATGAAACCAATTATGAGGCTGTTAAGCAATATTTTGCAAAGTCTGATAATTCTAATAATAAAAAGTTTATCAACAGTATTATTGCGACAGGAATGACTCACTTAAAAATAAAAAATCTATGAAGCTCAGACAGGAAATAATAGATCGCAAGAATGTATACATCATTGATGATATATTGACAGAAAATGAGGTGACTTCATTTCACAAATTTGCATCTTCTTTAAGTTATGCAAGAACAGAAAAAAGTATTGAAGTTGATCAGTTTCCAAAATATGTGGTGAATTTTGAGCCTGAAAAATTTGAAAGCACAACTTTCCTTGGGAAAAAATCTAAAGAACTGCTGAACCAGTTTGTTGAAGATTCCCATGATTATAAGGTTTTCAGAGCCTATATCAACCTGTCTCTTTACGGAGATGTTGAATTTCCTCACAGAGACTGCCCTCAGGGCCGTGGAGACATCACCATACTTTATTACATCAACGAATACTGGGAAAAAAATTATGAAGGTGAAACTATTTTTTATTCCGAGGGGGATTCAAAATTTTGTGTTCTTCCTAAACCAGGACGGTTTATTGTTTTCAATGGGGATGTGGAGCACAAAGGTGGTCTTCCTTCCAGGATCTGTAAGGTCCCAAGATATACATTAGCTATAAAGTATTGTTATAAAAACCTAGAACTATGAGGCACACTGTAGAACAAAAAGTAAGTGAAATCCTTAGAACAATTACCGGTGAAAGCCAGATTTTTCATCATCTTACTGATGAAGAAAAAATTCAGATGCTCCCTTCTGAGTCTATGTTAACATTACAATTTGTAACCTATTTGGAAGAGGAATTTGATATAGAATTTGATGATGAGGAATTAGACATTTCTTTCTTCGAATCATTTGAAAATGTTATCAATGCGGTTACGAACCATGTAAATGAAAAAATTGCTTAAAATCTTCCTTTTTTATTTCCTTTTTCTGGGAATATCCCTTCATGCCCAATATTCTGTTTCAGGGATTGTTACAGACGGATCATCAAATAAAGTCACAGATTTACCCTTATTTCTGAGAGCAAAAAGTGATTCTTCAATTATTGCAAGCTCTACAACAGGAGGTGACGGAAGGTATATTTTCAAAAATATCCCCCAGGGAAGTTATATTCTTCAGGTATTGGGTCCCAAGCAGGAGGAATTCAGGAATATAACTTTGGAAAAAAATTTACAGCTGGATTTTTTGATAAGATCCGAAAAGGAAACCGCTATAGAAGGCGTTGTCCTGAAATCTCAGCGTAAATTCATTACAAGAGAACTCAATAAAACAATTATTAACATCTCAAACTCCATATATAAATCAGGAGACAACGGATACACTTTAATGAATGTGATTCCAGGTGTAAATGCCAATGTAGCCAATGGTATACAGTACCGTGGGCAGCAAGGTGTGTCGGTATACATTAACGGCACAAAAGTAAGAATGTCCGGATCTCAGCTGCAGAATTACCTGAAAACCGTTCCTTCTGCATCCATTGAGAAAATTGAATTTACAACAGAAACGGGAGCTGAATTTGAAGGAGATGAAAAAAATGCGGTTGTGAATATTATTCTTAAAAAGAATTACAATTACGGACTAAGCGGATATGTGTACCAAAATACGCAACAGCATAGATATACCAGTCTGTCATCAGGGTTTGGTCTTAATTATAAGACGAATAAGGTAAACTATTTTATTAGCTATAATAATTATTTTGGTAAAAACTATTCTGACAATGATGAAACTCAGCGCTATTTAAGTTCCGGGCTATCAACTGTTCAGAAAGAAAAATATGCAGAATCACCTACTTATAATGACTTCAAATTAGGATTAGATTATGAGCTTTCATCAAGTCAGGTTCTTGCAGCAGATTACACCTACTCGATCAATAGGACAAATTCATCAGGAAAAACTGATCTGGCCTATATCCGTAACTCGCTGGACTCGCTGGACTATATAGGAAATGATAAAAAAATTAATTTACAAAATCACTTATTCAATATAAGTTATAAATATAAACTGGATACGTTAGGCAGTAAACTGGAAGCGGGATATAATTATATAGGCTATTTTAATAAATACTATTCGGCTATAGAGTCTTCTTATTTTACAGATGTTAATACGGAAAGAAGGCCTATAGACTTCCTTAACATCAACAACCCTCTCGATATCAATCTGCACATAGGATATGCCGATCTTAATTATGTATTGAATGAAAATAACAAAATACAGTTAGGAACAAAATACAGTTCATCTACAAGTAAAAATGAAATTGAGTATTCAGACAGATATCAAAGTTCGAATTATACTTATAAAGAAAATATTCTTTCAATATATTCATCTTATCAAAGTAAAATAGGAACATTTATATTCAATGTCGGAGGAAGGCTGGAGCATACAAAATACGACGGGGAAGACTATTTTTCAAATTATAAAATCACAGCAGACCGATGGAATTTTTTCCCATCCGTATTTGTTCAGAAAAATATTAAGAACGGCAACATCAATATTTCATATAACAGAAAGATTACCCGTCCTTCCTTTCAACTATTAAATCCGTTTAAAGATATTGAAGACACCCGGTTTATCAATGTGGGAAATCCATCATTAATGCCTTTCTTCAAAAACAACTACAAGATCTCTTATCTGCTGAATAACAAGTATTCTTTTGATTTAGGCTACAGTACAACAAAAGGAGCTATTAATGAAATATATTATTTGGATCCGATAGAAAATATTACATACAAAACCTACGCGAACCTAAATAAAGAAAAGGAGGTGTATTGGAACGTGTATATTCCGGTAGATATTACAAAATGGTTCAAACTTAATATTTTCACAAGCAACAGCTATAAGGAGCTCATGACAAATAACGAAAAGATAACCTTATTGTCACCCTATTATTCTTTATCGGCAAAGCTTACCCTACCTTCGAAATATTATCTGGATATCAATTATGATTATAAAGGCAAATCTTTCTGGAACAAATATTTCCTCGAAAGCCAGCAAAGTTTGAATTTTACATTGAGAAAGTCATTTTTTAATGATTCGTTTTCTTTGAGTTTTGACGCTTCAGACCCCTTTCGCATAAGAAAAATCAAAATTAATATTTCGGAGACTGATTTCACAAGAAATATCATCAACAGACTGCCTACAACATTTTATTCACTCAGTATGACATATAATTTTAACTATGGCAAGAAAAATACACAAAGAGAGCAATTTGATAATTCGAACGAAGAACAACAAAAAAGATTAAATAAATGAGAAACCTGACAACAATAATTCCTTTACTCTTTATGTGCCTTTTCAGCACATCATTCGTTGATCACCAAAATCAATGGGAAAACGAAATCACAGAATGTGGTTTAAGAATGAAATTTGTAAAACTCCGTAAAGCTCAGGAGTTTGAAGTACCCTGTAAATCACAGACAAAAAAAATTGTCATAGAATATACCCTGAATAATGAAATTGTAAAACTGAATTTTTATAATAAAAACAAACAGCTTTTACAAACCACTGAACTAAGCGGAGCCTCAAAAAAAGAAATTTCTTTAGATTATAATGGAAGTTTTGTGGTTCAAATCAGTTCTAAAGGAGGTACAGGATCTGTTTTGGTTAAAACTAATTAAAACCCGCATTGTTTTGAAGAAAAATATAGTAATACTCCTGGATTTTCATTGCCTTTTCAAAGAGGGCAGCTGGGATCTTGATGTTATACGTCAATTCATTGCGGTATTATATATTTTTAAACAAGACCATATAACTCTGATTGATATTGATAATAAGGTATTTACTGCCATTGTTTCTAAAATTGGATTTATTGACAAAAATAATATATCACCAAAAAACTCTTTCGATCTGGCTTCAATAAATCATTATGATATTACCATAGCACATTATAAATCAGAAGCAGACTTTTATTCATTAGATAACAAAAGAGAATTACCCAATTCGGTTTATTTTTTTAATAACAAATTAAACCCCAATTTATTATTTCCCAGCATTTCTCTTTATATACAGGAAAATAAGATTCCTATTGATTTGAAAATTATCAATGAGCAGGTTCAAAATCTGAAAGAGGCCATGGATAATCCAGAAACAGAGACTGCCGAAATTGTATTAGAAAAAGAAAGGATTTCAAAAATCTGTATCATTTGTGATTTTAACCAAAAATTTTTCATTGGAGACAGTTGTTTTTGGTATTATGACCTGAATCAGAAACTTTATATTTTAAATCAAATCAATTCTCTTCCCAAAAATATAGACATCTATATAACCAGTGTGCAAAACTATCTGGATATCAAAAGGATATTTAATTGTTCATTCCCTGAAAATGTAAAACTTTATAATTCTTCCATTAAAAACATCAATTTTGAATCCTATAATCTGGTGGTGGTTGAATATTTACTTTACCTCGATGTAAAAATCCTGACAGAGAATAAAAAATCTCATATTCTTACTTATGTCTTCCCTTTAAATAGTGAAAAGATAAAAAAATTACAAAGCATTTCTTTTTCGAAGCAATTTCCATTTTCAGATCTCAGGAAGCAGTTGCAGTACAACAAAAAATACTATAATAACATTGAGATAAAAAATGATGAAATTGATTTTGCCAATCAGTGGCTGGAATTACATGGAGCCAAAAAAGAAGATAAGATATTTGCACTCAATAACGCCGCCTCTCAGCCTGAAAAAATGATTGATGACACCACATTATTCAACATCATCCAATGGTTTGTGGAGGATAAAAATTATAAAATCCTGTTGTTTGGCCATGATTTAACAGTACAGAAAACACTTAAAAAATCTTTGAATGCCAAAACCTATAACCGGATTATTTTTCCCGGAAAGTTGGAATTAAGAAAAGAGATGGCCCTCATGGCTTCAGATCATGTTCATGGATTATTGTCTCCCTGTACCGGTCTTGCACACTTATTCAACGGAATCAACTATTATCTTCACCATATTTTAGGAAGAGAAAAAAAGAAATGTATCGTCTATACAGGTAAGCAAACCTATACCAGTGATTATCACCCTTTAAAATGGTGGAATTTTAAGGATGTAGACTGTATCTCCTATATTTATATAAACGATCAGTATCTTTTAGCAGAAAAGAAAGATCTCCTCAATATCAAAAACTTTGATGAGGTATCTGTCCCGACAAAAAAGATCCCCTATCCAGTGTTGCGAGATAAAATTGACGAAATTCTTATATCCTAATGTTTAAATTTTATTACCATATCGTTAAAAAGTACACCAGACAGTATCTGTTGCTCATCATATTATTCACCATTACCAATGCCTTATCATTGGTAACCCCGTATGCCTTGAAAATTATCATCGATAAAACAATACCCCACGGAACTTATCGCGATCTAGTTAACATTATACTTATACTTTTAGCCTGTTATATCATCAGAATAGGACTTTCTTTTTATTCAGGTATTTTATACGTCAACGTAAGCCGGAGAATAGTGGCAGATATAAGAAGAATTTTATATAAAAATCTCCTTAATAAAGAGACCTCCTTTTTTAAGGAGAGCAAAACGGGTGAGCTTATCTATTTTCTAACGAATGATGTAGACAAAGTACAGAATTTTTTCTCCTCAACATTGTTGAATTATATCAATAATGCAATGGTTGTGGTTGGAGTGATAAGCGTCATGTTTTATTTTAATATCAGCCTTACACTTATCAGCCTGGTTATTTTTCCTTTTGTTATCATTAATACCTTTCTATTGAAGGGGAAAATAAAAGAAAGCTACCTGCAGCTAGTCGATATTGAAGGAAATATTTACAATTACTTTTTAGAAAGGATAAGGAACATCAGAGTACTGAAAAGTAATAATGTCTTTCCTGATGAGATACAGACCCTTAATACCTATCATGATCAGTGGAGAAAGCATGCTGTGAAAAATACCTACTGGAACGGAATAAGTTCCAATATTACGACTTTCCTCATTGCAATAGGCCCTCTAATTGTGCTTTTATACGGAGGAAAACTGATCTACTCAAAAGTATTGACAATAGGGACACTCATTGCATTTATTCAATATTTAAATAGAATATACGCTCCTATTATTGCTCTTGCAGTGGGAATTAACGAATTTTTCCAGTCCAAAGTTTCGATGAAGAGGATTTTCGATAATATTGACCCCAACCAGGAAAGCAACTCTTCAGGAGAAGAAGTAGAAGAAGTTCATTCTATTGTATTAAAAGATATAGATATACAATATCATGATAAGGTTATACTCCACAATTTCAATTATACCTTCAAAAAAGGAAAAACATATGGAATAAAAGGAAAAAGCGGAATTGGGAAAAGTACAATGGCCAATCTCATTATGAAATTTGTAAAAAGTGATTCCGGAGCAATTTACATCAACGATATCCCCCTCGAAAAGGTTAAAAACCTCTATTCCATAGCAGCTCTTATAGAAAAAGAAAATCAGCTTTTTCATGATACGATAAGCAATAATATCCGATATGGCTCCGAAAAAAAAGAAAATATAGAATTTGAAGAAGTACTCCGTTTGAGTTGTCTGGCAGAAGTTGTTAATAAATTATCTGACAAAGAAAATACAACGATCACCTTCAGCGGAAGCATGCTTTCTGACGGGGAGAAACAAAGAATTGCTATAGCAAGGGCTTTTCATAAGCAACCGGATATTATCATTTTTGATGAAGCTACCGCATCTTTGGATATTAACCTGGAATACAGCATCATTAAAAGTATAAGAGAAAAATTACCCAATGCTATCATACTGATTATTTCACATAGAAATAATCTCAATGATTTTTGTGATGAAATAATAGATTTTGAAAAAATAACCCATGAAAATAATACAAAGCTACTGGTCACATCCTGATCTGTCTACCAGAAATCAGAGAGAATTCATTAAGCTCAACCTTAACAAGTATATGACATTTGCCCTTAGTGTTTTAAGAGCAAAAAAATACTATGACAATATAGAGTTGTATACAGACCATGTTGGAAAAGAACTGCTTATTGATCTGCTGGAATTACCTTACACAAAAGTTCACGTATGCCTGGATGACCTTACAGAAAAATATGGAGAATATAATCACCTTTGGGCACTCGGCAAAATTTATACCTATTCCTTACAAAATGAACCTTTTTTTCATGTAGATAATGATGCTTTTATCTGTAAGCCTCTTGATAATTTCCATAGTGCTCCTATTGTTGCTCAGTCTTTTGAACGCAACAACGGACATCATCGATACAATCTCAGAAAACTTAAAAAGCAGCTGTCTTTTTTTCCGGAAGTACTTGATACAGATTCGGAAATGTTAAAGGATGGATCCCAGTATAATGCAGGAATTATTGGAGGAACCGACATTGCTTTTTTTAAAGAGTTCTGTCAAGTGTCCTTTCAGTTTGTGGATAATAATTTAGATATGCTAAATACTCTGAAAGGAGAGAACATTTGTTTTCCCTGCATTTTTGAACAATATCTGTTTTCCTGTCTTGCCTATAAAAAAGGTATTGATGTTAAAACTTTATTTCCCCTATCGGATACCCCTTTGGATAATTTTAATAACCTGCTTGATTTTCATGACAAACAAAATGTATTGTTCATTCACCTGATAGGAGATCATAAAAAAGAAGCTCATAATATGTGCCTTGTAGCCGAAACGCTGTGGCAGGAATTCCCTGAATATTATGAAAAAATAATCAAAAAATATAACACATATGAAGTTACTGTGTCATGAAATAATAGCCGCCTGGAGTAAAAATAATATCTCTGATTCTTCTATAGAAAAAGAGATTATGAAAATGGAAGATGAGATAAGGGCACATATGAAGCCTCTCACAGGTGATCAGCTTATGTCATTTGAGAAAGATCATCTTTCAGAAGCCAATCGTATTCTTCATCTCTCCAAAAAAGATTTTCTAAATGTAAAGTTTCAATGTAATCCGTTTGTCGTTGTCTTTAACAGCGAATATACTTACAGCAATGAGAGAACCGAAAAATCTATTGCTTTAATCCCAAAATTCATTGCTTTTGCCGAACCTAAGATTCTTCCGCTTTATCTTACATATGAAAGAAGATTTTTCACCCAGTTTCATTCATTACCCTCAGGATTTTCCGGTTTGGATTTAATAGAAAAAAGCATTAAAAAAAATGGCATTGAACACAAAGAATATTGGGAAGGGTTTTATGAATATATCTTAAAAAGATTTTTATCCTTTTTTCTCATAACCCCCTTGTAATTAATTAACGAAATGGAAACAACTTATCACTATCCCTTTATTCGACAGATAAAAGATTTTTATCGTTACAAAGCGCAAGGAAATATCTTTTTAGAAGTTGATGTGTATTTTAGAAAAATAGATCTGAACAAAATAAACAGTTCCATCGCTCAGCTTCACCAAAAATACAGCTTATTAAACTGTCAGTTTATTTTAAAAGATGATATGCTTTATTTTCAGGATGAGGTAAAAGATCTGTCCGTCTATTTTAAAACAATTCCGGAGAATAACGGCCTTAAAAACCCTAATGATTACTTCCATCCGTTAAGGATCATCAACCAATCTTTAGACATTCATAACGTCCCTCTCATTTACTATCATCTCTATAAAAATGAGGATGTCACGATCTTCAAAATTTTTGCCCATCACATGCTTTGTGATGCCAATGGCCTGCAGAAAATAAAAAATGACTTTATCGGGTTCTACAATGGAGCAGAAGTTACGGAAATCTATAATTTTGGAGACTATGCTGTAAAAAGGAATAATAAATTATTTAAATCACTGGAAGCCAATTACAATTACTGGAAAAATGTCCTTTCAGAATATGATGATTCCATCATCTCCACTATAGACTTTATTGCTTTTAATTCCAAAAGCTATGAGGAAAAAATAGCATCATTAGTACAGTCATTTTACTACACGCCTACAGACGAATACTCCAGAAAGGGGAAATCTTATCATGATCGTTTCTTCATAGAAAACTTTGAAGAAATACAGTCTGCCATGCAGAAATTAAAGATAAGCTGGATTAGTGTATTTATGCTTGCTTTTTCTAAAACAGCCTATTCCTATCAGGGGAGATCTTTAATAGGCCTTCTTGTTTCGGGTAAAAATGATGTCTTTTCAATGAACAGTATTGGAGAGTATTCAGGAGAGTGTTTCTATCCGGCTGAAGATAAAATTTTAAATTATGACAATATACGGGCCACAGCAAATACCTTTATGACAGTATCCAAACATCTAATTTTTAATTATGCTTTATTGAATTGGGATGAGAAAAAATTTTTCAGAACGATATGCAAATCATTCATCAATGTATCCATAATAGATCATTTCAATAGTGAAGAAGAAAAACTGAAGACATTTGAAAATATTGATTTAATTTTCCTTGAATTGGAACCTTTATTTTTCCTGTCAAAATCTGATGGCTCGGTCTATATTAACTGGAGATTTAATACTTCCAAAATTAGCGAACAGACAATGAAGCAAATTGCTCATGATTTTACAGATCATTTCAAGGCATGTTTACAAATCTGTTTAAAGATGCATCCCAAAAGCCGGACCCCTGTCTGATTAACACTGGTAAATATATTTTAAATCAATGATTTTACAATCGTGATCAGACTCATTACAATTACCACTACACCTACTATCGCAAACATTTTTTTGGCAGGAAGACGTGAGGCAAACATCGCTGAAAAGGGAGCTGTAAAAACGCCTCCCAGAAGAAGCCCCAGAACAATGTTCCAGTGATGAATTCCAATGGTAAAAATAAAGGTTAACGCACTGACCACGGTCAGTAAGAATTTAGCCACAGTAGAGCTCCCCACTACATATCTGGGCGTCCTTCCCTCTTTAATCAAGGTTCCGGTCACAAGCGGTCCCCATCCTCCTCCGGCAAAAGAATCAATAAAGCCGCCTGCCAATCCCAATATTCTGAGGTTGGTTGTCTTTTTTTGCCTGCTGTTCCCTGATTTTCTATTTTTCCCTTTAAAAGCATTTTTAAGAATGTTGATTCCCAAATAAAGAGTGTAGAAGGCAATGACCGGCTTCACAATATGAGCATAGTGTTCCCCGAAATGAGACAGCGCAAAAGCTCCGGTAAAAGCTCCCACTGCCGCTACAGGAAATAAAACCAAGACCATTTTTTTGTTGACATTTCCTAGTTTATAATGACTGATACTTCCTGCTGCCGATGTGAACGATTCTGCGGAATGAATACTTGCACTCACCACCGGAGGCGGAACATTCAGAAGCAAAAGAATTGTTGTACAGATCACTCCATATCCCATACCCATAGAACCGGCAACAATTTCTGCCAGAAATCCGGCCAGCAGCATCCAATAAAAAATATGTCCGTCTTTACTGAGGAGACTTTGAATATCTCCGGACAGGTTAAACTGGTAAATGATCAGCACAAGGACAGCAATAAGTGTCAGGACACCTATGATACCAAGGTAAATATTAGCTCTTCTCTGTACTGTCTTGGTGATGCTGATTAGTTTTTCCATCTCCAGTTTTTTTTCAGGCTGATCCCCCTTTTCCCACAGGTATTGTGTCGTAAGCCTGTTCAGTTCTTTTACTTTATAGGTAAAGTCTCCTTTTAACTGATTACGGATGTTTTGCATATTGTCTAAGAGCCCGTCCATTTCTTCATCGGGAATTGTTTCCGTTAAAATCTCACGCAACCGCTTGGCTACCGTTGGTGATTTTCCATTGGTAGAAACTGCAATTTTAAGATTTCCTTTTCTTACAATGGAGCCCAGATAGAAATCACACAGATCCGGTTTATCGGCAATGTTGACCAGTGTATTATTTTGATGAGCCCTGTCACGGATCTGCTCAGCGACAAAAATATCATTAACCGCTACAATCGCAAGATCGGCACTGTTAAAATCATTATCCGTAAAAGATCTCTCGTGCAGGGTAAGGTTGGGATAATTCTTTTTTAGTTCTTTAACCTGGTCACTAATTTCCAGTGCTACCAGCTTAATGCGCGCTCCCGGAGAATTGGCGAGAACAGATTCCAGTTTTTCCAGAGCAATATTGCCTCCGCCAATGATGAGCAGTGATAATTCCTCCAGTTTTAAGAATATGGGATATAAAAAATTACTCATCTTATTTAAAGTTTTAGGTCATAGGTAAATGCGAGATAATACAGCCCTCCAATCTCGGGTCCTGCGGCATACTGAAGATACCGGCGGTTAAGCAGATTCGTTGCCCCTATTTTAACACTTGCTTTTATTTCAGGAATTCTCCACGTTGCCTGCGCATCAATGGTATAATAGGCCGGAATATTACCGGAGGCTAGCGGGCTTTCCCATAAGAAACCGTCCTGCCATCTTGCAGCAATTGTAAATCCTATATTTTTGATGATCTCTCTGTTTCCAACACTTAAATTGACGGCCCATTTAGGTGTATTGAAAGCCGTAATAAAAAGGTCTGAAGTATTAGTTGAAACAAGGTCATTGTACGAAACGTTGACGTTCACATTATAATTTTTCACCAGATTATACCGGATGCCTAAAGATGTTCCGAGGCTTTTGTATTGGCTGGTGCTATTGGTGTACACTCTGTACCGGTCCTGCTTAGCCCGGTCAAGCATCGCTAAAACCGCATTATTACTGCCGATACTTTCATTTCTTGGTACTGCCACTTCCACCTGTCCCAGAAAACCTTCATAAACGTTATAATAGAAGTCCCAGTCGATGACCAGCCTGCTGTTGAATAAAGCCGATTTATAGCCTATTTCGAAAGAGGTTACCTTTTCCGGCTGTAATTTCGGAAGATTGGCAGCGGTCAACAGGTTTCTGTTTTTCAGTGCGGCCTGGTTCTGATTAAACCCACCATCTATATCTTTATTAACGGCAGAAGTGAATTGGTCAATAGAAGCCAGCGTATATGAATTTTCAAGATAACCCAATCCGTCATTGGCTTTCGACAGGCCACCTACCCTTCTTACATTTCCGTTATTAACGAATGAAAGGGCTTCAAATAAAGAAGGAAAACGGTATCCATTTTGAACAGAGATCCGGAAATTATGTTGATTAACCGGAGAATAAACCACGCTTACCCTTGGATTTAACTTAGTTTTAAACTCCGGATTTCGGTCGGCACGAAGAGCCAGATTAACTTTTAGCTTATCGCCGAAAAAAAGCTTAGTAAATTGGGCAAATGCACCATACTTCTGGTAAATGACATTATTCCCGAAGGTTCCGTTAGATAAAGGAATATTCCTATCGCTGACCGGCCTGTCGAAATCAACAAAATTATTTCCGTCAGGAGTGATGCTGTAAAGTCGGTAATCTGCGCCGACAAGAAGGTTAAAAACCTTTACAAATCTTGTAAAGTCGTAAGTGATTTCTCCCTGATAAAAACGGGACTTCTGTTCAAGCTTTGCTCCTCCTGTGGCGGGTGCTCCGCTAACCCCGGAGTTGGCAGAATCCCAGTTATTGATCCCAATGATCGTGTTTTTTAACTGTTCAAAAGCTGCTGTTCCGGGAATAACCCTGTTTTTATCGGCTTCCCGTCTCGCCAAAATAAAAGCATCATTCAGATTGATTCCCGAATTAAGTCTGTCCTGCAAAACAGTCTGAAAGATATTTTTCCAGTTTCCGTTGGAAAGATTGGTAAGGTCCAGATTATCCGCTAATGGCTTAAGATTATAAGAGTCTCCGGTATTTTCTACGGACACATACGCTCTGAATGTCAATTCTTTACATGTTAATTCTACTTTATGGTTCTGAACGGCTGCATTCTGAAGACGGATCTTATTTCCTCGCTGAAAGGTACCATCGAGAAGGCCATAACGGTAAACGTAAGAGGTTCTCCACTGATCTCCAAAACGGTAGTACAGTCCGGCGTCAAACTTCACATTCTTCACTTCGGGGCTTATCAGGTCTTTTTCATCATATCCCGTCCTTGATATGCTAAAAGTGGTTGGCTTTCCATTGTAATTCACATTGACCGAGGTGCGGTTGTTCCTTTCATCACCATATTTATTCCAGAGATCTTCAGCCGGATTGTTGGTCAGGGAGAAGTTTGGATTGGCGGTAATCAGTGAATTAGGGTTCTGGTCCGTGCGGTTATCCGAGATCCAGTCAACTCCTCTGAAATAGGAGGCATTGATCTTTACGGCAAAATTCTTATTAAAAACTTTTGCAATTCTGACGGCACTTTCTCCTAAGGCAGCTGTTTTATGATTCACATGATCGACATGGTTCACACCTCCTCTGAAATAAAGGCTGACACCCTCCGAGGTAAACGGATCTTTTGTCTGAAGGCTTGCCAATCCGTTCACAGCGTTCATTCCATACAAAGCGGAAGCGGCTCCGGGAGTAATTTCCATGGACTGGATATCCAATTCTGTCGGGCCTATAGCATTTCCCAGGGGAACTCCAAGGGTGGCAGACTGTACATCTACACCGTCTACCAGCTGCATGAATCTGAAGTTATTCGGAGAATTGAACCCCCTGGAATTGGGAACTTTTAAAGTAAGGCTTGAGGTTAAAAGCTGCAGACCTTTTACATTTTCCAATGTTTCGTAGAAGGAGGCAGCAGGACTTTCCCGGATGGTTTTAATATCAATTTTTTCAATAGCAATCGGCGATTTCAGTATTCTTTCGGGAACACGTGAAGCGGAAATAACCACTTCATTAATGATGGTATTCTGAGGATTCAATTCTACTGCAATTTTACTGGATAATGACAGGATTTCAGTAGTCTGGGTAGCAAATCCTTCCTTGGCAATGACAATTCTGAAGGGTATTTTCACCCTAGTTCTCAGGTTAAAATTTCCATTCTGATCGGTTACTGCTGTATCCTGAGTGTTTTCTACACGGATGTTTGCTCCGCCAATTCCTTTTTGCGAGTCTGTATGCCGGATCATCCCGCTTACTTCAATAAGCTGCTGCGACTGTACAAGGCCGGCAAAGGAAAGGGTAAAAAGTATAAGACAGATTTTTTGTTTAAAATATGGATGATGTATGGATTTCACTTGTTTTTTATTTAGGGTTGAAAATGATTTTTATGCGTCGTCAGGTAATGAACAGCACATACACATTCGGATCCCTAAAAGATTCTGATCATGTTTTATAGCTTTTTTCTGTCTGTAAAGAAGGTTGATCATATTTTTTATTTTACGGTTTGCAAATAGCGGTAGGAGAAATCACCGAAGGTCTCTTCTTCATTTCTCTGCTCTGAATAGATTCTGAAAAGCTGGTCAAGAGTTTCTATGATTTCTTCTTCACCAATATTTTCCCTGAATTTTGTATTTAGGCGCATTCCGAGCCTGTCACCACCGATATGAAGATTATATTTGCCATACGCTGTACCCACGAAACCGATTTCAGCATTGGGTGATCTTCCGCATCCGTTGGGGCAGCCTGTCATTCTGATGGTAATATCTTCGTTCTGAAGTCCGTATTTTTCAAGAACGGGCTCTATTTTTGTAACTAAAGAAGGTAAATAACGCTGAGCTTCCGCCAAAGCCAAGGAACATGTATTCAATGCTACACAGGCGACGGAGTTTTTACGCAATGCACTGGCCTCGTCAGTATAAGTGGATATTCCTGATTCTTTAAGCAGGGATTCTATTTCAGCTTTATCTTTTTCGAGAATATCAGAAAGGATGAGGTTCTGATTACAGGTAAACCGGAAACTGGCTTTTCCGGTTTCAGCAATTTTTAACAGTCCTGATTTTAAAGGATATTCCTCCGTATCAAGCACCCGTCCGTGTTCTACGAATAAGGTGTAAAACCATTTCCCTTCATGGTTCTTTACCCACCCGTAACGGTCTTTTCTCTGCTCAAACCTGAATTCCTTTGCTGTTTCAAAATTAAAACCGCATCTTTTTTCTACTTCATTTCTATATCCGTCGATGCCTAATTTATCTATTGTATATTTTAACCTTGATAATTTTCTGTCGCTTCTGTTCCCGAAATCACGCTGTACCGTGATAATTTCATACACCGCTTTCAGTACTTTCTCCTCGGTATCTACAAAACCAAGCAAAGAGGCAAGGCGGGCATAGGTTGCTTCGTTTCCATGGGTGGCGCCCAATCCTCCTCCGGCAGCAATGTTATAACCGATAATTTTATTATTTTCAATAATGGCAATCAGCGCTATGTCATTAATAAAAACATCCACATCGTTATTGGGCGGAACTGCAATTCCGATTTTCAGTTTTCTGGGCAGATATCTGTCCTGATACAGGGGATCTTCCTCTGTTTTTCTGTCAACGACCATCTCATCGTCAATCCACAAATCATAATACGATTTTGTTTTAGGCAGGCACATTTCACTGATCTTCCCTGCCAGTTCGTAAGCTTCCTGATGCAATGGTGATTCGGAAGGATTTGAGGTACAGGTCACATTTCTGTTCACATCACCGCAGGCTGCAATGGAATCCAGATGCTGGAGATTGAAACTCTGAATGGTAGGTTTTACATGAGATTTTAAAATCCCGTGCAGCTGAATGGTTTGGCGCGTGGTAATTTTAATTACTCCTGTGGAATGATTTTCTGCAATTTCATGAAGCCCTGCCCATTGTTCTGAAGTTAAAAAGCCTCCGGGAAGCCTCAGCCTGATCATATAGGAATATAGCCACTCCAGTTTTTTGGCGACTCTTTCTTCACGTCTGTCCCGGTCATCCTGCTGATACATTCCATGGAACTTGATGAGGGTTTGATCATCTTCTCTGATAGCTCCTGTAAAATCGTCCAAAAGGCTCTCTTTTAAAGTCCCCCTAAGTCCGTTACTGGCTGTTTTTATCCTTTCTACAGGCGAAAGGTTATTCTTATCTGTCATATTGATCCGTTTATGATTTAGTATACATCTTTTACATATCTGCCGCTCAGTTCCAGCTCTTCCAGGTAATTCCGGGCTTCTTCCAAGCTTTGTCTTCCTTTATCCTGAATGATGTTCAGAATGGTATTTTCAACATCTTTACTCATGGGATCCCTGGTTCCGCATATGTAGATTGATGCTCCGCTTTCCAGCCAGTGATAAACCTCCTGCGCTTTTTGCTCCAGCCTGTGCTGAACGTATATTTTTTCGTCGGTATCTCTGGAAAAAGCAAGGTCCAGATGAGTTAATGTTCCGGTTTTCAGAAAGTCCTGAATTTCTGCCTGATAAAGAAAATCTGAAACGAAAGTCCGGTCTCCGAAAAAGAGCCAGTTTCTTCCTTCCGCTCCAATGGCATCGCGCTCGTACAGAAACGATCTGAAAGGTGCAATTCCTGTTCCGGGGCCAATCATAATGATATCTTTATCCGGTTGGGGCAGCCTGAAATGTTTGGCTTCCTGAATATAGAATTCAAGGTCTTCCCCTTCCTTAAATTCAGCAAGGAAACTGCTGCAGAGTCCGTTCTGTTTTTTATCATTAATAAAAAACTCAGATTTTGTTACTGTGATGTGAATTTCGGTATCCCCATGAGCTTCCAGCGATGAAGAAATGGAATACAAACGCGGTGACTGTCCGGTTAAAACCTTAAGTACCTGTTCAAAATCTGCTGCATTTTTCACCGGATAAATCCGCAGCAGATCAAGAAGACTTAATCTTACTTCAGGAATATGCTGTCCTGTGATTTCTGCATATTGAGCTACTGTGCTTTTAAGCAGATAACTGATATTAAGATGTTTGTAAAGAAGTTCTTCTGCGTCAGCTGTAATTTTTGCTGTTTTAATCTGTTTCTGAGGATCAATTCCTGTCAGGCTAATGATCTCATCTACTTCATGTTTCGGGTTGAGGGCAATAATTCCCAACGCATCACCCGGGCTGTAGATTAAAGGTTCTTCCGTCTCTATTTCAATATGATAGGTTTCTTTATCAGATCCTATATCATTTAAATTGATGATCGTTGAAATTTTTCCCCGGTATTTCTTTCTTCCTGCCGATATTTTTGACGTGGCTGTATTTTTCTGGCTGCTTTCCTTTGTTTTATTAGCAACATCCAGAATATGTTCGGCCCAGGCATGAGCTTCCTCTTCATAATCAATATCACATTTTTTTAAAGGAAGGATTCTCTGCGCTCCAAGTACTTCAAAACGTGAATCGATGTCTTCGCCTGTTTTACAGAACAACGGATAGCTGCTGTCTCCCAGGGCAAGGACTCCGAATTTCAAATTACTGATGTTCAAGTCATTTTCATGAATATGATCATAAAATTTCTTTGCAAGAATAGGCGGATCTCCTTCTCCCTGTGTGCTGATAATGATAAAAAAAAGATCTTCTTTAGCAAGGTCTTTCGGCTTATACTGGGAAAGATCTGCCAGCTTTACCTGAATGCCCTTTTTCTTGATAATACCGGCAAGTTCTACCGCAAGTTTCTTACTGTTTCCGGTTTCAGTACCATAGGCAAGGGTAATTTTCTTTGCTGAAGACGTTTCCGCATGAATAGCCGGAGGAAGGAGTTCCTGCACAGCGGATGATCCTGCAAGGCCTGCCAGAAAACCGCTGGCCCAGACGGCTTCATCCCTGGAAAAATCGCTGGATATTTCTTTAAGCGCTTTTAGTTTGGTTTCAGACAGCATATTCGAATAGGTTTTGATGATTTGACACTAAGGTTCCGTTTGTTACAGATTTAAAGTAAATCCCTTCCTGTATAGGTAATTCCAGCCACGAAAATTCTTCATGCAGATTAACCACCTTCCCTATCACGACCAATGATGGCGATACAAAGTCTTTACTGCCCAATTTTGCATGAAAATCTTCTATAGATGAGGTATATACTTTCTGATAAGGTGTGGTAGCCTGTTCAATGACCGCTATTTTTTTGTCGTCGGTTTTCCCTAATGCCAAAAATTTATCTATCAAGCCATTAAGGTTTCCTTTAGACATATAAAAGACAAGGGTATCCTCTGATGTTCCCAGTCTTTCCAGTATTCATCACTGAGAATTTCTGTTTTATAATAGGTAAGGAAACGGACTGATGTGGCATAGCCTCTTGCCGTTAAAGGTATTCCGGCATAGGCTGCAGCTCCTGAAGCGGCTGTAATTCCCGGTATAATTTCAAATGTGATATGATGTTCTTTGAGGGCTTTCAATTCGTCCAGAACATTGGAAAAAAAGGAGATGTCTCCACCTTTAAGCCTTACCACGGTTTTTCCCCGGGAAGCATGGTCAACAATTAATGTATTGATGCGGGACTGTGGTGTAGAGGCATTCTTACTGCATTCTTTTCCCACATATATAATTTCGCTGCTTTTATTGGCGTAACGGCTTATTATTTCAGGACTTACCAGACGGTCACATAGGATAACGTCGGCAGCAGCAATGGCTTTTACCGCTTTTACCGTGATCAGATCAGGGTCGCCGGGTCCTGCACCGACAAGGAAAACCTGTGGTGAATTAGTATTTTGTTTCATTTTTAATTTCTTTATTAGGGGTGGCTAGAACAGTCCTTCAACGGAAAGGTACCTTTCACCTGTATCATAGTTGACCGTTAGAATGGTAGATCCTTCGGGAATTTCAGGCAGTTTCTTCGCTACTGCAGCTAAAGCAGCTCCTGTGGAAATTCCAACGAAAAGGCCTTCTTTTTTAGCAGCATTTTTTGTGTATTCAAAAGCTTCGTCTTTATTGATCTGAACAATTTCATCCAGTAGAGCTGTATCAAGTATAGAAGGGATGAATCCGGCACCCAGACCCTGTAAAGGATGTGGAGCGGGAGTACCTCCGCTGAGTACGGGAGACAGCTCGGGCTCAACAGCAATTACTTTGATATTGGGAAAGTTTTGCTTAAGGACCTGTGCAATTCCTGTGATATGTCCTCCGGTTCCGACTCCGGTGATCAGGTAGTCTAATCCATCCGGAAAGTCTTTCAGAATTTCCCGGGCAGTGGTTTCAAAGTGCGCTTTCAAATTGGCAGGATTGTCAAACTGTCTCGGGATCCATGAATTTGGGGTTTCTTTTGCCAGTTCCTCAGCTTTTTCAATAGCGCCTTTCATTCCTTTTTCTCTGGGAGTCAAAACGAATTCTGCTCCATATGATTCCATAATTTTACGGCGTTCCAAGCTCATACTTTCGGGCATCACGAGAATCAGCTTATAGTTTTTTACAGCGGCTACCAGGGCAAGTCCAATTCCAGTATTCCCGCTTGTAGGTTCAATAATTACACTGTCCTTATTCAGAAGACCTTTAGATTCGGCCTCTTCAATCATGGATAGGGCGATTCTGTCTTTTATGCTTCCGCCAGGATTAGCCTTTTCCAGCTTAATCCAGACTTCATGCCCGGCACCGAAAAGTTTATTAATTTTTACGACCGGGGTATTTCCGATAGCTTCTAATGTGTTTTGGAACTTCATACCGATTCAATTTTATGTTGTTTTGTTGTTTGTTTAAATTACAAATGTTAAAGATTCAGGAAGAGGTCCGTTATCTTTTATTTTTATTTCACTTTTATTATAGACCAGGGAACTGGAGGGTACATTTTGGGTGATCCATACATTTCCTCCAATGATACTGTCTCTTCCAATGGTTGTATCTCCTCCTAAAATGGTTGCCCCTGAATAAATGATCACATGATCTTCAATATTGGGGTGCCTTTTCTCATTGGCCTTATCTTTTGAAACATGCAAGGCTCCCAGTGTTACTCCCTGATACAGTTTCACATGGTTGCCAATAACTGTCGTTTCTCCGATCACGATCCCTGTTCCATGGTCAATAAAGAAATGCTCACCAATGATGGCACCCGGATGAATATCTATTCCTGTCCTGCTGTGTGCATATTCTGAGATGACGCGCGGCAAAATCTTTATTTCCTGAATCCAGAGCTGATGCGAAATTCTATAGACATAGGTTGCAAAAAAGCCCGGATATGAAAGCAGAATTTCCTCTAAAGATTCTGTAGCAGGATCAAATTCCAGTATAGATTCAGCATCAAGAATCAATTTATCATAGATGTCGGGCAAGGCCAGAAAAAAAGTATTGGTCTGACTTTCAACGGAAACCTCATCGATCACGGTACTTTCTATTAGATCAAAAAGAAGTTTACCCAGCTTTCCAAAATCGTTATAAAGCTGATCATCCGTGTTGATCTGTTTGGGAAGAAACATAAGATTATACAGCTCTGTGACAAAATCTTCCATTTTTTCATAATCAAAGAATCGGGTGGAGCTGATCTGCTTTTTTTCAAGGATTTTCTTAATAAAATGATCTGATATTTTCATTTCTACTGAATTATACAGGCAGCAACGGTAGCATTGGATGTTTCATCTACCAAAATGGCGGATCCTGTTTTTTTATTACTTATAAAATCATCAAACACCAAAGGCTGTGCTGTCCGTATCGTTACTTTAGCAATTTCGTTGAGCTGTATATCTTCTTCAGCGGTTTCTTTTTCCAGTGTATTGACGTTGATCTTGTAATCGACCTGTTTTATCACCGATTTTAACTGTCTGCTGTGATGTTGCAGCAGATATTTATTACCCGGCTGCAGGGCTTTATGATCAAGCCAGCACAGGAGTACTTCTATTTCTTTTTCAACATTGGGAAGTTCTTCTGCCGAGGTAAAGAAATCCCCTCTGCTTACATCTATATCTTCTTTAATCTGAATTACAACAGGCTGTCCTTCAAACGCTTCCTGCACCTCAGCGCCATTCACCTCTATTGCAGAAATTTCTGTGATGATGCCTGCCGGAAGTATGGCTATTTTATGACCTTTCTGAAAGCTTCCGCTTACGATTTGTCCGGCATAACCGCGGTAATCATGTAATTCTTCAGTCTGTGGACGGATAACATACTGCACCTGAAAACGGCTGCCATTATTCTGTACCTCATCAAGCTGTACTTCTTCCAGATATTCAAGAAGAGAATTTCCTTTATACCAGTCTGTAACAGGAGATAAGGAAACGATATTGTCCCCTTTCAATGCAGAAATCGGGAAATAGGTAACATCATTTAAGCCAAGCTCTTCTGCGATCTTAGAATAATCAGCTTTTATGGTTTCAAAAACATCTTCCGAATAATCCACCATGTCCATTTTGTTGATGGCCACAGCTACTTTTTTCAGTTTTAGCAATGAGGCTATAATGGAATGTCTCCTCGTCTGCTCAATAACTCCTTTACGGGCATCTATGAGAATGACCATGAGATCCGAATTAGAAGCTCCGGTAATCATATTCCGGGTATACTGGACATGTCCCGGAGCATCTGCAATAATAAATTTTCTTTTTGATGTCGAAAAATATCGGTAAGCAACATCAATGGTGATCCCCTGCTCTCTTTCTGCACGGAGCCCATCCGTTAAAAGAGCAAGATCTACCCCATCATCGTTTTTGTTTTTTGAATGTTTTTCAAGTACTTCCAGCTGGTCCTGCAAAATACTCTTGCTATCGTAAAGCAGTCTTCCGATGAGGGTACTTTTACCGTCATCTACGCTTCCTGCTGTTATTAATCTTAATATATCCACGATTTTTTATTTATAAGTGATAAATTATAAGTGATGGGTAATGTGTAATAGTGTCTGTTTATTGCTTATTACTCATTGCTCATTATCTATTAGAAATAGCCTCCTTTTTTACGGTCTTCCATCGCCGCTTCAGTTACCCGGTCGTCAATCCTTGTTTCTCCTCTTTCTGAAATTCTGGTGGCTACAATTTCTTCAATTACCCGGTCAACGGTTGCTGCCTCAGATTCTACGGCAGCCGTACAGGTCATATCCCCTACAGTTCGGTAGCGGATCCGTTTTGTTGTTACGATATCACTTTCTTCCAATACGGCAAATTCAGAATTAGCAATCCACTGTCCGTTGAGGTCTACAACTTCTCTTTCATGCGAAAAGTAAATGGAGGGCAGATCTATATGCTCTCTTCGGATATAGTTCCATACATCGAGCTCCGTCCAGTTGCTTATCGGGAAAACCCTTACATTTTCACCTTTATGAATTTTTCCATTGAAGATATTCCATAACTCCGGTCTTTGAAGTTTCGGGTCCCACTGTCCGAATTCATCCCGAACAGAAAATATTCTTTCTTTTGCACGGGCTTTTTCTTCATCTCTCCTCGCTCCGCCGATGCATGAATCGAATTCAAATTCTTCAATTACATCAAGCAGGGTAAAGGTTTGCAGCCAGTTACGGCTCGGAAACTTACCTTTCGGTTCTGTCAGTTTCCTTTTCTGAATGGTGTCCTCTACTTTACGTACAACCAGATCTACATTCATCTCTGCGGCCAGCTGATCTCTGAAATCTAAAACCTCCTGAAAATTGTGTCCGGTATCAACATGAACGAATGTAAACGGAATCTTTCCGTGAGGAAATGCTTTTGCTGCCAGATGGGCCAGAACGATACTGTCTTTTCCACCACTGAACAGTAAAGCCGGGCGTTCAAACTGCCCTGCAACCTCTCTGAGGATATAAATGGACTCGGATTCCAGCTGATCTAAATAATTTAACTGATATAATGACATAGTATATTTTTTATTGATGAACATGTAAGCCGCATTCTTTCTTATCGGCATCTTCCCACCACCACCGGCCGGCTCTGAAATCTTCGCCTTCTTTAACAGCTCTGGTACAGGGTTCACATCCGATGCTCACAAATCCTTTTTTGTGAAGCTGGTTATATGGTAGGTGATGGTTTTTTACATAGTCTGCCACCTGTTCCGTAGTCCAGTGAAGGATAGGATGAAATTTAATGATCTGATGATCCGGATCCCACTCCAGTTGCGGCATTTCTTTTCTGCCTGCGGAATGCTCAGACCTTAAACCGGTAATCCAGACCTTATAGCCCTGAAGTGCCTTTTTCAGAGGCTGAACCTTTCGGATATTACAGCAGGCTTTTCTATTTTCCACAGACTGGTAAAAGGAATCCGGTCCGTTTTCCGAGACAAATTTCTGCAGGGCTTCCGGATCCGGATAATAGGCTTTGATGTTGTTTTTGAAAAAGGCCCTGGATAAGGTCCAGGTTTCATAAGTCTGTTCAAAAAGTCTTCCCGTATCAAGTGTGAAAATATCAATATTCAGATTTTTTATCAGATGATTCACAACCTGATCTTCATAGCTGAAGCTGGTAGAAAATATAACTTCTCCCGGAAATTTTTCCGTCAGAACCTGCAAGAAATCGGCATTAAAAACACCTGTAGAGGTATTTTCGAGGAGATTATTGAATTCTATTTTCAGAGCGTTTTCCATTTTTAATTGAAATTAACTTCTGCAAATATATATAAATCCTATTTATCCTACCAAATTACTAGGATATAAAAATTAAAAAAAATTTCAGCTGTTTTTTATAAAGGAAGTAAGGGTAGCTTCCATCATGCTTTTTCTGGTTTTTTCTCTTACTATGATCAGTTCATTTCTAAGATAGCAAGTTGCCTCATCAACACAGTCGTCGCAAGGCTCATAAAAGTTTAATGAAATACAGGGAGTTAAGGCAATCGGCCCTTCAAAAATACGGTAGATATCTGCCAAGGAGATTTCATCAGGAGATTTCAGGAGATAATAGCCTCCCATAGTTCCCTGCTTGCTGTTGACCAGCTTGGCTCTTTTGAGCTCGAGAAGAATCTGTTCTAAAAATTTTTTGGAAATATTCTCATCCTGTGCAATAATAGCCGTTGACAAAAACCCCTGGTTGTAGTTTCTTGCCAATCTTACCATCGCTTTCAATGCATATTTGCAACGTTTGGACATCATAATTGATGCAAGTTATGATAATTTATTTGATTATCGAAATCACCGCCCGGAATTGAAAAAATGAATCCTTATTGTGCTTTGAAAGATGTCAGAAAGATGGTTCAAATTTCAGATTTGAAAAATTTACATTGTATATTTGTTGGAAATTTATGATCGATGAGTATAATAGAATTCAACCCATTGTGGAAAGAGAAATTACTGAACCGTTTTCTCGCTTATGTAAAAATATATTCAACCAGTGATGCAGAAAGCGAAACAACTCCTTCTACTCTCCGACAGTGGGACATTGCAAAATATATTACTGAGGAACTGAGAACCATTGGTCTGGAAGATGTTTCTCTTGATGATAACGGTTATATTATGGGGTATATTCCTTCTAACCTGGAAGATAATACCAGACCTACCATTGGTTTTATTTCACATTATGACACTTCACCGGATTTCAGTGGTGAAAATGTAAAACCACAGATTTGGGAAAATTATGACGGAAGTGATCTTGTTCTGAACCAGGCCACAGGATTCACCCTCTCGGCTTCAAAGTTTGAAAGCTTAAAAAAATATATCGGACAAACCCTGATCACTACTGACGGAAATACACTTTTGGGAGCTGATGACAAGGCTGGTTGTGCAGAAATTGTAACGGCTGCGGAATATCTTATTGCTCATCCGGAAATTAAGCACGGAAGAGTGGCTGTAGGATTTACTCCTGATGAAGAGATTGGAAGAGGTGCACATAAATTTGATGTAGCTAAATTCGGTGCAGAATGGGCGTATACTATGGATGGAAGCGAAGTGGGAGAATTGGAATACGAAAATTTCAATGCTGCAGGAGCTGTAGTGAAAATCCACGGATTGAGTGTTCATCCGGGTTATGCTTACGGAAAAATGGTGAATGCAGGTCTTTTAGCCGCTGAATTTATCCAAATGCTTCCAGCGAATGAAACTCCGGCTACGACTAAAGGTTTTGATGGATTCTATCATTTAATGGATATTACGGCTGATATTTCTGAGGCTAAGCTTCAATACATCATCCGTGATCATGATGAGGAAAAATATGAAGCCAGAAAAAAATTCATGGAGGAAAAAGTAGCTGAATTCAACCAGAAATACGGTGAAGGCACTGCTGAAGTGGAAATAAAAGAGCAGTACAGAAACATGAAGCAGCAGTTTGAAGGAAAAATGCATATTATTGACCTTGCTGCAAAAGCCATGAAAGAAGCGAATATTGAGCCCAAAATCAAAGCAATCCGAGGGGGAACAGACGGAGCTCAGCTATCTTATATGGGGCTTCCGTGCCCGAATATTTTCGCAGGGGGAATGAACTTCCATGGACCGTATGAATATGTTGCCCTAGAAAGTATGGAAAAAGCGACTGAGGTGATCATTAATATCGTAAAAGCTTAATAGATTATGAAAAGACTCTTAGCATTAGTATTCATCATATCTTTTGTTTTCAGCCAGGCACAGATTTCTGCATTTGATAAAGCCGATTCCCGCTATGAAAGAAAGAAAAAGGCTCTGTACAAAAAATACCCTAAGCCTAATGATTTAAAAACTAAGCAGGAGTGGCTTCTTACTGAGGAGAAAATAACGGCATATAAAAATGCTTTAGAGAAAATTTCTGCAGATGAACAGAAACTGATTGCCCTGGATCCACCCGTAAAAAGTAAACTTACCCGGGAAGCCGAATATGAAAAAGGAAAAGCATCTTTTCAAAAGCTTTTGTATGAAGCTGTTGACCGCACCTTTTTCAACAGTGCTTCAGATTCTTATAAAGCAACTCTTAGTTTTGTGGTAAATACCAAAGGAAACGCTCTGGATGCTCACGTAAAGGGAAACAATGAGGATCTTAACGCCTTTATTGAAGCGGCATTTTACCGAATCAGGGAGAAAGGTAAGTGGAAACCCGGAGAGCACAACGGAAAACCGGTTTCTTCTAAAGTCTCTATTCCTTTAACATTAATATTAAAAAAGTAATATAGCAAAACCGCCTCCGCAGAGGCGGTTTTGTTCTTTTTGAGACGAAAAACGGATATGTAATACCATACAACGACAAAGCTTCAGTTATTTTTTTAAAGTCATTGAATTAAAAAATAAGATATTTTTAATAGAAAAAGGTATTAAATAATGAATTCACATTAAAATAAAAGATTACCTGTAAATACATGACACTCAATGTTCTTATTATTTATTTTTGTATAAATTCAAACACAATGATTATAATAAAATCTACTTTAGTATTAATGACTTTTATAGGTGTTACCTGTTTTGGCACAACACCATTAAAAAATTCATTACCAGCAAATTACACAACCTACGAGGTTCCACTGGCAGGAAATGCATTTGTTACTTACTCTACAACAAGTGCATATACAGAAAAAATAACAGATAACGGCCTCGGCAACTGGACAAATCCGGGCACGGTGGTGAGCACCTATTTTAAAGTAGGCAGCAGCGGAACCTTAAACCTTAAATTAAAAGCAAAAGTTCCTTCCGGAAGCAGCACTGTTAAAATAACAGTGAATGGGGTTTCCAAAAACATTACAATGAGCGGCTCCACTTATAATACTTATCCTGCCGGAAGCTTTAGTGTAAATTCAGGCTATGTAAAAGTTGACTTACAAGGTCTTACCAAAACCGGAGGTTATTTTGCAGACGTATCCCACCTTTTGTTTGACGGTTCTGCAGCATCAGGAACTAATATTTTCAGTAATGATCCCGCCTATTATCATTGGGCAAGAAGAGGGCCATCCTGCCACTTGGCATATACTATACCCACCACCAGTGATATTTCATATTATTATAACGAAGTGACTGTGCCCGTTGGGCAGGATAAAGTTGGATCTTATTTTATGACCAATGGTTTTGCCGAGGGCTACTTTGGTATGCAGGTAAATTCTCCAACAGAAAGAAGGATTTTATTTTCTGTATGGAGCCCGTTCACAACAGATAACCCAACCACGATCCCTGAGGATCAGAAAATAAAACTAAACTGCAAAGGAACAAATGTTACCGTTGGAGAGTTTGGTAACGAAGGATCTGGCGGACAGAGCTATTTGATGTATCCGTGGAATGCCGGAGTTACCTATAAATTTCTTTTGAAAGGAAACCCTGACGGAGCAGGCAATACTGACTATACGGCGTGGTTTTTTGCTCCCGAAACAGCTTCCTGGCAACTGATAGCAAGCTGGAAAAGACCCTATACCAATACATATCTGAAAAATTTTTACAGCTTTGTTGAAAATTTCTATCCTGATAATGGCTATCTGGACAGAAAAGCTGAATTCGGAAATCAATGGATAAGAACCGTACAGGGACAATGGCTGCCTGTTTCCAAGGCAATGTTTACTGTAGATGCTACCTATACAGCCCAACAGCGGGTAGACGCCTCAGGAGGAACTGTAAATAACAAATTCTTTCTAAAAAACGGAGGTTTTACCAATGAGCAAACGCCAGTAAACTCCTATTTAAATGTTTCTGTTCCTACTCAATCCCCTGATATCAATTTTTCTAATTTGCCGCTGTGCTCCGCTTCATTAAAAACTGCAGAATCAATAACTTATGACGACATAAAACTATATCCTAATCCTGTACAGAGATTTGTTAAAATAAATGGATTGAAAAATAAACAGGTTCCTTATAAAATCTTCAATTTACAAGGAAACATTACAAAAAGTGGCCGCACCAATGGAAATGAGATTAGTGTCAGCGGTTTATTGGATGGTACATATATGCTCAATATTTATGATGATAACAGTAGCCTTAAAAAAAGTCTCAAGTTTATTAAAAACTAATAGGATCTGTAAGAACAATTTGATTTTTATATTTTATAAGAACATAATTTATAGCTATTACTTAACCGGAAGATATCTTCCGGTTTTCTTTATTTTTTCAAATAAAAACAGAGTCTTATCCTAGTATCTCTGCCGTTCATCAAATAAAATTTCATCGTCTCCCACATAGTTGTTGTTTTGCAGCAAATTATTACAGCAATTTATGAAACAGCAAATTTTAGCACTAAGCTCACTTTTATTATGTATTACCTGTTCAGTTGAAACCAAAGCACAGCAAACTCCGGCTTTCCACATCGGGATAAAAGGTGGGGCAACCTATACAAAAACCTCAACGGAATCTTCTGCACTGGAAGGAAAATACGGTTTTGGATATCAGGGAGGAATTATGACAAGAATGGATATTGGAAGCCTCTATGTACAGGGAGAAGCTTTATTCAACAAAAGAAAGACTTCTTACAATTCCAAAGACGGAAGCTCACCAAAGCTGACCTGGAATTCTATTGACATTCCCATAGTAATTGGTTATAAATTGATCAACACTAAGGATTTCAATGTAAGAGCCTTTGCCGGAGGAGTTTACAGCTATGCATTCAAAAATAATCTGTCCACATCCAAAGCATTGCACGAAGGCTTTAAAAGTTTCGATAAATCAAACATCGGAATTACGGGAGGTATCGGAGTTGATTATAAAAATTTTACAGCAGACCTCAGGTATGAAACAGGACTTACGAGCATCAGTAAGGAGTTTAAATCCAAACCCAACGGCTTTACACTCGGGATAGGATATTTCTTATTCTAAAAACTTAAAGTACCTTTACCTATTAGAAACTGCGTCCGGCGGTTTCTAATTTTTTATAACCTATGTTATCCTATCCATGACAAAACCTTTAATATTAAGAAAATATTTTTTTGTTACGATTTTCTGGCTCGTTTTTGCTGTTGCGGTATATTTTAACTTTCAGGCTACTTCTGACAAAGCTTCAGCCGTATTCCAAACGATTGCTCTTGCCATTACTTCGTTTATCTTTACTCATTTTCTTACGACAAGGCTTCTTCCTAATGCTTTAAGGCTAAAAAAGATGAAGCTATTTCTGATTCAGGCCACCGGAATTATACTTTTACTGAGTTTTATCTATTCTTTGATTTTCACCTATATTGAGATCAATTCAAAGAACCAGCTTCCTGCTGATTTCGTGGATCACCTTCCCTTTTTATGGAAAGGATTTTATCTGGCTCTTCCGGCCTCTTTTTTGGTTAACGGATCTGTCTGCGGTATCAAATTTTACCAGGAGCACGGAAAAATAGAACGGGATCATATTCTTCTTCAGCAGGCTCATTTAGAAAACCAGCTCAAACTGCTGCAGGATCAGATCAACCCTCATGTAGTCTTCAATATTTTGAATCATATTCATATTCTGATGAAAACGGATACAAAACTTGCTGATTATCTGCTTCTTAAATTTTCAGATATTCTCCGTTACCAGCTTTATCACTGCAGCCAGAGTCTGGTTCCTCTGGATAAGGATATTGAGCATCTGCAGAATCTGGTAGAAGTTGAAAAGTTAAGATGGGGAAATGAGCTGGAGGTGAATGCAGACTGGAATACCGGAAATAACAGGTCATATATTGCTCCTCTCCTTCTGGTTCCATTTATCGAGAATGCATTTAAGTATGTCTGCAGGCTGCCCGGGCATAAGGGTTATGTGAAAATTTCCTGCACAGAGAAGGACGGTTCTCTTTTGTTTTATGCCGAAAACTCTTATTCAGAACCCGCAACCTATAAAAAGAAGGAGGGCTCCGGAGGAATCGGGCTTCAAAATGTACAAAAGCGTTTGAAATTACAGTATCCGAATGCTCACGAACTCACCTTTCTGGCAGCCGATAATGTATATAAAGTAACGTTAACCCTACAATTATCTGATAATAATGAGCAGTAATATCCCCAAAATAAAATGCCTGATCATCGATGATGAGCCTCTGGCCAGATTTCATCTTAAAGAGCTGGCAGACCAGATCGATTTTTTATCTGTTGAGGGTACCTGTGCCACAGCATTGGAAGCCGATGCCATAGTAAAGGAAAAGGAAATTGACCTTCTTTTTCTGGATATTAATATGCCTTATCTAAGTGGTCTTGAGTTTCTGGAGCAGCTTGAGAACCCACCTTTATGCATTCTCACAACCGCCTATTCAGAATATGCGCTGGAAGGCTACCGCCTGCAGGTTGTGGACTATCTTCTGAAGCCCATTGCCTTTAATCGTTTTTATCAGGCCGTGAACAAAGCGCAACAGCAGTTTATTGTTTCTGAAAAGATCAAGAAGAACTCTCCTTTTGATGATCCATTTCTGTATGTACGGCAATCTGATACCTTCATAAAAGTCTCCTGGGTAGATATTCTCTATATTGAAAGTATGCAGAATTATACGAAACTGCACTTTAAAGACAAGTCTCTGGTCATCCATCAAACCATGAAAGCTATTGAAGAATCCCTTCCGTCCGAACATTTTTTCAGGATCCACAAATCTTTCCTGATCAATATTACCCATATCGACATGATCTCAGGCGGACGCCTTTACATCAATAAAACAGAGCTTCCTATTTCCCGTACCCGAAAAGAGGAGTTACTCAATCAGGTGGTGTATAAGAAGCTTATCAGTAAGTAGATTTGGAAAGAAAGAGGAATCCGGGAGAGGGAGTTATTGCTGCCGAAGTTAAATGATGGTCTTTTTATTTGAATATACAAGAATTCTATAAGAAACCAACTATTGGACGGTAACTCCTTTCTTCCTCTTAATTCCTTAAGGTAAATTCCACCTCAGCGATACGGCGGCATAAAATGTGCTGGCAAACTTGGGATCTGCCATTTTCTTGTCTTTGAAAATACTCTTGATCTTCCTGTCGTTCTCATTGAAGCTTCTCAACAGGGCTGTTCCTCCTGTAAGACGGAGACTCAGCTTGTCATTCAGTTTGAGCTCGGGCCTGATTCCGGCCGTGATCTGTTGGTAACCCAGCAACATAGATTTTCCGTCTTGATTCCTTTCCACAGTCATTCCGCTTAGGTTGACCACAGCCTTCAGGGCAAATTTATCTGAAAACAGGTAGCCAGCCTCCATTCCTTCTGGGAAGTTGATGTTGAATTTAATTTTACCATTTGTTTTCCAGTCGAAATAGATCCACGGCAATATCATAGGAACTCCAAATGCGGTGGTTAGCACGGGCCCTCCACCTAAAGCCAGATTGGGATTGAAATGTCTGATAAATAATATTCCTCCCTGTCCGAGAATATCGTCAGAGCTGATCTGCTCCAGATCTGTATAAACTCCTACTGTAGCCGTCATCATCATGCTCCATTTTTTTCCTAATGGTCTTATATGCTGGATTCCGGCCTGCGCATTCAGCATCTGATCTGGAAACAGCTGTTTTTCATAGTCTTTATGAGCCATCTTTGCGTAGGATCCGCTAAGTAAAAGTGACCAGGCTTTCACCTTTCCGCTGCTGTCTTTTTTCACTGACAATGGAATGCTGAGGTTAAGATCTGCTCTTTTGAAGTTAGTTTTGGAATTGGTTTTCACACTGTCTTCCGGACGTATGTAACTGGAAAAGGGTATATATTCAGTCTTAAGCTCTCCTGATATTCCGGATTGTGCACTGGCCCAATATCCTAGCAGACAGCAGGACGCTGCCAAAAGATTTCTCTTCATAATTTAAATTTTATGCAAAGAGATACTTTTAGAAGGCGGTCACAAAAATTACTTGATTAAGTGCCTGAATGGTATGACCAAACGGAAAAACAGCATGATATATAGAATACTACTTCACCCAATTTGAAATCAAACCTGTAAGAATTTCATATTACACACAATCTTTTTTATCCTTAAATGAGCGATAAGCAAACCAAACTGCAAATAATGCAATGCCTGCACGCAGAATAACCATCGGCATAATAGAATCTACTTCTAAAAACCCAGCCAGCCCTGAAAGTAAAAATGTAACCATCAGCTGTATAAAGCCCATAATTGCCGCCGCTGTCCCCCGTCCTTCTTTAAAAGGAGATAACGCATGAGCAGAAGTGATGGGAAAAAGAATTCCTATGGCCAGCAATGACAGGTAGAGCATTATAATTTCTAAAGTCACAGAAAGATCAGACACGACTATCAAAATATGGAGGCCACAAACCACCAGCAACAGAAGAGTGGCTGCCAGCAAAAGTTTTGTATCACTTACTCTCTTTATTAATTTAGGGGTAAGGTATGCTGCCGTTATCAGTGCCAGTGAATTAAACCCAAATATCAGACTGAAAATACCGCTGGAAAACCCGTGAAGTTTCATGAATAAAAACGGTGCATTAGAAATATAAATAATCAGAGAAGCGAAGGCAATACTTCCAATCATCGTGCTGCCGATGAATTCTTTATTGGAAATAATTGCTTTTAAATGGCTTTTTAATCCTTTTTCGGCTTCGGTAAGATCAGGAAGAGATGTTCTTGAATTGGTCTCAGGAACGTATTTATAAACCATGAAAAGGGTAATCAGCCCCATTATTCCCAAAAAAGCGAACGAACTGTTCCAGCCCCAGAATTTAAGAAATACACTTCCAAGAAGCGGCGCAACAATGGGAGCAATTCCACTGATCTGTGACTGCTGGGAAAAGATGGCTACAGATTTCTGCCTGTCATAAAGGTCGATAACGATGGCTCTTCCGATCACAATGCCTGCACTTCCACCGAATGCCTGTAGAAAACGCATCGCCCACAGCATATAAATGTTTTCTGTAAAAAATATGGTTGTAGCTCCTATAATAAAAAGTAAAAGGCCGCAGTACAGCATGGGTTTACGTCCTGTTCTGTCAGACAAAGGTCCCCAAAGTAACTGTCCGAATGCAAATCCTGCAAAAAACACAGAAATTGAAATCTGAATATGTCCGATATCGGTTTGGAAAATCTGGGCCATGCTTGGAAAAGCGGGCAGATAAAGGTCTATACTCAGTGATTCCAGGGTGTTGAGCAGTGCCAGAATAAACACTACGATACTTAAGTTTCTCATAAGGGGTTCAATCATTAAACGATCTGTGTAGATCGTTTTTTCTCTTGGCAAAATTCAGGTAAAAAACAAAGCTTTTCAATACAGTAACTGAGGGAAGACCAGCACAAACTGAGGATTACATTTTATAATTTTTATGAAAACTTATTATTTTTAAAATGAATTTAAAAGAACTTTCTGAAGATTATGGTTTTCCTTCTTTAAATCCCTCCGGATTCCGGCCGGTATGTTTTTTAAAGAAACGTGAGAAATAAGACGCGTCGCTGAATCCCAGTTTAAAAGCAATTTCTTTAACGGTTAAAGCACCAAAACTAAGTTCTCTCTTAGCTTCCAAAACGAGTCTCTGGGCGATCATCTTTTTAACCGTCGTTCCTCTGGAAAGACGTACAATATCATTGAGGTGATGAGCACTTACTTTTATTTGACCCGCATAGAAACGGGTGTCTCTCTGAGCAATATAATGTTCTTCAATGAGGCGTACAAGCTCTTGAATACGCTGCTTGTCATTAATTGATGGGTCTTGCATATTAATCTGTTCTGTGATGATGATGCAGAAGGCCCGCAGATAGGTTTTTAATAAATCTAACCTGGAAAATCCATTATATTCTTCTTCCATCAGTGAGATAATAGTATTGCATGTTTCTGCGCTTTGAGGATCTAAAGAAAAGGGACACGTTCCTCCTGTGAGGATTGTTTCGATGTCGCAGGCTTCTTTAAATATCTCACGGCTCACGGCCAATACATAGCCTTTTTCACCTCTAAGCTTCATATTGAATACCTGTCCGGGTGCAATGATACAAATCTGGTTATTTTTAGGGGAGTGACTTTCAAAATCCAGCTCCAAACTGCTGTTTTCCTTCACGTGGCTGAACCAGATAATCTCAAAGAAATTATGCCGGTGAACATCATTAAAATTTTCCGGATGTCCTGTATCAAGAGTCATCAGCTGAAACTGTTCAGAGGTGAGGTGATGGACGGGGATGTTTTTTGGTGTGGGCATTGTGGTCTTTTATTGAAACAAAAACCTCAGCAAAAAAAGCTGGGATGTTTGTTGATTAGCTATTGATTGTTTTTATAAATGTAGAAAATTTATTTGCTTTATGAAAAGATGTTTCCGAAAGATCAACATCTTTTCAATTTTGACTATTTTACTTCTCCTCCCTACGAGAGCATACTTCGTATAAAGGATTCTCAAGAGGTGCCAAAATTTAAAGACTTCTTTCAGAAAAATATAGCTGCCTTATAAAAAACAAAGCCACCGCTATTGCAGTGGATTTTGTTTTACTATAGCTCAAAGTCACAGACTTTGCGCAGCCGGGACTAAGTTATATAATCTTTCATATTGACTCTATTACCCCATCCGTTTTTCTGATCAACAGTCAAATTGGTAATGTAATCACTTTTTGGAAGCTCCAGCTTATTATAGTCCATAATTTCAATAATATTCTCTAAATAGTCTAATGTTAATTTTGATTTAAACTCTCCATATAGGTTACCTATACCAATATTTATCAAATTGTCTATTAAAGTTAAACATTCTTGATTTAAGCTTAAATAATACTCCCGAAGTTCATTGTAATAATTGAAGTCTATTATTTCATAATATTCTGAATTAAAATCATTATTAAGAATTATTGATGGTGGAACTTCTTCAACATTCTCATGCCATGTGTCTAATTCACTTGAGATTACAAACTCCTCTATCTCTTTTTCTAAGGTATTTGGTAAAGGCTGAAACTCTTTATCTCGCATATACTTCTTTAAACATAAATATCCATAAATATATCTACCTCTTATCGAAATTTTTTCAAAATCAGAAATTTTTTTCATAATCTATTCACTAGTGGGTTTTATACTTTTAAATGTTTGTTGGCAATTTTGGCATCTTGTGAAATCAATATATTTACCATTTTTAAACTGCATCGTATGCATGTCCTTCAAGTTCTTCCATTTTGCCCCAGCGTTTAGGGCACTATTAAAGGCATCACATTCCGCACAATTATAGGTAGACCATTCCTCTAAACTTTGCTTTGGTAAATGGGACTTTATAGTTCTATTAGTTCCATAAAACACTCTTCCAGTTTCAGAATCTATAACTGCTGATATAACATATGGTTTCTTACCCGAAGAAGATAAAATATCTCCTGCTTTATCTAGCAAGGCTCTTCTTGCAACACCTGTACTACTTACAGAGAAAGCTTTAGAGAATCCAAAAAGAACCCCCCATGAAGATGCAACATCTGGTATAGCTCGCGCCGTTCTTGCACCATCTAATGTATACAATCCTCCAACAAAATTAACTGTTCCTCCAACCAAAGACGAAGAAAAATTATTAATTTGATAATATGGGTCTAGTTGTCTACTCCAATTAATTTGGTAAGGACTAAAATCGCTAACCTTGGGAGTTCTCATATTTGAAGAATATCCATAACCCGCATGATTAGGATTATTAATTATATGTTTTGCAACCCCTATTACCCCTCTGCCTAAAGATCCTAAAAAGCTTTTCCAAAAGCCCGGCTTTGGATCTACTGGTGCCATTCCATTAGGATCAGTTAAATTAATCGGATTACTAAGAGTATATTCATAAGGTGATCTTCCAGGAAAATCTTCCGCCAACGGATCCACGTTTAACCAAAGAGAAACTCTTGGATTATAATATCTAGCTCCATAATAATAATACCCAGTTTCAGCATCAAGTTCCTTGCCATTAAATTTATAAGGACTATAGTTGCTGTTTCTATGGTTTTCCACAAATGTTTCTCCACTTGGGAAGTATTCTATATTCTGAGTTACTTCTCCGTCTGCACCGGTAATATAGCTACTAGATCCTAAATGATCCGGATGGAACCAATAGGTTTCCTTCTCTATACCCCCTGCATAATTGTTGACACAGGCTCCGTTGTATCCTGCATTCTGCCCATAGTTAGGCGGTGGAGTAATATTATTCTGCTGCATTACTATCAGACTGCTTTGTGTAGCGGTCTGCAGAATAGTATTAGATAAAGTAACAGGATTAATAGGCGGTGTACTTCCTGCAAATGGGACAATCAGCCAGCTACAATCGAAGGTTCCTATATCAGGACTTGTTCCATTTTTACTTACTATTCTCTGGCTTCCTGCATAATAATGTTTTTTTAAAGAACTTCTACTCTTTAGTGAATATACAAAAATTAAACTTTCTAGTATAAAAAAGCCACTGCATGTTGCAGTGGCTTTTTTATACTATAGCTCAAAGTCACAGACTTTGCGCAGCGGGATTTTATCTACCGTGCACGAGCGGGGGACCATTTCAAAATATATTCTTTTTTGCTATCCTCAAATTTTTGTTCACTCATTTCTTGTACCTCAAATTGTCTTACTTTGTAATAATATTTATTTTCAGAATTGATATTATTACTTTTATAATTACTATTAATAAACTTACTCCCATCTAAATTTGACGAAGTAATAATATCTTCTCCTTTGATATAAACACTTAAAACAGAAGGTACTATTAAACCATATCCATTCTCACGTCTTTCCATTAAATTATATTCTCCATTAATCTCTAATACAAAATATTTATCCATAATATGAACTTCGTATTTGTTTATAAAGAAATCTGAAAGAAAAACTTTTATTAGAAAAGAAAGACCTAATAAAACTAATATTAATATAAATATTTTAAACTTCATTTTTACAATCGCTTATTTAGTTTTTGAATTTTTATAAGATTGAATAAAAAAATCTTTAGTAGGTACATTCCACATATATAAATGGAACTTACTGCTTCCGCTACTCTTGTCTCTTTTTAATAAACCATCAGTTAGTGAGCCAGTAGTTTTAGTATCAAAAACGCTCATAATGATATTTTTACCATCATTACTCACTCTTGCTGTTGCCCAAAAACTTCCTAATATATTCTCTTCTTTAAAGAAAGTGTTATCATCATAAAATTTACCTGAAAATAAATCTCCTGCGGAATTTATTGCTATTTTCCAAAATTCTTTACCTCCAATTTTTCCAATGTCATAATAATAACCTTGAGTTTCTCCATTCTCAATTTTTCCATCCTTACCTAATAACTTAGTTAATTCAACTTGGGCTTTTTTAACAGAGTTTGTATTTTTCATTCTTTCAAGTACAGGTCCTGCCATTACAGTATTTTGCGGGTCTGCTTTAATCCCTACTATCCCTTCCAAGAATTTAGCAGTTTTATTTCTGGCGTGAGCTGTATGGTCAAAATACCAAGTTTTAGTATTTGGATTAACTCTAAAATTGTCTGTTTCAAAAGATTTAAAATTATGAGCTTGCCCCTCATATTTTTTAATAGCATCTACTTGTTTCCCATTCGGGTCAGTGTATCGGATAGAATTTTGATAACAATAGATATAAGGATTTAGATTCCCAGAATTATATACCCCACCATTATGTTGCCCATCAATATAATGCTCTGAGTTATAGAAAGGATTGTAGTCCGCTAGCAGATCCACATTCAACCAAAGAGAAACTCTAGGATTGTAGTACCTCGCTCCATAATAATAATACCCTGTTTCAGCATCAAGTTCCTTGCCATTAAATTTATAAGGACTGTAGTTACTATTCTTGTGGTTTTCTACAAATGTTTCACCACTTGGGAAATATTCTATATTCTGGGTTACCTCTCCATCTGCACCAGTAATATAGCTGCTGGATCTAATCAGCTTGAATTAAGAACAAGCCATGTCGTTGTTCCCGGGCACCTTTAATCTCCATAAAAATAGATAAAAAACAAAAACCACAGCGAAAAAAGATGCTGTGGTTTTCTACAATATTCAAAATTAAATATAACTCTATTTATTTCTGCTGGCTGCTTAAAAAAGCATCCCAGCCCTGTGCTGTCAGTGGAACAAGCTGATTAGAGCCTCTTGCCACCATATAGTTGCCTTCTTCATTGTCTACCGCATGACCAATGATCGTAAAATCAGGATGATTCTTGATTTTATCAAAATCATTTGGGGAAATGGTGAACAGGAGTTCATAATCTTCACCACCGCTTAATGCAGTCATCACAGGATTAAGATTCATTTCATCCGCCGTGGAAATCGTGAGACTGTCCATCGGAATCTTCTCTTCATAAAGTCTGAATCCCGCTTTCGACTGGTCAGAAAGATGCAGAATCTCAGAAGCCAGACCGTCAGAAATATCAATCATTGAAGTCGGCTTGATATCCAGTTCTTCCAGGATTGTTTTCACATCTGTTCTTGCTTCAGGTTTAAGCTGTCTTTCAAGGATATAATCATAGCCTTCCATTTCTGGCTGCATATTGGGGTTGGCGAGGAAAACAGCGTGTTCTCTTTCAAGGATCTGAAGTCCCATATAAGCACCACCCAAATCTCCGCTTACCACCAGAAGGTCATTCGGTTTTGCTCCGCTTCTTTTTATGATATTCTCTTCATTCTCAATACCTACAGCAGTAATACTCATGACGAGTCCGGAATTAGAACTTGTCGTGTCCCCTCCTATCAGATCAACCTTATATCTTGTACATGCTGCCTGTATGCCTGAATAGATCTCTTCCAGAGCTTCTACCGGAAAACGGCTGGAAACAGCCAGGGAAACCAAAATCTGTGTGGGAACAGCATTCATTGCTGCAATATCGCTGAGGTTTACCACAACAGCTTTGTAGCCTAAATGCTTTAAAGGCACGTAGCCTAAATTAAAGTGAACTCCTTCTGCAAGTACGTCCGTTGTGAGGACAACTTTCTTATTTCCAGGGTTGATAACCGCCGCATCGTCTCCTACTCCAAGCTCCGAAGACTCGTTGGACAATGGAAAATGTTCTGTCAAATGCTTTATAAGACCAAATTCTCCTAATTTGGAGATCGGGGTCAGTTCCTGTGATTTATCTTCAAACATATTTTTTTGTATTAATGTCCATTGTGAAATGTATTGTGGCATTCAACATGAACTATGAGCTTTAAACTTCGAATTAATTAAATTCTGCCGGATCCACATTATTAGGCTGGAAAGGAAGCTTTTTAAAGTCTTCCCTGCTCATTACTATGGTTTCAGGGCTTTTGTATTTGTTCATTGCTTCTACCACATCATCCGGCGGGGTGGTCATTTTTCTCAGCATCATGTCGATCCACACTCCCGTAGCCTCTGCAGTGGCGCAGTGTACCCCATCCGGCGTATAGAATTTATGGAGAAATCTGTAAATGGAAGAATCTTCCGAGCATCCGTCGATTTCAAGGCTTACAATTACCGTCTGGTCGGCATAGATCTCCTTAAAGAAAGAATATCTTTCATGCAGGATTACAGGCCCTATTCCCCATCGGCTCAGCTGGGTTACCCCCATCTTTTCTTTGGTCATAAAAGCCATTCTGGACTGGGCACAGTACTGTACATATGATGAATTGGCTAAGTGCTTGTTGGCATCAAGATCACTCCAGCGTACTTCGAATTTATGGTAAAAAATCATGTAAAAGTTGTTTTTAGTATGATTAAATTATAATCTTCAAAATTACTCAAATAAGATGGTTTATAAAAATTGTACTTTTGAAAAAATAATCTTCAGCATAGGATTACCATTACATGAAACAGATCATCATTATCGGAGGCGGTGCGGCAGGCTTTTTCTGCGCATCGAACCTTGACGAAAAAAAATATAAAATCACCATCCTGGAGCAGAACTCGGATGTGCTTCAGAAGGTAAAAATCTCAGGCGGCGGTCGCTGCAATGTCACGCATGCCTGTTTTGATCCCCGGGAACTGGTTCAGTTTTATCCGAGAGGAAATAAGGAACTGCTGAGCGTTTTTACTAAATTTCAGCCGGGAGACACTATGGAATGGTTCGATCAGCGCAGCGTACCTTTGAAAATTGAGAGTGATAATCGGGTATTTCCGGAAAGCAATTCTTCACAGACCATTATCAATACTTTACTGAATGAAATTCAGAATAAAAAGGTAGAGGTCAAAACAAAATGTTCTGTTAAAGAAATTGAAAAGCAGGATGAAAAGTATCTTGTTAAGACCGGTTTAGGTGATTTTCAGGCAGATTATATCGTTTATACAACCGGAAGTTCACCAAAATCTCTGAAAATCGTTGAAAATCTGGGTCATAAGATCGTGGATCTCGTTCCATCGCTTTTTACCTTCAATATTAAAGATGAGCTGCTACAGGATATTCCGGGAACCAGCTTTGAAAATGCTGAAATCTCAATTCCTGCCTTAAAAACTGAGGAGAGCGGCCCTCTACTGATTACGCACTGGGGACTTTCGGGGCCCGCAGTTCTGAAAATTTCTGCATGGGAAGCGATAAGCCTCGCGAAAGTAAAATATCAATTTGAAATTGAAGTAAATTTTATTTCAAAATCTATAGATGAAGCTGAAGAAATTTTCCAGAGTTTTAAACAGTCAAATCCTAAGAAAACAATCGGGCAGGCTAAGATCTTTGATATTACCAACCGGTTCTGGCAGAAAATATTAACCGTTTTACAGGTTGATCTGAATAAGCAAATCTCCAATATTTCAGGGAAAGAAATGCAGAAGATTCTTGAAAACCTCTGCAGTAAAAAGCTGAAAGTAAGTGGAAAATCTACTTTTAAAGACGAGTTTGTAACCGCAGGAGGTGTTGATTTAAAGGAAATTAACTTCAAAAACATGTCTTCCAAGCTTCTTCCCAATTTCCATATTGCCGGTGAAGTTCTGAACATTGATGCGGTGACGGGAGGTTTTAATTTCCAGGCATGCTGGAGTGAAGGGTGGCTTATTGCACAGCATTTAAATAATGTATCATGATGAAAAAAACATCAATACTATTTTTGGTTTTAGGAGCTCAGTTGGCCTTTTCCCAGGTCTCAACAAAAGAAAAGACATCAGAGCAACCGAACGCTGCTGATTCTGTTATCTCTCCACTTCTTGAAACAGACGTTCCTGCTGAATTTCCCGGAGGAATGGCAGCCTTAAGAAGGCATATATCCTCTGAATTTGACCATTCCAGACTTGCTGGCTCAGGAAAAATGAAATCTGTTACAAAATTCCTGATCCATCCTGATGGCAGCATGAGTTCCATTTCAACAACAGGTGATGACCTTTCCATGAATAAAGAAATGACCCGTGTGATCAAGAGGATTAAAACAAAATGGAAGCCTGCCATGCGTAACGGCAAACCCATTAAGACCTGGTACGAAATCCCTATGAGTATAAGTATTTAAAAATCATCAAATTTTAATAGCAATGTTTGCCATTAAAAAAAATATTCCTCTCTTATTAAAAATCCTTTTAATTTTTGGATTTGAATATTTTTTTTGGCTAATGCTTAAAATTACACTGGAATATATTCCTTTTAATCCCGATGTGAGCTTTCTGATGATCAAGCAGACGGAAGTTCAGGACAGGCCGGAATATCTTTCTTTTTTCTATACCCATGTGTATACCAGTATTTTTGTACTGCTTTCCGGATTTCTGGCTATTCTCAGGAAAAATTTCGGGATTAAAAACTTTCACAGGAATATTGGAAAAGTCTATATTTTCTTAATTCTGATTCTGGCCGCACCCTCCGGAATCTATATGGGATTTTTTGCCAACGGAGGCTTTTTATCTAAAATCTCGTTCATTATTTTAGGATCTCTTTGGTGGTTTACTACGTATAAAGCCTATCAATTGGCAAGACAAAAAAGGTTTAAAGAACACAAGCAGTGGATGTGGCGAAGTTTTGCCCTTACTTTATCTGCCCTTACTTTACGGATCTGGAAAGTTATTATCGTATATTTATTCCACCCAAATCCAATGGATGTTTACCAAATCATCGCGTGGCTGGGCTGGATTCCCAACATCCTTTTAATTGAATATTTAATTGCAAAAAAACATATATGAAAATTCTAAACTACACCCTTGCTTCCTTACTGGCGGTTTCTCTGCTGAGCTGTAAGAAAGATGGAAAAATGAGTGAAACAGGAAAAGATTCTGTGATCGCTAAAAAAGATTCTGCAGTTATTCCGGAGATCTATAAAGAATATTACGGGATTTATACCGGAGATTTTGCCGGGATGGAAAAAATAATAGATGAAACCGACGGCTCTGAATATGAAGGCAGCATCAACAAGAGAATCTCATTGAAAATCAACAGAATAACGAAAGACAGTGTGTACGGACAGAGTATTGTCAATGGGAATCAGCGCCCGTTCAGGGGCATTTTTAATGAAAGCACAAAATCTTTTGTACTGGATGAGCCCGGAAATGATAAAACAGACGGCAGGTTTGAAGTAAAATTAAGCGGCGACAGCATTACAGGAAAATGGAATGCCTTTAATAAAACAGCAGTAAAATCACCATTAAAAACCATTAAGCTTTCTAAGAAAGATTTTGTATATAATCCGAATTTTATGCTGGATAAGGATTCTGACCTGGTTGACTGGTCCAATCCAAAGGATTTTGTAGAAAAATACACGGATGAAGAAACCGGAAAAACGGAAAGCTATACCACCTCTAAAAACAGAGTAGCTTCTGAAGCAATTTTTAATTTGAATGCATCGAAGCAAAAGTTATCTGAAAAAGACCTTAAAAATTTACGTAAAATAGATCTTGAGATCATCAAAAATTCTGTTTTTGCAAGACATGGCTATTCTTTCAAAAAGGAAACCTACAGGTATTTCTTTGAGCAGACCGACTGGTATATTCCTGTTTCAAATAATGTTGATAAAGAGCTTTCGCCAATGGAAAAGGAGAATGTAGCCTTGCTTAACCGCTTTATAAAATATGCGGAAGATAAATATGACAGCTTTGGAAGATAAGAGGTACTTTATGAAAAAATATTTGTTTTTTATTCTGTTATTCTGGACCGTTTCTCTTGCTGCCCAAAAAGATTCAGCTGTAATTCCAGATCCAAAACCATCGGTAGATGCAGAACCCGGGCCATCCCGAATTGCCGCGTTTCCTGGCGGGCACCAGGCATTTGTAAAGGAAGTTTTAAAGAATTTCCGGACCTCTCCATTAGTAAAAGCGGAGATTATGAAAGCTAAAGCCGTTGCTACTTTTATTGTAGATACCGAAGGAAATATGGTAGATATTAAAATAGAATCCTATGAATATAAGATGGTAAAAGATGAATTCCTCAGAGCTCTGAAAATGGTGAAAACACAATGGATTCCTGCGGAACAGAGTGGCAAAAAAGTCCGGAGCATCATGAGACAGCCTTTGGTATTCAGCCTGCAATAGTTCGCTTCTCTTTTTTTGATTGAGTAAACTTCAGCCCAACAAAAAGCAGCAGGCATCCTGCAGCATAACACAGAATATCTATCCACGAGAAAGAGTTTCCGATTACAATATACATCAGGCTTCCAGGACGGAAGCCTAATTTTTCTGCAACCTTAAAGTATTGCGCAAATTCTACGATACAGGAAAAAACCAAGATTCCCAGGATAAGTTTTTCATTATTAATCTTCACGAAGGTTTTAACAAATGTGTACAGAAGCATAACAACGATTACGTCACCAAGATAAGCTCTTATAAAGAAAATATTGGCCAGTTTTGTCGCGATCAGAACTTCTATAAGAAAGAGAGCAATGGTAAAAAGAAGATATTTCAGACTGAATTTAAATTCCATGCTGTGTTTTAAGTTTTGGCTAAAGCCTTTAATGGCTGATTTTTTTTGCGGGCTAAAGCCCGCCTCAATTGAATAAATGAAACCTCATCCGATTTCGATCATAAAAAATCGGCATTCAAAGAACACCGATCCTTATAATTTTGTACAAATATATTATTTCTTTACTTTGATTGTACATCCTATAGCTACTGTTTTTGTCATTTTCACAGGCTCACCTTTAATCAGGGCATCTACAGCATCCTGAACGTAATATTCAGATACATCGTTTGGATTTTCATAATTGTTGTCTACGGCTCCGATATATTTCACGATATTTTTTCCGTTTTCTTTCTGAAGGACAAAAACGTGGGGTGTTTTTGTAGCTCCGTAAAGTGGATATATCTTCTGTCCTTCATCTACCAGGTACGGGAAAGTAAATCCTTTCTGTTTTGCTCTTTCGATCATCTGTTTGTAACCGTCTTCCGGCTGTACATTGGGATCATTGGGATTAACGGCAATAACCGGATAGCCCTGATCCTTGAATTTTTTATCCAGTTCTACGATCCTGTCTTCATATTTTTTTGCGTACGGACAATGGTTGCAGGTAAAGACCAGGATAAATCCTTTTGCGCTTTTAAAATCGCTTAGGGAAACCATTTTACCGTCAATATTCTTCAGCTTGAAATCAGAGGCCTCATCTCCAACTTCATATCCTTTTACGGAAGATTTTGCAGATGTTTTTTGTGGAACATCTGCTTTATCATCTATTGTTGTAAAACTCAGAAGCCCGAGCCCCATAATCAATGCTGTCATTAAAATTTTCAGATTTTTCATATGATATTTTTTTATTTTAAATTATTGCTGATGGCATTTTCCAGATCTTCTTTACTCATTTCGCCATCATTGAAATGTACTTTTTCACCATTTTTATAGAAAATCGTTACCGGAATATTTCCGTCCCAGTTTTTTTCAAACCTTGGAATCCAGGTATTCATTCTTTTAATATCATCCAGCAGGATAACTTCGGCGGTAAGATTTTTATTTTTGATAAATTTCAATACCCTCTCTTTATCCATAAGCCTGTCCAGTGACACCAAAATCATTTTAAAATTTGGCTGATCTTTATATTTATTATTGATCTCCATGAAATGTGGCAGTTCTTTCACACAAGGTGCGCAGGTAGTCGCCCAGAAGTTGACCACCACCAGCTTATCGTTATCCTTCTGAATGCGTTTTTCCAGATCTTCATATTTCATAATGGAAATTTCTGTCTTCTGTGCAGACAGAACAGCAAAGGATACAAAAAAGATAAATATACTTAATAAATTCTTCATGCTTAAAATTAGTAAATGCTTTCCTTTTCTTTAAGTATCAATCTGTTAAACTTTGTTAATGATTTTCACTTTTTTATCACTACCAGTAGAATTATATAAAATAAAATGTAAATTAGCTAGAACCAAATTAAGATTATTATGAAAAAATTAAATCTTCAACCAAGAAAACTTTCAAAAAAAGAATTGAAAGAAATCAGCGGAGGCTTCAGACCTGTATGTCCAAGAGTCGTAAGCTGTATTGATCCGGTAACCGGAGTAGAATTGTATGGCGTTTACGGTATTCAGGACGGATACTGTTGTTAAAATTTAAATTAACTACAAAATAATTGGTATGAAAAATTCAAACTTCAAAAGCAGAAAACTCACAAAAAAAGAGCTGAAAGAAATCAACGGAGGCGCTTCATGCGCCGAAGGCCTGTGTAAACTCAGAGGGGTACCCAGCCATTTCATGATCATCGGACCGAGAGGCAGTGACGGATACTGCTGCTAACAGAAAAAACTTTGTACAAAGACCATTTTAAAACCTAATTAAAAATATTTAACATGAAATCAAATCTTCAAAAAAGAAAATTAACGAAAAGTGAATTAAAAGAAATTAATGGAGGTAACGGACCTACCTGTCTTACAACCTGTTTCTGTAACAATGACGGAGAGTTGTATATAGGAGCATGTGATACAAAGGGAGTTTGTTGCTAATCAATACAAATAAAAAAAAATGATTGGATTACCCTCCAATCATTTTTTTTATTGAATTAAGCTTCATTAAAGCTTCAATCGGGGTCAAAGTATTGATATCTATTTTCGTAAGCTCTTCACGGATATTCTCTAAAACAGGATCATCCAGCTGGAAAAAAGAGAGCTGCATATTTTCTTCAGTTACTCTTTTAATACTTTCTGAAGTACTGCTGGAGGTCTGCGAACGGCTTGCTTCAAGGGTTTTAAGGATCTCATTGGCTCTGTTGACAACTTTTGCAGGCATCCCTGCCAGTTTAGCCACATGGATACCGAAACTGTGCTCACTGCCACCCGGGATCAGCTTTCTTAAGAAAATGATATTTCCCTTATTTTCCTGAATGGAAACGTGGAAGTTCTTTATCCTTTCAAAATTCACCGTCATTTCATTCAATTCGTGATAATGGGTTGCGAACAACGTTTTTGCCTGTGTAGGATGCTGGTGAAGATATTCTGCAATAGCCCACGCAATGGAAACCCCATCATAGGTGGATGTCCCACGCCCTATCTCGTCAAGAAGGATAAGGCTGCGTTCCGAAATATTATTCAGGATATTCGCTGCTTCATTCATTTCTACCATAAAAGTAGATTCACCGGCAGAAATATTATCGGTTGCTCCTACCCTTGTGAAAATTTTATCTAAAATTCCTATCTCAGCATGCTTTGCAGGAACAAAGCTTCCAATCTGAGCCAGAAGGCATACAATTGCTGTCTGACGAAGAATTGCCGACTTACCGGCCATGTTAGGACCCGTCACCATAATAATCTGTTGGGAGTCTTTATCTAAAAATATATCGTTCGGGATGTATTTTTCTCCCAGAGGAAGAGCATTTTCAATAATCGGGTGCCTTGCCTCTTTAAGGTCAATGGCATACCCCTGATTAAGAACCGGTTTTGTATAACTTTCTGAGACAGCCAATTCGGAAAGTCCTGCAGCAACATCAAGCTGTGCAATAATATTGGAATTTCCCTGGATCTGATCCATATAGACCATTGTTTCTGAACAGACATTTCTATACAGCTCATTTTCCAGAACTCCTATTTTTTCTTCGGCACCCAGGATCTGGCTTTCGTATTCTTTCAGCTCTTCGGTGATGTAACGTTCTGCGTTGACAAGCGTTTGCTTTCTTAACCAATCAGCCGGAACTTTATCTTTATGGGCATTTCTTACTTCTATATAATATCCGAAAACATTATTAAAATCAATTTTAAGGCTTGAAATTCCCGTTCTTTCTATTTCTCTCTGACACATTTCATCCAGAAAGCCACGGCCTTTACTTTGAAGGCTCCTCAACCGGTCAAGTTCCTCCGAGATACTTTCCTTGATAATATTTCCTTTGGAGATGTTCACCGGAAGTTCATCATTAAGATGATTCTGTAAAAATTTGATCAGTTCCTCCATATCAAACAAAGGTTCCAGCCAGGCCAGAACATCTGCATGCGGATGGAGCAATGCTTTGATCTGATGAATATTGATCAGACTCTGGCGCAGGTAGCCCAATTCTTTCGGAGATATTTTTTCCGCAGCCAGTTTTCCCATCAGACGGTCCAGGTCTGAGATGGATTTCAGCAGCTGGCAGATCTCATATTTCAGATGATCATGCTCATTCAGGAAATCAATCAGGGAAAGTCTTCTCATGATCTCGTCCACCGATTTTAACGGAAGAATGATTCTCCTCCTCAATAGCCTTCCACCCATGGGGGTAGATGTTTTATCAATAATATCCAGCAGCGATTTTCCCTGTGGATTGCTTGGGTAAACAATTTCAAGGTTTCTTAAGGTAAAGTTGTCCATCATCAGATAGTCTTCCTGAGGAATAATCTGAAGCTTTGTGATATGGGCCAGCAGATTGTGATGGGTATCTTCCACCAGGTAAGCGAAAATAGCTCCCGCAGCTGTAATGGCAAGCGGAAGGTTTTCGACACCAAAACCTTTTAAAGAATTCGTTTTGAAATGGGAAGTCAGTTTTTCGTAGGCAAAATTATACTGGAAAGCCCAGTCTTCAAGCTTAAAGGCACTTTTATTTTTGAGTTGCTCCGGCAGTTGAACGCTTCTTTGATACACAATTTCGCTGGGATCAAAAGTATTGATGATATGCAGGATTTTGTCCAGGTTTCCTTCACTCACCAAAAATTCGCCGGTAGAAACATCCACCATAGCAATCCCAAACTTTTCTTTTTCCTTATGCAGAGAAAGAAGGAAGTTATTCTTTTTTGAATTTAATACCTGGTCATTGAAGGTAACTCCCGGAGTCACCAGCTCTGTAACCCCTCTTTTTACAATTCCTTTGACCGTTTTAGGATCTTCCAGCTGATCACAGATGGCAACTCTCATTCCGGCCCTTACCAATTTTGGAAGGTAGGAATCTACGGAATGATGTGGAAATCCCGCCAGCTCTATATGCCCTTCTCCATTGGCTCTTTTAGTAAGAACAATACCCAAGATCTGGGAAGTTCTCACAGCATCCTGCCCGAATGTTTCATAAAAGTCTCCAACCCTGAACAACAGCAGAGCATCAGGGTATTTAGCCTTGATGGTATTATACTGCGTCATTAACGGGGTTTCCTTCTTCGTTTTTGCCATAATAAAAAATGAGCCCCAAATTTAATTAAAATAAATTCAGGGTTGGAAATTGTGACGAAATTAATCTCGCTATGGGGATCAAAAACGATGTTGATGTGTTCTGAATAAAATATTTATTGTATTTTTCAGTAAAATTTAATTCTATGATTTACCCTGTTTTAGAAACTGAAAGGCTTCTTTTAAGACAGCTGGCTCCTGATGATGCAGAAGATCTCTTCGAATATTTTTCCATGGATGAAGTCATGGAATATTATGATCTGGAAACCTTTAAAACCCTGGAAGATGCTCAAAAGATCATCAGACATTTTAATAATGAATTTGAAAAAGGAAAAGGCTTCCGGTGGGCACTGGAATTAAAATCCGAACAAAAGGTCATAGGAACATGCGGCTACCACAACTGGTTCCGGGAGCACTTCAGAGCTGAGATCGGCTATGAACTGAACCCTAAATTCTGGAGAAACTCCTATATGAAAGAAGCTATTCTTCCTATTCTTACTTTTGGCTTTGAAAGTATGAAACTTCACAGGGTAGATGCATTCATAGATCCGTCCAATATTTCTTCCGAGAAACTTTTGCATGCTTTAAATTTTAAAGATGAAGGAACTCTCCGTGATTACTTTTTCGAAAAAGGAAGGTTTGTAGATGCCAAAATCTTCGGACTTATTAATGAATAAAGATGGGAGATGGAGGCCGGAAGATGGAAGTTTCTGAAGTTCTGCTGAACCACTGAATATTTTTTTAATTAATTTTTTAAAACGTTTTGACTTTCCTAATTGACTTCCGTTGAATTAAACCGTCAATATAAGGAGATATATTAACCTCCAGCTTCCGTCTTCAATCTTCAAGACTATTTCCTTTTCTTTTCAAAAGCTTCCGTACCTTTTTCATAAGCCCATTTCTGCTTATAATTCACCCACTTAGCCTTAAACAGCTTCCGCAAAAGCTTATCTGTATACCTCATGATAAAAACATGGTACATCATATTGGCAAAAACATTCGGTTTGTTGGGAAGAGCCCTGAGCGACATAGAAAATCCCGGTTCCAGGTATCTGTTGAAATGCCAGAATGCCCCGGGAATGAAAAGCGCATCACCATGCTCCATAAAAATTTCATAGCCTTTGGCATATTGTAACGCCGGAAACTTCTCATAATCAGGATTTTCATAATCAATATCATAAACTGTATGAACAGACAGGGGCACTTTATATAAAAAGGCAGATTGCTTTTGATCAAATAACAGGATTCTTTTCTTACCCTCAAAATGAATGTGAAGAAAATCTCCCAGATCCACATCGTAATGCATCAGCACATGAGCCTCACTTCCGCCAAAGAAAAGAGTGGGCAGCCGTTTAAAGAATCTAATTCCAAGATCAGGATACGTAAAGTTTTTCAGCAGTTCCGGAAGCCTGTCTGTGATAATGTAGAAAAAGATACGCAGATCTGAAGGCCCGCTTTTGATCCGGTCAATATAGTCCTTCATTTTCATATTCGTCACAGGAGCATCCGAGCTTTTGGAAGCATCAGCCGGTTTATTATCATACAGCGGCACGATCTGATCACCTGCTTTCTCACGGATGTAGGCAAGATTCCATTTGTCAAAGGCATCCCATCTTGACGCAAAATTTTTGATCAAAAGCGGCTTGTGTTTTTTGAAATAATTCTTCTGAAAATCTTCTTTACTGATATCACTGACTACATCTACGTTTTCGAGGATCATCTTGTTTTGTTATTTAATACGAAATAAAAATAGTCTTTTTTTGAAATCTGGGAAAATTAAAAAATGGCATCGGGAATTCTGGACCCTGATTTAAACAGCAAAAGGACAAAAGTTTTTAAACATTTTAGTTATTTTTTAGTTTAAAGTATTGAGAATAAGAAGTACATATAAGTTTAAAAATCAGAGATTTTTATAAACAGGATTTGAAACATTAAGATCTGTGAAAATCTGAGAAATCTGTGGTCAAAAATAATAAGCGACAAAAGAACAAACAGTTTTTAAGAACTTAATTGTTTAGCCGCTTTCTATCTTAGACACAACCAATCTGTATTTTTGCCCTTTTACCATATTTTTAAAATTATTTTAAGCTTCCCGATAAAAAGAGATAAAATGAAAAAATTATCTTTGTAAGACTAAGTGTATTTATGAGAGCCTACAACACCAAACATTTTCTGAAGATTCTTTTCAGTATGCATAAAAGCGATACCATGAAGATCCTCTTTCCAACGATGATCCTCGTGGGGCTTTATTCCTGGGGAATTCAGTATCTGGAAGTTGAATACCTTCATCTTACTACAAAATCAGGGGTAAGCAATGTTGGAATGATTCATTCCCTGTTGGGTTTTGTATTGTCGCTGCTATTGGTTTTCAGGACAAATACAGCTTACGACCGATGGTGGGAAGGCAGAAAACTTTGGGGAAAACTTGTGAATGACACCCGGAATTTTTCTGTAAAGATCAATGCTATTTTAGGGGAGAACCGGCAAGACGCGGAGCAGATCTCAAGATATTTAAAATACTTTCCGCATTTTCTGGCCAAGCATCTTTCCCAGGAATCTACAAGATTGGCTTTAGACGAAGATTATTCTGAAATTGAAAGTTCCCTGAAGCATCATGGCCCCAGTGAAATTATCATTCTTTTAACCCATAAGCTAAATCAGCTGAAAAAAGAAGGAAAGATATCGGATATCGAAATGCTGTATCTTGACAGTCAGCTTTCCGGATTTCTGGATGTCTGCGGAGGTTGCGAGAGAATTAAAAACACCCCTATTCCCTACTCCTATTCTTCATTTGTTAAGAAATTTATCATCTTATATGTCCTGGCGCTGCCTGTTGCCTATGTGATTACCATTGGACTGCTGATGATCCCGCTTACCGTATTTGTCTATTATGTTCTGATGAGTCTTGAGCTTATTGCTGAGGAAATTGAAGACCCTTTCAATAATGATGAAAATGATATTCCCATGGAAGCATTGGCACAAAATATTGAGAGGAGTGTGCACCAGATCATGGGACTGAAAAAATAAAAATCAACCTTAAAGGTTGATTTCTTTGATTTCTCCGTCTGCTTTTATTTCTACAAATTTACTTTCGCGGTTCGCCGCAGAATAACCATAAAAAAAGGTCTGGTATATAGGAGTAGAATACAGATAACCACCGTAGCCATTATAGGCATCTGATCTTCCGGTCTGTTCCTGATAGCTTGCCGTTGCCGTAAAATTAACAATCGTTTCCAGGTAATATTTTCCGGGTTTTAATTTTTCAAACTTAAACCTTCCGTGATCGTCCGTTAAAGCTTCCAGCCTGTATTTAAACGCATCTTCGGACATGTAGACCGTTGTTTTTTTATTCTCATACTTTCTTCTCATGCTGTAAAACTCATCAAAATAAGGCGTTACAGGAAAAAGCATCACGACAGTTCCTTTAGGAGCATAATGCTTTGCCCCGAGCAGGGGTTTGATCCCCCAATTGTTTTTCTGCTTCGTGGAAGCCACTCCTTCTATCGTAGAATTTCCAAAGCTAAGCATCTCTCTGGCTAACTTTTTATCAAAAAAAGCCTGCGGATAATAGGTGTTCTGCGCCTGTGAAAACAGAAAGGTGAATACCAACAGCAGTAAAGTGGATATTTTTTTCATGTTAATATTTTAAATCAAATATAAGTATTTTGCTATTTTTGAAATAAAAATATCTATGAAATACTTTTTTCTGTTGCTAATGACCGCGTCATCGTGGTTAATAGCGCAAAAACCATGCGGATTCAAAGACGGACTTCAGGAAGGATCGTGCAAAGCTTTTTATGATAACGGGCAGGTAAAGCAGATCCTGGAATGGAAGAAAGGAAAAGTGGAAGGTGATGCCATTTATTATCACGACAACGGAAAAGTCCAGGCCAAAGGAGAATACAAGAAAGACTATAAGGTAAAAGAATGGTCCTATTATGATAAAAACGGCGTTCTTACTTCAAAAGAGGTTTTTAGAAATGGTGACAAAAATGTTTATGACAACAGCTTTACAGCTACTTTTTATACTCCTTCAGGCGCTGTTGCTGAGATTTCCAATTATAAATTTGCTAAATTACACGGTGAAAGCAAAGTTTTCTACGAAAACGGGAAATCCATAAAACAGATCGGTCAGTATGAGAACGGACTTGCCGTGGGGAAATGGAAATCATTTCATCCGTCAGGAAAATTACAGCGTGAAACAGAATTTGCCAACGATAAATGGAACGGAACCCGGGTTCATTACCGTGAAGACGGAAGCGTTGAAAAAACAGAAATATACAGAGACGGAAAATTAATCTCAACAAAATAAAACAATTGGTACAGAAATTAAAACTGGAAGAGCTTAACAGAATAGATGTAGAAACATTTAAGAAGGCTGAGAAAATTCCATTGGTCATTATTTTAGACAATCTAAGGAGCATGCATAATGTGGGAGCCTCTTTCAGAACGGCAGACGCTTTTCTGATCGAAAAAATAATTCTTTGCGGGATTACGCCACAGCCACCGCACCGTGAGATCCACAAAGCGGCACTTGGAGCTACAGAAAGTGTGGACTGGGGCCACGAAAGCGATATTAACACAGCAATTACCGACTATAAAAGCCGTGGATATGAAATCATAGGGATCGAACAGACAACAGACAGCATCATGATCACAGATTTCAGCATCGACAAATCGAAAAAATATGCACTGATCTTAGGGAATGAAGTAGAAGGAATAAGCGATGAAGCACTCCCGAACATTGATACATTTCTTGAAATTCCACAGCTTGGAACCAAGCACTCTCTGAATGTAAGTGTATGCGGCGGAATTGTGATGTGGGAGTTTGCCAAAGCCTTAAAATAAAAAAACTGCATATGTCCTTAAAAGACAGTGCAGTTTGAAATAAATCTAATAAAAAGTAAAAATGAAAGGCGACAAAGATACTTTTTTTTTCTTTACGAACAAATTTTAACACCATTTTTTTAATTTTCCAAGAAAAAAAATGATGTTTTGAGAAAAAGTTTCATTTAATTTTTTATAAATTAGCACAATGTTTATCAAGGATTATATCTCAAAAGACTTTCCGTGTTTTAGCCTGACTGACTCAATAGAATCAGCGAGGAATACGTTAGAGGATTTTGGCTATTCCCATGTTTTCATAAAAAAGTCCCATCACTTTTATGGAGCCATTGCAGAAGATTTCCTTTATGACGGCGACGGAATACTAAAGGATCTTGAGCATCAGATTGAGCGTTTTGCCATCCTGGAAGATAATAATATCATGGACAGCATCCGCCTTTTCTATACGTTCAGTGCCAACGTAATTCCGGTGATCAATAAAAACGAAAAGTATCTCGGGTATATTACCTGTGAAGATATTTTCCAGAATCTTTCCCGTTATCCGCTGTTTTCTGAGACCGGAGCTATCCTTACGATTGAAACCCCGGCCAGGAAATATTCGATGACGGAGATCGCCAATATTGTTGAAAGCAACAATTCGAAATTCTATGGCGGATTCATCACTTTAATGTCTGATGAAGTGATTCAGGTAACCATTAAGATCAGCAATGAAAACCTGTCTTCAATAGACGCTACTTTTGACCGGTACGATTATAGAATTGTTGAAAAATACTATTCTGATGAGAAATCGGATCTGTTTAAGGACAGATTCGGGTTTTTCCAAAAATTCATAGAAATATAACATGAAGGCAGCCATATATTCTCAGAAAAAAGACCTCGATACTTTTTTATATTTAAGCAAGTTTATTTCAGAACTTGAAACCAGAGGCGTAAAATCTGTTCTGTATGATGAAATGGCTGAGGCGCTTCAGTTCTCAAAGATATTTGAAACCTTCAACAGCAAACAAGACCTTCTGGATAAAGAGGTGGACCTTTTCTTTACTTTTGGAGGTGACGGCACAATCGTCAATTCATTAACGTTTATTGAAGATCTTGAAATCCCTATTGTTGGGGTGAATACCGGAAGATTAGGATTTTTGGCCAGCTTTACAAAAGAAGAAGCGTTCAAAGAACTTGATGCCATCTTAAAAGGCGATGTCAAAACAAGCCGCCGTGCCGTTATCGAAGTTGTTTCTCCAAAATCCGGCGATTTTTTCCCGTATGCATTAAACGACGTTACCATATCAAGAAAGGAAACAACCTCCATGATCACGGTAGATTCATATATCAATGACGAATTTCTCAATGTATTCTGGGGTGATGGTGTTATCGTTTCTACGCCTACAGGATCTACAGCTTATTCTTTAAGCTGTGGCGGACCGATTATCTCTCCGAACAACGAAAATTTTGTCATTACCCCTATTGCTCCCCACAATCTGAATGTGAGACCTTTAGTGGTAAATGACAAAGTAGAAATAAAATTTAAAGTGGAAAGCAGGGTGCCCCAGTATTCTCTTTCGCTGGACTCCAGGCTGGTCCATATAGAAACCGACAAAGAAATTGTCATCAAAAAGGCGAATTTTCAGATCCTTCTGGTACAGCCCAATCATTTGAGTTTCTACGAAACAATCCGTCAGAAGCTGCTTTGGGGCAGGGACAAAAGAAATTAGTAATTCCTCAAAAATGATTACCTTTACAGGAATTTTAAAAACGCCTAATAATTTAAAATAAAAAGTAAAACATGAGCAGAATTTTTCCGGCAGGAGTTGCCACAGGTCAATTAGTTACTGATATTTTTCAGTATGCCAAAGAAAACAAATTTGCACTGCCTGCAGTAAACGTAATTGGTTCAAGCAATGTAAATGCTGTTATGGAAACTGCAGCGAAATTAAACTCTCCTGTAATTATCCAGTTCTCAAATGGCGGAGCTGCGTTCAACGCAGGAAAAGGATTAAGTAATGACGGACAGAAATCAGCTATTTTAGGAGCTATTGCCGGAGCAAAACATATCCACACACTGGCAGAAGCTTACGGAGCCACTGTTATTTTACATACAGACCACTGCGCTAAGAAATTATTGCCTTGGATCGACGGGTTGATGGATGCTAACGAAGAATTCTTCAGACAAACTGGAAAATCCCTTTATTCTTCTCACATGCTTGATCTTTCTGAAGAGCCTTTGGAAGAAAACATTGAAATTTCTTCTCAGTATTTCGAAAGAATGGCTAAGCTTAAAATGACTCTTGAAGTAGAAATCGGGGTTACAGGTGGAGAAGAAGACGGCGTAGATAATTCAGACGTTGACAATTCAAAATTATATACTCAGCCGGAAGACGTAGCGTATACATATGAAAAATTAAAAGCTATTTCTGAAAACTTTACCATTGCAGCCGCTTTCGGTAATGTACACGGAGTTTACAAGCCAGGAAACGTCGTTCTTACCCCAAAAATCCTTGACAACTCTCAGAAATTCGTTCAGGAGAAATTCGGAACAGCTGACAAGCCGGTTAACTTTGTATTCCACGGAGGTTCCGGGTCTACTTTAGAAGAGATCAGAGAAGCAATCGATTATGGAGTCATCAAAATGAATATCGACACCGACCTTCAGTTTGCTTACACGGAAGGTGTTAGAGATTATATGGTTAACAATATTGATTATTTAAGAGCTCAAATCGGAAACCCTGAAGGAGAAGAAAAACCTAACAAGAAATTCTATGATCCAAGAGTTTGGGTAAGAAAAGGAGAAGACACTTTCTCTACAAGACTGGTTAAAGCGTTTGAAGACTTAAATAACGTAAATACACTTAAATAAATTATAAATTTTGAATTATAGATTTTAAATTGAATACACCATTTTAGAATCTATAATTTAAAATTCAAAATCTAAAATTTCATAAATGGCATTCGACTGGTTTAAAAGAAAAGCAAAAAACATTACCACCTCTACTGATGAAAAAAAGGATGTTCCCAAAGGCCTTTGGCATCAGACTCCATCAGGAAAAATTGTGGAGCATGATGAATTGAGAAGAAACAGCTATGTTTCTCCTGAAGACGGATTCCACGTAAGAATAGGAAGTGCTGAATTTTTTGAGATCCTTTTTGACGAAGGTAAGTTCACCGAACTGGATGCCAATGTTGAAAGTATTGACATCTTAAATTTCAAAGATACCAAACCTTATAAAGACCGTTTAAAAGAGGTAAGAGCTAAAACAAAACTTACAGACTCTATCAGAAATGCTGTAGGAACCGTAAAAGGAACTGAAATGGTGGTTTCTTGTATGGATTTTGCCTTTATCGGCGGATCTTTAGGCTCTGTAATGGGAGAAAAGATCAGAAGGGCAGTAGATTACTGTATCGCCAACAAACTTCCGTACATGATCATCTGTCAGTCCGGAGGGGCAAGAATGCAGGAAGCAACTTATTCTCTGATGCAGCTTGCTAAGGTACAGGCTAAACTGGCCCAACTTTCTGAAGCAGGGCTTTTATACATCGCTTATCTTTGTGACCCTACTTTTGGAGGAATTACAGCTTCTTTTGCTATGACAGCAGATATTATCATGGCTGAGCCGGGAGCACTGATCGGTTTTGCAGGTCCGAGAGTAATCCGTGAAACAATCGGAAGAGATCTTCCTGAAGGCTTCCAGACCTCTGAATTCCTACAGGAAAAAGGTTTTGTAGATTTTATCGTAAAAAGAACTGAAATTAAAGATACGGTAGCTAAAACAGTCAATTTATTAGCTGTAAACGCTTAAGATCTGTAACAAACAACATACAGTCTCTCTCTAATTAGGGAGAGATTTTATTTTATGAGGACTTTCAAGATATTTTTTAATACCATCCGGAGCATGAGTCTGAAAAAGATCATGCGTCTTTTATCGCTTATTCTTCCCCATCCTCTTTTTGCTTTATTAAGCTTCCATGCCACGATGCAGGCTTTTACCATTGCTCAGAAAAAATTTCCTAAAACAGCCTCAAATAATGGCATCGGGAATGCTTTCAGGCATGCGTTGTGGTGCTGTTTTATCATGATGTACTGCTGTAAAGTTTCCTCTCCGGAAAAAGCTCTGGATTTCTGTAAAAGAATTACGGATATGCATGAAGAACTGTTTCCAAACGAACCTTTGGAAACGAAAATGGATCTCCACAACAATAAGATCGGTATGGATTATTTCATGGAGCTGCTTCCGGGAATCCACCGGCAGTTTTTTGAGAAGAACTTTTTTATTGACAGTCTGGCAAAAAAAATGGATGAGGCCAAGGTTCTTAAAAGTCTGGATGATGATTTTGAGGGTTATCTGGTGTATCTAAATGACTAAGATTTAGAACGCTCGATTTCGCTCAGTATAACATTGGACATCAACTTTTAAGAAGCAGAATAACCTTCCTGTCATCCTGAACGAAGTTGAAACATCTCAATATAAATCATAAAATCGACGGAGTTTATAAAGATCTTTTCCTCAATTTCCTTTTTATTTATTATCTTTTCTAAAATTTTAATTTAATCGAATGGTCCTCAGCAGAATTTGGTCGGCTTTCATTATCATTGCCGTTGCCATTGCCAGTATAAAATACGTTTCGTCTGGCCACTACAAAACCATCTTTAATGATATGGTGGTGGGAAAAGGTGGTGATACGGTTCAGATCGCTTCACAGCCGATGAATACGCTTACCCCGCTTGTCAGGGACAGCCTGATGAAAAAAAATGATTTTGCAGACCGCAGGATACATTATAAAACAGACTCTCTAAAACAGAATGTAAACGTCTACAGGGTTCAGGAAGCAGACGGCGTGATCGGAACTTCTGAAACTGCAGTAAAGATCTGTATTGGCCTGATCGGGATCATGACTTTATTTATGGGATTCATGAGCATTGCGGAAAAAGCAGGCGGAATCAATCTTTTAAGCCGCTTTATACAGCCTTTTTTCTCAAAACTATTTCCTGAAATTCCTAAAAACCATCCGGCTTTCGGACATATGCTGATGAATTTCAGCGCCAATCTCCTGGGTCTGGACAATGCCGCTACTCCATTTGGGTTAAAAGCTATGGAAAGTCTTCAGACTTTAAATCCCAATAAAGATACTGCCAGCAATTCGCAGATTATGTTTCTTTGTCTCCATGCCGGAGGAATGACATTAATTCCAGTTTCTATTATCGCGATCAGGGCTTCAATGGGATCGAAAACTCCAACCGATATTTTCCTTCCCTGCATGATTGCCACTTTTGCGGCAACCCTCGCTGCGATGATCATCGTATCTCTTTATCAGAAGATCAATCTGCTCCGTCCGGTAGTAATTGCTTATGTGGGAGGAATTTCAGCTCTTATTGCGCTTCTGGTTGTCTATTTGGTTCAACTCAGTAAAGACGAGCTGGATACGTTCAGTAAAGTATTAAGTAACGGACTGATTCTTTTCATTTTCCTGGCGATTGTTCTGGGTGCTGTTTATAAAAAGATCAATGTTTTTGACGCATTTATTGAGGGCGCAAAAGAAGGTTTTACCACCTGCGTCAAGATCATTCCCTATTTGGTAGGAATGTTGATCGCAATTTCTCTTTTGAGAACTTCAGGCGTTTTCGATGTGATTATCGACGGAATGAAGTGGGTAGCCAACACCGCCGGCTTTGATCCCAGATTCGTGGACGGACTTCCGACTGCACTGATCAAACCTCTTTCCGGATCGGGAGCGAGAGGAATGATGGTGGATACTATGGCCACATTTGGAGCAGACAGTTTCCAGGGGAAGCTTGCAGCAGTTCTTCAGGGAAGCTCAGATACCACGTTTTACGTGATCGCAGTATATTTTGGAGCAGTAGCCGTGAAAAACACAAGATACACGGTAATTGCCATGCTTCTGGCGGATTTAGTGGGTGTTATCACAGCAATTGCGCTGGCATATTTGTTTTTTGCTTAATGGGCAAAGGTGGCTTCGAGTGCCTCAGCCACCAGAACTCCATATCCATATGAACTAAATAAAGATATTAAAATAAATATTATCAAAAAGCCACGACTGGGAATTGTAGGTGGCTGAGGCCCTCGAAGCCACCAAAACTTTAAACATCTAACCTTAAACTTTGAACCAAAAATGATCACAGATAAAGAATTTACATTAAGATTAATACGACAGTTAACCCAGGCATTGGAAAAACTGATCCTCGATAAGCCTGAGGAAAGTTTAATGCAGAAAGAACTGGATTTTGATTCTTTAATGAAAGATATTTTCAAGATAGATTTCACGGAAATTTCTTCAAAAACGAAAGAAGAGATTATTGCCATTGTTAATGAAAGACAGGAAAGAGACCATAAAGACTATTATGAAATGCTGGGAAACCTTTTTTACTTTAAGGGTAAGCAGGAGAATAACAAAGATTTTTTAGACAAGTCAAAAACATTCTATGAACTTTATCTTCAGACCAGCGGGATCTTTGCCCTTCCTGTGATCAACAGAATCAATGAAATGAAAAAAGCACTTGAATAAAGTGCTTTTGTATTTTAGAATGTGATTTTATATGTTCCGGTAGAGGATGTAGCGGCCTTTTCGGCTTTCACATACTTTTTAACCCATGATACGCCTGTAGAAGAAATACAGGGATCTGATGTTCCCCCCGATCTTCTAGCGGAAATTACATTCCCGGCTTTATCTACTGTATAAGCAATGGTAATTGTTCCGCTTGCCGTGCAGCTGTTACTTGGCTGTGCACCACCTCTTCCCATAGTTCCCGGGATATATCCAATTAACTTGCGGTCTATTCCTACTTTGCTGTCCCCGTTTCCGTCTCCTCCAAGAGGATCTCCTGCATTTCCTATTCCACTGCCTGTACCCTGACTTCCGGCTTTTGTTCCTCTTCCCCTGATCAGGTTTCCAATCGCTGCGTTCCCTTTTCCATCACCGCTTCCTGTTTTAGAATTAGCGGTTGTTGCTCCCGTTTTTTTAGTATTCTTCGAAGCACTTGAACTTGTCGATGTCTTTTTATCTGTCTTTTTAGATTCCTCTTTCTTCGGAACACTTACCTTTGAATTGTTTCCTGTAAGCACTTTTTCCTTTACCTCTGTTTTCTTTGGTTCGGGTGCCGGCTCGGGCTTTATGACCGTTTTTATTTCAGGCACAGGCGTTTCTGCCGGCTCAGGTGTTACTTCTTCAGTAGCTGCAGCAAGGCTTCCGGGTTGGTCGGCAGGCTCTTCAATACCGTTTCCGTTCCTGTTGTCCCCAAAATTAACAAGCATTGTTGTCATCACTTCATCCGGCTGTTTATCCAGCTCGGGCTTCAGTTTATAAAGAAAAACAAAAAGCAAAATGGCAGACCAGATAAGGATAGAAAGTATAGCACTTTTTATCCTGTCTTTATTTTGTTCATTTTTGTTTACAGTGTAACTTCTCATCTCAAATGATTCTTTCCGACAGTTCCGGAGACGTTATTTATCTTTAACCGTTGCAATAGCAATATTAAGTTTATTCTTTTCAGCGATTTCCATGACAAAGACAACATCTTTATGCATGGTATTTTCATCTGCACGGATGGTAAATGATTTATTAGTCTGACCTGTCAATTTACTGACAATTACTGACTCCAGCTGTTCTTTTGTAACAGGATTATCATCAACAAAATAAGATCCGTCCGGTTTAATACTTACCGTTAAAGGATTCGGAATATTATCTTCTATTGCCCCCGCTTTTGGCAACTTTACATCAATTGCACTCTGGTTGGCTGCTGATGAAGTTATCATAAAGAATATCAGCATCAGCAAGATAACATCTGTCATCGCTGCTAAACTGAATTCCGGGTTCGCTTTATTTCTTCTCTGAATTTTCATCTGTTTCTTTTTACTTTTTATTGGTCAGATGGAATCGCTTAATACATTATTATCTGAAAGACAAAAAAGCTTGTAAACGATTTCATAAGAAAGATTTATAAAGGTTTGTTGATAAGGTCTAAAAATTCTCCGGACATATTCTGTGTTTTCAATACAAACTTATCAATTCTTGTTAAAAGTATATTGTAAAAAAAGTTAGCCGGAATAGCTACAGCCAAACCTACAGCCGTCTGTCCTAAAGCTGTATAAATACCTTCAGATAGGGTCTTAGGCGAGAATGATCCCGTGGCGTGGGAAAGGTTGAAGAAAGCGATGATCATCCCTATAACCGTTCCTAAAAGTCCTAACATTGGTGCAATACTCGGCACCACGGCCAAAAGGTTCAGATTCTTCTCCATATTTGCCACTTCTACCTGAGCCTGTGATTCCATCGCACTTACAATATCAGAAACGGGACGTCCCAATCTTGAAATTCCCTTTTCCAAAATTCTTCCTTCCGGAGAATTCTGTCTTTTACAGTAATCCGCTGCCGATTCTATCTTTCCTTCTTTGATAAAATCTTCTATATTCTCCATGAAATTGGCATCTGTTTTTGATGTCAGCCTTTTGATAAAGAAAAAACGTTCAAAGAACAGATACAGTGAAAATACACCCAAAGCGAGAACGACAAACATTACAATTTTAGCAAAAGCCCCTCCGTGGAACATGATTTTCCAAAATGAAAATTCTAAATCGTCTGTTGCAACTGCAGGAGCAGTAATCTGTGCAAATAAAATCTGAGTAAGTTCCGTTAACAGCATTAATGTGAATTTTTATAAAATTTTAACGACAAATGTAGTGGAATATTATGAATTGCTCTCTTAAAAATTGTTTAAAAACAACTTAAAATTTGTTATTATTAAAAGACAGCAAATTTCTTTCCAAAAGAAATTTTGAAAAGAAATTTATTATAACAAGATAAGAAAACGATTAGTCTTCGTCTATATTAATTTGGTCCTGCTTAAATTCGCATTTGAGACGGAATGGGATGGGTGTATCAGATCCTGTATAGAAATCGTCAATAGTTCCTTTCCAGATCACCTGAAGTTCACCTTCTTCATTTTTCTCAAATTGGAGTTCATTATCGTAGATAAAGGCATCCTCATCATCAAATAAATCCACTTCTGTATAAGTTTCTTCATCAGAATCATTGATTTTGATCGTTTTCCCTTCAATCTCCTTCGATTCGATCGGAAAATCAAAAATTTCAAGTGAAAGCTGCGGAAAGTTGTACTGTAATGAATCATCATCTACATGATCCAAACTGTCATCCGTTATAATTTCAACCTCTAATAAATGTTGCTGGTTGCTGTAGACCGCCTTACAATAAGTGTTTCTAATATTGTATTTTAGGGTCTCCTCCGGATGGTAAATTTTTAAAATCCCTTTCATTATTTCTTAAAAAAGAGCTGTAATAATATGATTGTTAAACGTTTTAGACAAAGATAAAAAATTGATTCAAAGTTAAAAATTTTTTGAAAATTATTTTTTTAAATCATTATGATTGATTATTCCGCATATGCCAATAATACTTACTTTTGTTTCATAAAGATTCTGAAAATGAAAAACATTTTATCAAAAGGTATTTTGGGACTGGGACTGGTAATCAGTATGGCAGCCTGCAAAAAATCTGATTCTCCTTTAACGAAGGTAACGCCCACCAATATGGATTCTATCGCGTCCAACTATTACGAGCAGTATCTTAAATTGTATCCTTTAGAAGCTACTTCTCAGGGAGATACGAGGTATAACGACCAGCTTCCGATTAATATTGACAGGGATTTTATTTCCGGAGAGGTTGCTTTTTACAATTCCGTCCAGAAACAGCTGGAAAACGTTGATTATAAAGGTCTTTCGGATGATGAAAAGGTTGTTTATGATGTTCTGGATTATACTTTAAAAGATAAAATTGAAGCATACGCCTATCATCCGGAATACATCCCTTTTACACAGTTTGGAGGTCTTCCCCTGAACTTTCCGCTGTATGGAAGCGGAGAGGGAAGTCAGCCTTTTAAAACTGAAAAGGACTATAACGACTGGCTGAAAAGAATGGAAAAATTCCCGGACTGGATGAACGCCGCAGCAGAAAATTTCCGTGAGGGAATCAACAATAAGATTGTCCTTCCTAAAAAACTGGTGGTCAAAATGATCCCTCAAATGAGAGCGGAAGAGATCACCACAACCGATCTGGAAAAAAACATTTTCTACGGACCTGTCAGAAAATTCCCTAAAAGCTTTACCAAAGCACAAAAAGACAAGTATTCAGCTCTTTATGCTGATGCTATTACAAAAAAGATCATTCCGGCCTATACTAAAATGGGAACATTCCTGGAAAAAGAATATCTTCCGAAAGCACGGGATACAGATGGCTACAACAGCCTTCCGAACGGAAATGAGATTTACAGATATTATGCTAAAAGCTGGACAACGACAAAGAAAACTCCTGAAGAGATCAACAAAACAGGATTACAGCAGGTGGCAATGCTCCGTGCAGAAATGGAGAAAGTAAAGCAACAGGTTGGCTTTACCGGAACACTGGAAGAGTTTATCAACTTTGTGAAGACCGATCCTAAAGCAATGCCTTATAAGACTTCTAAAGAGGTTCTGGATGGATTTAACGGCATTCTAGCAAAGATCACTCCTAAACTGAAGACTATGTTCAGTGTAACTCCAAAAACAAAATTTGAAATCAGACAAACGGAAAAGTTCAGGGAAGCAAGCGCCAGTGCGGAATACATTCAGGGAACTCCGGATGGAAAAAGACCGGGAATATTTTATATGCCGCTTCCGGATCCAGCCAAATTCAATGTAACCTCAGGAATGGAGTCTCTTTTCCTTCACGAAGCTATTCCGGGGCACCATTATCAGGTTTCTCTTCAGCAGGAGAATACCAAGCTGCCTAAGTTTATGAGATTTGGATGGTTTGGCGCTTATGGTGAAGGCTGGGCACACTATTGCGAAACATTAGGCCCTGAATTCGGTCTGTATACGGATCCTTACCAGAAAATGGGGTATCTGAGCGACCAGATGCTGAGAGCCGTAAGACTGGTTGTAGATACCGGAATTCATACGGGAAGCATGAAAAGAGAGGAAGCCATTAAATATTTTCTGAGTAATATTTCCTATGATGAAGCCAGCGCGACCGCGGAAGTGGAAAGATATATGGCAATGCCGGGCCAGGCACTGGGATATAAGATTGGCTCTCTCCGTATCCGAGAGCTTAGAGAACAGTATCAGAAAGAGCTTGGAAAGAAGTTTAATTTAGCCAGCTTCCATGATGAGATTTTAAGCCAGGGATGCCTTCCTCTTGATGTTTTAAACAGAAAGATGGAGCTTTGGGCGAAAAAACAGAAATAAATTGCTTTAAACAGATCAAATTAAAGGTGGGATGATTAATTTTAATTTCCCATCTTTTTGTTTGAAAAGCATAACGAGTTAATAATAGAAATTACTATGATCATAGAAAGCTTAAGATCTCTTTACAGCAGAGATTTAAATAAATTAAAAACAGAAATAGAAACTTATCAGAATGAAAACTCTATCTGGAAAACAGATAAAAACATTGCGAATTCTGCGGGGAACCTTTGTCTGCATCTGGTTGGCAACCTCAATAATTATATAGGTGCAGAGCTTGGTAAAACCGACTATATCAGGAACAGGGAACTGGAATTTTCATTAAAAGACATTCCGAAAGCTGAACTTATTGAGAAAGTAACAGCAACAATAACTATGGTCGATGATGTGCTCAATAAATTAACGTCAGAAGATCTTGAAAAGGAATACCCTCTTGTTGTTTTCGGAGATACCATGACAACAGGCTATTTTTTAATTCACCTGATCACCCATCTGGATTATCATTTGGGCCAGATCAATTATCACAGAAGACTGCTGGATTTCTAATTACTTTTTTACCTTGAAAATCAAATCATTAATAAAAAGCCTTCTCGCCAAATGAATAAACAGATAAAGAAGTTGTAATTACCCATAAAAAAACACCATAAAATGGTGCTTATATCAAATTTGAAATTGATAAATTATTTTATATTCTTAAAAATAACGTATTTTATTTTTCAAACATCATTTTAGTAATAAAATCCTTCTCTCCTTTTCCTCTGGCCGGCGAATATTCTCTTCCGTAGAAAATAATTTGCAGGTGAAGCTTGTTCCAGACTTCTTCAGGAAATATTGCTTTAGCATCTTTCTCTGTTTCTACGACGTTTTTTCCGGAAGTAAGCTTCCATTGCGTCATCAGTCTGTGGATATGGGTATCCACAGGAAAAGCCGGAAATCCGAAGCCCTGGCTCATCACTACAGAAGCTGTTTTATGGCCTACTCCCGGCAGCGCTTCCAGCTCTTCGTAAGTTTGGGGAACTATCCCGTTATGTCTTTCCAGTAAAAGTTCTGCCATTCTTTTAAGGTTCTTAGCTTTGGTATTGGAAAGTCCAATCTCTTTAATGAGCTCCTTTATCTGATATTCCTCCAGCCTGGCCATCCTTTGCGGCGTTCCTGCCACTTCGAAAAGTGCGGGAGTTACCTGGTTTACTTTTTTATCCGTGGTCTGTGCAGAAAGCGCTACAGCTACCATGAGTGTATAAGGATCGGTATGATCCAGCGGAATGGGTGTTGTAGGATATAATTTATCCAATTCTCTCTGAACGAGCTCCGCTCTTTGCTTTTTTGTCATTTAACCATTAAATTTGAGCAAAATTAATTCATTATGCTGAAAGTAGGAGATAAATTGCCTGAATTTGAAGGAACAAATCAGGATGGAGAAACAATAACCTCATCGAAATTAATCGGAAAGAAATTAGTCGTTTTCTTTTATCCTCAAGCCAATACTCCTACATGTACTGTGGAAGCCTGTAACCTGAGCGACAATTATTCGAAGCTTGAAAAAGCCGGATTTCAGCTTCTGGGTGTGAGTGGTGATACGGTAAAAAAACAAAAAAATTTCCACAGTAAATTTGCTTTTCCCTATGATCTTCTTGCTGATGAAAACCATGACGTTATCGAAAAATTCGGGGTCTGGCAGGAGAAAAAAACATTTGGAAAAACATATATGGGCATTGTAAGAACTACCTTTATTTTTGATGAAAACGGGATCTGTACGAGAGTAATTGAAAAAGTAACCTCAAAAACGGCTGCAGAACAGATTTTGGAGAAATAAGTTTTCATTTTAATGTTCTTAAATAATAAAACATCTGCTTTAAATAAGAATCGGCGGCCAAAGGCCGCCGATTCTATTTTTTTATAACATCAATTAATCTTACTTCGTCTCGTAATACATAAGTTCTTCATCCTCATTTGGAAGCGTAACATAATTTTTGAATTCAAGTCCTAATTTTTCAATCAGCTTCTGAGAAGAAAAGTTATCCTTTGAAGTAATGGCTGAGATCTTTTTCAGACCAAATTCATCCATTCCGATAGATTTCACCTTCTCTGCAGCTTCATACGCATATCCTTTACCTTCAAATTCCTCCAACAGAGAAAATCCTATATCCACGATCTCCAGACCTTCCCGCTCAAAGATGCCTACCCCTCCTATTTTTTCACCTGTATCTTTGGTAACAACCAAATAATTTCCGAAGCCCAATTTATCAAACTGCGGAAGAAATCTGTTTCTGATATAGTTTTCTGCATCCAAAACAGTGTTAATTTGACGGTCACCAATGTATTTAATAAACTTTGGCCTGTTATAAAGCTCAAAAATAAATTCCCTGTCGTCTACAGACATAGGCTGGATAATCAGTCTTTCCGTTTCGTAAATATTATTTTCGTTTGGTGGATTTTTTAGGCTCATCTTTTGGTTCTTCTTTTTTCTGGATTTTTAAAAGCCTTGGGTTATTGGCACATTTCTTATTGTAAAGCTCAATATAGGTTCCGTTATCTTTTACTTTAGAGACGGCACCTGTAGCCTTATTCACAGTCAGGGTATAATGGGTTTTCTGGTAAGGACACTCTTTTGAAGTAAGCTTTCCCAGATCCAGGTAATAATTGGCAGCATCTTCATAATAATTACCGGCAACATCTTTAAACTCCTCATCCACCATATATCCATCAGCTGTCAGAACGATGGCTGCTTCTTCAGCACTATCAATTTTCCCGACAAACTTTTTCAAACCTTCAAGATCTGTAATGTAATTCATTTTTCCACCTGAAGCATATGCAATATAATAAAAGCTGTCTTCGTCAGGGAATAAATTAAAGCCTGAAAACTGCGGCGTATAGTCTGTTTTTCCAGCAGATGTTCTGAGCTCCTGGTTTTTTCCGTAACTGTTATACACAAGAACCCAGGAATCTGTTCTGTCGTTCGGAATGATCTTTTGTAAAATATTTGGAATACCTGAAAAGTTTCTCTTGCTCTGGGAGTATCCTAAAAGTCCCAAAAGCAGAAATAAAAGGGCTATTGATCGTGTTGCAGTTTTCATCATAATTCAAAAATCAGCAGAAAGATAGCAATATTACATGAATTTATCTCCTTTCTTAAAACTTTTCAGATCAAGAACATAGTCTTTAATCAGCTGATCATTGTCTCTGGGGCATATTAGCAGTGCTTTATCTGTGTCTACAACAATAAAATCCTCAAGACCGTCAATGATCACAGCTTTATTATTGTTCTTAAGGCGAATAATGTTTCCTTTGGAATTATAATTCAGGAAATGCCTTAGCTTTACTGCATTTCCATTCTTATCCTTTTCGGTGTTTTCGTATACGGAAGTCCATGTGCCAAGATCACTCCATCCAAGATCTGAAGGAATGACATATACATTTTTTGCTTTTTCAAGGATTCCGTTATCAATGGAAATTTTCTGAACTTTCGGATAAATAGTTTCAATGCAGCTGTCCTCTTTTTCAGAATTATATTCACAGGCCATGAAATGCTGCATCATTTCAGGAAGATACAATTCAAATGCATGATGAATGCTTTTCACATTCCAGATAAAAATCCCTGCATTCCACAGGAAGTCACCGCTTTCTAAAAAGCTCTGTGCAATTTCAAGAATAGGCTTCTCTGTAAAGGTTTTAACTTTAAAATAATCTGATCCTTTCTTTTCCACAAACTGGATGTATCCGTATCCCGTATCAGGTCTTGTAGGCGTAATGCCCAGGGTTACCAGATAATCATGTCTGGCAGCAAGATCAAAGGCAAGCTCCACTTTTTCCAGAAATACCTCTTCTTTTAGGATTAGGTGATCTGCCGGAAGCACAATCATGGTTGCGTCCGGGTTAATTTCAGCAATCTTGTTGGCCATGTACAGATTACAGGCCGCTGTATTTTTCATCAGGGGTTCACCCACAATATTTTCTTCGGGAATTTCCGGAAGCTGCTGGTGGGAAAGCGCAACATATTCTTTATTCGTTATCACGAATATCTGCTCTTTAGGAATAATCCGGCTGATTCTGTCATAAGTCTGCTGAATCATGGTACGCCCTGTTCCTAAAATATCCTGAAACTGTTTTGGAAATTTCTGTGTACTCATAGGCCAGAACCGGCTGCCGATTCCTCCCGCCATAATGACACAGTATCTATCTGATTTTAACATTCTTGCCTACATTTTTCAACCCTGGCCAGAGGCTTGAAAGAATACTTTCTTCCTGTAGCCAGATTCTTACAAAGATAGTTTTTTTTAATCAGACCTTCTAATAAATACTTTTCGTTCCGGTATATAAAAAACTCCCCTTTCTGAAGCTCTTCAATGAAATGCAGTCTATCATCTTGTTTCTCAGTATGAAAATATCTTACCAAATCCGGGCTGGCCATAAAATTGGCCTTTGGGGATTTTGAAAATCTTACGATGATAGGTTTGAGGTCCTCATCATAAATCTCAAGACTTTCAAGAAGCATATTTCTAAATGTTTCTTTCCATTCATTCCCATGCGGCGATATTCTTCGTCCGTATTTTTCAAAAGCAATCAGATGAGCCAGCTCATGGGTAAGAACAAAGAAAAAAAGCGGCGGCGTCAGTGTAGAATTAACTGTTATTTCATGGGAGTTATCAGGAAGCTTTCTGTAATCTCCCAACTTAGAATTTCTGCCACGCGTTACTTTTATATGAATATAATATTCCGCAAACCAGGCCCTTAAGTATTTATGCGTGTTTTGAGGTAAATATTTTTCTAATGACTGGATAGACATTTTACAAAGTTAATGGAATTCCTGAATAGAAATTCAACAGTTTAAGACTGAAAAGATAATTATATTTTGCCTGGGCAACAGATCCCTGCGCATTGGCATAGTTATTTCTGGCTACATTTACATCATAAATTGTTGACCTTCCTGCCGCATAACTTTTATCTGCAAATTCTAAAGCCAGCTTGGTACTTTTCTCAGTTTCTACTGCTGCAAGGAAGGTTTCATAATTGGCATCTGCATCAAACTGCGCTTGCTGCACATTCTGTCTTACCGCCTGCTTCTGTTGTTCCAGGGTGTTTTTAGCGATACTCTGGTTAATTACAGACTGCTCTACCTGCAGCTTGGTAATTCCTTTGTTGAAAATAGGAACATTTAAAGACAATCCTATATTCTGACCGAAATTATCTTTATACTGCTGGAAAAAAGAGGGATCATTAACAAGATTCCCAAGCTGGTCGTAGTTTTTACTTAACATATTATTATAGAACGAAGAAACACCGGCATTCGCAGTCAGTGTTGGCCAAAACCCTGTCTTGGTTACTTCCGTCTGTGCTTCAGCAGACCGGATTCTGCTTTCGGCAGCTTTTATCTGCGGTTGGTTTTCATAGGCGGTAGCAAGAACGTCGTCCACAGACTTAAGCTGGGACGGCAGTGTATCGGAAACAGTTACATCTTCCACATCAAAGCCTTTATATTCGGGAAGCTGTAAAAGCTGAACAATGGCAAACAAAGCTCTTCCTACATTTATTTCCGCAGTTTTAAGATTCTGCTTTTCTCTTGCTAAGGCCGCCTCTGCTTCTGCCAGGATAGTTTGTGCAGTGGTTCCTACCTGGGTTGTTATTTTGGCTCTGTCATATTGTTTCTGAGCATTGTCTACCGCACTCTGGGAGATTTTAACAATTTCCTTGTTCAGGAGAACGGTAAGATACTGCTGTGCAATCTGCAGAGAAATATCATTTTTAATGGTTTCTATATCGTATTGGCTGGCTTCTACATCAAACTGTATCTTTCTGATGTTTTTCTCTAATCTGCCATTATTGTAAAGCAGAACATCCGCACCCAGGTTCGCGCTGTTGTTGAACCTGTCATTCCTGATACTTCCCGTACCTAATGGGAGCTGTCCGAAACCCACTGAATTGGACATCCCTGCGGATACTGAAGGCAGGTATTCTTTTTTAGCCATTTTAAGGTTAGAATCCTGGATCTGTTTAGAATATTGATTTTGGATAACCTGAAGATTATGCTCCACAGCATAGTCTACACATTCTCTTAAGGACCATTTCTTCTGAGCGCTTAATCCCAAACAACTTAATCCAAAAACGATAATCCAACCTTTTTTCATATTAATAATTTTCAATATTAGACGAGCCAAATATAAAAAAGTTACAGTTTAAAAAAATTATTGTTTCATTTTAATAAAACTTTTGAGAATTTTGTATCATGACAACCGAACAATATCAGGAATCTGTCGACTGGCTTTTCGTACAGGCTCCCAACTATCAGACCGATGGGCTGAAGGCCTATAAACCCGGATTAGATAATATTACAAAGCTTTGTTCTTTCTTTGGAAACCCACAGGAAAAGATACAATGCATCCACATCGGAGGCACAAACGGAAAAGGGTCTACCAGCAACATGCTGGCTTCGGTTCTGCAGGAGGCAGGATACAAAGTCGGTTTATACAATTCCCCGCACCTTATTGATTTCACAGAACGCATTAAGGTGAACGGTAAAAACTGCAGCAAAGAATTTGTCTATCATTTTATCCAAAAACTGAAAAGTCTTCCTGAAGATATTCTTCCTTCTTTTTTTGAATTTACCACAATCATGGCTTTTGAATATTTTTGCCAGCAAAAGGTTGATTTTGCCATTATCGAGGTCGGGCTTGGCGGAAGGCTGGATTCAACGAATATTATTAAGCCTTTGGTAGCTGCAATTACTAATGTACAGCTGGACCACCAGAATATTTTGGGAGATACCATTGAAGAGATCGCTGCAGAAAAGGCAGGAATTATCAAAACCAATATTCCGGTAATTTCCGGAGATGACAACGAGACCGTTAAAGATATCATCCGGCAGAAGGCAGATCAAGAAAATGCACCTTTTATTGATGCCACGATGATACAATCTGGGCTGAGTTCTGATCTTAAAGGAAACTATCAGAAGAAAAACATCCGTGTTGTTCTTGCTCTGATTGAAGAATTAAAAAAAATAAATATTGTTGTTTCTGAAGAAAATATTGAGAAGGGATTGCTTCATGTCCATCAAAATACGGGGTTTATCGGGCGCTGGTTTGAGTTTTCAAAAGATCCGCTTACGATCTGCGATACCGGGCACAACCAGGCGGGCCTTGAGTATGTATTTTCTCAACTGAATTCCATTGATAAGCATAAACACGTTATTCTGGGATTTGTGAATGATAAAAAAATAGATGAAGTAATGGTTCTTCTTCCCGAAAATTCAGAATTTTATTTTGCCAAACCATCCATCAGCAGGGGAAGACACCCTGAAGACTATGAAAATCTACTGCAGGAGGCAAAAATTTCTTATAAAATTTTCGATTCAGTACAGGAAGCGTATCTTTCTGCAAAAGAGCGATGTACAAAAGAAGAAATGATTTTCATCGGTGGAAGTAATTTTGTAGTGGGAGAATTTTTAGAAAAAAATTTGGAGATTTCTGAATAAGTCGTATATTTGCACCACTCTAAACGAGGAAACAAGTATAGGGGCTCTTAGCTCAGTTGGTTCAGAGCATCTGGTTTACACCCAGAGGGTCGGGGGTTCGAATCCCTCAGGGCCCACACAAAGGTAACTGAAGCCTTTCAAAAAAAATTCAGGGCTCTTAGCTCAGTTGGTTCAGAGCATCTGGTTTACACCCAGAGGGTCGGGGGTTCGAATCCCTCAGGGCCCACACAAAATCTCTCAGGAAACTGGGAGATTTTTTTGTTTAATAGAAATATCAAGATATTACTCTTTCATATCTTTGATAAGCAATCCTAATTTGTAAAGATCAAGATAATACAGATTGCCATTACCTTTTAAAAGTTTCGACTTAAGGGCGTACAATGTTTTATCAGCTAAAAACAGTTCGATAAAATACTTAAAAAAAAGCTTATTGTACAGCCTTACCAATTTGACTTCAGACAATTTTGGTTTCAGACTCTTGTCTCTAAGCATTTTGGTTAAGCTTTCTACAGATTCCGCTACTTTTTCAAGATAAATAGTATTAGTTTCAAGATCATTATTAAGAATTGGGTTGTCTATGTGATTTATCTTTATTTTTTCAGATTTTAAGTCCATCGCAAAAAGAAGATCTTCATACCCGTATTTTTGAAAGTCAGGATTGAAATGTATTTTTTCAAAGACCTCTCTTTTAATAATAAAATTGTTGGTCTGAAAACTTAAATAAGGTTTACTCAAACGAAGCCCGAGAGGCAGATTTTCCCTTTCAATAGCAAATTTCCACCTTAAATAATATTCAGGCCCTGGAGCGTGCCTCAAAACACTTCTGCCTCCATAAATAACCTTTGTTTCCTGATCTTTTTGTATAAACTCTGTATATTTTTTTAAGAAATTTTTGTCTGTAATTTTTCCGTCACAATCCAAGAATAACAGATACTCCCCTTCCCCGTACTTTTGAAAAAGGTTACGTATTCTTGATCTGCCAATATTTTTTTCAAGAAAAATGAAGTTTTTAACCTCATTTTGAAGTACTTGATTAGTCTTTTTATAGTTTCCAAGAGAAGCATCGTCAATCAAAATAATTTCTGCATCGATTCCGTTAGTACCAATCTCTTTATTTAAATCAGATACAAGCCCGCGAACATCAAAATTATAGACAGGAATACAGATTGACAACAACATTATAATTGAATTTTTTTAACGATTTTCTGAATATTAAGCTCTTCGAGACACGCCCAATCGCCGCGGTAACATTCTTTATCTCCAAAAACAGAACAAGGTCTGCAGGTAAGATCGGTCACCTGGACCACATCTTTTTCACTTTGTCCGAAGCCCAAGAATCCCGCATAAGGATGTGTTGAGCCCCAAACGGAGATACATCTGGTTCCCATAAGGCTTGCAAGATGCATATTGGCGGAATCCATAGAGATCATCAGTTCCAGTTCAGAAATTTTTTGAAGTTCTTCTGAAAGATTCAGTTTTCCTGAAAGGCTTTTGGTATTCGGGATTTCACTTTCCCATTTTTCAAGGGTTTCCGTTTCTTGTTTTCCGCCTCCAAAGAAATAGATGGTTTGTTTTTTTGAAAGAATTTTTGCCAGTTCGTATGATTTTTCCAAAGGAAGCATTTTTCCTCTGTGTTGCGCAAAAGGAGCCAGCCCAATTCCCGATTTTTGTCCCGATGCAGGCCTAAGCTTATGAGAAAGTTCTACTTTAAAACCCATTGCGCGGAAAACATCTGCATAACGCTCAACAGTCTTTTTTAGCTGAACTTTATTCAAGTTCCATACGTCTGTAAGCTCTTCTTTTTCTTCTTTCCCTTTGTTTATTTTAAAGACTTTGTACCCCTTTCTTCTGTAGATCCTGTCCAGGATTTTGGTTCTTATCACATCATGAAGATTGGCTATAAAGTCAGGATGGAATTCTTTGATCAGCTCATTGGCCAGTCTTCTCAATCCAAAGATCCCTTTATAATCATCAAGGTTAATTCCTTTAAATGTAACATTCGGAATATCAGCAAACAAGCTTTCGAAGTTTTTTCTGGAAACCATAATAATTTCCACATCCGGGTTCTGTTCCAAAAATTCCCGAAAGACAGGCGCCGTCATTGCGACATCGCCAAAAGCAGAAAAACGATATGCTAGAATTCTGGTCACGACTACGATTTTAGCTGATAGGCAACTGCGTAAAATTTAATCTGTTTTGTCATTGCCATTAATCCGTTTGCTCTGGATGGCGAAAGAAATTCCTGAAGTCCGATCTCTGAAATGAATTCAAAATCAGAATCTAAGATCTCCTGAGTGGAATGGCCGCTGTAAATGCTTACCAGAAGAGAAACAATACCTTTCGGAAGAATTCCATCGGAGTCTGCATCGAAAAAAAGCTTACCATCCTTGAATTCAGCATCAATCCATACCTTACTCTGGCATCCTTTGATTAGATTATCATCCGTTTTGCGGTTTTCGGGAAGTCCTTTTAATTCTTTCCCAAGATCAATAATATACTCATACTTTTGCTCCCAGTCATCAAGAAACGCAAACTCTTCAATGATTTCCTGCTGTTTTTCTTTAATGGTCATTTTTTTTAACAAATTTTTAATGCAAAGATACCATTTTTTATAAAGATTATTTATTTTGATGCTTTTTCAAAAACTTTCAGCAGTTTTATTTCTTCATTTTCCCAGCAGAATAGTTTAGAAGCCTTTTCAAGTTCATCGCGATAGCTTTCTCTTCCTTTATTGAGGATTTTCTGTACCGCAGCCGCAATATTTACAGGCTGGTGGTCTTTGATAATTTCTCCTACATCGAATTGCTTTTTGATATTCTGCATTTCTGGAAGATCCGACAGCACTAATGGGACGCGGGACTGAATACAGTCTAAAACTTTGTTCGGAAGCGAATAAAAGTAACTTTCGCCTCCATTTTCTTCGATGCTCATCCCCACATCGGCGGTTACGGTTATTTTTCTCAGATCTTCCGGTTTTAATTTTCCTAAAAACTGGACTTTCTGCTCAAGCTTTTCTTTAGTGACCAGATCTTCATATTCTTTTTTTCTGGGCCCATCTCCTGCTATTTTAAAAACCACACCGTCAAGATGATGCATTGCCAGAATAGCTTTGTCAATACCCCGAAAAGGATTAATTGCGCCCTGATATAAAAATATTTTAGGATTATTTTCGGGAATTTCTATTGCAAAATCCTGTCGCCTGGATGCATTTTGAATGACTGCCGGATCAGCTCCGTATTTTTTCCGGAACCATTTTGCATAGCTTTCACTGGCCGTAATCATGAAATTAAGTTTAGGGATGACCTCTTTTTCCAGATACCTCCAGATTTTTTGTGACATTTTGCCCTGAATTGCAGGCATTTCTGAAAAAATTTCATGACTGTCAAAAACCAACGGGATATTTAATTTTTTGGCAATAAGATAATTGGGCAGCAGTGCATCAACGTCGTTGGCATGAAGAATTGTGTTATGGTCTGCTTTTTTCTTCAGCAGATGATACAGTTTCCAGTTAAATTCAAAGTAAGCAGTCTTTAAGCTTGTGGAAGATAAATGTATCCTTGAAAACAGATAAGGCCGCTCCATAGATTCCGCACCTTTCCAGTCATTACCTATCAGCTCTATCTGGTATCCATTCTCATATAAAGTACCGCATACCTTTTCTATTCGTTGGTCTGTATACAGATTACTGAAAGCAGAGGTAATTATTTTTTTTTTCATTACTTTTTATTTCCGGCCAGTAAATGATACACCTGAATAAAGCAAATCAGTCCATTGGGAATAATAACCGGCCAAAGCATTCCGTTGAAGATACCATAAATGACAAAGCAGATACAGCCTATCATATTGACTATTCTAATTTTTCTTACATCTTTTAATATAAAACTCAATACTATAAAAATGGATGCAGAATAACCAATATATGTAGTAATTTCGGGATTCATGGGGAATTTTTAAAGGATAACAAACTTAATCATTTTCAATAAGATAATAAAATTTTTTCTGCCATAAAGTCATTAATTGATTTTTGGTAAAATATTTGTAATTTAGATAATGAATAAATGGCACCGCTGCCATTATTCTAATGAGATATATTATGGATTATAAGTTTTCACAAGGTTTGAGCCAGGTGTTCAAACAAAGCAAGAGCGAAGCGAAAAGGCTCAAAAGTGAATTTCTTAATACAGAACATCTACTTTTAGGTATTATAAAAACAGAAAACTCTGCAAAAGAAATCCTTCAAAACCTTAATGCGGATTTAACACAAATCAGAAGAAAAATTGAAACTCTAAATACAGCAAGTCTTAATCCTATTTCTGAGGAGGTTACTAATATTTCTTTCACGAAGATGGCAGACCATGCCATTAAACGTGCTGAGCTGGAATGCAGACAATATAAAAGTAATGAAATTAATACCGTTCATCTGCTTTTAGGCATTCTTTACAAATATGAGGACCCTACTTCGAATATTCTGGGAGCTTATGACATCGATTATGAAGGAGTTTCAAGAGAATACCAGACGATGCTTAAAAATTCCGGGCAGGCACCACAGATGAGTGCTTATGACGATGATGATGACCGCGAGGAATTTGAGCAGATGAGAAAGCCTTCAGGAAATTTAGGCTCTGCAAAAAGTAAAACACCTACACTGGATAATTTCGGCAGGGACTTAACTTCTTTGGCCAGAGATGGAAAACTAGACCCAGTAATCGGTCGTGAAAAAGAAATTGAGCGCGTTTCTCAGATCTTATCGCGTAGAAAGAAAAACAATCCGCTTCTTATCGGGGAGCCGGGAGTTGGTAAATCTGCGATTGCAGAAGGGTTGGCTTTAAGAATTCAACAGAAAAAGGTTTCAAGAGTTCTTTACGGCAAACGTGTGATCACTTTGGATCTGGCAAGTTTAGTGGCCGGAACAAAATACCGTGGTCAGTTTGAAGAAAGAATGAAGGCCATCATGACTGAGCTGGAAAAGAACAGAGATGTCATCTTATTCATTGATGAGCTTCACACTATTGTTGGTGCAGGAAGTTCTACAGGAAGTTTGGATGCATCCAATATGTTTAAACCGGCTTTGGCAAGAGGCGAAATTCAATGCATCGGGGCTACAACACTGGATGAGTACCGTCAGTATATTGAGAAAGACGGAGCTTTGGAAAGAAGATTCCAGAAGGTAATGGTAGAACCTACTTCTATTGATGAGACCATTCAGATCCTGAATCAGATTAAAGATAAATATGAAGAGCATCATAACGTAGTCTATACTCCGGAAGCTATTCTGGCGTGTGTCAATTTGACATCGAGATATATTACAGACCGTTTCTTACCGGATAAAGCGATTGATGCGATGGATGAAGCCGGTTCACGTGTTTACATCAAAAACATGAAGGTTCCGACCGAAATCATTGATTTTGAGAAGAAAATCGAGGATATCAAAGAAATGAAACAGAAAGCGGTAAAAGCTCAGGATTATCTTGAGGCCAGAAAGCTTAAAGATGAAGAGGAACGCCTTCAGATGGAACTGAATGCGGCTCAGGAGAAGTGGGATAAGGATGTAAAAGAGAAAAAAGAAACCGTAACGGAAGAAAATGTAGCAGAAGTGGTTTCCATGATGAGCGGTGTTCCGGTAACTAAAGTCGGCAAAAATGAGCTTGACAAATTAGCTCAGATGGATGAAAAGCTGAACGGAAAAGTGATTGGTCAGGAAGATGCCGTGAAGAAGGTTGTGAAAGCAATCCAGAGAAACAGAGCCGGTCTTAAAGATCCGAACCGTCCTATCGGTACATTTATTTTCCTTGGTACCACCGGGGTTGGTAAAACCGAGCTTGCCAAAGTAATGGCAAGAGAACTTTTCGAGTCTGATGAATCTCTGATCCGTATTGACATGAGTGAATACATGGAAAAATTTGCGGTTTCAAGATTGGTTGGTGCGCCTCCGGGATACGTTGGATACGAAGAAGGTGGTCAGCTGACTGAAGCGGTAAGAAGAAAGCCTTATGCTGTGGTTCTTCTGGATGAGATTGAAAAAGCTCACCCTGATGTGTTCAACATTCTTTTACAGATTCTGGATGAAGGTCACGTTACAGACAGCTTGGGAAGAAAAATCGACTTTAGAAATACGATTATTATTCTTACTTCAAACATCGGAACAAGAGATCTTAAAGATTTCGGAGACGGTGTAGGATTCGGAACTTCAGCTAAAAAGACAAGTACGGATTCAAGAGCAAGAAGTACGATTGAAAATGCCCTTAAAAAAGCATTTGCTCCGGAATTCTTAAACAGAATTGATGACATCGTGATCTTCAACTCTCTTGTACAGGATGATATCAAAAAAATTATTGATATTGAACTGAATAAACTATATGGCAGACTTGAAAAGTTAGGCTATAAAGTGGAGCTAACTGATGAAGCAAAAGACTTTATTTCTGAAAAAGGATGGGATAAAGACTTTGGAGCAAGACCGTTGAAACGTGCTATCCAGAAATATATTGAGGATTTGTTGGCTGAAATGCTTGTAAATAAGCAATTATCTGAAGGAGAAACAGTGATTCTTGATCTTAATGATGCAAAAGATGCATTGATCGGGAAGGCCCCCAAAGCAAAAAAAACGACTGAAAAGTCTTCTTAATCGTAATTGATTAACATTATATATTGAAAAGCACCGGAAATTCCGGTGCTTTTTGTTTTTATATGTTTTGGCTAAAGCCGATACGGAGACGGATGAAAGTTAGACGGGCTAAAGCCCGTCCCTATTGATATTTAGATTCTGTTGTTTTATATTTCCACAAATTTGCACTGGGTGGTACTTATTTTGTGAGTATTTATTCCAACCATCTATATATCAACATATTGAATTAAAAAATCTTGAAATCAAAAAGTTAAAGTCCTACTACAAAGCCTATACTTGGGACAAGACCACTAGAGAAAGCACTCGAATTCTCTTTCCACAGTACATTATACATTACCCCAATCTGCATAAAAGAGTTTCCTCCTATTCTCTGCATATAACCGCCGCCAAGATACAGGGCAGTTTCCTGTTCATTCACTTTATACTTGTAATATTTATCTTTATAATTGATAAAGTACTGTTGAAGATTAGCTCCTACATAAAAGGATCTTGCAAAATAATAGTTGGCAAAAGGTCCCACCCCAAACATCGTGGATTTATAATAATCAGAGGTCTGCCAGGAAACACTTCCTACCACTCCAGCCTCAAGATCTTCGGTAAGTCTATATCCTACTCTGGGAGAAGCCTGAAGATAAAATGAACTGTTGCTGCCAAATCCCAGCCCTATTCCTCCACCGAAGGTCCAGCGGTTGGTTTCTGCCACAGGTGCGCTGGTGATAATCTGGGAAAATACAGATCCTGAAATCATCAGCATTACGGGAATAATAAATTTTTTCATATTAATATCGTTTTTATCAATGTTTAAAATTATGGTTTTTTTGCGAATCTTTTTAATTGTATTTTTGCCGGGTCAAACTAAGGACTCCCGTTAAGAGTTCCGTAAAATTGAAATAAAATGAAAGTAGTAGTAGGATTATCTGGAGGTGTAGACTCCAGTGTTACAGCATATTTGCTGCAGCAGCAGGGTCATGAAGTTGTGGCTTTGTTTATGAGAAACTGGAATGATGCTTCGGTAACGCTGGAGGATGAATGTCCGTGGATTGAAGACAGTAATGATGCCCTGATGGTTGCCCAGAAGCTGGGAATCCCTTTCCAGGTGATCGATATGAGTGAGCTTTACAAAGAGCGCATCGTAGATTATATGTTTGATGAGTACCAAAAAGGAAGAACTCCGAACCCGGATGTTCTATGTAACAGAGAAGTAAAATTTGATGTCTTCATGAAAACGGCTATGTCTCTGGGTGCAGATAAAGTGGCGACCGGACATTATGCGAGAGTAGATTCTACTTTTGATGAAAACGGAAAGGAAATTTTCCATCTTTTAGCCGGAAAGGATAACAATAAAGATCAGTCTTATTTCCTTTGTCAGCTAAGCCAGGATCAGCTGTCAAAAGCGTTGTTTCCTATCGGAGAGCTTACCAAGCCTCAGGTAAGGGAAATAGCTAAAGAGATCGGGCTTGTAACTGCCGACAAAAAAGATTCTCAGGGGTTATGCTTTATCGGAAAGGTAAGCCTTCCCCAGTTTTTGCAGCAGCAGCTGGTTCCTAAAGAAGGAGAAATCGTGGAGATCTTCAAAGATTCACCTTTATTTTCAGTAGAAAAACCTGAATTTTCTTCGAAGGAAGAAGAGCTGGAATTTTTATCCAGAAAAATCAATTATAAAAAGTCTGACGGAAAAGTAATCGGAAAACATCAGGGTGCTCAATTTTTCACGATCGGACAGAGCAAAGGACTTGGCATCGGCGGACATAAAGAAAGCTGTTTTATCCTCTCCAGAGATATGGAAAACAATATTATTTTTGTGGGTGAAGGTCACAGCTCTCCGGGATTGCACAAAAAAGCATTAAAAGTTGACAATTCTGAGCTGCATTGGGTTCGTGAGGATATGAAGCTTGCAAATGGAGAATCTCTGGAAGTAATGGCGAGATTCAGATACAGACAGTCATTACAGAAAGCGGTTCTTTATCAGTTTGAAAATGCAGCTTATATTGAATTTGAAGAACCTCAGTCGGCGATCGCAGAAGGGCAGTTCGCAGCGTGGTATATCGGTGAAGAGCTGATTGGAAGCGGAGTTATTGCCTAAAAAAAAAGTTTTTGAAAATTTTTCTGTAACGAATTTTAGATTGTTAGACTTACTCAGTAAATAACAATAAAAAATATCACTATGAAAACGACTTCAAAAAACCAGTATGCTTTTGTCAATCTACTTTTAATCCCTGTTGTAGGCGCCGTTTTTGGATATAATCTTTATCAGATGATTGTCCATGCGGAAACTTCAAATATTGCTGCCACCCTTATTCTTGCAGTGATCACTTTTGTAATGGTGCGCAAATACGGCTACAGACCGGTAAAGGAAAAAGAGAACAATTAAATCATTTTAATGATACTTATAAATCCCGAAGCATGTATTGTTTCGGGGTTTTTTTTATTGATCTGGTGATTTTTAGTACTTCATTTTATCCTTGAATTCAGTTGATATAAAAATCATACTGACCATAATTTCAGCGACCAGGATACTGAATAAAATTCCTACCGGCCGTTCTAAAATCAATCCCCTGAATAATTTGATAACACCCAGAACGAAAATAAAGATCATAAAGTAAAAGGAGGTTTTTGAAAGCTTCTCCCTGAAGAATTTTAAGCAGTAAACGGAGATATAAAATCCTATAGTCAGGATAAAATAAAATTTTAAAAATTCCGGTCCTCTTACAATAATGGGATTGAATGTATGGCAATACAGGGCCAGTCCTGTACAACTTATGAATACCGGTATTGAGTGAATAATTATCTTTTTCATAGCTCCTTTTTTTAACCACCACATCCTCCTCCGCAACCACCACAACCTCCTCCGCAGCCACTACTACACCCACTTCCTCCTCCATCTCCGCTACAGCTGGAACCGCCACTATCGCCACTTCCGTCTATGCTTCTGTCATCTTTCTTTTTAATGGTGACATTTTCGCTGTTAGGCTGAAATGCCCCGACCATATGAAAGAAAATAAAAAAACCTATGATGGGTAGAGCTACCAATGTTAATGTTCCAATAACCTCTCCCAGACAGGACGATAGCATGAAAAGAGTAATAAATAAAGGGAGAATTTTTAATCTTTTCAGCCAGGTTGTCCTGGCTTCACTTTTTTCTTTTTCATGCCAGATATCCTTAGGAGCTTCCTGCTGAAAGATTTCCTGATAGCTTTTTAAGGTGTCTGAAAACCAGTTCCTGTGTTTTGTATTTTCATTAGAGCCTCCTTTTGAAGGATGATGATGGAGTTTTCTTTTTAAAATATTTGGGCAGAATTCTTCCCAGTAATTCTGAGTATAAGTCAAATGCATATGCCAGACTTTGTCTACCGTTTCGCTTGGAGATGCCCCGTTGGGAAGAATGCAGCAGAGATAAACAAATTTTTTATACTCCTGGATGGCTTTTTGAGTAAAGTCTGAGCTCCATCGTTCTTCTTTAGCCAGTTTCTTCGAAAAAGGAAAATCAGCATCTGAAGCATCTAATGAAAAACTCTGGATCCTGTTCCAAAGGCTTTCGTCTTTTAATAAGATTTTTGTTTTCATTGTGTTAACTTTTGTTTTTCTACTCAAATATCATTTGATTTTAGAATATAAAAGTCTTTGAAAAATCTTATTTAAATTTATAAAAATCTTATATTAGTCTTATAAAATGAAATTTATTGACACATAATATCAAAGCTGATGAAAAAAGAAGATATACTGCATCTTGAGAAATTAATGAATTTTTTAAGCCTTCACTTTTTAAAGAAAAATCATTGGGAAGATGTGACAAAAACCGAATGGTCATACATCGGCGCAGAGCTTAATGACCTGATCATCAGTGATTATTCTGAAAAAGAAATCAAAAAAGAGCCTGATCTCTTAGGCTCAAATTATCTATATGAGCATCTGATTATCAACAAACTAAAGAAATACCAGCAAAATAATAATGCTGTTTTAAGCAGGCCAAATCTTGCTAAACTAAGCCAGATTGTAAAGGTTCTAGGCTATTCCAATTACATTGATTTTATTAATTCCAATACTGAAGCATTCAATTTCAATGATCTCAGGATAGATATGAATAATGTGAAGCAGAACACAGCTTTACTGGACCGCTTGGTTGGCTGCTGGTATTCTTACAACAGAAACCTTCCGGAGAATCTCTTCAGGCCCGGGAAGAGCGGATATGGCGCTCTGCAATGGAGATCTACAAGTCTGAAACTACGGGCGAATATTTTATCGAAAGAAGCGGTGGCGATCACCATAAATATTTCGGAAAAGTGACCGCCTATTCAGATTACGTATTCATCATCATGAACAGCAATACATTCATCCGACAGCGGCACTTTATCTCAAGGATAAAAGATATCAAGGAAAAGCTCAAAAATCCAGAATATAAGCTCCATGAAGTTCATTTTATAAGTACTTGTATCAGTTTTAACCAAGAGCCGATAGCTCTGTTCGAAATATTCCAGAAAGCAGACAGAAAGACATTTATTTCCGATTCTATCAGCTTACCGATTGACAGCGATGAGATTCCAAAATCTATTATACAACAGCTTGAAGACACTGAATCTAACAGAATTGATTACAGGTAATTGCGATTTATTGAGTGAGAGAGTTTGAGGGTTTGAGAATATGGGGGTTTTTGGGTGCGGGTTTCGAGATCGGTTTTAAAGTTAAGGGCATCGTTTCTGCACAAATGCTTTAATCTTACTCTAGCCTAAACCTAAAATCTATGTCTGAAATCTAGCAACTAAATCTACCCTACCAGCCATTCCTTAAAATCTTTTACCCGGTCCCGGCTTACCGTGATCTCTTCTTGTGGCTGAAATTCCAGATCAACTTTATAATACGGGGATGTATGGATATTTTTTATATGGTCTGAATTGATGATAAACTGTCTGTTTACCCGGAAAAATTTCTTTTCTTCCAGAATATCTTCAAGCTCATCCAGCGTAAAATCTGAAGGATAAGCGCGTTCTCCGGTCTGAAGGTAAACCATCTTGTTTTCACTGAAAAAGCAGCTTACTTCCTGTGTCTGGACTATTTTCAGATTATATCCTATTTTTACCAGAACCCTTGAGAGTGTAGACTTTTCTTTCCTGATCAGCTGTTTGATATCCTCAGAACCCGGGGTATTGCTGGCCGGGATAAACGATTTGAACTTTTCTACCGCTCCCGAAAGGTCCTCTTCGAGAATAGGTTTTAAAAGATAGTCAATGCTGTTCAGCTTAAAAGCTTTCAAAGTATACTGATCAAAGGCTGTTGTATAAATAATAAATCCTCTGGTGGGTACTTTCTCAAAAATGTCAAAGGACAAGCCATCACCCAGAACAATGTCAGAAAAGATCAGCTGCGGATGCTCATTTTCAGAAAACCAGGCGACTCCTTCCTCTACTGATTCAATTTTGGCAACGATCTCTATTTCAGGAAAATTACTCAGCATTCTTTCCAGTTTCCTTGAAGCAGGTTTTTCGTCTTCGATAATGACAGTCTTGATCATTGAGCTTTAGTTTTTAGTTTAAACAGGGAATAAAAATAGAGAAAAATTATACTTAAAAATCTATGTTGTTTTTATTTTTTTTCATCTCTTTTTCTATAATATCTCTTTCCCATTCGGCGTCAAAAAGAAAGAGCTTAACAGCTTTTACGGTCAAAATAATACCCCATATGAGTAAAATGACCGATCCGTCGAATAAAGAAAAATTGATTTCCCTATTTTCATCATTAAAAAATATAATTACAGCTACTATTCCAAACCAGAAAAGGTTTTTATAAAATTTTTTCAGCTGAGTGACTCTTTCGTATGCACTATTGTAATTCATGATCGTTAAAATTTTTGTAGTTAAATTATAATGTCTTTATATTTTTCTCGTCCTGATCCATCAGTTCTTTGATCTTTTTTTCTTCCCAATCTTTTCCAATGCCGAAAACGTTCACGGCGTGCGCTATAATTCCGACTCCCCATCCCAGCATTGGCCAGTAGAACCATAAATGCTCCGGAGATGTAAGCAGATTCAATACGAGCAGAAAAGGAATAACCAGACAGTAAGATGTAAGATTTCCGTAGAACCCTTTCAGTTCTTTTACTCTTTTTGCTGCTTTTTCATAAGCCAGTGTTTCTTTTGTGTATCCTAATGTTTCCATAATCTTTATTTTAAAAGATGAGTTTGTTTTTTTGTTGAATCAAAGGTAGGCCAGAAATAAGGCTCTATTCAACTTTATATGACTGAGCCGTAGAATATGCTTTCTGAATGGTAAAAAGATTGGCTTAACTGTAAGCTCCACAGATTTTACAAATAATTATGCTTAATGAAAGGGAGATCAGTAAATAAAAGGGACGAGCTTTTTTGTCTTTTTTCTGTACTCTACATATTCTTCTCCGAATTTTTCTACAAGAGCCTGTTCTTCAATTTTTATACGGTAAGTAAAAGCGATAAATGGCGGTAGAAAAGCCAGGATTAAAGAAAACCAGTTATTAAGATAAATACCTAATCCTAAAGATGTTAACAGGGAAAATGTATATGAAGGATGCCTCAGGTATCTGTAAAAGCCGTCTTTCTTGATTTGATGATCCTGTTTTATTGTGACATCTACCGTAAAATATTTCCCTAAAGATCTGATGATCATAAATCTAAAAACAATTCCTGTAAGAATAAAAGCTTCGCCAGTATAAAAGATCCAGCTACCTTCCGCCATTGGGAATTTTGTCATGTAAGATACCGTTACTGAAGCTGCTATGGAAAACGGGATGGCTAACCATAAGATATTCAGCGTAGATTTATCTTTATCTTTCTTGTCTCCTTTGCCGGATTTCAACATGTTTTTATAGAGAATCTCTGTAAGAAACCAGGCAGCCATTGAGGCTGTGAACAAAATTTGGAGTAAATTCATATCTTTAGATTACGATCAAAACTAAGTTTATACCTCATTTCCGGAACTTTATCAATTCATTTTCATCAGTTTCCTGATTTGGGTAAAGTGATCATTGAATGAGCTCTTTCAACCTTTCTTTTAGCCTGCTCTTTCCGGATATCGTTTCATTGCAGGTTTCCATTATTCCTATTTTTATCCATAATTTCCCGGATTTTCTTTTCTTTCCAGGATTCTCCTACTCCAAAAACCTTAAATGCATGGGAAACTATCCCAACTCCCCATCCTAACATGGGAAAGTAGAACCAAAGGTTTTTAGGAGAAACAATCAGGTTGATAATAAGCAGAAAAGGGATGATGGTACAGTAGGAAATTAAATTACCATAAAAACTTTTAAGTTCTTTTACCCGTTTTCTGGCCTTCTCATAAGAACCGTTTTCATCCTCCGTTTTTACACTGATTGTATTTGGTTTATTGGAAAGTACCGGAACTTTTACTTTAAAATAATCCTCCGATTTTTCAATGAAAACATTCTTCTTCGTAAGCAGCGCATAACGCTGAACAATATTGGCCAATCCTATTCCGGCGCTTTCCTTCATCTGTTCTCTTGCCTGCAGATTGTTTTCAATGCAGAGCGTATCATTTTCAGAGAATATTTTAATGACCAGAGGTTTCGAAGAGGTCGCAAAATTATGCTTGATACAATTTTCCAGCAAAAGTTGAAGTGAAAGCGGCACTACATATCGTCTGTATTCTTCTTTTTTCACATCGAAAATAAAATCTACGCTGTCCTCAAATCTTGTTTTTAAAAGCTCACAATAGGTTTTTGCAAATTCAATCTCGTCTTCTACTGTTACGATCTCTTTGTCTTTCTGTTCCAGCACATAGCGGTAAATCTTTGACATTGAAGCGGTAAACTTCTGAGCCTGAGCCGGATTCTCATCGATCAGAGCGCTCAATACGTTTAAAGAATTAAATAGAAAATGTGGATCCAGCTGATTTTTAAGGCTTTCAAACTGTGCATTGGCAGATTTTGCAATGAGCTTCTGTTCTACTACCTCTTTTTTAGATGTTTTCTTAAGCTCCTCCATGAAGCTTTTTGCATGAAGAAACGCGGAGATAAGCAACGCAATATTGATCATGAACCAGTTGGTCGTAGCATATTCTCCGGAGAAAAAGGTTTCTGCTGTGGCCACTTTCTGAATCACGACATAATTGATATAATTACAGAAATATACGAGGATAAAGTTTCCGATAATAATGGAAACAATACTTAAAATGGCTCTCGTTCTTGTTGTTTCGGACCATGGAAACTTTTTATTGAGAAAGTCATTTATAAAAGCATTTCCAAAACCAAGAACAAAAGAATACATCGCAGAGATCAGCAGCGTAATCAAAAAATTGTAAAAAGTCCTCTCTTTCGTGAAAACCAAGAAGAAAAATAGCGCGGTGGCTAACGATACCCAAAATAAAATTATAAATCCTTTACGTTTCATGATCCGTTTTCTTGGCTCAAAATTAGTCTTTAATAAAGGTATCGAAAATTATTTTTTACTGAAAGGCCGATTTTCCTTTCCGAACGGAATAAAAAAACCTTCCGTGTCAGGAAGGTCTCATTATCGTTGTTATTTTGCCGGCATGCTGATGAAATATTCAGCTTCTGCCCTGCCCCAGTTCGGATCTAAGGCTGTTTTAGGCTTGTAGCCATTAAATTTTGTAATGGCTTCTTTAAACATTTCTATCCCTTTGGTTTTACTCCCACCATACTGTTCAGGGGTAAAATAGGTGTCTTCTGCTTTGATAAGGGCTATCCTTGGGTTGGAAGGATCTAGTTTCTCAGCAATACCAAGCTCCTCAGCAGCTTTAGCTCCATCTGTCATATAACGCTGAGCCGGATTGACCATCATTCTTAAAGAAGCCGCCATTTTTCTCAGCAAATGGATCTCTGCATTATCTGCTCCTGCAAGATTCTGAGCGCTTGCCAGATATTTATCGGCCTGAGCAGCTGTTTCATCCAGCTCCTGCATATTTCCGTTTCTCATCATCAGTCTTCCTTTTTGAATCTGGGAGAATGCTGCATAATATGGCGGAAGCCATTTCGAGCTTTCTTTACTGCCGATCCTCTGGAAATCGTTAGCCAGAGCCTGGAACTCTTCGGGCGTTTTACATGTTTCTGTTTTCGCAATCTTTTCAGCCATTATTTTTTCATAATCTGCCTGTGCAAAAGCTGTTAAGCTCATAAAAGCTAAAGCAAAGCTTAATAGGTATTTTTTCATTATATCAATTTTTTAAAAGTTAGTTAATTGTATTTCCGAAGTTATGTATTTTGTAAACATTATGATATCCGCTGCTTTTATTTTATAAATTATTATTGATTGCATCCTGCGTTCTGTCTACTCCAAAACTGATGAAGGCGCCTATAAATACAAAAGTATTGACCGGTGGAACTACTGATGAGCTTCTGGTACCGTCTAATGAGAAGTTGTATCCATAAACATTTTTAGATCCTAAAACATTGGAAACACTCAGTACAAATACGGTAAAAGCCTTGGCGTCTTTTTTTCCCAGGTTCGGAAGATAATTAAAGCTGATGTTAAGCGCATTATAATCTTTCAGTTTTCCTTCATTTCAGATATAATTGATCGCGTTTCCGCCTTCATCTTTCGTTGCAATATCATAATAAGGACGGCCCTTGGAATAGGTGTAAGATAAATTGACGCCCAACTTCCATTCAGGAATAAATCTCTTCGCCACAGCAGAAAGAGTGTGGGCAGAAGCGAAATTAGGTTTTAAGCTGACCGGATAATTGATGAAATCCCTCTTTGAATCAAGAAATGAATAGCTGATCCAGTAATCGATATTTTCCAAGGACTTTTTATCTCTCCAGAAAAGCTCCAGCCCCTTGGCGTAGCCGAAACCATTATTGTTCAAAGCGGTCTGTACCTGCTGATTCTGCTCTTTATCCGGTGTGATATTGAATGTCTTGATTAACTGATCATATTTTTTATAAAAAGCCTCAAAACGTAAGCTTCTGCCCTCAGACGCTCTCTGAACCTGGAAAATATAATGCTGTGATTTCTGAAAATCAAGATTTGCAGGTCCGTTGATGTATTTGCTTTCAGGATTCTGATAGAATAATCCATACGCAAAGGAAGTCGTCCAGTCTTTTGCCAGACGGTAAGCTAATGCAAAACGGGGAGCTATATTACTTTTTCCTAAAAACGAAGAATTTTCTGCTCTTATTCCTATTTTTGCTGACAATGCATTGCTGAATCCAAGATCTGTTTCTGCAAAAAAAGCAGATATGAGGTCTTTATAATTCTTCTGAACTTCCCCAAAGTTGAGTTTCTCATCCGTATTATTCAATTCAAAACCGGCCCTTACCGCACTTATTTTATTGATCTTACGTTCGACAACTGCTTTAAAGTTGATATAATTTCCATCCGTTAAAAGCTGAGATCTTCCAGATTCTGTTCCATCAGTTTCCGTAGAAAAATTAAGATCGGATCTGTTGTAGGAATAAGAAGTTCCTGCGTTTAAAAGATATTTCCCGAATTTCTGTTTAAAAGACAGATTATGATAGGTATTTCTTCCTTTAAGCCTTACCAATGCAAAATCATATTCCGGCTCTAAGCTTTCTGTTTTCACACCCATTTTATTGGAATCGTACATGCCGTAATATTTTAAAAATCCGCCTGATTTTGTTTTAATTCTGAAATTAAAATCGCCGTTCAGGCCCTGTGGTGCATCAATAAAGTCTGTATTAAAATTAAAAACCTTCTGCATAACGCTCAAAAGTGAATAGCCTAAAGTGGCACCGAAAGAATGATTTTTATCTGCTCCGAGCTTCTGAAATCCAGCACTCAAAAAGATAGGTGAAATTCCAAAGTCATAAGAACTCTGATCCGGGAGATCCACGCTTTCCAGCATCAGCGCTCCTGAAAGAGCCTGGCCGTATAAGGCAGAATAGCCTCCGCTTGAAAAAACGTTTCCTTTAAAAAGTGATGTATTGAAACGGTCTCTTCCTGCAATTCCGGGAACTGAACTGGAAAAATAATTGTTAATCAGGCTTCCATCCATAAAAATTTTGGACTCTGTTCCTGTGCCCCCTCTGATGAAAAGACCTTCCGTTTCTCCTACTTTCTGTACGCCGGGAAGATAATTCAGCGCCGAAGAGATCTGTCCGTCTGCTCCCGCTGTGGTATAAATGTCGATTGGTGTCAGCAATGCTGTGGCTCTTTTTTTATCACTGGCTTCTATGGAGCCTGCGGAAACTACGACAGCATCAATTTCACTGATCTGTTCTTTAAGTTCGGCACTGACTGAAATATCCTGATTAACAATGATAATTGTTTTTTCTACCTCCTGATATTTCGGATGGGTAAATGTCAGTACGTGGTTTCCTTTTTCTGATGTTTCAAAGGAAAAGTTTCCCTGGGTATCTGTTGTAGCACCATCGTAAGTATCTTTTAACGTGATATTTATTTCGCTGACTCCTTTATTTTTAAAAGTAACCTTCCCTGAGATCCTGACCTGTGAATATCCGGCGATAAAGGATAAAAAAGCAATCAAAAGTAACAGTTTATTTGCTGGTGTTTTCATGGATTTTATTTTCGGATCAAAAATAATACGGAATAGGCCTTTCTTTAAAATAAAATTTACCGAAAGGTATACTTTAGCCTCTGAATGGGAAACTGATGTGGTATTGTTTTGAAAAAAGGACTGAAATCATAAAGCCTTTCGGAAAATCTTTTATAAATTTATGGTTAAAATCACTTTAAATCATTTAAAAATGAAAAGACAAACACTAGCATTACTGGCGGGGTGTGTATTTTTAGCGGCTTCATGCTGCACAACAAAAACGTACGCGGTAAACGCCAAGAGCGGAACAGAGACGGGTGGAACAGCAAAGTTTACCCAGAAAGGAGAAGAGGTGACCATGAAACTTGAGGTAACAAATCTTACTCCCGGTATTCATGCGGTACATATCCATGAAAAAGGCGACTGTTCTGCAGCCGATGGAACTTCTACAGGAGGACACTGGAATCCGGCCAAGGATGACCACGGAAAATGGGGTGCTGAACATTTCCACATGGGAGATATAGGAAACTTAACGGCTGACCAGACCGGAAAGGCTGTCCTGACTTTCAAAACGGATAAATGGTGTCTTGGCTGTACGGATGAATCTAAGAATATCATCGGAAAAGGGCTTATCGTACATGCTGCGGCAGATGATTTCCATACTCAGCCTACAGGAAATGCAGGCGGAAGAGTGGGATGTGTAGAGATTAAATAATTTCTATTGTAATAAAAAAATCCGCTGATTTCATCAGCGGATTTTTTGTTTATGATTTACTTCCCATATCGGAAACAATATTCATTGCTTCCTGTAAGTATAGATCCTTTTTCAGATTTTTGATCCACATTTCAGATTTTTTCTTGAAAGCTTCGTCTTTTTTCTCTCTTTCCATTTCAGCCGGATACATCGTGAACTTAAGACCGTTCTCAAATTTGCTTAAAGCTTTGAATTTCTCGATCTGAGCTTTTCTCTGCTTCATCAGTTCATTGAACTTATTGATATTAAGTGTGATGTTTTCTTCTTTGTCCAGCTTTTCTCTCCATTGGGCAGATTCAAGCAGGAGCTGATAATTGCTGTTTTTAGCCATTCTGTCTGCGCTTGCTTTTTCAAGAGCCTGAATATTGAAATAGTTCAGTTTCTGGAAATTAGTCGCAGGAATTTTATCCCAGGCCAAAGCAAAGTCATCATATCTTTCTCCTACTTCAGCATAGGTAAAGAAATCTTTCATCTGGATATCTGAAACAATTCCTTTTCTCTGTGTAGATTCTCCTGTAATTTTGTAGAACTTCTGGATGGTCAGCTTTAAAGATCCGAAGTCATCCTCGGTATTTAAGAACCTGTTCAGGTCTACAAAGGTCTGTACAGTACCTTTTCCGAAAGACTGTGGAGAACCGATGATCATCGCTCTTCCGTAATCCTGCATTACACCGGCAAGAATCTCTGAAGCCGAGGCCGAAAACTCATTCTGCATAATTACTAACGGACCTGTCCAGATTGGAGTTTCATTTTTATTCTTTAAGGTCTGGATCTTTCCGTTTCCGTCTTTTACCTGTACATAAGGTCCTGCATCCATGAAAAGTCCCATGATATCGCCAACTTCAGTCAACGATCCACCTCCATTATTTCTAAGGTCAAGAACAATTCCTTCAATATTCTGTCCTTTAAGCTTAATGATCTCATTTTTGATATCGTCAGAAGCATTTCTTCCTTTAGCATCTTCAAAATCAGCATTAAAGCTTGGAAGATTGATAAATCCGTATTTCTTTCCGTTTGAAGAGTTTACGACGATACTTCTTGCAAATGTATCTTCAATAGCCACTTCTTCACGGATCATTGTTACATCTTTGATCGTTCCGTCTTTCTTCTGAACCGTTAATGTTACCGGAGTTCCTTTTTCTCCTCTGATGAGTCTTACGGCTTCATCGGAAAGCATTCCCACTACGTTTACAGCATCATCTTTCGGTTTTGATTTTACTTTTAAAATCTTGTCGCCTTCAGAAAGCTGTTTAGACTTCCATGCCGGCGCACCGATCGTTAAGGCTCCCAGGAAAAGATTTCCTTTTTTCTCCTGAATAAGAGCTCCGATTCCTATCACTTTACCAGTGAACTGGGTATCAAAATCTTCTTTATCTTTTGGAGAATAGTAATTGGTATGGGGATCGAATACTTCGGTATAGGCGTTCATATACACGGTAAACCAATCCATTTTCTTTCTCTTTTTGAATCTTGTGAAGGTATCTTTTACAAGGTCTTTCACTTCATCAGTAGCTTTCTTGATCTTCTGATCCTGGTTAAGCGGCTGATATTTAATTGTATCTTTCAGCTTATACTTCTGAACAGAGTCTTTCTTCTCCTTCTGAGCCTCTTCCTTACTGTTCATAGACTCAATCTCCTGAAGGATATTGTATTTGATATACTTTCTCCACTCGTTATACTGCTCCTGCTTGTTGACAGGTACTTTTTTAAGCTTTGGCTCAAGAGTCAATGATTCGTCTTCTTCAAGATTGATCGGCTTGCTGAAGATATCCTGAGTAATCTTATCTATTTCATCCACTCTCTGGTAAAGCCTGTCGATGGTAAGTTTGTAGAATATCAGATCACCCTGGCTGATATAGTCGTCCAGCTTTGTTTCATGCTTGCTGAATTCATCCATATCCGTCTGCAGAAAATATCTTTTAGCAGGATCTATCAGTTCGAAATAATGTTTATAAACGTCCTTGGAATAGGCATCATTGATTGGTTTCGGGCTGTAATGTAAATAAGAAAGGGTATTCTTTACGCTCACCATAATCGTCTGCATCTTTTCATCGTCATTCTTTGGCGAGTTGAAACAAAACATTAGACTTGTCAATGGAATTAGGAGTAAAAATTTATTCAGTTTGAAATTTTTCCACATAAACTGTCTTTATTTATTAATTTTTTAAAATATGTACTACAATTAGTAGCAACAATTAATTCGCTGTTACAAACTATCAAATTTAATACCTTATTTATAATTATCGGATAGTTTTAAGTATTTTTGTTAAAATTTAATTTTTTTATGGAAAGACCACTTATTCTGGTAACTAATGATGACGGAATCACAGCACCTGGTATCAGAAACCTTATACAATTCATGAACGAAATAGGAGAAGTTATTGTCGTTGCACCCAACTCTCCCCAAAGTGGAAAAGGCCACGCTATTACAATTAATTCTACCTTAAGCTATGAAGAAGTAACACTTGACGGGCCACAAACAGATTATTCCTGCAGCGGGACTCCTGTTGACTGTGTAAAAATGGCTCTTGACAAAATCTTGAAAAGAAGACCGGATATTGTAGTTTCAGGGATCAACCACGGAGCTAATTCTTCGATTAATGTGATCTATTCCGGAACGATGTCTGCAGCTGTAGAAGCTGGTGTGGAAGGAATCCCCGCTATTGGTTTTTCGCTTCTTGATTTCAGCTGGGAGGCTGATTTTACGCAGGCAAAAGAATATATTCAGAATATTGTAAGAAGAACTCTTGAAAACCCGATGCCAAGAGGAATTGTACTGAACGTCAATATCCCGAAATTAAGTGCAGGAGAAATAAAAGGTATAAAGGTCTGCAAACAGGCCAACGCCAAATGGGAAGAGAGCTTTGATGAAAGGGTGAATCCTCATGGAAAGAAATATTACTGGCTTACGGGCTATTTCAACAATATGGATGATTCTGAAGATGCCGATGAAACAGCATTGGCCAACGGATATATTTCAATTGTTCCTGTAAAGTTCGATCTTACGGCTTATGAATATATGAAAACTCTTGAGGAAGTAATGAATTTTAACTGATGTACGGAAAGCTAGACAATCCTGTTTATCATTCACTTAATGAATATCACGAAAAGTTCTGCTTTAATTTTGGGGACACGAAATTCTATAACCCTGAAGTAGCCTCTTTCGGAGGTGCAGCAGAGCTTTCAGGAGAAAAAGATATCACTGAATATGCAAAAATCTGTGATGATTTTCTGATTTTCGGAGCCCGGCCGGATCTTGGAAGTTTAAAAACTGATCTCTCACAGCTTGTCTGTGATCAGTATGTTCTGGAGAAACCGGCTGAGCTTGACCTGACTGAGGAAATCATTGAACTGAAAGAAGAAAACCATGAGGAACTTCTGGCATTTGTCATAAAGTTCTATCCTTATTATTTTAAAGCAAGGACACCCGAATTGGGCCGTTACTTCGGAATTTTTAAGGAAGGTAAATTAGTTGCAGTAACGGGTGAGAGAATGCAGATGAACGATATGACGGAGGTAAGCGCTGTGATCACAGATACAGATTATCTGGGAAAAGGTTTTGCCAAACAACTGGTGACTTTTGTGTCCGGGAAAATATTTGAAGCCGGTAAAACTCCTTTCCTGCATGTCGCAGAAAGCAATACCGGAGCTAAAATGCTGTATGAAAAGCTTGGCTTTATGCATAGAGGAACGATAAACTTATGGGGCGTGAAAAGATAATTTCCCGCCCCTTTTTATTATAAAATTTCAGAGCTCTAAGCACAATAATCTAACAATCTGCCGGAAAATCATTTAAAAAAGAACCTTATCCTCTTTTCTCAATTCCTCAAGGTATTTAACTTTATCATCTCTGTAAAATAAATTCATCGTCTCGAAAGGAATCATCTTTAAATCTTTATTGACAATGTGAACGCAGGATTTTTTAATAGCGCGCACATCAAAATCATGGGCATCCATAAAGTTCATAATGATAATTCTGAAGAGATTGTCATAGTCTAAATTGGGAGCCGAAACTTCCGGAAGACAGCATAATAACTGGTTTACTTTAGGCTGAACCTTATCTACAGAAATTCCGGTGCTGAAAATATCCAAAAGCTGCATCTGGAGTCCTGCATCCTGTTCATAAACGATCGTGTTTTTCGTTTCATTATTCAGCAAATCAGCAGGATTGATATACCGTGTCAGAGGAATAGTTTCCCCTTCAAGTTTAAGAATATAACCCATCGCCAAAGCATCTGGATTACACGGAACAGGAATAATATCATCACCATTCAGAAGCGGGAACTGATTTAAAATTTCCTGCCTTACTTCCGTTAAAGTAATTTTTTCGTGTGCAGAATCCTCCCTGTTTCTTCCGGCCACTTCAACGGGCTGAAAGGTAATCCCGCGGACACATTTCTGTTTTAAGGCAAAATCAATCAGTTTTCCTATTTCATCAATATTTTTCCCTTTCTGAAGCACAATAACCAAAGTCGTGGAAAGATTCAGTTCATTTAATTTTTCCAAAGCTTTCATACGGACATTCGTCAGATCTTTTCCTCTGAAATCTTCCAGAACTTCAGGTTTAAAAGAATCAAACTGAAGATAAATCTCAAATTCAGGAGCGTAGGCCGCCAGTTTTTCTGCAAAACCGGGATCATTCGCAATACGGATTCCGTTGGTGTTGAGCATCAAATGTTTAATAGGTTTGGTTTTCGCGATATCCATAATTTTAAAAAACTCTGGATGAATCGTAGGCTCGCCACCGCTAATCTGCACGACATCGGGTTCTCCTTCGTTTTTAACAATGGTATCAAACATCGCTTCAATCTGCTCCAAACTCCTGTGACTTCCATAATGTGGTGACGACATCGCATAACAGTTCGGGCATGTCAGATTACACCGGTCTGTAACTTCCACAATAGAAAGACAGCTGTGCTGCTCATGATCTACACACAAACCGCAATCGTAAGGACAGCCATATTCCACATCGGTCCCGAAATGGACGGGCATTTCCGAGGCCTTGTTGTAATTTCTGATATTTTTATAGTATTGAACATCCGAAGCAATCATCGTCTTGAAAAAACCGTGATCAGGGCATCTTTTGGTCATAAAAACCGCTTCATCTTCAATAATGATCTTGGCACCTACTCTTTTCAGGCATTCGGGGCAAAGACTGATGGTATAATCGTAATACGTATAATTTCTTACCGGCATATTTTCAGTTTTTTACATTCCTCCACAAACAAAACCGCTGATCAGGCCACAAATCAACAACGAAATGAGCATCGTCTGCCAAAACTGTGTTTTAGAAAATTTTCTTCCATCTTTGCCTTCATAAACAGACTTTACAATTAGTGTAATAACCAATGAAACAACCAGGGAAATAACGACGATTATCCCTATAATCATGGCGACAATGCCCCCGAGGTTACCAACTTCCAGAAGTGTCAGCATTTTCATAATTTAATGTTTTGTGTGTTTTAATCTTATAAATGTAATAAATAATCACCGAAAGGCAGACCAGTTGAATTGTTCCTAAATTTCCGATGATATCAATTTTAGGCTTAATAAAATCTAAAAAGAATCTGAATGTGAAATAACTGAGCATAAATAACTGAAAAATAAAACCTGAAGGGTATTTTGTTTTTTTCTCAACCATTTTTAAACAAATCCACATAACAATCAGAAAACCAATCTCATACAATGCAACCGGATGCCTTACATATTCATCACCAAGATGCATTCCGAATATTGATGTGGTAGGCAAACCATAAGTTTCCTCGTGAACTCCCGTTAGAAAACAGCCGATTCTGCCGATGATTATGGCTAAAATTAAAGGATAAACAATCAAATCACCGGTACTTTCTTTGTGGCCAACTATTTTTTTTGCCCATTCAACTCCAATTAAACCGAAAGCTAAACCGCCAACAATGGTATTATTGGTCCAAAATCTTTTAAAGTTAAAGTTTTCAAATAAAACATAGGGATTTTCAAGATTTCCAATGAGTTTTGAACCGATTAATGCTCCTGCCGTTGCCCCGATAAGAACCGCCGCAGAAGTGTTGAAAGGCAGTTTTTCGGTTGATTTTCTTTTTAAATAAAAATAAAAGCGCATCCCAAGAAAAATACCAAGTGTTTCAAATACAGGATGTGCAAGAACTGTTTTACCGAAAATCTGAAAAGTAACAGGGAAATCCATCCTTTCAAAAGTAGTATATTTAAGTTAAATTACTAATTTTAATTTTTTAAACAACAAATAAATTCACCAAAATGCGAATAGAAAATGATATAAAGCTAGGTTTTAAAGACGTTATGTTCAGACCCAAACGTTCTACTTTAAAATCCCGCTCAGAAGTGAATCTCGAAAGGGAATTTACCTTCAGACACACGAAAAAGAAATGGAGAGGCGTTCCCCTGATTGCTGCCAATATGGATACGGTAGGAACTTTTGAAATGGCGGTAGAGCTGGCCAAAGATAAAATCATTACTGCCGTTCATAAACATTATACTCCGGAGGAATGGAGTCAGTTCCTGGACAGCCAGCCAGACAGTATTCATCAATATATTGCCCTGAGTACCGGTACCGGAAAAGCTGATGAGGAAAAGCTAAGACTGATTCTCGAAAAGCACCCAAAAATCGAGTTTCTGTGCATCGATGTAGCCAATGGTTATTCTGAGCATTTCGTTGAATTTGTGAAGAAGGCAAGGGCTAATTTTCCTGATAAGATCATCATGGCAGGGAATGTAGTGACGGGAGAAATGGTAGAAGAGCTTCTTCTGGTGGGGGCAGACATCATTAAAGTAGGTATCGGGCCAGGTTCGGTGTGTACAACAAGAGTGAAGACCGGTGTCGGCTATCCTCAGCTTTCTGCTATTATTGAGTGTTCTGATGCTGCTCACGGTCTTGGAGGACATATTATTGCGGACGGAGGCTGTAAAGTTCCGGGAGATGTGGCTAAAGCTTTTGGCGGAGGGGCAGATTTCGTGATGCTGGGAGGCATGTTTGCCGGCCACGATGAAAGTGGCGGCGAGATCATTGAAGAGAACGGAAAAAAATATAGACTATTTTACGGGATGAGTTCCAAAACAGCTATGGATAAACATTCCGGAGGTGTTGCAGAATACCGTGCTTCGGAGGGAAAGACCGTAAAAGCTGTTTATAAAGGTCCTGTCTCGGAGACGGTGAAGGATATTTTGGGCGGTGTACGTTCTACGTGTACGTATGTGGGAGCTTCCAAACTTAAAGAACTGTCGAAAAGAACTACTTTTATCAGGGTTCAGGAGCAGGAGAACCAGATATTTAAAGACTGATATCTGAAAAGAAATAGGCTCTCGTTGATTTTGCAGATGGAGCAGATTTTTTATTTTTGATTCCAGTAGAAATAAAAACCGGCTGTACAAGTGATGTACAGCCGGTTTTGTTTGGTTTATTATTAAGTCAGCATTCCGCCGTCTACGTTTAAAGTTTGTCCTGTGATATAAGAAGCCATTTCACTTCCTAGGAATATACAGGCATTGGCAACATCCTTTGTCTGCCCTGCCCTTTTCATCGGAATCCTGTCTCTCCAGGCCTGAAGGGTTTTCTCATCCAGATCTGCTGTCATTTCAGTTTCAGTAAATCCCGGAGCAACTGCGTTACATCTTATGTTTCTTGATCCCAGTTCCAGTGCGATAGACTTTGTAAATCCTATTACTCCGGCTTTAGAAGCTGCATAATTGGACTGTCCCGGGTTTCCGCTGATCCCCACTACTGAAGTCATATTGATGATAGATCCTGATTTGGCCTTCATCATCGGCTTAATCACTGCTTTCGTAAGGTTAAATACAGAATCCAGATTGATTCTCATGACCTGGTCCCAGTCTTCTTTAGACATTCTCAACAGCAGGTTATCTCTGGTGATTCCGGCATTGTTGATCAGAATATCAATCTTTCCGAACTCTTCCATTACATCATCGATTAATTTTTGAGCTGCATCGTAATCCGATGCGTCAGACTGATATCCTTTGATCTGGGTTACAGAACTTAAAGCCGCCTCTAATGCCTGAGCTTTGTCTACAGAACCGGCATAGGTAAATGCTACTTTTGCACCCTGTTCAGCGTACATTTCAGCAATTTTCTTTCCAATTCCTCTTGTAGCTCCGGTAATTAGTGCTACCTTTCCTTCTAATAGTTTCATCATATCTCTTGATAATTATATTCTTAGTAAATACTTCCGTCTTTAAAAAACGGCAATTTAGCATATTTAATTTTATACTAATTAAGCAGTCTGCAAAGATATTATAAATTGTTATTCAATGCATTTCAAATCATCAAATTAGTGATTTTTTTTCGCTGTTTTTTATCATATTTTAAAGACGGCTGCCGATGTTTTTAAATCTTGTAAAATATAGAATATCCGTTTTTTTGTCTTTATTCAGTTTCAGGACTTCCTTCTGCCAATTATATTTATCATAAATAATATCTTTCAAAGGTTCGTTCTGAAAATTCACAACACCATATTTGTCCTGCCTCTTTACGACAATTTCGTTCTCGGAATTTTCAAATACAATGATGTCATCGTAAATAAAAGGAACAATTTCCTTTCCTTTTTCATCGATTATTCCGTACAAATTATTACTGTTTCTGCAGACCGCCGGTTTTGAATACAGATTAAAAATATTGAAAAAATCCGGTTCCTGCTCTTTGATAAAAACAATGTCTTTCAGAACAGAAACAGATTTGTCGAGCACAGAGAACTTATAGTAGCTGTCCTGCCTTTTAATGATGAGATGATCCGGATAGAAAGCAATGATCCGGGTATTTTCTTCCAGAATATTTTTCAAATCTTTATCCAGAAATTTTTCTTCCTTCCCTTTTTTAAGATAAATGAAATCTTTCCCTGAAATAGTGAAGCTCTGAATAAAATCATATTCCTGGGGAACAATACTGTCTCCCTGAAGGCTCACCATGCCTGATTTCTTTGATGGTTCACTGTAAACCCTGAAAAGATCATTGGATAAAGGTGTTAAATACTTGAAATTGACCGGATAGAGCTTTTTATCTTTTTTATTAAAAACACTTGTTTTTCCTTTTTTTCTGAGATAAACATATTCCTTTGCCCCAAAATATTCCGGTGAAGCATCATCAAAGATCTCATCGGCGAGGATATTTTCTTCGGTATCAACCAATCCGTACTTTCCTGTTGTCCTGTTTTTAGTGATCAGAAAAGGATAAGAGGTTACATCGTAGATCTTTTTAGAAAATTTGTGCAGTGTCTCTCCGTTTTTCCCGATGATTTCACTTTGATTATCTTCATTGGTGATCAAAGCTCTGTCATTTTCGAAGCGAATCTCTTCTTTAAATTCCCGGCTGCTGATCTGTTTTCCTTCCAGATCGTATAAAAACCAGCTTTTATCTTTCAACACAAATAAACGGTCTTCTGCTACAAAACGAATTCTGTCCGAATAAGGAATAATCTGTTTTCCTTTATAATCATAAACAGCTTCTTCCCCCTGTTTTGAAGAGATAATACATTTTTCACTGAGCCAGGGCGTATTAAAACTCTGATCATCCATAGGAAGCAATTCGTTTCCTTTTTCATCAATGATGGCAGATTTGGTTTTATAGCCGGATTCTCTTGAAGTAAGAATAAATCGGTTTTTAAATACATGTGAAATACTGTGAGGAGATTCAAAGGTAATATTTCCCAGTGAATCTATAATGCTCTCTTTCTTATTTTTTGAATCGTAAACCGTTCCGTAGCCTTCTGAATATGAATGAACCTCCATCCCTGTTTTTTTTGACAAAAGGATCTTGGTATACTGATTGGTCTGGGCCATACACACTGACGAACACAGTGCGAAAACTAAATTTTTCAATGGTTTAAATAGAATTATTTACAATAAGAACAATCTCTCCTTTTAAAGTTTTACTTTTGGAAAACTCAATTAATTCATTGATAGTTCCTCGTTTGGTCTCTTCAAACTTTTTCGAAATCTCTCTGCTCAGACTGGCTTTTGTTTCTTCGCCAAAAAATTCTTTGATCTGCTCCAGAGTGGTATTGATCTTATGTGGACTTTCGTATAAAACGATGGTTTTTTTCTCTTCTGCAAGCTGTTTCAGCTTTGTCTGCCTTCCTTTTTTCTGGGGCAGAAATCCTGCAAACAGAAATTCATTATTCGGAAGTCCGGATACTACAAGCGCTGGAATCAAAGCTGTGGCTCCGGGAAGGCATATCATTTCAATAGCATTGTCTGAACCTGCTTTTGCCAAGAGGTAACCAGGATCTGAAATTCCGGGAGTTCCTGCATCGGTAATGATGGCAATATTCTGTCCGCTTTTAAGATCAGCAATCACCTTTTCGGTGGCCTGATGCTCGTTATGAAGGTGATAGGATTTTAAAGGTTTGGAAATCTCGAAATGCTTCAAAAGTATTCCTGATGTCCTCGTGTCTTCACATAAAATATAGTCAACTTCCTTAAGGACCTTTACAGCCCTGAAGGTCATATCTTCTAAGTTCCCGACCGGTGTGGGAACAAAATATAAGATTCCGCTCAAAATTATAAGAATTTATTTTCTACCAATATCCAGAGTCTCTGGGCATATTCATCTACTTTACTCCACTTTCTTTCGTAATAAAGATCGCTGAGATATTCTTTTGCTTCTTCCAGGTTTCTAAAACTGTTCAATTGGGCTACTGTTTCGTTGAGATCCGTCTGACTTCCTCCAAAAAGCATTTTTGAAAAGGCAATCCTGTCATTCAGATCAAGTCTGAATTCAGGCTTCACCTTATCAGCCTCCATAAAGTGGGTAGGAATATTTGTTTTAAGAATGCTTCCCGAATCTTCTTTTGGTTCAGAAGCCGGTTTTTCCTTCGGTACTTCCCTTTCCAGGGGATCATCGTCAAAAAGAGTCTGGACAGCCTTTAGTCCTTTGATGTTGGCCAGTTTTATTTTTTTCTCCTGCTGATAGGCATCTAAATCTTCGAAGCTTTCATCAGAAGCTGGTTTTGTTTTTTCTGTTTCGGGAAGAGGCTTTTCTATTTCAACAATTTTCCTTCTGTCGTATACCTCTGCAAGAATAGTTTCTTCTTTTTCTTCTGAAGGAAAATCATTTTTGATTTCGCTCAAAATACTTTCCACATTAGAAGTTTCTGTCAGCATTTCTCCCTGTTCCACAGTTACATTGGATACACTGAACTGTTCTTCGTTTTCCTCAATCAGCATTTCGTCTTCCAGCATTTCAGTATCAAATATGCTTGGAATTATTTCTTTCTGTTCTTTAGCCTTATCTTCAGTAGTATGATCTGATTCTTCGTTTTCAAGGTCATTTGAAGCATCCGTTTCATGTGAAACATTGTCCTCATCCTCGTCTATTTCGTTCAACTGATTGTTGAAAACAGCCTCTTCTTCTGTAATCTCATTGATGAATAAATCTTCATTGAGACCTTCATCATTATCCAGTTCAGCACCAGCAAGGATTCTTTCCTCATCTACGAAACTGAAGACTTTTTCATTAACATTGAACGCTTCATTTTCATCAATCTCTTTCAGCTGATTATTAAAAACAGCCTCTTCTTCCGTAAGATCATCATGATGAGAAGTTTTTTCATTAACATTTCCTGCCGGATTCTGTCCGAAATTTTCTTCTGCGAAGCTTACAATATTTTCATGAAACTCATTTTCTACGATTTCATCAAGCTGATGGTTAAATTTTTCCTCTTCATCTCCTGAAGCCACCGCATATTCCTCACCTTCATTTTCATCAATTTCATTAAACTCATTATTGAAGATCGCTTCTTCTTCCGTTACTTCATGATGAGATTCATGTACATCATCGTTATGTATTGAAGTGTATTGGCTTTCTGAGTTTTGCTGTGAATTATCTGTAATAAAGTATTCAATATTTTTTTCCAGAAGCCTTAAAAAAGAGATCCTGTTCGCAAGCTCATCCACAAGATCCTGCTTGGAAAGTAATTCATCTACGTTGTTTATTTTCTCCAGAATATCAATGATATTCTTGGATTCAAAAAAAATTTTTTCCTTTAAATCTTGGATGTTCTGCATAATAAGAATCTTATTAAAATTGCTTACTTTTGATCTTAAAAATATACGGCTAATTTAACAAATGTTTTTAGAAAATACAATTAATCATTCCAAACAAAGCGGTTGGATGGAAGTTATTTGTGGCTCTATGTTTTCGGGAAAAACCGAAGAGCTGATCCGAAGATTGCGAAGAGCAGAAATGGCGGGGCAGAACGTGGAAATTTTTAAACCGAGACTGGATACACGATATTCTGATGAGGACGTTGTTTCTCATAATCAGAATAAAATACGCAGCACAGCAGTAGATAATCCCAATGAGATCCTTCTGCTGGCCTCGAACTGTGATGTAGTGGGAATAGATGAAGCTCAGTTTTTTGATGAAAGCATTGTTGATATTGCCAACCAGCTTGCCAACAGCGGTGTAAGAGTAGTTGTGGCAGGTCTTGATATGGATTTCCTGGGACGTCCCTTCGGACCGATGCCCAATTTAATGGCTACCGCAGAATACGTAACAAAAGTGCATGCTATTTGCAAGAGAACGGGTAATCTGGCCAACTACTCTATGAGAATTTCCCAGGGAAATGATCTGGTAGAGCTTGGTGAAACAGAAAGTTATGAAGCAGTAAGCCGGCGTGTTTTTATTGATGAAGTACTTTTTAAAAAGAAAAAATAAGTCACAAGGCTTGCAGTTATTTTTCAGGGAGCATGGGTTTTATCTTTGATGAAATCTACAAACCAAACCCGCTGAAAGTTCCAAACTTTTGGCACATTAAAAACGGTCATCCACTGAAAAATAATTGTAAGCCTTTGTGGTTGTCCAAAAAAATAAATTAACTTGTAAAGGTAAAGGGGGTTAAAATTTTGAATGAATTCGGTGTAAAACTATATTTAACTTTTCCCCAGTTTACCATTATTAAGCTCAAAATAAAGCAGAAGGGGTACCAATGAACTATACAGTAAAACAAATTGCAGATATCACCAATGCACAGATCATTGGAGACGGAGATTTATTGATCAGAAATATAGCGTTTGACAGCAGAATTATTTATTCAACGAAAAATACGGCATTCATTGCGATTAATACGCATAAGAATTCCGGTGAAAAATTCATTGAATCTGCCATAGATCGCGGTATTGCCGTGATTATTTCTGAGCATCATTATCCGCAGTTTGAAAATGTAACATGGATCATTGTTGAAAATGCAGTAGAATTTCTTCAGAAACTGGCAAAATATCATTTCGAAAATTCCCATCTGAAATCTATCGGGATTACAGGAAGTAATGGTAAAACCATTTTAAAAGAATGGCTTTATCAATGTCTGTGGAATGAGTTGCCGACTGTAAAAAGTCCGAAGAGTTTTAATTCCCAGATCGGACTTCCGCTTTCCCTGCTTCAGATCAACAGCTCTTATGAGCTTGGAATATTTGAAGTGGGAATTTCAAAGCCGAACGAGATGGAAAAACTGGAAAATATTTTCCATCCCCAAATCGGTCTGCTTACTCATATCGGAAATGCCCATGCTGCCAATTTTCAATCTGAAGAAGAGCTGATCGATGAAAAGATCATGCTTTTTAAAGGTTCTGAAATTATTATTTACAATAGCGATAATACATTGGTTGACAAAAAGATAAATGAATTATATTCAGGTAAAAAATTAATTTCCTACGGGCTTAAGAAAGGCAACCAGGTTTTCATTAAAGAAAATGTTTCTAAGGATGAAAAAATTACGGTTGTGTATTTCGATGAAGAGATCTCTTTCCCTGTCCATCAGAGAGATGAAGCTACCTTAACGAATGCTTTGGCCCTGATCACGGTTTTAAAGGAAATGAATATCGATAATCAGAAAATTGTCGAAAAAATCAATTCTTTAAAGGCGGTAGAAATGCGCCTTGAAGCTATCGAAGGAATTAAAAATAATATTGTTATCAACGATTCTTTTAATCTGGATCTGGATTCCCTGAAAACAGCCCTTCAGTTTCTGAATGAATATAAGAAACCCAGGAAATCTCTGGTTTTAACGGATATAGTAGGGGTTAACTCGAACTCTAAAGAGCTCTACGAAGAAGTTTCCGAACTGGTAAATGACCAGAATTTTGATTCTGTATTCCTTATCGGTGACGAAATATCAGTATTCAGTGATTTATTTAAATCTAAAACTTCTACTTTCGTTAATACTCAGGAATTAATTGACAGCAAGCATCTTACCGAAATTGAAAACCAGATCATCCTGCTGAAAGGAGCAAGAAAATTTGAAATTGAAAAGCTTAAAGATATTCTTGAACTCAGGAAGCACGATACCGTTCTGGAGATCAACCTGAATGCAATCCTTCATAACATCAACTATCACAAATCCCTGCTGAAACCGGGAACGAAAATGATGGCGATGGTAAAGGCTAATGCTTATGGCTTAGGCAGTTATGAAATTTCTGAATTTTTACAGCATCATCATATCGATTATCTGGGTGTTGCTTACGCTGATGAAGGCATAGAACTGCGTAAAAAAGGCATCACCACTCCTATTGTAGTCATGAATCCCGAACAGCATAGCTATGAAGCTATCATTGAATACAATCTGGAACCTGAAATTTACAGTTTCAGAGTTTTGGAATTGTTCTATGAAGCGGTTCAGAAATCCGGTTATGATAAGAAATATCCTGTTCATATAAAACTTGAGACGGGAATGCACCGCCTTGGTTTTAAAGATTTTGAACTGGATCAGCTAAGCGAAACTCTAAATAGTAAAAATGTAAAGGTCCAGAGCTTATTCAGTCATTTATCTTCTTCTGATATGCCTGAAGAAAAGGAATTTACAGTAAAACAATTAGAAATTTTTGAACAGAACTCTGCTTATCTGATTGAAAAGCTGGGTTACACTCCTGTCCGCCATATTCTCAATTCTTCCGGAATAACAAGTTATACAGAACATCAGTATGATATGGTAAGAATAGGGATCGGAATGATAGGAGAATCACCTTGCAGTGAAATACAGAAACAGCTTCAGTCTGTCGTAAGCTTTAAAACCGTAATTTCACAGATATCAACAGTTGATACCGGTGAATCTGTAGGTTACAGCAGGAAATATAAGCCTGACCATGCCGTAAAAATCGCTACGATTCCTGTAGGCTATGCAGACGGAATCCCAAGACTTATCGGAAATCAGGTTGGAAATGTGGGGGTAAATAAAGTACTGGCACCGATTGTCGGAAACATATGCATGGACATGATGATGATCAATGTAGATCAGATTCCCAATGTAAAGGAAGGTGATACGGTCACCGTTTTTAATGCAAAACCAAGTTTAAAAGAATTCGCAGGCTACTGCAAAACAATAACCTATGAAGTATTAACCTCCATTTCGCCCCGGGTGAAACGGATTTATATAAAAGACTAGTTATGAGAAAACTCCTGATCCTTCTCTTCGTATTCCAACTCCTGATGATCCATTCTCAAGTGAAAAAGGATCTCGTTATTCCAAAAAATCCCAAAATCGGTCTTTCCCTTGCCGGTGGCGGTGCCAAAGGTTTTTCACACGTCGGAGTACTGAAAGTATTGGATTCATTGGGAGTAAAAATCGATTATATTTCCGGAACCAGTATGGGAGCCATTGTTGGAGGTCTATACGCCTCGGGCTATTCCGGAAAAGAAATAGAGAAGATTGTAATGGATACCGATTTCTATTCTCTGATCATGGATCCAAAATCCAGGCAGGAAACTTCTTTCTTTAATAAATCCGTCGATAAATATCTTTTATCCATTCCTTTAAAAAACGGGAAGATATCCCTTCCCTCCTCTATCAGTTCAGGACAGAGAAATGTATACCTGCTTAAGGAACTTTTTAAAAACGTTTCCAATATTGATGATTTTTCCAAACTGCCCATCCCTTTTATGTGCGTTGCCACAAATCTGGAGAGCGGCAATATGGAAATTTTCGAAAAAGGAGATCTCGTACAGTCAATTATGGCCAGCTCAGCCTTTCCATCTTTAATGGATCCTGTAAAAATTGGCGACAGTATTTATATAGACGGAGCAATGACGGTAAATTATCCTTCAAAGCCGTTAAAGGACAAAGGAATCGATATTGTGATCGGTGTGGACCTTAATCAGGATTTATCGAAAAGAGAGGATTTAAACAATATTATTTCAATCCTTAATCAGGTTATTGATTTCGGAATTAAAAGAGACACAAGAAAACAGTACAAATACACTGATATCAATATCAAGCCGGATCTTAAAGGAATGACAGCCACCAGCTACGATGAAAAGAAAAAAATTCTCGACAGCGGTTATGTAGAAGGCATGAAATATACTTCTATACTGGATCAGCTTCCAAAACGACAGTTTGACCGTCTTAGAGAGCGTGTAAATCCAATATATTCCAATGTATATAAGATTGACAGCATTTCGTTGGAAGGAGGCCGTATTTACGGTAAAAACTATGTTCTTGGGAAAATGGCGCTCCGCCTCCCTTCTATGCAGACTTACGGGTCAATTAACAAAAAAATAGATAAACTTGTTGCCACCAATAACTACCGCTTTATTAATTATGATATCATTCCTGAGAACAATGCCAACTATCTTAAACTGTACGTTACAGAAGATGAAGCCCGTCATTTTTTAAAGGTAGGACTGCATTATGATGAAGTCTTTAAAACAGGTCTTCTCCTGAATTATTCAGGAAAGCGTCTTTTATTTAAAAATTCAAACCTGTCACTTGATGTTGTCGTAGGCGATAAACCCAGATATTATCTTAATTATTTTATTGATAACGGGTATATTCCGGGATTCGGTATCTACTCTTCCGGCATGAGCTTTGACATTAAGAATATCGACAATAATGTAGTGGATAAATGGGAATGGTTCAGGAATGAAGCCTTTATACAGTCTGTATGGAGGGATAAATTTGCGATAGGAGGCGGAATCAGCCATGACTATTTTGGAGCTGAAATAAACGGTGAGCATGAAAGGTATATGCGTTTTCTAAATCCTTATGTATTCTTAAAAAGTGATACTCAAAACGACAAAGACTTTTCATCAAGAGGAATTTATATCAACGCAGAAGGTAAAGTAATCGATCTTTTGAAATCTGAGGTTGAAAAAAGAATTATACAGGTTAAAGCAGATATCAGGATTAATGTTCCAATCTCAAAGCAATTTTCTTACCGTCTTAATCTGTATGGCGGTATTACTATCGGTGACGATCTTCCGGAATTTTATCAGTACAAACTGGGTGGAATTTTTGAACAGAACATCATCAACTTCAAAAGTTTTGGAGGCTTTTATTTTGCTCAGCTTAATAGTAATAATGTTATTCTTGTCTCCAATGATCTTCAGTTCAAATTCAATAAAAACTATTTTCTGAGCGGGAATTTTAGTTTTGCCAATCTTTCTGATGACATAAATTTTGAAGATGCAGTTAAAGTAAATTATAGCTCGGTAGGGCTTACTGCAGGTTATAAATCACCGTTTGGACAAATCAAGGTCAATTTTAGCCACTCACTTAAAAACAATCAAAAAGGCATATTCAGTGTTATTTTAGGACACTGGTTTTAATACAATGATACAATTCTTTTACGAAAATTTACAGGAATCTGTAAGTACAGATTATCAAAAATGGCTGGAAGATATTATTCTTTCAGAAGGAAAAAAACTAGGCGAAATCAATTATATTTTCTGTGACGATGAATATCTGCTAAAGATCAATCAGGATTATCTGCAGCATGATTATTATACAGATATCATCACTTTTGATTATGTAAAAGGTAAAACAATAAGCGGAGAGATTTTCGTATCTTTGCAGCGAATTTCGGACAATGCTTCTACCCTATCCAGAGATTACGAAGAAGAATTAAAAAGGGTTCTTGCCCATGGAATCCTGCACCTCGCTGGATACAAAGATAAGACAGAAGCCGAAGAGAAAGAGATGCGCAGCATGGAAGATTTATACCTGGCTAAGTTTAAGGAATCAAATCCTTAATAAATTGAAGAATCACTTAAAGAACTATTCGTAAAGTGTTCACTTATAGCCACAATAAAAGCTCACCTGGAGCACATTCTCCAAAAATGTTTCACGTGAAACATTGATAGAAAAGATTAAAAATTAAAGGCTTAATAAGCAATATAAAAAATGATTTCAGATACATATGACGTAATTGTGGTAGGTGCAGGACATGCAGGTTGTGAAGCCGCAGCTGCAGCCGCGAACCTAGGTTCAAAGACTCTGCTTGTTACAATGAATATGCAGACCATCGGACAGATGAGCTGCAACCCGGCAATGGGAGGAATCGCAAAAGGACAGATCGTAAGAGAGATTGATGCCATGGGAGGATACTCCGGAATCGTAGCAGATAAATCCGCCATCCAGTTCAAAATGCTAAACCTTTCCAAAGGCCCTGCGATGTGGTCTCCCCGAACCCAAAATGACAGAATGCTCTTTGCAGAAGAGTGGAGGCTAGCATTAGAAAACACACCCAATCTTGATTTTTTTCAGGACATGGTAAAACAGCTTATTGTTGAAAACAACAAGGTAACCGGAGTGGTTACCTCTTTAGGAATTCAGATAAAAAGTAAATCAGTTGTTCTTACCAACGGAACATTTCTTAACGGATTGATCCACGTTGGAGATAAACAATTAGGTGGTGGAAGAATGGGCGAACCGAGAGCATTCGGAATTACCGAACAACTCGTAAGCTTAGGTTTTGAAGCCGGAAGAATGAAAACAGGAACCCCTCCCCGAGTGGATGGAAGAAGTCTTGATTATTCTAAAATGGAAGAGCAGAAAGGAGATGAAAATCCTCAAAAATTCAGCTATACGGATACTCCGAAATTAACAAAACAGTTAAGCTGTCATATCGTTTACACTAATGAAACGGTTCATGATATTTTACGTGAAGGTTTCGACAGAAGCCCGATGTTTAATGGTACGATTCAAAGTCTTGGGCCGAGATACTGCCCGAGTATAGAAGACAAGATCAACCGTTTTGCAGAAAGAACGAGACATCAGCTTTTCGTAGAACCGGAAGGATGGAAAACTGTTGAGATTTACGTAAACGGATTCAGTTCATCACTGCCAGAAGATGTACAGATCAAAGCAATGAAACATATTCCTGGTTTTGAGAATGTAAAAGTATTCCGTCCAGGATATGCCATTGAGTATGACTACTTCCCTCCTACCCAACTAAAACATACTTTAGAAACAAAACTGATCGATAATTTATATTTTGCAGGTCAGATCAACGGAACTACAGGCTATGAAGAAGCGGCAGGACAAGGTTTAATCGCCGGCATCAATGCCCATAATAAAGTACACGGAAAAGAAGACTTCATTTTAAACAGAGATGAAGCTTATATTGGAGTATTAATTGATGATCTGATTACAAAAGGAACTGAAGAACCTTACAGAATGTTCACTTCCCGTGCAGAGTACAGGCTTTTACTAAGACAGGATAATGCAGATATCAGATTAACTGAGAAAGCCTATCATTTAGGTCTTGCAAAAGAAGACCGTTTAAGAAAAGTAGAAACGAAAGTATCTAAGAGTCAGGAACTTGAAGAGTTTTTAAGAGAAACTTCTTTAAAACCAGGTATCATCAATCCAATACTGGAAACTATTGACAGTAATCCTGTAGACCAGGCATACAGAGCCGCACAATTCCTTACCAGACCGAACATCACTCTGGAAAAACTTGATACTATTGATACTATCAAAGAATTTTCATCTCAATATGATGATGAAGTAAGAGAACAGGCGGAAATCAATATTAAATACAAAGGCTATATTGAAAAGGAAAAAGAAAATGTAGCAAAACTGAACCGTCTGGAAAATATAAAAATTCCGGAAGATTTCGATTACAAGAGCCTTTCCAGTCTTTCTTCAGAAGCTAAACAGAAAATGTCTAATGTAAGACCGAAAACTATTGCACAGGCAGGCAGAATCAGTGGTGTTTCTCCGGCCGATATAAACGTTTTACTAGTCTATTTAGGGCGTTAAATCAAAAATGTTTCACGTGAAACATTTGTAATTTAAAAGCAAAAATTGAGGTATTTATAGACGTCAAAATTAAATGCGTACATATTTCAATTTAAAAAAAAATCAAGTTATTAATTCATGAGAATAAAGGATCATTTTCTTTCACAGGAAATATTTGAAGTAAAAGAAACGGAAACAAAAGGAGTTTTCAAGACCTCCCCTATTCCATCCAATATTTCCAAATATTACGAAAGCGAAGATTATATTTCCCATCACCAGGATTCAGGAAGCTTTAAAGAAAAGCTTTATAAATTCTTACAGTCGTTTAATCTGCAATACAAAAAAAATATACTCGCAGACAGAATAAAAAAAGGATCTAAAGTTCTTGATTACGGCTGCGGTGCCGGAGAATTTGTAAAATATATAGAAAACGATTTTGAAGCTTTCGGTTTTGAACCAGATGCTGATGCCAGAAAAGCTGCACTTCATAAAATATCAAAAGCTACAGTAATTGATGATATCAACATTATTCAGGATCACAGTCTGGATGCTATCACTTTATGGCACGTTTTTGAACATGTAGAAAACCAGGATGAGATGCTTGAAATTTTTCACAGGAAATTAAAAGATAAAGGACTCCTCATTATTGCTGTTCCCAATCCTACTTCTTATGATGCAAAACATTACAAAGAATATTGGGCAGCCTATGATGTACCGAGACATATTTATCATTTCTCTAAAAATGGTATGGAAAATTTAATTTCAAAAAAGCCGGACTGGAAAATGAGAAAAATCAAACCTCTGGTTCTTGATTCCTTTTACATCTCCATGTTGAGCGAAAAATATAAAAAATCACCTCTTTTTTGGCTAAAAGCGATGATCTATGGAACGATTTCTAACGTAAAGGCACTTTTTTCGAACGAATTTTCAAGTTTGATATACATTATCGAAAAAACATAGAAAATCGATTTTTAGGCTATTTCTGAAGGCCAACTTTCGCCAATTTCATGGAAAAATATAAAAAACTCTGAAAATTTCAGAGTTTTTTTTCTTTAAGATTTTTTGTTCATAATAAAAACCAATGCTCTGAAATTTATATTCTTGGTATGAAAATTTATAAACCAAATTAATTATAATTTTTGTTATCCCATTTTCTGTACTTACATTCTGAAATAAAATTTTATCAGAATATTGACATCCCTATTTTAGATATTCGCCTAAATGCACAACAGGCAAATACAACTTTATAGCAAAATTATGTCAATATTAAAATATTCTAAATATTCTATATTTTAAAAAATAAATTCAATCTATTACATTATAAACAATTATTTATTCATAGTAATATCACTGATACAAACAAATAATACATCTAATTAAAAATAAACGATATTTATCAATAAAAATTGTAAAATTAATACTAATTTCATGTAAATTATTAAAATACCATATTATGAAAAATCTAAAATTTATTATTGTAGCATTAGGAATGTTTTCAATCTCTTCATGCGCTAATTCTTCAGAAGAAACTGATCTGGATAATAATCCTCAACCCACTCAAATGCATTCTTTAGGTGCAAAATTTGTTGATCCGGACACATATGAATCATTTCAAAAAGTTGATATTAATGCTTTAACTATGAAATATTTAGGGAAAAGTGCAACTTCTGCATTGACTACTTTACCTTCAAGTTTTACCATAACAGGCTCAGCGATTGGTAATCAAGGCGCAGAAGGATCTTGTGTTGCTTGGGCAACAGCATATGCAGCAGCAAGCGCATTAGAATATAACTTTAAAGGCGTTACTGAGCCTAGGAGCCCAGAATATGTATATAATCAGAAAAAGTAGGCGGTTGTTCAGGAGGATCTTATATTAGTTCCGGATTAGATTTAATAAAAAATCAGGGAGTATGCAGCTGGGCAGAAATGCCATATACAGATGCCGAATGTTCTACGCAGCCTAATATTACACAAAAGCAGGCAGCAAGTACACATACACTTACTACTTGGGCTACTATAAATAAAAGCGATTTAACAAATATAAAAACGTTATTAAGTATGAAACTTCCAATAATTATAGGAGTAACTGTAGATCAGAGTTTCTATAATATGAGTTCTACAGGATGGATTTGGAAATCACATTCAGGAAAAACTTACGGAGGACATGCAATTTGTGTGATAGGATATGATGATGCAAAACAAGCATTTAAAGTACAAAATTCTTGGGGCTCTTCCTGGGGAAGTAACGGATATTTTTGGATTGACTATTCATTTTTTGCAAAAACAACTAAAGGAGCCATTAATGAATGTTATGTAGCCTATGTACAATAAATAAGGCCACTAATAAAGAAAACCAGCCTGATAGCTGGTTTTCTTATATTTATAAATTATTAATTATTAATAGCAGCAATTCCCGGAAGCTCCAGTCCTTCCAGACTTTCAAGCATTGCCCCTCCACCTGTAGAAACATAGCTTACCTTCTCATCATAACCGAACTGCTTTACAAAAGCAACACTGTCACCACCTCCTACTAAAGAGAAAGCTCCTAATTTTGTAGCCTCAGCAATGCTGTCTCCTAAAGCAACTGTTCCGCCTGCAAAGTTTGACATTTCAAAAACTCCAATCGGTCCATTCCAAAGAATTGTTCTTGAATTTAACAAAACATCATTGAACTGATCCCTCGATTTGTGCCCCGCATCAAGTCCCATCCAACCTTCTGGAATTGCATAGATATCCGATTCTTTTCTTTCAGCATCATTATTAAAAGCTTCCGCAATAATAACATCAGAAGGAAGATATACTTTAACATTATTTTCTTTAGCCTTTCCTAAGATCTCAAGAGCCAGAGGAAGTTTATCCTCCTCTACCAATGAATTTCCTATTTTTCCTCCCAGTGCTTTAATAAAAGTGAAAGCCATACCTCCTCCAATAATCAGATTATCGATAGCGGGAAGTATATTTTCTATAATGGTAATTTTAGTTGAAACTTTAGATCCACCAAGTATTGCAGTTACAGGCTTTTCTCCTTTTCTCAAAACCTTATCAATAGCCTGAAGCTCTTTAGCCATTAGTAAACCGAAAAATTTAGTTGATTCGAAATACTGAGCAATAACTGCTGTAGAAGCATGAGCTCTGTGAGCTGTCCCGAAGGCATCATTTACAAAAGCATCACCTAACTTTGAAAGCTTCTCAGCAAATCCTTCATCCCCTTTTTCCTCTTCATTGTGAAAACGAAGATTCTCCAATAATAAAATCTCCCCGGGTTGAAGCTCAGAAGCAGCCTTTTCAGCCTTTTCTCCGATACATTCGTCCACAAACTTAACTTCCTTTCCAAGAACACTTGAAACTTCATCTACGATATGCTTAAGAGAAAATTCATCCTTTACCTCTCCTTTTGGTCTTCCAAGATGAGTCATTAAAATTACAGAACCTCCGTCATTAAGAATTTTTTCTACTGTTGGTTTTACAGCTGCGATTCTTGTATTATCTGTTACTTTAAGCTGGTCATCCTGCGGAACATTAAAGTCCACTCTTACCAGAGCCTTCTTGTCTTTAAAATTGAAATCATTGATTGTTTTCATAAGTATCGTTGAATTTTCGTTTCACAAATGTAAGCTTTTAAACATTTTCTACGGAACCAATAAAACAAAACTTTTGGAAAACTTTCCCCCAACCCACTCATCCACTAATCAACAATTTTTCTCTCTTTAAAAAAAAGAATAATGTAGTTGTTGTTGAGTATTGTTAGTTTCGGGGATAAGTTTTACCAAAATAATTGGTAACAAATAATTTTTATTCAATTCATATTTAATTCACATTGTAAAATATTGTAAATCTGTCTTTTCACAGACTTATTAACAGATGTGAGTAACTTTCCCACAAACCCGTTATTAGTAATTTTTTTATGGAAAAACTTTGGATTAAGTGAAGAAAACATTTTGAAAATTGTGGTTAAAATTTTCAATTACATTTTCCATTACGAAATAAATTCATCTTTAAAAACAGAAAGTTGGAAAAAGTTTTCCACAGTTATTCACACACCTTTTCACAAATTACCACCGATTAACTAACAGACTTTGTTATTATTCTTACCTTTGTCATGAAATAAAATCTAAAAAGACTTAATACAAGTATTATGAAAAGAAAAATAGCTATTGCTGCAGACCATGCAGGCTATGAGTATAAGGAGATTGTTAAGAACTATCTGTCAGAACATTTTGATGTTCAAGATTTTGGAACGTTTTCCACAGACAGTGTGGATTATCCGGACTTTGTTCACCCAGCTGCAACATCAGTTGAAAACGGGGAAAATGAATTGGGAATACTGATCTGCGGAAGCGGTAACGGAGTTCAGATCACAGCGAATAAGCATCAGAAGATCAGATGTGCTCTTTGCTGGATGCCGGAGATTGCAGTACTGGCAAGACAGCATAATGATGCCAATATGATTTCAATGCCGGCAAGATTTATCTCTAAAGAAGTGGCTATAGAAATTGCAGAGAAATTTCTTTCCACAGATTTTGAAGGTGGAAGACACCAGAACAGAGTTGATAAAATTGCTGTTTGCTAAAAATACAAAGGCCTGTAAATCAAATTACAGGCCTTATTTATTATTTATTTTGTACATTTGCAGCAGGTAATAGAAGTTACAATCCTATTATTTCCATACAAACCTTAGATATTAAAGACATTTATTCGAAGGTTTTTCTCCCCTCTTCTCCATATTTGTAGTAATTTTAACAGACTAAAGTTTCCATTGTAAATAAATTGGAAAGAAAATTGATGCTGTTGAATTAATAAATAAAATATAACATTAACCAATAAGAAGGTAATAATTCCTAAAAACAATTCTATTCAAATCTCTCAGTAAAGAGGAAAGAATAATAAAATAAAAGCCCACCCGGGTGGTATTAATTATTATTTGAATGTAAGAATTTTACGTTTACAAGGATTTCAAAAAGGATTATTACAATTAATAACAATTAAATAACATTAAAAATGCCAAGAAAAGGTAAATATATAAGCCATAAAAACGAGCAGAAACTCATAGAGATCGGAAGACAGATCCTGCGTTTCATGAATACTAATGCATCCAAGATCTATAATTATAAACAGATTGCAGATGGAATAGATTATAAAAATCCCCGCCAGAGAGAACTCGTGATCCAGGCCCTACACAAACTTCAGGGTTCTGAAAAGATCAAAGAAGTGGAAAAAGGAAAATATATCATTAATCTGAAAATTGAGGGAACCCTGACAGGAACCATTGATTTCAACCAGTCCGGCAACGCCTACGTTAGTGTAGAAGGAATAGAAGATGATATTTTTATTCACTCTAAGAACGTAAAAGATGCGCTGCAGGGTGATAAAGTACTGATTGTAACCTATCATTTCAAAGGAAAGAAACTGGAAGGATCTGTACTGGAAGTTCTGGAAAGAACAAGAACAGAATTTGTAGGAACATTCCAGCTGGTTGCCCATAAAGATTTTGGATTTGTAGTTTGTGATAAAAAAACAATCAATACCGATATTTTTATTCCTAAAACTAAATTCGGAGGAGCTGAAAACGGTGATAAAGTAGTTGTAAAAATGACGGAATGGAAGCCTGGTGATAAAAATCCTGAGGGAGAAATTATTCAGGTTCTGGGTGCTCCTGGAGAGCATGAAACAGAGATACACTCTATTCTCGCAGAATACGGTCTTCCTTACGAATTTCCACAGGAAGTTGAGCTCGATGCAGATAAAATTGACAGAAGAATCACCGATGAAGAAGCTGCAAAGCGTTGGGATATGCGTGATATCTGTACATTTACTATTGACCCTAAAGATGCAAAAGACTTTGATGATGCCCTTTCGATCAGGAAACTGGAAAATGGAAACTGGGAAATTGGTGTACACATTGCCGATGTTTCTCATTATGTAGTTCCGGGAACGATGCTGGATGATGAAGCGTATAACAGAGCAACTTCCGTGTATCTTGTGGACCGTGTGGTTCCGATGCTTCCGGAAGTTTTAAGTAACGATGTATGTTCACTTCGTCCCAATGAAGATAAATATACCTTCTCGGCAGTTTTCGAGCTGAATGATAATGCTGAGATCAAGAAACAGTGGTTTGGAAGAACAGTAATTCATTCAGACAGAAGATTTACTTACGAAGAAGCCCAGGAACGTATCGAAACAGGCCAGGGAGATCTTGCAGAGGAAATTAATACCCTGGACAGGCTGGCGAAAATTATGCGTGATGAACGTGTAAGAAACGGAGCTATTACATTTGACAGAAGTGAAGTAAGATTCAACCTGGATGAAAATAACTCGCCCATCGGAGTATACTTTAAAATAAGTAAGGATTCCAATCACCTGATCGAAGAATTCATGCTTTTAGCCAATAAAAAAGTATCTGAATTTGTTTCATTGAACAATAAAGGAGGTGTGACAAATAATACCTTTATTTACAGGGTTCACGACGATCCGAATCCTGCAAAACTGGAAGCATTAAGGGATTTTGTTTCTACTTTCGGATACAAAATGAACCTCGACAACACCAAAAAAGTGGCAGAATCACTGAACAAACTTCTTTCCGATGTCAAAGGAAAAGGAGAAGAAAATATGATCGAAACACTGGCCATGAGAAGCATGAGCAAAGCCGTATATTCTACAGAACCTATCGGACACTATGGCCTGGGGTTTGAATACTACAGCCACTTCACCTCTCCTATCCGACGTTATCCCGATCTTCTTGCCCACCGCCTTTTACAGCACTATCTTGACGGAGGAAAATCCCCAAGCAAGGCAGAGCTTGAAGACAAGGCAAAACACTGCAGCTCTATGGAAAGACTTGCTGCCGATGCAGAAAGAGATTCCATCAAGTTTATGCAGGTGAAATTTATGGAAAAGCATCTTGGAGAAACATTCACCGGGGTTATTTCAGGTGTGGCGGAATTCGGCTTCTGGGTTGAAATCCCTGAAAATGGCGCCGAAGGTTTGATCAAATTAAGAGATCTTGTAGATGATTCCTATTCATATGATGCAAAGACACATGCCGTATATGGTAACAGGACAGGTAAAAAATATCAGTTAGGAGACCAGGTGCAGATTAAAGTAGTAAAAGCAAACCTTATTCAAAAGCAGTTAGACTTTAAGATTGTTGATTAATTAAATCATAAAGTCTAACTTTGTATTAATGGGATGAAATTTTTTTTTCATTTAAAATACTATTGAATGTTTGAACTTGTACTATCTGCTATTGTCTTAGGATTTATGCTGAGCCTGGTTTTTATAGGACCTATTTTTTTCCTTTTAATTGAGACCAGCTTCACCAGAGGGCCAAGACATGCTTTGGCACTGGATCTTGGAGTCATTACGGCAGATTTATTATGCATTGTTGCGGCGTATTATGCAAGTGCAGATATTGTTACTTTAATAGATAAACATCCCGGATTTTACAGGATTACTTCTATACTTATTTTTGTATACGGGATCGTCATGATGGTCACCAAGACCAAAATGCATATGCCGGGTGAAGAAAAAATCATTGGACAGAACTATTTCAAAACGTTTTTCAATGGTTTTTTCTTCAATCTTTTAAATGTGGGAGTTATTCTTTTCTGGCTGGTTACGGTAATCTCAGTGAGAAACCAGTACCCTGATACCAGCAGTTTTATACTTTATGTGGGTATCGTCATCGGTACTTATTTGTGTATTGACCTGGCCAAAATATTCTTAGCAAAACAATTTCACGATAAACTTACCCAGAAGCTTGCCAACCAGATCAGAAGAATCGTTGGCGGGATTCTTATTGTTTTCAGTTTCTTTATATTTCTGCAGAGCTTTAAGAAATTTAACCAGTTCGACAGGCGTTTAGAAGAAGCTGAGAAAAAAGAAATCAAGTATCAAAAAACAGAATGAAAAAAATAATATTCCCCAAAGCCCTTAAAAAAGGAGCTAAAATAGCCGTTATTTCCCCAGCAGGAGCTGTAGACACCACTCAGCTTGAAAAGGGAATAGAAATGATTAAAAACAAAGGTTTTGAGCCTGTTCTTGGCGACCACCTTTATACTAAATATTCAAACGGATATAATTACGCCGGAACAGAACAGGAAAGAATTAAAGATATCAACTGGGCTTTGAATGATAAAGATATTTCGGCAATCTGGGCTTCAAGAGGTGGCTATGGCTGCCAGCATTTGCTTCAGCACTTAAAGCTGAAAAACTTTACAGATAATCCGAAATGGTACATCGGGTATTCCGACAATACTGTTATTCAAAGTTATTTATTGAAAAAAGGTTTTGCTTCTATCCATGGACAAACCATTAAAACATCCAGTTTCGGAGTGACAGATGAAAGCTATGATCTGGTTTTTGATATTTTAAAAGGAAAAAGACCCAAATATGCTTTACAATCCCATGAGTTTAACAAAACGGGGAATATTGAAGGTGAATTGGTTGGAGGTAATTTAGCCCTGATCTATGCGCTTCTGGGTACCAAGTATTCTTTTGACTTCAGGGATAAGATTTTATTCATTGAAGATATAGGGGAAAATTTTTATGCCTTGGACAGGATGATTATGACCCTCGAATTAGCCGGAGTTTTCAACAAAATAAAAGGATTGATCGTTGGAGGAATGACTAATATGGGCGATGAAAAAGAAAATAAAAGCTACGAAGAAAGCTTTGATGAATTTGCCTATAAACTGATCTCGGACAGGATTTCAAAATATAAATTCCCAACTGTTTTCGGATTTCCGAATGGACATATTAAGGATAACAGACCTTTGGTTATAGGAGGAAAAGTTAATATGAAGGTCGGAGATAAGGTTAAGATTGAGTTTTAATTTACCAAATACCACTCTCCCATTCTAAAACTCTTAAACTCAAAAGATGGCAACTCATAATGATTTTGGCAAAATAGCAGAAGACTTTGCAGCAGAATATCTGCAGAAGAATGGGTATAAAATCCTTACCCGGAATTTCAGATTTCAGAAAACTGAGATCGATATTATTGCTGAAAAAGATGGCCTGATCATCATTATAGAAGTAAAGGCCCGTTCTACAGATGTTTTTATGCTGCCTCAGGAAGCGGTTACGAAATCAAAGATCAAATCCATAGTTACCGCAGCCAATCATTATCTCGAAAAATTTAACAGGAACAGTGAAGCAAGGTTTGATATTATCTCTGTACTTCCTGATAAAAAAGGAAATTTGAATACAGAACATATTGAAAATGCTTTTGAAGCATTAGATGCAAACTAATACATTTTTACAATAAAATGAAAACAATACTCATCACCGGAGCTACTTCCGGAATAGGAAAATCTACGGCAGAACTTCTGGCCAGACAGGGAAACAGAATTATTATCTGCGGAAGAAGAAATGAAGTTTTAGAATCTCTTAAAACGGAGCTTTCGCAATTTACCGAAATATTTAGTTTAAAATTTGATGTAAGGAATCTTGACGAAGTTGAAGAAGCAATAAGTTCCCTGCCTGAAGAATGGAAAAGTATTGATGTTCTTATCAATAATGCTGGAAATGCCCATGGTTTAGATCCTCTTTCTTCCGGAAAGACAGATGATTGGGATTCTATGATCGATGGGAATGTAAAAGGACTTTTATATGTCTCCAAAATGATCATCCCTTCTATGAAAGACCGTAATTCAGGGCATATTGTAAACATTAGTTCAGTCGCAGCAAGGCAGACTTATGCCAACGGAACGGTTTATTGTGCAACTAAAAAAGCAGTTGATGTAATTTCCGAAGGAATGCGTCTGGAACTTACTGAATTCGGAATTAAAGTGACCAATATTCAGCCGGGTGCCGTGGAAACCGACTTCTCTCTGGTAAGATTCAAAGGAGACAACGAAAGAGCGGCCACTGTATATGCCGGCTATGAGGCTTTGAAGGCTGAAGATATTGCCGATGCCATCGCCTACTGTGTGAATGCTCCGAAACATGTAATGGTTTCTGATATGACCATTTATCCAAGTGCGCAGAGTGAGCCGAGAACAATCTACAGGAAATAGTTAAAATAAAGCCATAAATTTGCAGAATATTCGGAAACGATATGGTCTTCCGTAATTTGCCATCAGCTTAAAATAAAAGAGATGAAAATTCTATATCTGGAAACCTCTTCCAAAAACTGCTCCGTAGCCATTTCAGACAATGGAAAGCTTCTGTGTCTGTGCGAAGAAGTTTCCGAAAACTATAAACAGTCTGAAAGTCTCCATACCTTTGTAGAATGGGCGCTGGAAGGCGCAGGCCTTACCATGAAAGATATCGAGGCCGTTTCATTAGGTAAAGGACCGGGTTCCTATACCGGATTAAGAATAGGAGCAGCTTCTGCAAAGGGTTTCTGCTACGGGCTGAAAGTTCCGTTGATTGCCGTGAATTCTTTAGAAAGCATGATAGAGCCTTTTTTAGGCAAAAACTACGATTATATAGTGCCATTAATCGATGCGAGGAGAATGGAGGTTTATACGGCAGTTTATGATGGTGAAACAGGAAAAGAATTGTCTCAGACTGAAGCCAAAATTTTGGACGAAACTTCTTTTGAAGAATTTAAAGATAAAAAAGTGATTTTTGTAGGCGACGGTGCAAAGAAAGCCAAAGAAATCCTGGACCTTCCGGACGCAGAGTTTAAGGATGACATCTACCCTTCTGCACAATACCTGATCAAAAGAAGCCTAGAAAAGATTGGGCAAAAGGACTTTGAAGATATTGCCTACTTTGAACCTTTCTATCTCAAGGATTTCCATGGAGTAAAGAAAAAGAAATCGTCAGATTCTATATGACCATAAAAAATAAGCATATATAAAAAGCGAAGAGTAAATCTTCGCTTTTTTATTTATTTAGGCATTTCCGGAACGCCATCAGGAATTTTTTCTTTATCCTTTTTCAGTTTCTTTATCTTTTTAGGCTCTGTATCTGCGCCCTGTACGGATTGCTGAAGCAGGTTGTTATTGTCATTTCCGGCAGGACTCTGAGGAATACCGTTATTCATATCTTGTACAGGCTGTGTAGGCATTTGTGGTTGCTGTTGAAGAGAATTTCCTTTATTATCCGTTACCTGGAAAGAAAGCTCACTTTTCAGATAATTCAGCATTTCCTTTGCCTTTATCCCTTCCGGGGTTTTAGAATAATTCAGCGCGATCTGCTCAAGCTGCAGAATCATTACCTCTTTTCCACTGGTTTTTCCTGTGTTGAATGCATTCAGTAGATGGAATTTCGGAACAAGGGCATCCTTAGGATATTTCTGTATCGTCTGATCTATAATATCACGGCTTTCTCCGAACTTTTCAGATTCATAGAGAGCATAAGCCTTCTTATATTCGCTTTCAACATCTTCCGATGACTTCACGAATGAATTGTTCTTAGGATTTCTTGCAAATTCTGCATAAGAAGTATATGGATAATCGGTCAAAAGGATCTGTTTTGCTCTTTCAGAAGCCTGAGGATTCTTTTGGTAATTCATTGCAAAAATTTCATAAAGAGCCTGAAGCATTACTTTTTCCTCAGGTTTCACATCAACAAGATCATATAATGTTTTTGTTGCCAGAGGAGTATTTGTAAAATAGTTCTGATACATCACACCCAACCCTAAAGAAGCGGTGTCTCGGTCTTTCTTTAGCTGACCCAGTTTTGCCTGATCTGTAGGAATTTGCTCAATATAGTAAGTAGGCTCAAAACGTCTTGGGTTAGGTGCCGAAGTCACGCCAAGAGCTTCATTTTTCATATCTTCAATAGTCGCCATCTTTTTAGAATAACGCCAGTTATCAGCTAGTGCCCTGTCTCCCCAGACTTGCTTAAACGAAGAAGTACCCTTGCTTATGGTTCCCGTATTGCTGAAATAAAAACCTTTGGTAGTAACCCCAAAATCTTCAAAAGAATTGGCATTATTGGCAAAAATGGAATTGGCGTTGTAATCTCCGCTATCAAAGCCTTTGCTTCTTTCTGCACGTATTCTTTCCTGCTCTTCTTTTTCTTCCTTAGCCTTCAGTTTGGCGATATACTTCGAGAAAAAGTCGGTTCTTTGAGAATCACTCATCTTTGCTAAAGAAAGAATACTGTCATTCTTTTTGATCAGATAATAGTTTCTGGAGATCTTTTTAATATATTCAGACTGGTCTTTTAAAAGGATCTTGGAAGGCTCATAGGTCATCACCGTAAGAGCGGAATCGTAGTACGTTCCCGCCCCGATATAATCGTTCTTTTCGAGGTAGCTCTTTCCTATTTCGTAATAAGTAAGACCCCTTACCTGCGGATCGGAAACCTTTTCAAACAGAGATTTTTTAAAGAACTCCTGAGCTTCATCTTTTTTACCTGCCTTGTTGGCCATTAAACCCAAAGCATAATAAAATTCGTTTTTTCTGGAGCCGTATGTTCCTTTCTTACTGATGCCTTCCAAATAGTTTTTAGCCCCGTTATAATCGCCTTTTCCATTGAAAGTTTTAGCGATGGCAATTTGGGATTTTACTTCAAATTCAAAATCATTGGCATATTTATAGGCCTGGGTAAAGCTTTCACGGGCTTTATCATTTTGACCCAGATTTTCGGAAACCTGTCCTCTCAGGTACGCTATCCTGCTTTTCAGTTTTCTGTCGGAATTCAGCTCAAAAGCCCTGTCCAGTTCAGCTCCGGCTTCCTCAAGCTTTCCTGCATCCAAAAGAGCCTCAGCATGATAAATGCTCAGCAGCTTGGCATAGCTTTTATTAATGTCCTCCCCTTTCAGTTTCGCAAAAGTTTCGTTGGCTTTGTGATAGTCTTTAATCTGTGCATAGGCTACTCCCTGATAAATTCTGGCCAAAGGAAGTCTTTTATCATCCTTCATATGGGTGAAAACATAGTTCAGGGCATCCAGAGCCTGTACGGCTTTGTTCTGGTAGATCCTGGACTGTACAAGGATCATATAGGCATCAAAGATCTTCTTATTTTTTTCTTCACCATTTCTGATAACGGAATATTTGTTGATCGCTTTCTGCGCCTTTGCTTCTGCTATTTCTAAAGTAGTTGCGCCCTTATTCTGCAGCTCATCAGGCATTCCGGGAGTTCCGTTTCCTTGTGCACCAGGCATTTCTGGCGGCATTCCCGGAGCCCCCCTTTCAGAAGGAGATCTGTTCACTTCAGCCATTTTCATGGAGTTTTCAGCAAAGGCGGTGGATTGTCCCAGATCGCTTCCCAAAGGTTGATCTTCAAACGTAAGGATAGGAATATAAGGAGCATAAAAATTATCCTTATGTGCCTTGTCTCTGCTCGTAAATTCACTGTTTAACGCATCTTTTGCATTAAAAAGGGTATTATAATATGTGTTGAATCCTTTCATGAATTTAGATCGCTGTTCCGGCTTTTTGGTCTTGGTAGCACAGGAGGCAACGATACACATGATTAAAAGGAATAATATATTCTTTTTCATTATTCAATATAACTCTCTTATCTGCTTTTTATTATAAGCAGCTGATGATTTTGTAAAAATAACAAAATTTTGTAATGAATAATATTTATATTTCTTTCAAAATTTTGTAAACCAAATGGGTAGGAAGTCCCATGATCGTATAAAAGCTTCCGTTCATCCTGCTGATCTTTGCCATACCCAGCCATTCCTGGATACCATAGCTACCTGCTTTGTCGAAAGGCCTGTAATTCTGAATGTAATATTCTATTTCATCATCTGTAATTTCATCAAATTCTACATCCGCAACATCGGTTTCAGTCCATGTTTTACTAACGGATTTTATGGTAATTCCTGTATAAACCTGATGCGTTTTTCCTGAAAGCAATCGCAGCATGTGCCTTGCTTCATTCTCATCTTTCGGTTTTCCAAGGATCTGATTGTCTATTGCAACTACGGTATCGGCAGTTAACAGTACTTCATCATTAACCAATTCTCTGAATGTTTTTGCTTTTAATTCAGACAGATAAGCTGCCGCCTCTCCTATTTCGATGCCTTCAGGAAGAATTTCTTCACAATCTATTTTGACAACCTCAAAATCGAAGCCTAGGTTTGAAAGGAGTTCTTTTCTTCTGGGTGACTGAGATGCTAAAAATAATTTCATAAAATGGTTTTATACAGATTGCGTATTATCATCATGCCAGTTTCCCTGAACTTTCATCACCTGCTCTATCACATCACGTACTGCTCCGCTTCCCCCTTTTTTCGCGGAAATATAGTCAGATATTCCCTTTACTTCGGGAACAGCATTTTCAGGACATGCTGAAATAGCGGAATTCTCCATGATATGGATATCGGGAAGGTCGTCTCCCATCGTCAGAATCTCTTCGTTTTTAAGGTTATGTTTCTTTTTAAAATCTTCAAAATCAACCAGCTTATCGTGTGACTTTGGATAATAGTCCTCTATTCCAAGATAATTGATTCTGTGTTTTACCATTTCATCATTTCCCCCAGTGATTACCCCTATTAAATAATTGTTTTTTAATGCTTTAACTACCGCATAGCCGTCCAGCACATTCATTACCCGGCACATATTCCCGCCCGGAAGCAAATAAACACTTCCGTCTGTAAAAACTCCGTCTACATCAAATACAAACGCCTTAATATCTTTTAATTTCTCTTTATAGCTCATACATTTTTTGAATAGAATGATTCATTGTTTTATAAATCTTTAGACTTTCATCTTTTAACAGCTGCTCATGTAATTCCAGTATCCTCACATCATTTCTTACGGCAGGTCCCGTTTGCGCGTCTTTGGGCTCAATCTCGTAGATTTTCTGCACCGTTTCATCAATCAGAGGCAGAAAATAATTAAATGGAATTTCCTGCGAATCTGAAATTTCCTTTGCTTTTGCAAAAAGATGATTGACAAAATTGCAGGCAAATACTGCGGTAAGGTGGATATATTTTCTTTTCTCATGGCTGCTCTCCATCACATTCTCAGATATTTTGGAAGCAATTTCAAAAAGAAGCTTTTTATCCTGTTCATTCTCAGTTTCTATAAAGAACGGGATTTTTTCATAATCAAGCTCTTTCGATTTCGAAAACGTCTGCAAAGGATAGAAACTGGATTTCCTGTACTCTCCTTTCAGAATTTCTTTGGGAAGAGATCCTGAAGTATGGGCAACCAGGCAGTTTTTTTTAGTGATGATTTGAGAAACATTTTCCACGGAGTTATCACTTACACAGATGATATACAAGTCTGCATCTTGAAGGTGCTCAGTAGAATAAGGAACGTTCAGCTCCTCAGAAATTTTTCTCAGTTCTTCGGCGTTCCTTCCAAAAACCTGCAGTAATGGAATGTTTTTCAGGCTAAAAGCCTTTGCCATGTGATAAGCCACATTTCCGGAACCTATAATTACAGTTTGCATCTAACAAAGATAAGATTTTAAAGGAAGACGGATGCAGGGCCGCGGAAGTTTATTGATGGAAGATGTTTGTTGCGTGTCGTGTAAGGTTCGCGGTATAACGATCTGATATTATTTTAAATATTTGGACCGAAAATTGAATAAGTAATTTAACTTTCGGCTATTTTTGTAATCCAAAACAGTGAAAGCATCTTATGAAGATTAAGGACGCGGAAATTATTTCGTTGATGCAAAATCCACGGACTCATGAAAAAGGTGTCCGTGCCTTGATGGATGCTTATCAAAGCAGATTGTACTGGCATATCAGAAGAATTATTGTGGATGGAGATCTTGCCCAGGATACGCTGCAGGAGACTTTTATTAAAGCCTACCAGAATTTTCACCAGTTCAAAAATGACAGCCAGCTGTATACCTGGCTTTACAGGATTGCTACTAACGAAGCATTACAGCAGGTTAATAAGTTGAAAAAAATGCAGAAAACGGATGAAGATCCCGAGTATTATATGCAGAACCTGGTGGCCGACAATACGGAAGGAGATGCAGAAGAAATACAGCTGTTGCTCCAGAACGCCATACAAAGCCTGCCCGAAAAGCAGAAACTGGTATTTATGATGCGGTATTATGATGATTTGCCCTATGAAGAGATTTCTAAAATTGTAGATATGTCTGTAGGGACTTTAAAGACCAATTATCATTATGCCAAGCAAAAGATAGAAGAATTTATTAAAGGAAATTACGAGAGATAATTTTTTGAACCAACAAAGATGAAAGAGTTCGACATAGAAAAACTAGAACGAAAGAATATTTACAAAGTTCCGGATCATTTATTTGAAAATATCCAGAATAATGTAATGAACGAAGTGAAGGCGAATAAAAAAGCACCGGTTTACAAGCTAAACTGGATGTATGCCGCTGCGGCATCGCTGGCTTTGATATTCGGGGCAACGTATGTTTTTAATTCTGATAATGACCAGTCGAAAGATGTGTTGAATTCAAAAACATTGGCTGTTAATAATCAGCAGCCTAAAACAGAAAGCGAAAGGGCTTACGAAACTCTGGAAGCAGATTTAACTTCTGTTGAAAATAATAATCAAACAATTAGTAATCAGGGAACTAAAACTGTTTCATATACTCCTAAAAAGGATATTGAATACGGAACAGCCCCACAGCAGGTAAAAGCTGTTAGTAAAAAAGAAGAAATTAAAATGAATGAATATCTGGATTCGTTTTCTAACTCTGAGATATCAGAGCTGGCAAGCAATTCAACCCAGGACGTTTATTTGGATTTATATAATTAAAGAAAGATGAAAAAGATATTATTTGCACTTTTTATTATTTATGGTTTTGGTCTGAATGCTCAAAATTCAGATTATGACTGGAAAAAAATGGACCCTAAACAACGAAAAGAGATAATAAACAATCTTTCTCCTGAAGAGAGAAAAGAACTTCTTAAGAAGTTTAGGAATAATATGGTGGTGGAAAATCTTGAAATTGACGCGAGTGATAAAACAGAATTTACACAGCTTTATAATGAATATTTAGATAATCAGAAGCAGATAAAAAGCCAGTTTAACCCTGATTTCAACCCGGAAACATTATCCGATGATGAAGCCAAAGCGAAACTTCAGCAGAGTTTTGAAGTAGGACAGAAACTGCTTGATAACAGAAAGAAATATGCTGACAAGATGCAGCAGGTGATTCCTTGCCAAAAAGTACTGAAACTGTTCCAGTCTGAGGGAATGATGAGAGATAAAATGAATGAGAGAAAACCTCACAGCGGACGTAATAACAGTATGGCAAGGCCCAAACAAAACCCATAATAGTTTATTTTTTTAATGTTGGACGGCTCTCACAAAATTTTTTTGTGAGAGCCGTTTAGTGTTTAGGAATTACTATTTTTGTGCAAAAAACATCTCATGAGAAAACTAATGCAGCTGGCATTTATTTTTACAGCTATTGTCGCATTTGCGCAAACGAAAGAAATAATAAAATTCAGAGGAAACATATTGAATTATACTGAAAATCCCTATTCATTTTTTAAAGTGATCGATCAGAGAGAGGATAAACAGATCGGAACACTGCCTTTCGGAGATCAAAAGGAAATGAAGGAAGTGGTTTTTCCTACAACACCGGATAATGATTTCAGTGCCTGGTATTTAAAAAGCAATCAGCCGGGTAAATTAACGGATTTTGTTCTGGTTTTAAAAAAATTAAAGCTTTCAACGGGAGCTTCTGACGATAAAAAGACAGAAGGGAAGATGGATTTTTCTGCCCAGGCCTTTGCTAAAACAGGAGAAAAATACCAATTCTTATATAAAAAAGATACCGTATTCACTTTTTATGACAAAGAGGTTTCCGAATTGATGGTGAAAAATATCCCGGCGGTTTTTTCTGCTTTCATCAAAAAATCATATTCATTACGTCCTACAGGAAATATAGTGGCGTTCAGCGACCTTGCAGATTACGGGAACCTGGTAAAAGCTAATTATGCCGCTTTAAAGGGCGAACCATTGAAAGACGGAATTTATCTGGATTATATTTCTTTCTTTAATCAAACTCCTGAACAGGGAAACTATGTTTTAGAGATCAGCAGTAAAGGGGACATTACAAAAGCTGTAAAAGAGGAAAATGGAAAGAAAACTAAAATTCCTGCTCACAAGATGTTTGCGTATGTAGAGAAAGGAAAGGCCCGTAAAAGGACATTTTCAGGTTTTCTTGATCTGGATAAAGATGAGAATGGATTTTATGTTTTGGGCAACCGTGGCCATCTTTTTCCTGTACAATCCAACAGTGCGTATGGCATGTTTGGCCTCATTGGAGGGATTGCCGGCGCTATTGAGCAGGGTGCAAGACAGAAGAAAATGAAGAACGGTGACGCGCAGAAAATTTACATTGATCCATTGACCGGAGAATACGACTTTTCAGAGGAATAACATAATTGCTCATGTAATTTATAGTGGAAGTTGTTTATTTTTTAGACAAATTCATATTTTTACGGATGAATTAAAAAAAACAAATGAAAAAAAAATTATTATTTCTATTATTTTCTAGTTTTGTTTTTGCTCAAAAAGACCAATTTATAGAGCTCAGAAGTAGTATAAAAGATAAAAGTCATTTTGCCAAATCTCTTACTTTGCTAGACAGGAGGGAAGACAAAAACATAGGAATTGTTTCTCACAGAAAATATCCTTTTGAGGTAAAGTTTGAAAAAGATGATTTGGGAAAATTATTTTCTGATTGGTTTTTAGAAGATAATAAGATACAGGGAAATATTCAATATTTTATTGTGCTGGAAAATTTAAAGGTTAATGATATACCGACTGAAAGATCAGTTACGGGACATCTGGAGATGAAAGTGTCTACCTTTTTGAAAAGAAAAGATAAATATTATTTTTTGAAAAAACGCACAGTTTCAAAATATTATCCACAGAAAGATCATGCATATATTACGAGAGCTATAGCGGCTAAAATATCATCAGAATTAGCCGATATTATCAAAGATTCATACACTGAAACCGGGTTCAATATTCCTGTTTTGGAAACAGACCTTGGAAATTATGAAAAAACAATATCCGAAAAGTTACCGGTTTATAGTTCTGAAAGTTTTACGGACGGTGTTTATAAAGATTATAAATCATTTGCCGAACAAAAACCAGATAAAGAATTTACAGTAAAGAAGAATAAAGATGGTGTAATTAGAGGAGTGAAAAGAGTCGATGGTTACGATAATCTTGGTAAAGATGTTTATGCAATTATTGATAACGGAATTGCTTACAAGAAAACACCCGTAAGTATTATCGAAATTGAAAAAGATGATGATGGAATTTTCATAATGGCATCACAAGAAGAAATCTTTCCGCAATATAACGTTACGCCGATTATTGTAGGAGCAGGTGCTGCAGGTGCTATTGGAGGTTTGGTTGTTGCTATAATAGACGTCGCGACTACAAAAATCCGTAAACAGAACGCGTCGTATTACAGAATAGGAATTGATAAGCTTACAGGAGAATATATTTTACCCGAAAATTTCGGTAAATATAAATAAGAATTGAAATGAGCAACTTAAACCTGGAAATAGCGGGGGCGGAGAGCGGGAAAAGCTCCTGAAAAGTAAATCATTTTAATCATTTTTTAAATTAATTTCACACCATAAAATAAGAATGAGGAATTGTCTCGCTTTTTTTTATCTTTGCAAATTACAACGTTCTTAAATGAAAAACATACGAAATTTTTGCATAATCGCTCATATTGACCACGGTAAAAGTACTTTGGCAGACCGTCTTTTGGAGTATACGAATACCGTTACTCAAAGAGAACTGCAGTCTCAGACCCTGGATGATATGGATTTGGAGAAAGAACGTGGGATTACCATCAAGTCTCACGCGATCCAGATGGATTATGAGTATAAAGGAGAAAAATATATCTTAAACCTTATTGATACCCCGGGACACGTAGACTTTTCTTACGAGGTTTCCCGTTCCATTGCTGCCTGCGAAGGTGCACTTCTTATTGTAGATGCTGCACAGAGTATTCAGGCACAGACCATCAGTAACCTTTATCTGGCATTAGAAAATGATTTGGAAATTATTCCAATTCTTAATAAAATAGACCTTCCGTCAGCAAATCCTGAAGAAGTTACCGACGAAATCATGGGCCTTCTAGGCTGTAAATATGAAGATGTCCTTAGGGTTTCCGGAAAAACAGGAGAGGGAGTTCATGATCTGCTAGAGCAGATTGTGAATAGAATTCCAGCTCCCGTAGGAGATCCGAAAGCACCTTTACAGGCATTGATCTTTGATTCTGTTTACAACCCGTTCAGAGGAATTGAAGCTTATTTCAAAGTGGTAAACGGAAGTATTTCTAAAAACGAGAAAATCAAATTTTTCGCGACAGGAAAAGAATATGGTGCTGATGAAGTAGGAACGTTAAAGCTAAAGCAGGTTCCGAAGAAAACAATTGAATGTGGTGATGTAGGTTACATTATTTCCGGGATCAAAGATGCCAGAGAAGTGAAAGTAGGTGATACCATTACCTCTTTTGTGAATCCTGCGGCGGCTGCGATTGACGGTTTTGAAGAAGTAAAACCAATGGTTTTTGCAGGAATTTATCCTATTGAATCCGAAGATTTTGAAGAATTAAGATTCTCATTGGAAAAATTGAGACTGAATGATGCCTCCCTGGTTTTCGAACCGGAAAGTTCGGCGGCACTTGGTTTCGGTTTCCGTTGCGGATTCCTGGGAATGCTTCACATGGAAATCGTACAGGAACGTCTTGAAAGAGAATTTGATATGAACGTTATTACTACGGTTCCCAACGTTTCCTATCACGGATATTCTAAAAAAGATCCTGAAACTGCAATCCTAATAAACAACCCATCTGAAATGATTGATCCCAATCTTTTAGATAGAGTTGAAGAACCGTATATAAAAGCTTCCATTATTACTAAATCTGATTTCGTAGGAGCCGTAATGACGCTTTGTATTGAAAAAAGAGGAGAGATTGTCAACCAGAGTTATTTAACGGCAGACAGGGTAGAACTAACATTCAATATGCCTTTGGCAGAGGTTGTTTTCGACTTTTATGACCGTCTGAAATCTATTTCAAAAGGATATGCATCATTCGATTATTCTCCAATCGGTATGCGTTCTTCCAAATTGGTTAAAATGGATATTCTGATCAATGGTGATATGGTAGATGCCCTTTCTTCACTGATCCATGACAGCAACGCTTATTACATCGGTAAAAAAATGTGTGAAAAACTTCGTGAACTGATTCCTAGACAGCAGTTTGATATTGCCGTTCAGGCAGCATTGGGAGCGAAAGTGATCGCCAGAGAAACCATTAAAGCCCTAAGAAAAGACGTTACCGCAAAATGTTACGGAGGAGATATCTCCCGAAAACGTAAACTTCTTGAAAAACAGAAGGAAGGAAAGAAAAAAATGAAACAGATCGGAAGGGTAGAAGTCCCTCAGTCTGCATTCATGGCTGTATTAAAACTAAACGATTAATATAAAAAAGACCGGTAATTTTTACCGGTCTTTTATTTTTCAGAAAGTTCGCTGCTTCTCCGTCAGGTTGGCCTGTATTACCAAAGCTCCGAGGCCGAGAATTACTTCTGCGATTCCCAAAGTCCGTATAAGGTTAATTCCGCATACAATACATTCAGGTTCCGGGAAAGGCTTTTTCCCCACAACAATGATCAAAACTCCTCCTAAGATGATAATGACCACGATAAAGACTCTTAATAATGTTTTCATGATGGTATAAATTTTATTTCTATACCAAAGTTGAGCATATCTGTCATGAAACCATTAAGGAAAATCACTGTTTCAGGAAAGTGGTTTCACCGTTTTATTATTTCTTTTTGGTGAATTTTATCTCCATGGTCTTATATTCCTTTCCCGTTTTAGAATCCGGGCCATACATTTCCATAGTGTGATTGCTGGCATCAATGAAAGTGTAAATCTCTCTGAAATCACAGTCTTTTCCGGGCCTTGCAGGATCAGTCATTTTACCTTTCAGCTCAATAGACTTTTTAGAAGGGTTCCAGTCTCCTTCCGCATGCATAATGCCAGTTCCCATATTATCGATCCAGGTGCTTACAAACTTTTTCTTGGCATTATCATAGCCCATGATGCTCATTCCCTCAAACGGCATTCCCATAAAGCTTCCTTTAAAAGTACTGTGCTGATATCTTCCGTCAAAGATCATTGTATTGGTACATTCGGATTGGCTTGTGACGGGTTGTGCGCCATTTTCCATCCAGCTTGTTGTTGCTCCGGTCCAGTTTCCGTCATATAATGCCAATGTTTTGTGCATTTCACCAGGGGTGGCATATTCCATCCAGGCTTTGGTTGCAGTAGCAGAATCTACAGGTTTCCATTCTGCAGAATCAGTTTTAGCTTTTGTCTTTCTCAGGTACGGGCTTTCCTTTTTCACAAGCGGTTAAAAGAAATGTAACTGATAATAGTAACAGTAGATTTTTCATAATTGTTTAGTTTTAAGTAGGTTATTGTGAAATAAAGGTAGTCAATTTTATTAAGTGCTAGATTCTTTTTTGATGTCATTTATAAATCTTACCTTTGTGTATTCATAACGCAAACTAAATTATGGCATCTCCAAAAAAAATTCAGGATATTAAAGTGGCGGTCGATGCCGTTATTTTCGGATACTTTGATAAACAGGATCTTCAGCTTCTTTTGATCAAAAGAAAGATCGATCCTTTCAAGGGAGGCTGGGCACTGCCCGGAGGCCTTGTCCTCGATGATGAAAACCTGGATGATGCAGTGAAAAGAGAACTTCACGAAGAGGCGGGCATAAAGCCCGATTTTCTGGAGCAGCTCTATACTTTTGGTAACGTAGGCCGTGATCCGAGAAACAGAGTGGTTTCTGTGGCTTATTTAGGCCTTGTAAACCCTTCTTACCATGAACTTTTTGCAGACTCTGATGCGGAAGATGCTCAATGGTTCAGTGTGAATAAACTTCCGTCGCTTGCTTTCGACCATAAATCGATCATTGATATTGCGCTCAACAGGCTTCGTACTAAACTTCAGTATCAGCCTGTTGGTTTTAATCTCCTGAATGAAGAATTTCCTTTTTCCGACCTTGAAAACCTTTACAGGACTATTGTTGGCCGCGAAATAGACCGCCGGAATTTCCGTAAAAAGATCATGAGCTACGGTTTGCTGAATGAAACTGACAACGTTAAAAAAGAAGGCAGCGGCAGGCCGGGAAAACTTTTTACATTCAACAAAGAGAAGTATGAAGAGCTTGAAAAAGATGGCTTTTATTTCGAAATCAAATAGCTTTTATTAGGTTAATGTCAGTCTATAATTCTATCAAAAAATTCTGATTTCTCATTGAAATAGTTAAACTAAAATTATAGTTTTGTTAAGATTTGTGCTATTTTGTGTAAGCATTAGCCTCTCATTGTGTTCAGGTATTTAAATTTTTTCATTGATAATCAGTAACTTAAATATTTAGCGTTAAAATAACGCAAATATATTTTGCTCTGAATTGATATTGTTTTACATTTGTGTAATAATAACACAATCATGAAATATACATTACAACATGTCATTGAGAAATTTCAGAGAAAGGAAAAACTTGAATTTCTGTTTTTCTGGGGACATACGGTAAAGGATGAGATCACAAAGTCGTGCCTCAGTCAGTGGTTTCCAATAGAGTTTGAAGAAAATGGTACAATTTATAAAACAGCGGAGCATTATATGATGGCCGGAAAGGCAAAATTATTTAATGATCAGCAGATTTTAGAAAAAGTTTTAAGATCTGAAACACCTAATCAGGCCAAAAGCTTAGGAAGAAAAGTGAAAAATTTTGATCCGAAACTTTGGGATGAACATAAATATGAAATCGTTAAGAAAGCCAATGTCCTGAAATTTTCACAGAATATACAATTTAAAGATTTTTTATTGTCAACTGATAATAAAGTTCTAATAGAAGCCAGTCCTTATGATAGAATTTGGGGAATTGGAATGCTTGAAACTGATTCCAGAATTGCGGATCCGAATCTTTGGGAAGGACAAAATCTACTTGGTTTTGCTTTAATGGAAGTGAGAGATGAATTAAGAAAATAAGATAATTACCAAACACAAAAATTAATTATGGAAAAGACAGAACTGCACCCACAGGTATTTCTTGTTGAAGATTTTCTGACCTCCGATGAATGTGATTATTATATCACAATGGTACGGGGAGAAGTATTTGAAGAAGCTAAGATCAATATGTATGGACGCCAGATGATGAGCAAAGGTATCAGGAATAACGACAGGCTGATGCTCTTTGATAGTAAGCCGGCTGACAAGCTTTTTGCGAAAGCGGCAGAATTTCTTCCGCAGGGACAGGAAAATTATAAACTGATGAATTTTAATGAAATGATCAGAATTTATAAGTATTCTCCTGGACAAAGATTCAAAATGCATCGGGACGGAAGTTATATCCGGAATGAAAATGAAAAAAGCTTCTACACCTTTATGATCTATTTGAATGATGACTTTGAAGGTGGAGAAACAGAATTTGAGAATTTATTCACGGTTGCTCCAAAGAAAGGAACTGCACTGGTTTTTTACCATCCTTTGAGACACGAAGGAAAAACGCTCATCAGCGGTCAGAAATATGTTTTAAGAACCGATGTAATGTATTCCAATAAGTAGTCAACTGTAAAGGAGTACGCATTACCATGTCTTTTCTAATTAGCGTAAAAACAACACAAATAAAACAAAAATGGAAAACGAGCTGAAACCAAGATTCATCCAGTCATTACAGAGGAATAATGATCAGATAAGAGAAGACCGGGCACGGACCATTGGAGCAGATTCTGAATTGATCTACAGGCGCCGGGTTGAAGATATAGAACTGAAAATAAAGAGGTTGGAACGCGAGCAGGAAGGGCTTATTGATATCAGTCCCTTAGACAGAAACAGCCTGACATTTGCTGATTTTCAGCCGGAAGTATTTGTTCAGAAAGACATAGAATATTCATTAACAATCAGAAATTTAAATATTCAGCTGGAAGTGGCAGTAAAGAGATTCGAATATTTATTTGGTAAAACATTTTAATTATGGGAGGTACAAGATACGATATGGATGCTCGTTTCGACAGAGCAAGAAAAGCAGGTTACGGATCCAAATCCGCTGGTGAAATTTTCACTCAGAACGCCAAAAGAATGGCACATGAATCCATGAATCCGAAAGGAATTTCTTTCAGAGAATCCAGGGATTCCGAAGTACATCCGAATTCTGTTCCTATCATTTTGGGATTGGATGTGACGGGCAGCATGGGGCATATTCCCCACGAGCTCATAAAAGAAGGGCTTCCGAAATTAATGGGCGGGATTATCCAGGGGGGCGTTCCCGATCCGGCGCTGTTGTTTTTAGGAATTGGAGATCATGAATATGATAATTATCCTTTACAGGTCGGGCAGTTTGAATCCGGAGACGAAGAACTGGATATGTGGCTGACACGTACTTATATTGAATCCGGCGGTGGCGGAAATGCAGGAGAAAGTTATCTTCTGGCTTGGTATTTTGCTGCCTTTCATACCAGGACAGATGCTTTTGAAAAGAGAAATCAAAAAGGAATTTTGTTTACAGTGGGTGACGAACCCTGCTTAAAAAAACTTCCGGCATCAGCTGTCAGCGAAATTATGGGGGCTGGTCAGCAGACTTATACGCACCACGAATTACTGGAAGAAGCAAGAAAGCGGTACGAAGTCTATCACATCAGTGTTCTGCATTCCGATCAGGCCATGAGAGCAGATAGAGGCTGGAAAGAATTATTAGGTCAAAACTGTTTATCAATAGCTGATCATAGAGACATTCCGAATATAATTAAAGGAATTATCTGCGAGACATTTAAAAATAAAACTTTCGGATCAGCAGATAAAAACGGATTTGATAATATTCAAATGCTTTAAGCCATGAAAAAAGCACAAATAGTAATAGGACTGGGTTTTGGTGATGAAGGAAAAGGGATCACTACAGATTTCCTGGCACAGCAAAACCCGCAGTCTGTTGTGATCAGATGCTCCGGAGGCCAACAGGCAGCTCATACGGTGATGATTGAGGATAAAAAGCATATTCATTCCAGTTTTGCAAGCGGAGCACTTCGCGGGCTGCCGTCTTATTTTACAGAACACTGTACCATTCATCCGGTATTCTTACTGAATGAAAGAAAAGAATTAACGGAAAAAAACGGGAATACTGAACTGCATATTCATCCCTTGGCAAAAGTAACAACTCCGTTTGATGTCTGGCAAAACAGAACCAATGTAAAAAACCTGGAGCACGGAACCTGCGGAAAAGGTATCGGAGCCACGATGAAAAGACAGGAAAGTCCTTACAAACTATTTGCTGCCGATTTAATAGGCCCAAGAGGAATGCTGATCGAAAAATTAAAAGGAATAGCTTATTACTATGGTTTTATGAATGATAATCAGCTGAAAGAAGCTCTGCAGGATTTTCTGAATGCGGTAGATCAGATCGACTGGAAAATAGAGGGTTATAACTATCTTAATTCATTTGAAAATTTAATTTTTGAGGGAAGCCAGGGAATTCTTCTGGATATGGATCACGGGGTATTTCCCAATGTAACCTATGCCCATACCACTTCAAAAAACGCTTATGAGGTTTGCAGGCTGTTGAAAATTGAGGATATTGAGATGTATTATGTGACAAGGATCTATTCCACACGTCACGGAAGCGGATGGATGAGCAATGAAAAAGAATTGTTGCTGAAAAATAATGAAGAGGAAACATGTGTTTTCAATGATTATCAGAAAGAGCTCCGATTTGGAGATTTAGATTATGATTTATTGAATTATGCACTTCTTTTAGATGGAGCTTATGTTGCAGCAACCAAAAAAAATCTGATCGTGACGTGTCTTGATCAGACTGATGAACAATTTAAAACAGAGAATTTAAAAGTGAAATTTGATAGAGTCTACGGATCTTATTCTCCATATTCAAAAGACTTTAAACAAATTTTTTAAACCAAATAATGGTTTTATATTTAATGGCAGAAAGGAGCCGAATACCCATAGAGTAATGAAAGAATTTGAAATAAGAGCAGATTATAACAGAGACACCATAGTGATATACCAGGCATATAATGAAACTATTGCAAAATCTGCCGTGATGAATCAGAAGTTTTCTGCTCCTTTTTCATTCAACAGGATGACATGGATCAAGCCTTCCTTTCTCTGGATGATGGAAAGGAGTAATTACGGACAAAAATCCGGACAGGAATGTACGCTGGCCATCCATATTAAAAGGGAAGCATGGGAAAAAGCTCTAAGTAAAGCGATTTTAACCTCTCCTGAAAAAAGAGTGTATCCCAACCCAGGAACCTGGGAAAAAGACTTTGAAAAGGCTGAGGTTTATGTACAGTGGGATCCGGAAAGGAATATTAAAGGGAATAAACTGAAATACCGTTCCATCCAGGTAGGCATTACCCGGCATCTGATTGAAGAATTTAATAATGAGTGGATCGTTAAAATAGAAAATTATACGCCTTTGGTAAAAAAGATCTTAAGTTTCACGAAATCCGGAGAATATGATAAGGCAAAAAAAAATTTGCCAATTGAAAAAGTATATCCATTGCCGGCTGAGCTTGCTCATACAATAGGGGCAAGTATTTAAAAATAAAAACTATGAAAACAATAAGTCTTTACAGACCAGTAGGAGAAAAAGAAATGATCCTGATTCTAGAGAGCGGATATAAAAAATTCCCGCCAAGACTGAAATGGCAGCCTATTTTTTATCCGGTGTTGAATGAAAGCTATGCCTCAGAAATTGCTGAAAAATGGAATACAAGAGACGAAGCAGGAAATTATCTCGGATTTGTTACAAAATTTGACGTCCCGGAAGAAATAATGAATCAATACCCAGAGCAGAATGTAGGTGCCGTAAATCATAATGAATTGTGGGTGCCGACGGAAGAGCTGGAAAGCTTTAATGATGCGATTGTTGGGAATATTGAGGTGACTAAAGTATTCATAGGAGGCGAGTTTGCAAAAGCGGCAAGTCCTGAATTGGAAAAGCTGATGTTAAAAATTAAAAAACTACCATGACAAATAAAGGGATGGCAAAAGATACATTAGAAATCTTAGCCAAAAAATATTATATAAACGAAGAAAACGAAAAAATAACGATAGAAAAAGAGCTGGAAATCTGTAAAAAAGAAACCATTTTGTTTTCATCAGAAGAACTTGCTGCAATGGCAAAAGGAGACCTTCCGGAAGCAGATTTTGAAACAAAGATTGAAGTTTGGAATTGCAGTTCACTGAAAGCAATTTTAAAATTAGCGGATGAAGAAAATCAGGAAAAATTAATGTGTCTGAATTTTGCATCAGCGAAGAATCCTGGCGGTGGTTTTATCAACGGAGCGGAAGCTCAGGAAGAAAGTCTTGCAAGAACTTCAGCCTTATATGAAACTCAGTTGCAGGCAGGAGATTATTATACAATTCACAGGGGAATGAAATCTTGTTTTTATACTGATGTGATGATTTACAGCCCTAAAGTTCCTGTTTTCAGAAAAGATAAAGGAGAATTATTATTGAAACCTGTTTTTTGTAATTTCATTACTTCTCCAGCAGTGAATGCAGGAGTTGTCAAACGGCAGGAACCAGAAAGAGTGAATGAAATTTTCGGAGCAATGGATGTAAGAGTGGATAAGATGTTGGCTTTAGCTTTAAATCAAGGAAATGAAACGTTGATTTTGGGTGCTTGGGGTTGTGGGGTCTTTAGAAATGATCCAAAGGAAATTGCCAATTTATTTCAAAAACATCTTCATGGGAAGTATAAAAATAAATTTAAAAGAGTGGTTTTTGCACTATTGACTAAAAATGAAGAAATGATAAAGCTGTTTGAAAAAATCAGCAATTAATAAAATTAATTGTTATGAAAGTTTATAAATATAGATCAATAGAGAAAGACGTTTTTGAAAGAGATTTTGAAACAATTAAAAACAATTCTTTCTACTCATCTAACTATGATATGTTGAATGATCCATTTGATATTTATTTTAATGAAGAGATATCCCAATTGATTAAAATTTTAAGGATTTCATTCCCTATTAAAGAATTGGATAATTTCGAAAGCCAATTTAAAGAAGTAGTAAATTTTAAGGAAGAAATTGGAGTTTATTGCTTAAGCAAAGGTTTTTTGAATGAACAATTATGGGCTTATTATGCAAGTTCTTATTCAGGATATTGCATAGAGTATGATTTAGAGAAATTGATGGATAAAGGTCAGAACTTTGATTTTCAATACAAATTCAAAATTGATTATAAAGATAATATTCCAACTTTGAGTATTGATGATCTTATAAACTTACAAGATGGATTTATAAAAAAAATGTTTGCCACTAAAAAATCGGCTTGGAGACACGAAGAAGAAATAAGGCTGATTTTTGATAAGTACGGAATGAAAAAATTTCACCCGTCAGCAATAACAGGAGTTTATTTTGGAATTAAAACTCCAGAGACAATTAAAGAATCTTTTTATAGCCTTTTCAAAGATATAGATGTGAAGTTTTATGAAGTATTTCCATCAAACTTTAAATTGGATTTCAAACTAATTAATGAAACTAAGAGAAAATTAAAATACGATTTAACTAAGTTTGATTTTGATATACTTAGATATCGAGAAAATAGATTTGAAGAAATATTTGACGTTTACTTAAAAATGGAAAGCCAAGAAAATGACGAGCTTTGCAAATTTATTCAAGCATTTAGGGAAAAATATTGTATTAAAGAAAACACTTTATACATTTATAATAATAAAGAAATTAAAGATCTTTTAGATGTATATCCAAAAAATGATGAACAACATATCAAACTTGCTGATTCTTTAATTACATATTTAAGTAATAATGAATTAGAGCTTATTTATTATCCATATAAAGATTCTAAATATGATAAAATAATAAAAAACACATGAAAAAGCTAACCATATTAAGCGGCGCAGGAATCAGTGCCGAAAGCGGAATAAAAACATTCAGGGACGGAGATGGTCTCTGGGAAAATCATAATATAACCGATGTGGCAAGTCCGGAAGGATGGCAAAAAGACAGGGAACTGGTGCTGGAATTTTACAATCAGAGAAGAAGACAGCTTCATGAAGTACAGCCCAACGAAGCCCATCAATTGCTGGCAGAACTTGAAAAATATTTTGAGGTTCAGATCATTACCCAAAATATAGATGATCTGCACGAAAGAGCCGGATCAACCAATATTCTTCACATTCACGGAGAATTGTTCAAATCCTGTTCTTGTAACAATAAAAACCTGATCTACGAACAGAAAGGGGATATCCGGATCGGCGATAAGGCAGAAGATGGAGCCCAATTAAGACCATTCATCGTTTGGTTTGGAGAAGATGTTCCTTTGTACAAGACCGCACAGGAAAAGGTAAAAGAAACGGACATTTTGGTCGTTATCGGAACCTCTCTGCAGGTATATCCGGCAGCGGGATTGATTCATGAGATCAAGGACGACTGTCTGCTCGTGGTCATCAATCCTAACGAAACAGGATTCGGATACGGACAAAGAGCCGTTGTGATGAAAGAATCTGCAACAAGAGGGATGCAGCTGCTATTTGATAAACTGGTAAATCTTGCCTGATGGAAAATGTTGTCAAAGCCGGAATTTTTGGAGTCTGCATCGGTGATGCACTTGGGGTTCCGGTAGAATTTAAAAGAAGAGAGGATTTAAAAAGATTTCCGGTTACAGGTTATCTGGAATATATGTCTTGGAACCAACCAAAAGGAACGTGGAGCGATGACAGTTCACTAACGCTTTGTCTGGCAGAAGAGCTTACAAAAGGCTATGACTTAGAAAAGATTGGGCAAAGCTTTGTAAAATGGAACAAATATGGGCATTGGACTGCTCATGGAAAGCTCTTTGATATTGGTGGAACAACAAGGCATTCCATTGCAAGATTGATCAAAGGCGAAAGTGCCAAGTTTTCAGGAAATATTTTTGAGGAAGATAATGGGAATGGTTCTTTGATGAGAATTCTTCCCTTGGCTTTTTATCTGAAAAATGAAGAAAATATCGAAAAACTGTATCAAACGGTAAAAGAGGTTTCCGCAATTACCCATGGGCATTTCCGCTCTGTTTTTGCATGTTTCATGTATGTTATTTTTACCATAGAATTGATCAAAGGAAAAAAGAGAAAAGAAGCTTATATGCATATGCAGAAAACAGCCATGGAATATTCAGAAATTCAAGGATTTAACCCTAAAGAGATAGAGCTTTTTTATAGAGTTTTAAAAAATGATATTTCGGCTTATCCGGAAGAAGAAATTAAAAGCGGAGGCTATGTCCTCCATAGCCTAGAAGCTTCCCTGTGGTGTTTTTTAAACTCTGAAACCTATGCTGAAGCTGTATTGAAAGCCGTGAACCTGGGTGAAGACACGGATACAACCGGAGCGATCACAGGAGGAATAGCAGGAATTTATTACGGGTTTGAAAATATTCCGGAAGAATGGATTGCTGAACTGGTAAGAAAAAATGATATTGAAGTTTTATGTGAAAAGCTTCAGAAAAAATTAATACTATAAAAACACATACACTATGAATGAAACAGAAAACAAAAGAATAAGCAAATTTCTAAGCCTTATTCTCAGACACCAGCCGGAAACCATACAGCTGAAACTGGATGAAAACGGTTGGGCAGATGTTGATGAACTGATTGCAAAATCGGCAAAAGGCAGAATGCATTTTACTTTCGAAGATCTGGAAGAAGTGGTAGAAACCAATAATAAAAAACGCTTCGCTTTTAATGAAGATAAAACCATGATAAGAGCCAGCCAGGGACATTCCATTGATATAGATCTGGCCCTGAACGCAGTACAGCCACCCGACTTCCTGTATCACGGAACAGCAGAAATCAACATTTCTTCCATTCTGGAAAAAGGAATTGATAAAAGAAGCCGCCAGCATGTTCACTTAAGCGCAGATAAGGAAACAGCGGCAAAAGTAGGAATGCGCCATGGAAAACCAGTTATTCTGACCATCAGAACCAAAGAAATGCATGAAGAGGGTATCCCTTTCTATCTTTCGGCAAACGGAGTATGGCTGACGGATTTTGTGGATGCCAAATATATTTCAAAATAAAGATGAGCAGAACATTAGTTATTGGTGATATTCACGGAGGTTTTAAAGCACTGAAACAGGGATTTGAAAGAGCAGAAGTTACAGCGGAAGATCAACTTATTTTTCTCGGCGATTATGTAGACGGCTGGGGCGAATCTTCACAGATTATCCGGTTTCTGATGGAGCTTTCAGAAAAACAGGAATGCATCTTCATCAAGGGAAATCATGATGCATGGTGTGAGGACTGGATGTCCCGTGGAGAAACTCCGGATGTTTGGCTCTTCAACGGGGGAAAAAGTACCGTCGAAAGTTATAATGGCTACTCATTGGAAGATCTGGCTTTACACCTTGAATTTTTTCAAAGGATGAAAAATTATTATGTAGATGATAAAAACCGGCTGTTTATTCATGCAGGTTATTCCTCCATGCACGGCCCTGAAAAAGAAGTCTATTCCAGTAATTACCTCTGGGACAGAACTTTATGGGAGACTGCCGTTGCAATGGACAGGAAATTATCGAAAAATTCAGAGCTTTATCCCAAAAGGCTGCTTTTGTACAGTGAAATATTTATCGGGCACACGCCAACGTTAGATATAGGAATTAGTTACCCTGTCAACAAGGCCAATGTCTGGAATATGGACACCGGAGCGGCTTTCACAGGTTCCCTGTCAATAATGGATATTGACACCAAAGAATTTTGGCAGAGCGATTCTCTTCCGTCCTTATATCCTTATGAAAAGGGCAGGAATAATGATATCGCAGGAAATAAAACCCTATGAAAATATATAGGAAATCTCTAATAGATTCCAACCTTATAGGTTCTGGAAACCTATAAGGTTTTTATCCATAATTAAACACTCATCTCAACAGCGTATTATCCAATGAAAATTTTCGATTTTCCTGCGCCTTAAAACCACCACAATAAATCTACAATTTCCTTTTCCACCCAAATCATATTAAGTAATTTTGAAGTTTAAAAACTGCTTCAATGAAACTGAGATACCTCCTGATTTTCTTTACTACCTCTTTGCTTTTTGCCCAGAACTCATTTCAGACTCCTTTTGAAAAAGGAAATAAAAACCAAACGGTTACTTATGACGAAATGAACAGCTACTATCAGAACCTGGCTAAAAGCTTTAGCACCATCCAATATCTTAAAAAAGGAGAAGATGATAACGGAAAGGCTATTTATGTGGTCATTTACAATCCTTTTTCCGAAAAAGACATGGAAAAACTGAGAAAAGATAAAGCCATTCTTTTCGTAAACAACGGAATTCACCCCGGTGAACCGGATGGAATTGATGCTACCATGATGCTTATGCGTGATCTCGCGACCGGTAAAATAAAAACACCGCAGAACTTTATTATTGCTGCTATTTCTGCCTATAACGTCAGTGGAATGCTGAACAGAGGTTCTCATTCCAGAGCCAATCAAAATGGCCCGGAGCAATATGGTTTTAGGGGAAATGCCAGAAATTACGACCTGAACAGGGATTTCATTAAAGCAGATTCAAAAAATGCCCGAAGCTTTCAGGAAATTTATCAGTGGCTGCAGCCTGATGTTTTTATTGATAACCATGTTAGTAACGGAGCTGATTATCAGTATACTTTTACGTATATTTCAACCTTCAAGGAGCGCCTTGGAAATACATTGGGCAATTACTTTTATAATGATTACCAGGCCAAAAACCTTGAAGATTTGAAAAAACTGGGCTATGAAAGCACTCCTTATGTCAATATTCACGGAGATATTCCGGATGAAGGATTTGCGGCTTTTGAAGACTCTCCGAGATATTCTACAGGATACACATCGCTGTTTAATTCCCTGGGAACTGTTCCTGAAACACATATGCTGAAACCATATGATAAAAGAGTGGATGCGACGTACAAATACATGCTGGTGAATCTTCAGAATTTAGACAAAGATTACAAAAAAATAAAACAGCTTCGAATTGAAAATGTAAAGCAGTACAAAGCAGGAATGCAGTACGGAATACGCTGGAAGATAGATTCTACCCAATTTTCTACAATGGATTTTAAAGGATATGACGGGAAATACAAGGCGAGTGATATTTCCGGAAAGCCAAGACTGTATTACGACAGAAACAAGCCTTTTACAAAGAAGATAAAGCTTTTTACCACGGCAGTTCCTACCGGGTTTATCAGGATCCCGAAATATTATGTAGTTCCGCAATCCCAATACCGCGTGATTGAAGAACTGAAAAGAAACAAGATCCAAATGACAGCACTCAGGAAAGACAGCACGGCAACAGTTGAGGCTTATAAGATCAAAGACTTTAAAACCGTAAAAAACCCTTACGAAGGGCATTATCTTCATTATGATACCACCGTGGAAACAGCAAAAAGAACCCTGAGTTTTTCGGCAGGAGACTTTGTAATTCCGACAGCACAGCCTGGTGTAAAATATATCGTTGAAACGCTTGAACCTGAGGCTTTAGACTCATTTTTTAACTGGAATTTCTTTGATGGAATCCTGGCGCAGAAAGAATATTATTCCGCCTATATCTTTGAAGATACCGCTTCTGAATTATTGAAATCAGATAAAAAGCTGAAAGATGCTTTTGAGGCTAAAAAATCATCAGATCAAAAATTTACGGACGACGGAGCTGCCCAACTCGACTGGATCTACAGAAATTCTCCCTACTTCGAAGAAAAGACATTCAGGCAATATCCGGTTTACAGAATTTTATAAATATATTTTTTGATTTAAAATATTGATAATCAGAATCTAATTTACAGGTTTTACACGCGCGCAATTAGGGTGTTTTTCCTGATAGATTTGATCATAGTCTGGCGAAATTTGCTTTATAAAACCAATAAAAACTATAGTTATGGCAACTAAAAAGCATTTTTTCGTTTCACTGGAAGGAGTAGATCTTTCGGATGAACAATTGAAAAACATTGACAGAGGAATTCAGAATGTAGTTCTTTCTGAACTTTCAAAGATTGATAATACACAGGCTTTCGGAGCCCACAGAGATTTCAAAGGACTCTTAAGACCCATGAAAATAAAAGACTGGTTTCCCTGGGGCATCATTATTTTCAAACCGGGAATTGATATTCAGAGCCAGGTGAAAACCATTCAGTCTCAGATAAAAAGCTATGGAGGCTAATTCCGATACTTCAAAAAAGATGTGTCCCAGTTACATAGGAAAAGTTGGGGCACAGCTTTTCGGAGTGGTCAGCAAAGACGGGAAAGTACAGTTCATCACCCCACTAACCGTCACAGAAGACTTTCTGAAACAGAATGAAGATAAAAACAGCCTTGAACAAAGATTCCGTTTTACCGGTAAATGTGTCGAAAAAGGCTGTGCACAATGGGATAAAGAAGAATCTAAATGCTCTCTTTCCCGGAAGGTTCAGAATTTGGGTTTCCAGAAAGAAAAAGAGCTTGTTTTTTGCCCGATCAGGCCGCAATGCAGATGGTTTTCCCAGGATGGAAAAGAAGCCTGCTTTTCATGTAATGAAGTGACAAGAAATATGGAGGAACTGCTTGTAAATGTGCAGCAATAAAAAAAAGACGCTTCAAATTGAAACGTCTTTTTATTTTATCTTGGTAAGCCTCTTTTTAAAGCAATTTCTGCCCGTTTAACAGCTACTTTTTCTTTCCAGTCCATGTATTTCTTTTTGAAATTCGACTTCATAATATCGTCAAATTTACGCTGTACGGTAAGGTTCCATAAAGAATGGGCTTTTACCGCCCAGGATTTATCCCACGCTCTTAAAGAGATGGAGAAACTTCCGTCCAGGTATTTCATCCAGTGCCACCATCCTGTTGGCATGAAAAGCGTATCTCCATGCTCAAGGAAACACTCAATTCCCTCTACACCGTCCAGGGCAGGATATTTTTCAAAATCAGGGTTGTCAATATCATAATCTTCCAGCGCATAGGTTGCATAAGGAAGGCGGTACAGTCTTTCCTTCCACTTGTATTCAAACAGCTTCACATGTTTTCTTCCATTGAAGTGGGTATGGAAAATATGTGCCATATCAATATCAAAGTGGAGAAACGTTACGGATCCTTTTCCTCCAAAAAACATAGATGGATATTTATCCAGAAAACCTCCCATCAGCGCTTTAGGGGAAATATAGTCTTCCAGTAATTTTTTAGCGTGTTTTATAGGGTCAAAAAAGAAGATTCTCAGGTCAGTAGGCTCCTTTTGGATGAGGTCTATATAATCTGCGAACTTCATTTTTGTAGTGGGCGTATTGATGGGAGCTGCAGGATCAGCTTTCTTGGAATCATAAAGAGGAACTTCCACATCACCTACTGCTTCTTTTACATAATCCATAGTCCACTTTTGGTAAGCAGGCCAGTTTCTTGCCATATTTTTAATGACAACGGGCCTTCTGGGCTTTAGATATTTTTCCGTAAACTCTTCCTGAGTAATATCATCTACAACATCTATAGGCTTTAAAATAATTCCCATTCTATAAATTTTATGTTACAAAATTATTAAATAAATATATATGAATCAGTGTTTAAGTATTTTTTAATCTATGATTCAAATCATTTTTAACTATTTAGACTAAATAAAAAATTAAAAAATTACTTCTTTCTTAAAAAACGCTTAACTATTCTCAATATTAGCCATTATTTAGTTAAAAGAATATTGTGTACAAATGAAAAAGTTTAAAATCCTGTTCAGAGTTTACAATCAGATTTTAAAGAATTGACAAGCCAAACAAATTTTCGAAACGAAATTTACATAGTGTTATCTCAATAATTTTGTTAAAAAGGTAGGATTTATAAAAATATCACTAAGTTTATAGTGTTAAACATTTAACCTTTATCATTTAAATACATCTTTATAAAAGTGTAACAAAAAACACAAGCTACGAACTAATTAGACAAATAATAAATTATGAGAAGAAAGATTTCCTTATTTCTGATGCTTTTTTTCACAGTGCTCTCGTTTGCACAGAAAACAGTGTCAGGGAAAATTACCGATGAAGACGGATCTGCTATTCCCAGCGCCAGTGTTACCATAGAAGAACCGGGCAAAGATGCTATTTTGGCATACGGAATCACCAATTCCAAGGGAGAATATAAGGTGACATTTACCTCTGCGGAACCTAATGTTGATCTCAAAGTAAAAGCATTCAACCAAAAACCATTGACCCAACAGATCAGTAACAGCGACCAGACTCTGACTTTCAAAATGAAGTCTGAAGCTACAGAAATAAAAGAAGTCCAGCTGAAAACAAAGATGATCACGGCAAGAGGTGATACCATTGCGTATGATCTTAAAGCTTTTGACAGTAAAAACGATAGAACGCTTGCCGATGTAATGAGAAAAATTCCCGGTATTGAAGTAAATAAAGACGGAACAATCCTTTATCAGGGAAATGCCATCAATAAATTTTATGTTAACGGAAAAGACCTGATGGAAGGCGGATATGGAACGATTAACAACTCGCTTCCCAAAGATGCAGTACAGAAAGTGGAAGTTCTTGAAAACCACCAGCCGGTAAAAATTCTTCAGGATAAAGTGCCTTCTGACCAGGCGGCAATCAATATCAAGTTAAAAAACTCTGTTACCATGACCGGAAGAGGAGAAGTGGGAACAGGTTTTGGAGATCCGTGGCTATGGAATGTTAAATTAACACCCATGTTTTTTGGACAGAAAAGCCAGTGGGTGGTGAACTACAAAACCAACAATATGGGTGAGCAGGTGGAAAATGAAGGAAATATCTTAGCCTTCGGAAACAGATTTGAAGGAAGAAGAACCAATACTTCTCAGAACGACTGGCTGAATGTAGAAAATGCAAGTACACCTAATCTTCCGGTAAAAAGATATTTGATGAACAATGTGCATTACCTGTCGGCAAATTATCTTACCAATATCGATAAGAAGAAAGAATGGGAGCTTAAAGCCAATGCCAACTATACCAATAATGCAGTTGAAAGAGAATCTTATAGCCAGACAGATTATTTTGGGGGAAGTACTAATATGGTAAACATTCTTAATAATTTCTATACAGATAAAGCAAAAGGAGAATTAATATTTACAAAAAATGCTAAAAAAGGATTCTTTAAAAACACCACAAGCTTTTCTCAGTTTTGGAACGCAGACAGGGGAATTGTTGATAGAACTGATGCGGCAAGCGGGGTGAAAAGACACGGTGATGAAGCAATAGAATCTCCGACAACATCTTTCCAGAACTCCCTGAGTACCATTATCCCGTGGAAAGAAAAAATGGTGAATCTTTTATCTTTTATAAGTTATCAGACAGACAAACAGACACTTAAAGTTTTCCCGGCCTCTTATCTGGACATTCCGGGATTCACTCCGGAACCTAAGAACTTTGCGAAACAAAACCTGAGACTTAAAACGATTGAAGCCAATCATTCTGCCAATATTGGATTCTCTACAAAAGGATGGACATTCACTCCGGAAGTCGGATTTAATTTTAAAACAACAGATTTAGTTTCAGATTTATCAAATATTATTACAACAGGAGCACTTCCGACAGCCTATAGTAATGATCTTACGTATACTACGGCAACACCTTACGGAAGCCTGGGCGTAAATTATAAAAATGATTCATGGATGGTGTATGCCAATTTTCCTGTAAATTCTAATAACATTAAAGCAGAAGATCCATTAAGAAATGTTGCTAAAGATGTCAATAAAGTAACTTTTGAACCAAGCGTTTTTGCACAGTATACTTTTGCCTCTTTTTGGAAAGCTTCGGTAAATGCTAATATCAATAACAATTTTGGAGAAATAAGTACGGCTTATTCAGGGTTCTTGATGACCTCACCAAGCGGAGTCAGTGCAATGGATATCAATAATCCTATACCTCAGAATAATAATAAATCTGCAGGAACAAGACTGGAATACCGAAATCCTTTGAATAATTTATTCTTTAATATCAATTACAGATTTTCAGATGCTAAAAGGAACCTGATTTCAAACCCATTGATTAATGGGGCTGGTTACACCGTAATGCAATATATAGAACAGGATAATCATGTATTAAATAATGGGTATAGTGTGGAAGTAGGAAAATATTTTCCAAAGTTTAAAACAAATGCCTCTCTTAGCTACAGCAACAATACGGCAAAATCTGATGCCTTCCTGAATAATAATTCTTTTACAAACAACAACAACAGCCAGTCTTACGGAATTAAATTCAACAATACTTATTTCAGCTGGATGAGCTTAGATTATAATGCAAGTATTTCCAGAACAAAACAAACCAGTACAGGAAATATAAACTCCAGTGCTACCAGAACCGGATTTACCCATAATCTGGGGGCGTTTTTCTATCCGGTAGAAAATCATACCCTTGGATTCAACTGGGATCAGGTCAATACAAATGCAGCAGATCAGAAATATCACAACGGATTCTATGACGTTTCATATCAGTTTACCTGGTCAAAAAAGAAAATCGATTTTGAACTTAAATGGATGAATATAGCCAACAAAAAAGTATTCGAAACATATGATATCAATACTACCAATATTTCTTTTACACGATATCAGCTTCGTCCAAGCCAGGTTATGTTTACCGTAAAATTCAACTTCAAGTAACAATAAAAAATAAAACTAAAAACCCAACCTCGCAGAGATTGGGTTTTTAGTTGAGATATATTCGCCAGGATTACTAAAAGCTCTGATGATCTGCAGATGGGCCATAGCTTCCGGGAAGAGGAATGTCATTCAGTCTGTAATATACTCCCAGCTGCGCCCTGTGATGCGTAATTTGATTTAAAGAATGGCGGATAGAGCCGTATTTGGTCCACTTTGCCACTTCATGACCGTTGTTTTTTAAGGCCCAGGTCTCATTTAGGTCTTCTTCCCTGGCATTGTCAAGTGATTGCTGTGCAGATTTAAAATTCTCATCAAGAGTCTGCAGGAGATCTTCTTTTGTAGAAAGGTGCTTAGGCTGGAAATCTCCCTTCGCAAAATCCAGATCCGAAGTTTTAAGCATTACGTCCGGCCAACCGAAAATCTCGGAAATATGAGTCGCAAGAGGCATCATTTTCATGCTTTTTTCATGAGGAGCATAGTCGTTTTTCCCTTCAGGGTAAACTTCAAAAAATTTCCGGGTTGTCTGGTACTCGGTTTCAAGTTCATCTTTAAATTGTGATAAAGTATCCATAATATTTTGTTTTTAAGTACTTAAAGATAAGGGTTTTGGGAAAGAAAATGCGGTAACAAAATCATAATTTTTATTCATTGCTGCAGGGAAAATCAATTTGATCCTAGAATTCTAAACAGTGTAATGATGTACAGTATGTCGCTAGTCATCAACGATCTACGCCGGTTTAAATAAAATTTTGAAAAAAAACTGTAACATATGACAACAATTGATCACTAATTAGTAAACGTTATTACAATGAAAAATCTATTTTCTGTATTCTTTATCGCTCTTTTTGCCCTGGCATCGGCACAGGATTCAAAAGAATCAAAAGAGACAGCAAACCGCTTCTTCTATGAACTGACTTTTAAGCCGAAGAAAGATTCTGCTAAGATGGATAAAGTAATTACAATCCTGGATATCACAGACAAAAACAGATCCATTTATCAGGATTATACAGTGATCGCTCAGGATTCTATTATGAAAGTTGAAATTGAAGCCATGCAGAAAGCAGGCATCATGAAAGATTTGTCAAAAACCATTAAAACCCCTAAAATTTCAGCAAGGATATACAAATCATATCCAGGCATGAAAGTGCAGTATGTAGATAAAATAGCAAGCGGATTTACACCCGCTAATATTGGATATAGTGAAGATTTAAAATTCAACTGGAATATCCTTAATGATAAACAGAAAATTGGAGAGTACAACACTCAAAAAGCAACCACTGAATTCGGAGGAAGAAAATGGACTGCATGGTTCAGTACAGACTTGCCGTTTCAGGATGGGCCTTACAAATTCTTTGGACTGCCAGGTTTGATTGTTAAAATTGAAGATGATCAGAAAAATTACTCTTGGGTTTTACAGGGAAACAAAAAAGTGAAAGACTATACGGAATATTCTTATATCGAAAACCTGATGCAGGCGAAAGGAGGAAAAGTAAATGAATTGCCAAGAGAAAAATTTGAAAAAACATTCAGCGATTTCAAAAAAGATCCTTTTGCATCCATAAGACCTATGATGACCCAGGAAATGCTGTCCAAAACTGTCCCGGGAATGGATGGTACGGTTGGCGATATGGTGAAAAAACAGGAGAAGCAGTACAAAGACTTTTATAGCGCCAATGACAATCCGATAGAAATATCAGCACAGGAAGACAAAAAGAAAAAATAAGCATTCATATCAACTAAATTATATTTTGAATCAACCCAGATACGGTCATGTATTTGGGTTGATTTTTTATTAGTATCATGAATATTTTGTAGATTTTCATTAGTTTATATTAAATATATCCTTATTTATATGCGGAAATCTAGAATTTCACATAACTTTTTAAAAAATAAATCACAATATTTTGAAATTTGTCTTCCCTTTTATATGTTTGTTAGGCAGCAAATTAAGATCTGGTATAAAAATGATAACCTTTCTTCTACAGCATGTTATGCTGCAATGGTACAAGTTATGCCTCCTGCTTTTCCTGATTATGGGGTTATGTGCTGCTTAGAGGCTGCACAGGATATTAAATCAGAAATAAGAATTAGTAAAACATTCATATCAACTAAATTATATTTTGAATCAACCCGGATACAGCAATGTATTTGGGTTGATTTCTTTCATATTCTTCGTTATTTAGATTAAATTTAAATAGCGTATATTTGCCCTTACAAAAAATCAGGCTTTGAAACAGATTGACTTACATAAATTAAGTGGCTTTCCTAAAAACAAAATGGGGAAGATTTTGGGGTATGATAACGATTACCTGAAAATGCCAAACAAGATCATAGAAATGGGACTCTTACCGGAAACCATTTTCAGGATATTGTACCAGGCGCCCTTCAATGGTCCCATGTATGTAGAATTTGGAGAAGAAAAAAGCCGTATCGCTCTTCGTGAAGAAGAGGGAGAATATATCATTGTTGAAGAATTGAATTAATGCAGGAACATAAGAAAAAACAGGTCCTTTTAGTCGGGAACCCTAATGTAGGAAAGTCTACGGTTTTCAATGCACTGTGCAACAAAAAACAGAAGACCGGAAACTATGCAGGAGTTACCGTTGCAAGCCATTCCGGAAATTACACCTATAAAAATGAGGAGGTTGAGGTAATCGACCTGCCGGGCTCATACAGCGTTTATCCAAGTTCGGAAGACGAAGCTATTTTTTCCAAATTTCTCATTGATGAGCAGAAAAATTATGAAGGTGTAATCTATATTCTTGAAGCATTAAGCTTAAAAAGAGGATTGCTTCTTTTCCAGCAGATACAGGATTTGGGTATTCCTATGATCTTGGTGGTCAATCAGATTGATCAGGCAGCAAGAAGAGGAATTAGCATTGATATTCAGAAATTCTCTGATGCCCTGGGGATCAAAATTATCCAGACCAATGCTAAAGAACAGATTGGAATAGAAGAAATCAAAGAAGCTGTCCTGAAAGACGGATTTAAAAAAGCAGATAAAATCTCTTTTGAAACGCCAAACGAACATAAAGATTTTATTCAAAAGATAGCAGCCCATAAAGGTCTCGACAACGAATATAAAGCCTGGATGAGCCTTTCATTAGGCTCCGAGCTCGGAAGAATAGAATCCATAAAAGATCTTCTTAACCAGCCCGATTCCAAAAGTCTTGTTCCTAAACGGCTTCAGGTGCAGGAGACCGTAAGAAGATATCAGAGTGTAGATAAAATACTGGCGAATGTAATCTCTAAAAAAGCCCAGTTCAAAGAGCTTTTAACAGAAAAATTAGATAAAGTACTGGTTCACAAATTCTGGGGCTATGTTGTTTTTCTCCTTATCCTGCTGATTATTTTCCAAAGTGTTTTCTTCCTGGCAGAATATCCGATGAACTGGATCGAGGATTCCTTCTCATGGCTGGCTGCTTTTACGGGAAAACACCTGCCGGAAGGGCCCGTCAATTCACTGGTTTCTAGTGGAATTATTCCCGGAATCGGAGGAATTGTAGTATTTGCCCCGCAGATTGGTATTTTATTGTACTTCCTGTATTTACTGGAAGATTCAGGATATATGGCGAGAGTGGTATTCCTTATGGACAGGCTGCTGCGCCCTTTCGGACTGAATGGGAAAAGTATTGTGCCGCTGGTATCGGGAACAGCCTGTGCTATTCCTGCAGTCATCTCTACAAGAAATATTGAGAATGTAAAAGAAAGACTGCTTACCATACTGGTTACTCCTTTTATGACCTGTTCAGCAAGACTTCCGGTATACAGCATCATTATCGGACTGATCATTTCTGACGGATCATTCCTGGGAATTAAATATAAAGCGCTGGTATTGATGGGAATGTACCTTTTAGGCTTCCTTGTAGCGCTGTTTTCAGCAGCAGTTTTAAAAAGATTTATCAAAAATAAAGAAAAGACTTACCTTGTAATGGACCTTCCTACCTATAAAAAGCCACTTTTCGGATATGACCTTAAAATGGTACTGGGTAAGGTTTGGGATTTTATTACAGGAGCAGGAAAGATTATTTTTATTGTAAGCATCATTGTATGGTTTTTAAGCTACTTCGGACCCAAACAGAACCCCAATCAGTTGGTGGCAACGAATGTAGAACTCGACCATTCCTATCTGGCCAAAATGGGTAAAGGAATTGAACCCCTTATTGAACCCCTTGGCTACGACTGGAAAATGGGTGTGGGAATTCTGACAAGTTTTGTGGCCAGAGAAGTTTTCGTGGGAACGATGTCTACACTTTACAGCCTGGATGATGATGCTCCCGAAGTGAAAGTTATCGATAAAATGAGAAGAGACGTAAAACCTGACGGCGAAAAAGTGTTCAGCTTCGCAACAGGTATTTCCGTACTTTTATTTTATGCATTTGCAATGCAGTGTGTTTCTACGCTTGCAGTAGTCTACAGAGAAACCAAAAGCTGGAAATGGACTGGCTTTCAGGTTGTGATGATGACCGGTTTGGCATATTTTGTGTCGTTGATAGCCTATCAGATTTTAAAATAATGGATACCTCATTAATTTTTCAGTATGTAATCATCATACTGATCGTTGCATTCGCCTGTTACTCTTTATTTAAAGTACTCAGAAAGAATTTTGCGCCGAAAAAATTCAGCTCCAAAAGAACCAACTGCGATAAAGACTGCGGTTGCTCCTGATCCTGTTTTTAAGCTTATAATTGAAAAAAATATAGTAATTTCATGCTCTGAAACTAAAACCCATTCGATTTGAGCCCGAAATCAGCAGCTGTCTTTTTATTCTCTCTTCTAACCGTTTGGGTAAATGCCCAGATCGACACCACTAAGATCAAGTCTTATGCAGATCAGGTAATGGTCCGTGTAAATCTGGACACCAATATTGAAAAATATGTTTTTACTGAAGGTCCTGAGGATAACCCCTTAGAAACCATCTTTTCAATTAACAATAAAACAAGAGCTTCCTTTTCTGTTGATTACAGGATTATAAGTGCAACGGTTTCATTTACACCAAACTTTCTTCCAGGTAATAATGATGATGCGCTCAAAGGAAGCAGTTCCTATGCAGACCTGAGATTTAGGTTTTTCCCGAAAAAATTTATCCAGACCGTTTATTACAAAAATGTAAAAGGATTTTACATGGAAAATATGAGTGACTTTTTCCCGGACTGGAAAGAAGGGAGAGATCCATATTTTCAGCTTCCGGATCTGAGAATTCAGAGCTTTGGTGGATCTACAGCCTATGTGCTGAAAGATCATTTTTCACTGAAAAGTATTTACACGCAAGGCGAATGGCAGAAAGAAAGCCGTGGAAGCTGGGTGCCCATTGTAGATTATGATCTTTCTATATTCAGAGATATTTTAAACGGACAGAAAAGCAAGGAAACCCAGTACAGTTTTGGAGGCAGTATGGGTTACTTTTACAATTGGGTACTGGGTGCTAAAAAAAGAGTGAATATTGCTCCCCATATATCGCTGGGGTTAGGCGGAATGTTTTCCAACAGCTGGGATATCCATGATGACGGGACAAAATTCAACAAGCAGAATACACAGTATCTAACCCTGAAGTTTGCTACTGGGCTTCATATAGGATATAATACCGATCGATTCCTTTTCGGAGGAAAGTTTAATGTCAATGCATACGCCTATAATGAAAATAACCAGGATGTTCAAAATAACAATCTATACGGGCTGCTTTATATAGGTTACCGTTTTCCGCCGCCAAACGTTATCAAAAGGAATTATGATAAGGTTCAGAAAAAGATTCCCATCCTGTAACTTATTGGGTCTTTTAAGTATCTTTGCTACTGAAACCAATTAAAAAAATAAAAAAAGAATGTCGTTAATAAAATCTATTTCCGGGATCAGAGGAACGATCGGCGGAAAAGTAAATGATAACTTAACCCCTCTGGATGTCGTGAAATTTGCATCAGCATTTGGAACATGGCTTCAGAATACACAGAATAAAAAGGATTTAACCCTTGTCATAGGAAGAGATGCCAGAATTTCCGGGGAAATGGTTTCCTCGCTGGTAACAGCTACCCTGCAGGGATTGGGAATACATGTAGTGGATCTTGGACTTTCTACCACACCAACGGTGGAAATAATGGTTCCTGAGCTTAATGCAGACGGAGGAATTATCCTGACCGCTTCCCACAATCCAAAGCAATGGAACGCTCTTAAACTATTGAATGGTAAAGGAGAGTTCATCAGCGGAGATGATGGCGCAAAAGTACTGGCCCTTGCCGAAAGTGAAGATTTCAACTACGCAGAAGTAGATGATCTTGGAAAATATGAAACAAGAAATGATGCTTTTGATATTCATATTCAGCAGATCTTGGATCTTCCGATGGTAGACGTTGAAGCTATTAAAGCAAAGAAGTTCAAAATAGTATTGGATGCTGTAAATTCTACAGGCGGAATTGCAATTCCAATGCTCTTAGACAAATTAGGCTGTGAGACAATAAAGCTATACTGCGAACCGAACGGACAGTTTCCGCACAACCCAGAACCACTGAAGGAACATTTGGGAGATATCTGTGAGCTTGTCAAAAAAGAAAATGCAGATTTAGGAATTGTTGTAGATCCGGATGTAGACAGATTAGCATTAATTGATGAAAAAGGAGAAATGTTCGGGGAGGAATATACCCTGGTGGCAGTGGCAGATTATTTACTGAAACATAAAAAAGGAGTTGCTGTATCAAACCTTTCTTCAAGCCGTGCGTTGAGAGATGTGGCCAGAAGCCATGATTCAGAATATTTTGCAAGTGCTGTAGGAGAAGTAAACGTAGTGAACCTGATGAAAGAGAAAAATGCCGTGATTGGTGGGGAAGGAAACGGAGGAATCATTTATCCTGACCTGCATTACGGAAGAGACTCTTTAGTAGGTGCTGCCTTGTTTTTAACTCATCTGGCCAAAGAAAACAAAACGGTTTCCCAGTTAAGAGCCGGATATCCGGAATACTTCATGGGCAAAAAGAAAATAGAGCTGACACCGGAGATCAATGTTGATGATATTTTAACCAAAATGGAAAAAGAATATCAGAGTGAAGAAGTTTCCACCGTGGACGGCGTTAAGATTGACTTTGAAAAGAACTGGGTTCACCTGAGAAAATCCAATACGGAACCCATCATCAGAATTTATACCGAGGCTCATTCACAGGAAGAAGCTGACAAGCTTGGAGATGATATCATCGCTAAAATTAAAAGCTTGATTTAAAATAAAGACAGGAACGGAACAGAAATGCTCCGTTCTTTTTTTTCCAGTTTCTTAAATACTTCTAGAAGAAAAAGAATGAAAGCAGAATAAATAAATCAGTTTTGATTTTGAGATTCGGGCTGAAAACGGATAGACATCACTATTTAACCACAATTTCCGTTTTTTATCCACAATCCTTTTATCTGTTTTCTTTTTTTACTATCTTTAATATAGAAATTTATGAAAAAATAATTCAAAAAAAAGTTGCAACTTTGCATAAACATTTGAATTTCAGTTTCAGAGGTTATTATTAATTAAAAGTTTGCCGAGGTTTGTAAGTATATTCAGACATCGGGCCGACAAAGACGACACTATTGGAAGAGTATTTTGGAAATGAACTTGTAAAAAAGTTCGAGGAAATGATGGAAAATAATGATGAATTCTACTTCGATACCGAAGAGCTAGAAGACATTATTGTTTATTATTTGGAGCTGGGAGATTTTAACTACGCAGACAATGCTGTTAATTATGGCCTTAAGCTTCATCCCAATTCATTGGATATCAAGATCAAAAGACTTGAGATTCTTTTGGAATGGGAAGATTATAATACCGCAAAAGAACTCATTGGCGAACTGAAAGGTTCATCCATGGAGAATACAGACTTTATGGTCTGCTATGCGAAGTATTATTCGAACCTGGGAAATCCCAGAAAAGCCATTGACATCTGCAAAAAAGCCTTAGAACTGCAGGAAGAAGAAAACTTCCTTCACAACTTTATTGCGGACGAATATGTAAACCTTGGAGATCCCTTTAACGCTCTTAAACACTACAGAAAAGCTCTGAAAGAAGATCCTATGGACGAGTATTCTCTCGAAAACTGTATGATCTGCTTCAGCGATCTGAATAAGAGCGAGGAGGCTATTGCCTTTCTTAATGAATATTTAGATGAATTTGCCTATTCCGAAACCGCATGGTTTGAATACGGACAGTTTTACTTCAACAGAAAGAATTATGAAGAGGCTATAAAAGGATATGATTATCTTTTGGCCATCAATTCAAGTTCTGTAGGAGTGTACGCAAACAAAGCAGCCTGTTATGAAGCCCTGGGACAGTACCAGAAGGCAGTAGAAGTATATGAGGAAATGCTTGAGCTTGAATATACCAAGGCATTTACATTTTATAAAATAGGATTGTGCTATAAAGCGCAGAAACAATCCATAATGGCCTTAAATGCATTCCAGAAATCATTGAGAGAAGACCCACAGTTTTATCTTGCGATGATGGAACAGTCTTATCTCTATGAAGAAATGGGAGGCATGAAGGAGGCCCTGCATTTTGCAAAAGAAGCCACCCAGCTGAATGACAGCAATCTTGACTATCAGAAAAGACTGGCGTTTCTGTTCATTGATTCCGGAAAATTTGAAGAAAGCCTTGCCTGCCTGAAAAAGCTGGTAGATGCAGAACCTTCAAGGTTTTATAACTGGTATGCCTATTCAGAAGTTTTGATGCTTCTGGGAGAATATGAAGAGGCCGTAACTATTCTGAATAATGCTTTAAAGGTGCACGACAGGGCAGAGCTTTATTATCAGCTAAGCAACTGTTATTTCAACCTGAGAAACCCGGAAAAAGGAGCAGAATCTCTTCAGAAAGCTTTAAATATTGACGCATCACTTGCTCAGGATATGCAGAAAAAATATCCTTTTATTAAAGATGAGGTAAAGAAAGTCAAGGCCAAAGTGAAAAAGAAGAATTCTTGATGATTACATTAACAATCATAAATAATAAATCCTGCAGTAATGCAGGATTTTATTTTTTTAGTGATTATACTCGTAAGTATGAATTTCAGGTTGAGATGAGCTTGGGACTCCATTTATATCCGTGGGCTGTCTGCTTTCATAAATAGGGTAACCGCTTGAACTGAAAGTAGTAGTAAATTTATAGGCTGTGTAGCTGGTACCAGTTGACCATGAAGATGTCACTTTATAAGAGCTGATATTGTTTTTTATATTGGAAAATAAATATGACATTCCATCACCTTGATCGTTGGTGTATACAAGTTTATCAAAACCTTTTACATTTTTGAAAGGGTAATTCTTATCGGTATAAGTATAAGTTGCCGTTTCTGTATAATTTGTAGTAGTTCCATTAGTAGTAGTTCCTGAGCCATTTCCTGAAGCGCTTACCATATTTCCGTTGCTGTAATTGTAAACGGTATTCATAATGGATGACATGTTAGATCCTCCGGAAGCCTGTCTTTTCACACTGATCTGATTAGAACTTACGTGAGTGTAAGTATTGGTTACAATATACTCTACAACGCCTGTGCTTGAATATTCTCTATCAGTAGCTCCGACCAAAAGGTTATTTGAATTATAAGTATACTCCATAGCCGTCTGAAGTATATTTTCCTCATAAAACTTAATGTTGGAAATAAGATCTCCGTTATAAGAAAATACAACCTTATTACCGGAATTATTAGGATCTGTAATATTTAAGATTTTAGTACCGTCATAATTGATCTTTCTGACTTCGCCATCAACACTCATTTTCACAGGAAGGATAACATTTTGTGAGGTTGGATTGCTGTTGTCTACGGTGTTGTCGTCGTCATCGGAACCACAAGATAGAATAAGTAAGGCTATTGAGCCTAAAAAAATAAATTTTTTCATGATTTTATATATTAAGAGGCCAAAGATATATTATTTTTCAATATCTCAAGATTTATTTTTTTGTTTTAGCTCTTAAAAAAATCAGTCCGCCAATAATCACCCCAGCTCCCACAAACTGTAAGAAGCTCAGTTTTTCACCATCTAAAAAGCCCCAGATAATAGCAACGATGGGCATCAGCAGGGTTACCGTGGATGCAAATAGTGGTGTAGATACCTTCAGCAGCCGGTAATTTAAAGTCATAGCCAGTCCGGTTCCAAAGATGGATAATAAGCCTACAAACATCAGTCCCAGCATATTGTCCTCATTAAAACTGAATGTTGAAAAGAATCCAGTGAATGTTAAAGCAATAAGGGAAGGAAAAAATAAAACAAATGAGAAAACAAACGCTGATAAAATAGTGGAAGAAACATCCATGAGTTTAGACTTCACCGTGGTTGTGCTTACAGCATAGCACAGTGTGGCCAATAACAACAGCAATATCGGAATAAGCTTGAACTTTCCGCCTTCTCCATCCCCTCCGAAAGCCAGTAAGCAGACTCCGGCAAAGCTGATCATTGTTCCTACGATCTGCCTTTTGGTTGTGTCAAACTTCCAGATCAGCGCGCCTACAATGATCACGAAGATAGGCATCATAGAATTGATAATTCCGGCGATACTGCTGCTCACTTCCGTTTCCGCAATCGGAAACAGGAACATAGGAATAAAATTCCCTGTAAATGCAGCCAGAATAAGCCACTTCAGATGCTTTTTGGGAAACAGCTTATATTTTGAAATTGCGACCGGCATTAAAATAATTCCGGCGATCAGAACCCTGAGTGCTCCCACCTGGTACGGACTGAAATGCTCAAGAGACTTTTTGATCAAAATAAAAGACGAGCCCCAGATAACAGTTAATACAATAAGAAGGACCCATTTTTCTTTATCTGCGTTCATTGTTTTTGTGTAAGATGTTTAAAAATTCTTTTTTAGGAATCATTTTTGCGCCTAAGCTTTCCAGGTGTTCTGTATGTGACTGACAGTCAATGAGGTCAATATTTTCTTTATTGCTTTCCACAAAATGAATAAAGCCGGCTTTAGAAGCATTGCTCACTTTCGCAAACATACTTTCGCCACAGAAAACATTCCCGATCTGAAGGCCGTAAAAACCACCAACCAATTCTCCATCCAGCCATACCTCGATACTTTTGGCAAGACCTTGCTCATGAAGCTGAAGAAAGGATTCCATCAGTTCGTCTGAAAGCCACGTCCCTGTTTGCCCTTTTCTGCTGGATTGCTGGCAGTTTAAGATAACCTCCCTGAAGTTTTTGTTCTCCGAAAATGTAAAAATACCCCTGTTCAGTATTTTCCGCATCGATTTGGAGACTTTCAGCTCCTCAGGAAACAGGACAAATCTTGGATCCGGGCACCACCACAAGATTTCTTCTCCGGGATTGTACCACGGAAAGATCCCCAACTGATAGGCAAACCAAACCCGCTCTGTAGACAGGTCTCCTCCAAAGGCAACCAGCCCGTCGTGACCGTCATAAAGTTCAGGATCAGGGAAAGAAATTTCGTTTTCGTCTAATCGGACCATTTTTTTTGGAAAAAAAATCCCACTTGAGAAAGCAGGATTTATATTAGATCTTATTTTTTTAATTAAAAAGGTAAATCATCATCATCGTCACCAGCGAAAGGATTTTCATTGGAAATCGGAGATGCAGATTGAGAAGGAGAGGCCTGAGTAGGCTCAGATCCGTTGTCCATTACTTTTTCAATTTTCCATCCTGTGATAGAGTTGAAATATTTAGTTTCACCCTGAGGAGAAACCCATTCTCTTCCTCTGATGTTGATTCCCACTTTTACATTTTCGCCTTCCTTAAGATTATCTAATAAACTGATCTTATCAGACAAAAATTCTATGTTTATCGGCTGTGGATACTGTTCCTGGGTTAAAATAACCATTTCTCTCTTTTGAAAGCCACTTGCAAATGTCTGAGCATCAAAAAGTTTCTTTACCGTTCCTTGTAATTCCATATTGTAATTATTAACGTTGTAAAAGTAAGAAAATGAAATGTAATAATTAGAGGACCTGAAAAAAAATGTGAGAATTTTAATTTTTTTTTCTGAAAAGTTTGGAGACAATAGAAAAAGTCCTATATTTGCACTCACAAAAACGAAGCAAGCTCTTTAAAATAAACAAAAACAAACCAGCGGATGTGGTGTAATTGGTAGCCACGCCAGACTTAGGATCTGGTGCCGTGAGGCGTGGGGGTTCGAGTCCCTTCATCCGCACTATGCGAAAATAGCTCAGCTGGTAGAGCACAACCTTGCCAAGGTTGGGGTCGCGGGTTCGAATCCCGTTTTTCGCTCCACACCTGCCCTGGTGGTGGAACTGGTAGACACGCAGGACTTAAAATCCTGTGTTCGTAAGAACGTGCGGGTTCAAGTCCCGCCCGGGGTACTAAACTCTCTGTTGATCTCAACGGAGAGTTTTTTTATTTTTAAAAGGTTTGTCAAATCTGTTTATTTATTCATTGTTTGTGAGTTTTTATGTTTTTTTAGTTCTTATTTTAAAGCAAAATGTTTTATATTTGTAGCTGTAAAAAGGAATAAGTTCTTTACATAAAAAACAACCAGCGGATGTGGTGTAATTGGTAGCCACGCCAGACTTAGGATCTGGTGCCGTGAGGCGTGGGGGTTCGAGTCCCTTCATCCGCACTTTGCGAAAAAACTCTCTGTATTGTTTACAGGGAGTTTTTGCTTTTTCTGCCATTCATATAAACGTTTCAAGTATTTGAAAGTCACAGATGTAATCTTCAATTAAAACGACAATTTCGGATCAAGCGCAAAAGTTGGGGGCTAAGCAAAAAGTTTAGTTAATCTGAAGAGAAAAAATGTTCTGTCTTTCACGCCTCTGAGCTGCATTCTGAAGTTTTTAATTTTAGCATTGAATGATTCT
>Ga0307416_100000022_pt1 | contig 188660 bp, 166 predicted proteins | sample DK1Cmetagenome_2_FD_203821 | JGI IMG/M metagenome (GOLD analysis project Ga0307416, IMG submission 203821) | Maize rhizosphere microbial communities from greenhouse at UC Davis, California, United States - DK15-C-3 | ecosystem: Host-associated > Plants > Roots > Rhizosphere > Soil | place...
AGGACACCGACCGCCATGGCTTCGTGGAAATCCTCGCGGAGCTTGGCAGCTATGATTGGATCGTCTTCACAAGTGCGAATGGCGTTCGCTACTTCTTCGAGGATTTCCTCAAAGGCTTTAAGGACATCCGGGCGCTCGGGATGCTGCGCTTTGCCTGTGTGGGCCGGGCGACCGCTCGCGAGATCGAACGCTATTTCATCAAAGTCGAGTGCATGCCGGACACCGCCACCGGTGAGTCGCTGGCCGATGCGCTCATCGCGACCGGCAGCCTCGACAGCGCCAAGGTCATCGTCGTGACCGGCAACCTGAACCGCGACGTGCTCGTGCGTAAGCTCGAAGCCGGCGGTGCCATCGTGGACCGCCTGCTCCTCTATAAAACGGAAAAGACCGATCTCACGCACGACCCGGTCGCGGATGATTTCCGCGAAAAAGGGGCCGACGCGATTCTCTTCGCGAGCTCGTCCGCCGTGTCGTCGTTCGCCGAGCAATCCGCTGCGCTGGGATTGTCACCCCATGCAAAGACTCCGTTGATCGGCAGCATCGGACCGCAGACGAGCGAAACGATGAAGAAAGAGGGCATGGTCATCGGATTCGAGGCCAAGAAACCCAGCCTCGATTCGTTGGTCGATGCACTCATCCAAAACCTGAAATCCCGATAATATTATGGCACCCGAATACATCTTAACGCGCGACATCACCGCCACGGTCATTCCGGCGGGCGACATCGTCACCTTGGCGGCCGGCACCTCGGCGCACGTCATGCAGACGCTCGGTGGCAGCGTGACCGTGCGCACGGATGGCGGCCTGTTTCGCATCACACGTGAAAACGCCGATGCATTGAAGGGCTTCGATGTTTCCAAGCTGGGCACCGCAGAGCCTGCGAAGGTGGCGGGCGAGTTCGGCGAAGATGCCGTGTGGTCGGCGCTGAAGACCTGCTTCGATCCGGAGATTCCGGTGAACATCGTCGATCTCGGTTTGGTTTATGATTTGAGCGTCGAGAAGACCCCCACGGGCGGGCATGTCGTCGAGGTGAAGATGACGCTGACCGCTCCCGGTTGCGGCATGGGACCGGTGATTGCAGAGGATGCGCGCCAGAAGATCGCCGCGCTGCCCACGGTCGAGTCGGCCAAGGTGCACATCGTGTGGGACCCGATGTGGACGCCGCAGATGATCTCTGATGCCGGACGCAAGACGCTGGGGTTGGAGTGAGGGTAGTTTCCCCCCGTAGCAGCCGAGGTGACGAGGCTGGAGCCCTCCGGCCACCAACCCCAGCCTCGTTACCTCGGCTGCTACCAGGCTGATCAATCCTTCAGCAGAGACTTGAGGTCCGCCAGGGTGAGCTTGGCGTTGCTGGCATCGCTCGCCTCGAAGACGTCGGCCAGCAGGGCACGCTTGGTCTCCTGCATGTGCAGCACTTTTTCTTCGACTGTGCCGGTGCAGATGAGCTTGTAGCTCGTGACGACCTTTTTCTGGCCGATGCGGTGTGCGCGGTCGGTCGCTTGCGCTTCGACTGCGGGATTCCACCACGGGTCGAAGTGAACAACCGTGTCGGCGCCGGTGAGATTCAGACCCGTGCCGCCTGCCTTGAGGGAGATGAGAAAGACCGGAATGTCCGGGCTGTTGTTGTAGCGATCAACCTCGCCTTGGCGTTGTTTCTGCGGCGTCGAGCCGTCGAGGTAACAATAGGGCAGGCCTTGCTCGTCGAGCTCGGCGCGGAGGAGACCAAGCAGCGAGGTGAATTGAGAGAACACCAGCAGGCGGTGTCCGTCGTCGATGGATTCGGCGAGGAGCTCGCGGAAGGTTTCGAGTTTGGACGAATGGTCGGCGGACGACGCGGGTGCGACGAGGCGCGGGTCGCAGCAGATCTGGCGCAGGCGCAGAAGTTGCGTGAGCGTGGCGAGGCGCATCGAGTTTTCAGAGGCACCGTCGGCGGCGAGGGCGTCGAGCTCCTGTTCGGATTTTTGCTGCCACTCGGTGTAGAGGCGGGTCTGCGTCGAGGTGGGTTCGCAATAGAGGACTTGCTCGATTTTGTCGGGCAGCTCGGTGGCGACGACTTTCTTGGTGCGGCGGAGAATGTAGGGCGCGGTCTTGGCGCGGAGACGTTCGTCGAACCAGCCGCGTTCGTCGCCTTTGGTGCCGGAGGGGATTTTTTCGAGGTATCCCGGCATGAGCAGATCGAAGAGCGCGCGCAGGTCGTCGAGCGAGTTTTCCACCGGCGTGCCGGTAAGGAGAAAACGGCTCTTGGTGTTGAGCGAGCGCAGCGCCTGCGCGTTTTGCGTGCGGCGATTTTTGATGTGCTGGGCTTCGTCGGCGATCAATGCGGCGAAGGTAAAATCGGCGAAGCGGTCGCGATCGCGGGCGAGCGTGCCGTAAGATGTGATGACCACATCATGGGCGGACGCGTGCGCGGCATCTGTGAGGCGTTGGTTGCCGTGGTGAATAAAGACGCGCAGATGCGGAGCAAAGCGGGCGGTTTCACGACGCCAGTTTTCAACGAGCGACGCGGGACATACGACCAGCGAGGGCTGCTTGGCGTCGGCGAGGGTGGTGAGGAGGGAAATCGCCTGGAGGGTTTTGCCGAGGCCCATTTCGTCGGCGAGGATGCCGCCGAGACCGAGGCGGTGGAGGTGCCAGAGCCAGGCAACGCCGATCTGTTGATACGGGCGAAGCAACGCGGAAAGTTCGACGGCGATGGGCGCGGGCGTGAGGGTGGAGAGGTTGCGGAGCGCGTCGCTGCGAGCTTTCCAGGCGGTGGGCGCTTGGTAATGCGGAACGAGTTCGTCGATGAGTTCCTGGACCTCGGCCACACGGGCCGTCGGAATACGCCAGGTGCGGCGGGCGGCGACGGGCGCGGTGGCGCTGCCGGCGAGGGCGCGTTGGGCCGCGGTGATGCGGGCGATCTTTTCGGGCGGGAGCAGGAAGACTTTGCCTGAGGCGTCCTCGACGTAGCCGCGATTGGTGGCGAGCGCGGTGCGGAGATTTTCTTCACCGACTTTGCCGGCCTGCAAGCCGAGCGTGAGGGTGAATTCTCCGGAGGTTTCGGCGATGTCGCATTGGACGTCGGCCTCGGAGAGTTTGGCGGTGTTCTTCTCGAAATTATCGGTGAAGTCGGCGTGCCAGGTGTCGCGGAGCGCGCCGAGGTGGACGGCGAGGAAGTTGAGCGTCTTGTGGCGGTCGCGCAGCCACCACTTGCGCGTGGTGGCGTCGAGAGCGAAGCCGTTGGATTTCACGAGGTCGAGGGCGGCGGCGTAGGTGCTTTGCTCACGCGAAGGCAGGGTGATCGCGAGGTAGTGCTCACTGCCATCGACGGTCAGCGGAGTGGAGGACGCGGCAGGAGAGGACGGACGCGCGAGCGGGCGGACGGCGGGTGCGGTGCGGGGCGGAGGCGGGGCGACTTCGCGGGCTTCGTCGAGGTGTTCGCTTACGCCGCGCAGTCGCGGACCGATCCAGAGCAGGGGTGACTGTGGGGAGTTGGCCAAGGCGAACACCGGCTGGCTTTTAAGCACGGAGACAAGTTCGCGGAGCTGGGTGCGCGTCAGCTGGAGAAACGGGGGCAACGTGGTCGCCCCGCCACAGAGGCGTTGCAAGAAAGCCAATGCGGGCAACAGGTGGGGTGCGGGCGGGGCGGAGAGATCAAGCTCCACCTTCACGGCAATCGCGTCGCGAGGGGCGGAGGCGGCGAGGTTGGGCGGAAGCAGGATGCGGAGCATCTAACAAACTCCCCCGCGAGCGCGGCTCGACGCGAGCGGAAATTTTCGCGGGAATAAACGCCGCTGTGGTCGCTCATATTCAATAACCCATGTCCATGGACGACACCTTCACGCAGTTGGTCGATGCCTACTACGCACCAGTTTATCGGTTTGCGTTGAGCTTGGCGCGCAACTCGGCCGACGCCTGCGACCTGACGCAGCAGACTTTCTACGTGTGGGCGACGAAGGGATCGGCGTTGCGCGATGGTTCGAAGGTGAAAACCTGGCTCTTTACCACGCTTTATCGTGAATTTTTGCGCGGCCGCCGTCGAGGCGCGCGGATCACCGCTTTGGAAGATCTGCCTTCGGGTGGGGAAGATCCACCGGCGGTGGAGAGGGATCTTGCGCTCAATATGGATGCGCAACTCGTCGTCGAAGCATTGCAGGAAGTGGATGAGGCGTTTCGGGTTCCGCTTACGTTATTCTATTTGGAAGATTTGCCGTATCAGGAAATCGCGGACCTGCTGGAGGTGCCGATCGGCACGGTGATGTCGCGACTATCGCGTGGAAAAGCACAGTTGCGCGCGGCTCTGACACACAAGGAGACCGCGTCAAAAGTTATCCCATTCCCTTTTTCGCAGAGGAAAACGTCATGAATACCACCGAGGCCAAATTCATTTTGCAGGCCCGCCGTCCCGATGGGAGGGACGACGCCGATCCGCGTTTCGCGGAGGCACTGGAGCAGGCGCGGCGTGATCCCTCGCTCGCCGAGTGGCTGGCGCGTGAGCAGGCGTTTGACGCGACCGTTGCGGGCAAACTCCGTTCGGTGCAACCGCCGGCCGGATTGCGTGAAGCGATTCTCGCGGGAGCGCGCATGAGCCGTCCGGTGCCGTTCTGGCGTCGACCGCAGGTGCTGGCGCTGGCGGCAAGCGTGGCAATCATCGTCGGTTTGATGGCGGCTTGGCCGGTGATGCGTCCCGCAGGCGGAGTTGACCAACTGGCGCTGGAAGTGATGAGCGAAGTGAACTCTGGCGCGCATCATGACGCGATGCCGCAGGCTCGGGGTGCCTTGCGCACGTTGTTGACCGATTCCGGCACGCGTCTGGCCGCGGGGGTTCCCTTCGATTTCGATCTGTTGAAGGCGAGCGGTTGTCGTTCATTACGCATCGGCGGTCGCGAGGTGCTGGAGGTGTGCTTCGCGCGCACGGCTGAGTTTCACCTCTACATGGCACGGCGCGGAGATTTCCGCGGAGACGGCAAACCAATGTTCCGTGAACGGGACGCGCAGGCTTCGGTCACGTGGACGGATGCGCGGTATGTCTATACCTTGGTAACGCACGAAGGCGTCGAGGCCTTGCAAAATGTTTTATAACAAATCGGGAGCCAACTGCCTTGGGGGTGGCAACGGGCCGGCCATCGGCGACTGGAACGATCTCGGGTCCGTCGCCACTCAATCCCGCTACTCGCTACTGACCTGACGGAGCGTTAATCAACCTTGGACCATTTCTCGGTCGTCATGATCGTCTCGGGGGAGGATTGCTCGATGAGCAACTGACCATCGGCGTAGATGCGGACCCAGATGCCTTTCATCTCGCCGCTATAGTTGCCATAGCCTCGGTGCTTGCAGACCTCGGCGGTGCCGGTGCGAAAGCTCTCGGTCTCGCGACTGGGGACCGCCTTGATGGTCTTTTTTCCTTTGAGCAGCGTGGGGCTGGAGGTGTCCGCGTAGGTGCGGGAGAATAGGTTGTATTCCACGCGTAGGTTTTCTATCGGGCGCAGGTCTTGGTTGGTGAGCTGGATGTTATAACCCCAGTCTTCATGTTTGTGCACGTAGCTTTCATACTGGGAGATCGTGCGGGAACCGAACTTACCTTTACTGAGGGTAACGAGGAGCTTCTTGGAATCCGGCGTGGATTTCTCCTCGGCTTTTGCAGTGGAGGCCGAGGGCGTTTTAGCTGCCCATTGCTTGATGAACTTCTGATCTTCTTCGCTGAGCTTGGATATTGAGAGGGTGAAGATCTGGCCGTCTTCGCGGCGGATGCGAACTTGATCCACTTCCACGGAAACAATCTCGGCGGTGATGCTGCGTCCGAACTGATCGGTGAACGTGCGGGGTTCGGCGTGCAAAACCGAGGCAATCAGGAATAAGCCAGCCGCAATCAGTCGTTTCATGGGTGGGGAAGGGTATGTCGCCCTTATAGACGAATGCGCTCGGGAGGTTCTTGGCGAGACTGCAATTGATTAAATTCAGGGCATAAACGATGTCGTGGCCGTCGGGTTTTGTGGCAACTCACTCGCGTGAAGCCGAGACGACCAAGGACGGTTTGCAGGCTGGCGACCTGACGCAATGCGGACCTTGCGGTGGGGACGTTTTAATACCCCAGCGCGTGCAGCGCGCGGCAGGACAGATAGCCGATGAGGCCGGTTATCGGGAGGGTGAGCACCCAGGCCCACACGATGCGGGAAACCACGCCCCATTTAACTGCGCTCAGACGCTTCGTGGCGCCCACGCCCATGATCGATGTCGAGATGACGTGCGTCGTGGAAAGCGGGATGCCGATGTGTGAAGCAACACCGATGATACCGGCGGCCGTGGTCTCGGCGGCGAAACCGTGGACGGGCTGCAGTTTCACCATTTTGTGGCCCATCGTCTTGATGATGCGCCAGCCGCCGCCGGCGGTGCCCGCTGCCATGACGAGGGCGCAGGTGATCATCACCCATCGATGCACTTCGAACTCGGGCGTTCGCAGGAAGTGGAGCCAGGTGGGCAAGTCGTTGAACGCGCCGGATTGCGTGCCGGTGAAGAGCGCGAGAGCGATAATGCCCATGGTTTTTTGCGCGTCGTTGGAGCCGTGGGAAAAACCCATCCAGCTGGCGCTGACGATCTGCAGTTTTCCGAAATACTTGTTCACAAAGTGCGGCGTGGCGCGCTTGAGCAGAAAGTAGAGCAGCAGCATGAAGAGCGCCGCGACCACGAAGCCGATGAGGGGCGAGGCGAACATGGGCATCACGATCTTCGGCCAGAGGCCCGAGGGCTTACCCTTCACGGTTTCGGCCCAGTGCATGACGCTCCAGCGTCCGTCGGCGGTGGCGAGCGCGGCGCCGCACAGGCCGCCGACGAGCGCGTGGCTCGAAGAGGACGGCAAGCCGAGCCACCAGGTGAAGAGATTCCACACGATCGCGCCAATGAGGGCGGCGAGCACGGTGGCCATGGTGATGGCCTCGGCATCCACCAAGCCGCTGCCGATGGTCTTGGCAACCGCGGTGCCCATCATGGCGCCGATCAAGTTGAAGAACGCCGCCATCATGATGGCCTGGCGGGGCGTGAGCACCTTCGTCGAGACGACCGTGGCGATGGCGTTGGCGGCGTCGTGGAATCCGTTGATGTATTCAAACACCAACGCCGCGAGCAGAACGATGAGAAATAGCGTCATAAGGTGGAGCGCGTTGTCCTCAACGCGCTTCTGGGGGACTTACGAGTATTTCAACACGATTTGGAAAACCACCGCGCCGGCGTCGCGGCAGCGGTCCACGGCTTTTTCCATCATCTCAAAGAGCTCCTGAAGGATCATCGTTTCCTTGGCGTCATACGGACCGTGATAAAGGTCTTTGATCAGGCCGAGCATGACCTTGTCGGCTTCACCCTCGGTGTGTTGCAGGCGCTCATTGGCTTCCTGCACGCCGGTGAGTTTGGCGCCGTGGCGGAGTTGTTTCACCATGAAAGTGACCGCTTCGGCGGCCTGGCCGAGCAGAGCGGCCTGGCGTTGGAATCCTTCGGTGGGCAGGCGGCTGCCCGGGTAGATCGAGAGGCGCTCGACGATCTTTTCGACGATCTTGGGGATGCGATAAAGCGAGAGCGAAAGCGCCTCGATGTCCTCGCGCTCAAGAGGGGTGACAAAGGTTTTGCAGAGCTCCTCGGTGATCTGCTGGGTGATGCGCTTGTCCTTGCGGCGGCTCTGGATGAACTCGTCGAGGTCATTGGCCGAGGTGAACGCCTGGCTGCGCTGGAGGTAGCTGGTCAGCAGCTTGGTGCTGGTGAGCGCTTCGTCCGCGCTGGCTTCGAGAAGGTCGTAGAACTTCTCGTCTTTACCAAAGAGTTTTTTGAGCGAGAGCATGAAGGGCTTATCCGGTAGCAGGCCCGTCACATTTGTAAACGGCTTTTCAGGCCTTGCCGCGTAATCGCGACCAGGTTGCGCCGATAAACTCATGCACCGCCTTCGTGCTGCGCTCCAGCCCGCCTAGATTCCATCTGTAAAAATCCGACACGATCATGCGGTCGGTTTGAGCGCAGTAATCGGCCGGGCAGGCCACCGCGTCGATTTTCTGGCCCTGACACAGGGCCATCGAACGCGACATGTGCCAGGCGGAGGTCACCAACGCGACGGGCCGGTCGCCAGTGATTCCGCGAATGGTGATCGCTTCGTTCTCGGTGTCACGGCTCGTGTCGATTTCAATGATACGGTCGCGGGCTACACCCAACGATACGGCGACATCGGCCAGCATGCGGGCATGAGTGGGACCGCCGACACGTTTATTCAGCGGACCGCTTACGATGAGTCGTGCCTGCGGCATTTGTCGCACCAGTCGCACGCCCTCGATGATGCGTGCATGGGCGGACGGGCTGAGTTGGTGGTTGGCTGGCCAGCCGGGCACGTAGGTGTGTCCACCGCCAAGCACCGCGACAAAGTCACAACGGGCAAGGGGAGCGGGTAGCGACGTGTTTTCCAATAATGCCGGTTGGGAGGGGTATTTACCTTCCAGACCGCGCACCATCCAAGTGCCGATGCCGGCGTTGGTGCACACGAGCAGCCACAGGCCACCGATGATGATCAACCCGCGGCCCAGCCTGCGCCGTTCGCTGAACTTCATCAGTAACGCTCCGACGACGATGATCCCGAGCGAAAAGGGCAGGGGCATCAGCCAATAGCCCACGACTTTTTTAAGCCAAAACAGCATGGGTCATGGAAAGGGCAACAACCCTGCCGTGTCGGCTTGGTTGGCGAATCGGGCACGGGCCGGATTGGGATGCACCCGGCGAATCCAAACACCCTGAATCTGATTCGGGAATTTCTCCTGCAAGGCCGCGTAGATCTCGGGATCTTGCTCACCATCGTCACCGAAGAGGGCAAATCGCACGTCGGGGTAGGAAAGGAAAACCTCCGTCAAGGCGCGCAGCTTGTAGTCCTTTTGATCCACGAGCGACCCGCTGCTCGCCTCGGAGATTTCCTTGAGTCGCAGCACGCCTCGCGGAAAGCCGGCGTTTTTCAAAAACGTGCGCACGTTGTCGGTCAGCTGACGCGGCGAGGCGGACACATAAAATACGGCGGAGGCTTCGGGTGCGACGTTCTGCGCGAGCAGGCGTTGATAATGCGCCGCCATCCCCGCCACCACTTCACGATTTCCGGGCGGCACGGTCAGGCTGTTTTTGAGCAGCAGCCACTTGGTGGTGACCTCGCTGCGCAGGATTGTGTCATCTATATCCGAGATGATGCCGATGCGATTGCGCGGATCGGCAACCAGCAGACCGGCGGGACTGCTCGGCTTGGGCTCTGATTCTATTTCGAACCAACCGGACTTCAGGGCGAGGGGTTGGTTCATGGCCAATAACCAATAGCCGTCGTCGTCGGTGCGGACCGTCCACGCCCAGCTAGCCACGCGCCAAGTCACCGAGCCCTCTTCGCCGCTGGTGAGCAGCCCTCGCGTCGTCTGGTAAAACGTCCGCATGCGACCATGCCGGCTTTCGGCCACGGAGCGCACTTCGGTCAAACGGCCTGAAAAATGAACACCCGTCGCGCCGGACCAGGCATCATCGACAACCACCTGTCGTAGGTCGCCGCCCATCGATTTTAACGGCTCTCCAAGCATCACGACCGTCAAAAGAACCAAGGTTTTGCTAAACATGGTGAAAAAAATAAGGCAGTGGTGCTATCCTCCCGAGGGAGCAGCACTGTATAGCCATTTGAGGTATGTCCTGGCGCTCTATCGTTCGCCTAGGAACAGCTCTGCGACATTGGGTTCATGCTCGGGATACTCCGTCAATTTTGTTGGATAGTTTGTGCCCCTTAGCATCTCATCGAAAAGGAGCTTTAATGTCGGTCCTATTTTTGCTCCAGGTTCGCCCTGAATCACCACTTCTGGCCGCTCTATGCTACCCATTCCTCCGCGGATTGTAATTTTTGTTCCTCGAAGAGCGTCTTTGAGGCTCTTGTAAAAGCGTAATGCATCTACCTCTTGCCCCCAATAGACGGTGAGTTCACGCACGCCGGATTCTGCGATTGCTTGGCCCCATGTGGCTTGTTGTGGCTCCGTTAAGGGAGGCCATTCGTGGGCACGGTTTGTGGAGAGCTGTTCCCGCAGATACTTAGCCTCATCCATCAATTTATTAAATGCATCCTGATTGGTGGAGACGGAATTCAAAGCAGCTTGGAGCGTTTCGATTGTCGCGTCTTTGGCCTCTACTCGTGCCGAATAAAGCCGATCTATAAGCCAATAGCTCACAGATAAAGATCCGGCGGAGATCATAATCGCGCAGACGATAAATGCCCCCTTCGCCCGCTTCAGCTTAGGCCATTCTTCGCGCAAGATCCTGAAGAGTTCCATTCATGAAGGCAGGTGTATTCCATTCCCCTAGTCGAACTCATTCCTTTGGTGACGCTTTCTGTCACCGAAGCCAACTTGTCAGCCGCGCTATCAACCCCGTGATTTATCCAACAAAACGCCCGTTCCGAGGGAAACGGGCTAAAATCAAATGGGGCGGCCTACGGGATTCGAACCCGCGACCCTTAGAATCACAATCTAATGCTCTAACCAACTGAGCTAAGGCCGCCGTGAGAGTTGGGCAAAATCAAGACCACACCGGCGGCTGTCAATACCTTCTTCCCAACCTTTCCCGTTGCCCGTTTTGGCGTTTCGAGCGAGGGTTGGCGTCATGCCCCGGGTCAGGATTGTCACTTACAACATCGCTCATGGCCGCGGGCTCGCCCCCATCCAAGGCATGAGCAGCCGGCGGCGAATCCGAATCACCCTGCTTAAAATCGCCAAGCTTCTCACGGAGCTGAACCCCGACATCGTCGCTTTGCAGGAGATCGATGAAAACTCCCGTTGGGCGGGAAATTTCGACCACCTCGAATTCCTCCGCGAATTTGGCGGTTTCGAGCATTCCGTATTTGGCATCAACAACCGCCGCGCCGGCCTCCTCAACCTCAGCTACGGCAACGCCATTCTTTCCCGGCATCCCATCACCGAGTGGGAAAACATTGCCTTTGGTCAAAGCCAGGTTGGTGAGAAGGGGTTTCTCTTTGCCGAGATCAACGTCCACGAACGACGCATTCCGGTGGCGAACATGCATCTTCACTACCGTTCGCGCATTCACCGGTTCGCCCAGGTGGACCGGTTTCTCGCCTACCTCCGCGACAAACAACGCGACCGTCACCACCACTGGGCGGTGCCGCCGATCGTGTGCGGCGATTTGAACAATACGCATCACGCGTCCGATGCCACCGCGACGCTCCTGAGTCACCTGCATGATTACGGCGACTACACGCTGCATCCGCGCGAGGGTTTCACGTTCCCTTCGCCTTTGCCCGGGCGCACGCTCGACTTTGTGTTTTTGCCTCCGGGCGCCAAACACGCGGAGAGCACCATCGTCCGCAGTTATCTTTCCGATCACCGGCCGGTCGTCGTGGATTTCGACGTGGCCTGAGGCGGTTGAAAAATTCCCTTTGCGCCGCGTCCGGTTTTTTGCGCCGATGACCGTTCAAATGGATCGCATCGCCCAAGCCTTCGCCCGCGCCCGTGCCGAAAATCGTGCCGCCTTCGTCGCCTACCTGTGCGCCGGCGATCCCGATTTCGATACTTCGCTCGCCGCGTGCCGCGCATTGATCGAGAGCGGAGTCGATGTGCTTGAACTCGGCGTGCCGTTTAGCGATCCGCTTGCCGATGGTCTGACCAACCAACTCGCCGCCCAGCGCTCGCTCGAAGGCGGCATGACCGCCGGGCGCGTGTTTGAACTGGTGCGTCGCATCCGTGAGTTCGCCCCGGCCACGCCGCTCGTTTTTTACACCTACTACAACCTGGTGTTCTCCAATGGCGTCGAAGCCTACGTGCGCGCTGCCAAAGACGCCGGTGTCGATGGCATGCTGACGCTCGACTTGCCACCCGAGGAGGCCGCCGAGGTGCAGGCCGCCTGTGCGAAGCACGATCTGAAGACCGTGTTCATTGTTGCTCCCACCACTCCCGAGGCTCGTCTTGCCAGGATCGGTGCGGCCGCCACGGGTTTCATTTATTATGTCTCCCGCGAGGGCGTGACCGGCGTGCGTGATTCCGTTGCTGCCAACGTCCCTGAGGCGGTCGCCGCCATCAAGCGCCACACGTCGTTGCCGGTCGTGGTTGGTTTCGGCATCGGCACGCGTGCACACGTCGCCGAGGTGGCTGCCCATGCCGATGGTGTAGTGGTCGGGAGCGCACTGGTGAACTGCATCCGTGAAAACCTCACGGAACGCGCCAAGATCGCTCCGGTGCTGAAGGTGCGCGCCACCGACTTGGTCGCGGGAACGAAGCGCTAAGACGAACCACGTCTCAGACGGTGGGTCTGCGTGTGTCATGCATGCCGAGACTGCCGTGACCGATGATGATCGGCGCACCCATGTCGTGGTGCTGGGTGGCGGGTTTGCAGGGCTGGAGGCCTGCCGTCGGCTCAACGATGAGCGTGTGCGGGTGACGTTAGTGGATCGTCAAAATCACCACCTGTTTCAACCGTTGCTGTATCAAGTCGCGACGGCCGGTCTCGCGGGGCCGGATATTGCGCAGCCCCTGCGGCATATTTTCTCGAAGCAGGAAAACGTCACCACGCTCATGGATGAGGTGATGCGCGTGGATCTCGATGCCCGACGCGTCGAACTCGCGCGTGGGACGCTCGACTACGATTATCTGATCTTGGCGCTGGGCGCGTGCACCGGTTACTTCGGCCATGACGAGTGGGTGCGGCATGCGCCGGGTCTGAAGACCTTGACCGAGGCAACGCACCTGCGGCGCGAGTTGCTGCTCGCCTTTGAACGCGCCGAAATGGCGTCCGACCCGGCCGAACGGGAGCGCTTGCTGAATTTCGTTGTGGTGGGCGGCGGACCGACGGGAGTGGAAACCGCCGGGGCGCTCGCGGAACTCGCGCGTCGTGTGTTGGTGGATGATTTTCGCCGCATTGATCCAAGTCGGGCGCATGTGCACCTGGTTGAAGCCGCGCCAAAGGTGCTCGGGATGTTTACGCCGGAGCAGTCCGATTACACGCTACGACGTCTGCAAAGAATGGGCGTCACCGTGCACTTGAACACTCCGGTCAAGGAAGTGGGCGCGGGGTATGTCGTGGCGGGTGACCAACGCTTCGAGGCGGCCGTGATTATCTGGGCCGCCGGTGTAGAGGGCAGTGCGGTGACTCGCACGTTAAAGGGTGCGCCGCTTGATCGAGGCGGGCGCGTGCAAGTATCCGTCGACCTCAGCTTGCCGGGACGTCTTGAAGTGTTTGCGGTGGGCGATCTGGCTGTGCTTTCCGATGCAAAAGGAGTGCGTGTGCCTTGGCTCGCCCCGGCCGCCACGCAGATGGGCCGACATGCGGCGGAGCAGATCCTTCAGGATATCGACCGCCGCGAGCGTGTTGCATTTGTGTATCGGGACAGAGGCAACATGGCGACTATTGGGCGGAGCAAGGCGGTGGCGCAGGTGTTCGGCATGAGTTGGAAGGGGTTGCCGGCGTGGCTGCTGTGGATGTCGGTGCACCTGGTGTTTCTCATGGGCATGCGCAACCGCATCGGCGTTTTCCTGAGTTGGGTTTGGTCCTATTGCCGGTGGCAACGAGGGGCGCGGATCATCGTGGATACCCGTCCGCCGGTCGCCGATGAGTTGGCGAAACGGTGAGAATAAGGCTTGAGGGTTTGGCGGCTAACTCGCGTTGATACGCGGGTGCCGCCGACTCTGAAAATTCTCATCATCGAGGATGACCGTCTCCAATTTCGGGTGACGGAGCTGTTGCTGGCAAATGCCCGAAGCGCCTCTTTTGAAATAGACTGGGCGCAGACGTTTGAAGACGGCCTGCGCTTGCTGCTGACCGGGAACTACGCGGCCTGCCTTTTGGATTTTCAACTGGGTGCGCGCGACGGGCTGGAGTTGCTTAGGTCCGCGCGGGCCGAGGACTGCCACACCCCGGTTATTTTTCTTACGGCCGATTCTTCCGAGCGGATCGATGTGGCCGCGATGGAGGCGGGGGCGTCCGACTACCTGGTCAAGGGCGAGATCACGCCACGCGTATTGGAGCGATCGATACGATACAGCTTGAAGCTTGGGGAGGCCATGCGTGAACTGCGCCTGCTGGCGACGCGTGATGCGCTCACCGGTGTGTTGAACCGGCGGGCTTTTGACGCCTTGCTCGCGGGAGAATCGGATCGCGCGCGCCGTCTCGGCCGGCCGCTCGCGATGGTGGTGCTGGATCTGGATCATTTTAAAAAAATCAACGACACGCACGGTCATCCGGCTGGCGACGCAGTCTTGGCGACGGTCGCCCGGGTGCTGGAGTCCGAGGTGCGCAGCATCGACAAGGTCGCCCGCATCGGCGGCGAAGAGTTTGCCGTGCTCTTGATGGAGATGGATGCCGACGGTGGATTCGCCGTGGCCAAACGTCTGGTCACGGCGGTGCGTGGGCGTCCGGTTGTCGTGAATGGCGGCAGTCCGCTTGCCGTCACCATCAGCGCCGGCGTGGCGGCTCTGCCCGTGCATGGAGGAACAGACGGAGAGTTTCTCGCGGCGGCGGACAAAGCGCTTTATACGGCCAAGCATGACGGTCGAGACCGCGCGGTGCTTGCCTCTTGAGGCCGGGGCGGTGAGCGTGCCGCATGGCTTTCACCGATTCATCGACGACAGTGGCCGAGATCAAGACCCGCGTGCTGGCCTTCGCTCGCGAGCGGGACTGGGAGCAATTTCACGCGCCGAAGAACCTGAGCATGGCGCTCGCCGCCGAGGCGGGCGAGTTGATGGAGCACTTCCTATGGGCCACGCCCGAGGCTTCGCGCACCATCGCGCAGGACGCGGCCAAGCGCCGGAAGATCGAGGAAGAACTCGCCGACGTGGTCATCTACGCGCTCGAATTTGCCAACATGACCGGCATCGACGTGGCGGCCGCCATTGAAACCAAGATGGCCGCCAATGCGGCCAAATATCCAATCGAGAAAGCCAAGGGCCGGTCGGACAAATACACCGAATTATGAGCGCGGCGCTCATAATTCGGAATGACCAATGACCAATGACCAATGACCAATGACCAATGACCAATGACCCGCTGGTCGGAGTCCGACATTGGTCATTGGACATTGGGAATTGGTCATTCCGCGGCTCTGCCTCGGTATCAGCCGCGACCGCCGTAGGAAATGTAATCGTCGAGATCGAGCAGATCGAAGAAGGTGTAGATGTCTTCGCGGTCGGCGGCGTCGGCTTTGATCATATCTACAAACCACGCGTGCATGTCGGCGGAGCCGACGCCGAGCTGCGAAAGCCAGTCGGACCACTGGGTGATTTCCCAAGGCTGGCGCGAAGTGTGGGATGATACCCATGCGAGCATTTCGGTGTCGTTCTTGCTTGTTTTGACTGCGGCGAGGAGGGCATCGGGATTGATGCCGGTGAAGGTGAAGAACCGCTGGTCGAGCGGACAGTTGTAGTGAAACTCACCCGCTTTGCCCGCGATGACTGCACGCGCTTTATCGAGCAGGCGTGGAAGGTGGACGTAGCCGCCTAGTTTAACTCGCGGACTGCGAGGCGGGTGTTGCGTGAGGTCGGGGTTGAATAAGTTAATCATGGCGAGGCGGAAAGAAATGCGCCTTTGGGGAAACGCAAACATCGGAGCCATTTGGCACTTGGCGCACACCTTGCGATCAGGTGATTTCGGGGCTTCTCACATGAGCAAGACGACCGCCGCCCTTCGCAATTACTACGTGCTTCCGTGTTGCCTGCTGCTGCTCAATCTCGCGAACAGCCTGGTGGGCTACAAGGCGGAGCTCATCGAGGAGCCGTTTCTGCGCACGCTGATCGTGATCTTCTTGGTGCTGTGCGGCGCGTCGCTGGTGGCGTTTGTGATGGCTCCGGCGATCGGGATGGCGGTGAACGCGCTGCAAAGGGGAAGTCGCCGCAATGGTGGTCCCATCGGTGAGACGATTTTCCTGCTCATTTTGGGCGCGGGCGTTTTCTGGTGCTATTACCAGCTCTGCAATCAGGGCCCGGCTGCGCTGCTGCCCGCCGAGTGGCGCAACTCGCCGTCGCCGTAAGCAACCACCCGCAACTCAATCAATTTTGTCACTTAATAAGTGACAGAATTGATTGGGGGCTTTGCTGGATCGGTGAGTGAAAACGATGCGGTTAATTGCGCGGGATCGGCTCCTTGTGCACGCAGAGTGCGCAGGGAGAGCGCATCATGGCGTTTGGCCAGACGCACGCCGTGATCATCGCGCAGCAGCGGACAATGGTGATACTCCGGCACTGCGTGGCCGAGTGCGCGAATGAGCAGAATCTGGCGGAAGGTCGATTTGATGAGGTCGGCGCCACGCACGACTTCGGTGATGCCGAGCTCGGCGTCATCGACCGCGCAGGAGAGTTGATAGCTGGGCACGCCGTCTTTGCGCCACACGAGGAAGTCTCCAAAATCACGACCGGCCATGGCCGTCTGTGCTCCAAAATGATTATCGTCGAAGGAGAGCGTTTCGCCATCGGGCACGCGGAAGCGCCAGTTCGTCGCGAACCCGGTCGCATCAAGCGGCGGCAGTGGCGTGCTCGCTGGCGGACGAAAGGCCGGCGGGTAAATGGGTTCGTCGTTTTCAGCGCCTTCGTGCGGAGCGGAGACGGACGCTTCGGCGAGTTCACGGCGCGAGTGATGACACGGGAAGATCAGTCCGGCGGCGTGAAGATGGACGAGGGCCTCGCGATAGCGGTCGAGGCGTTGAGTCTGTGAAATCATTGGCTCTTCCCATGTGAGGCCCAGCCAGCGCAGGTCCTCGATCATGGCATGGACGCAATCGAGCCGGACGCGGGTGACGTCGAGGTCGTCGTTGCGCAGGAGCAGCCGACCACCCGCGGCGCGGGCGCGTTGTTGGGCGATCCAGAACGTGCGCGCATGGCCGAGATGGAGATAACCCGTGGGCGAGGGGGCGAGGCGACCGACGTAGGAAGATGAATTCACCACGAAACACACGAAACACACGAAAACAGGAAACTGGAGCACAATCATTGAGCTCAAATGAGCTGTTTCGTGGGTGAGTATCTTGGATTTTCTTTCGTGTATTTCGTGTGTTTCGTGGTTCCTCTTTCCCCCATGCCGAAGCTCCTCTGCGTTTATTGTTCCTCCAGCACGAAGCTTGATCCGAAGTATTACGAGGTGGGCGAGCGTCTCGGACGAGAGATGGTCGCGCATGGGTGGGGTCTTGTTTACGGAGGCGGCAATATCGGGTTGATGGGATCGGTGGCGCGCAGCGTCAAAGAAGCCGGTGGCACCGTGGTCGGAGTGATACCCGATTTTATGCAGGTGCGTGAACTCGCCTATGTCGAGGCGACCGAACTGGTGGTCGTGCAGACCATGCGTGAGCGCAAGCGCGTCATGGCCGAGCGAGCCGAGGCGTTCGTGACGCTGCCCGGCGGCATCGGAACGCTGGAGGAAATGACCGAGATCATGAGCGAGCGTTATCTCAACCTGACCAAGAAACCCCTCGTGCTGCTCAACCAGGATGGATTCTACGATGACTTGCTGCGCTTCTTTGAGCGCATGGTGACGGAAAAATTCAAGTCACCCGGGTTGGCGGAATTGCTTGCGGTGGCCACGACGACCGAGGAGGTCTGGCCGCTTTTGCATCGCCCCAAGGCGTTCAAGGCCGACGCGCTGTGGAATTGAGCGCGCGGGTGATTTAGGGTGTGTCTGGGAAATAGACCGGCCCATCGCCAAGCTCTGCGAGTGAAGCGAGAAAAGGCACTGGGCCTGCGTTGCCCTCGGCGGCACGGGCCGCTGGCCCGCCTCCGCCTCGGTCGCCTTGGCCGAGCGCCTTTTCTCGCTCACGCTGGGCTAGCCTATTTCCCAGACACACCCTGGCGGAGCAGGCTTTCGATTTTTTGGGCCAGCGCGGCCGAGGCTTCTTCAAGCCACTGAGCGCCTTTTTCGGCGGTCGCGGACGGCGCGTCGCCCATCACTCCGCTTTGCGAGATATCAGAGGTTTTCCATGCAAACACCGCCACCGAGCCTTCGGGACGCAAGGCGCCGGGTGAGTCGATGCGCGCAGGGTATTCGCAGACTGCGCGGTCCATGTGCACGCATTCGGGCGCTCCCGCGAGCATGAGCGAGGTTTCCCACTCGCCGGCGTGGAAACCAAAGGCGGCCTCCTGCGGGGTCTGCACCGGGCGATAGTAGCCGTTGAGCATGCCTGCGCGCAGGCCGAGCGTGGTTTGAATCTCACGCAACGTGGCCACGACCATCGCGCTGTTGCCACCGTGCGTATTGAGCACGGCAATCTGGCGAAAGCCTAGCGTCTTCAGGTGCTCGGCGAGCGCGAGCAACTGACGACGAAGCGTGCGTGCGGAAATCGTGATCGTTCCGGCGAAGCCCGTGTGTTCGTTGCTCTTTCCGTAGGTGATCGCAGGAGCGACAAACACGGGTGCATCCGCGGTGAGCTTGGGCAACGCGTGGGCAAGCCAGAGTTTGTTCAGCATCGCGTCGGTCCCGAGCGGGAGGTGATGTCCGTGTTGTTCGATCGCACAGGTCGGAATAATCACGAGCGCCTGTGATTTGTTCGGGATCGCCGCGAGTTGACCTTCCGTCATCGCGACGAGTTCACGTGGGCGTTCCGTTCGAATGGATGGCAACGTGACGAGGGGCGTCGTTCCATTTGAAATCGGGGTGGAGCCGTGTGCGACGATTTCTCCAAGCAGGCCCGAAAGGGCGGAAGCGGCTTTGAAAAAAAGCTGCTCCGGGTCCAGCGCTGGATCGGGTTTGACCGGGAATGGCCGGGAGAAATGACCCGGGCGAAAATCCACGTCGCTCACTTCGGCGGGCTGGCTGGACGGCGCAGGTGTGCAACCATGCAAACGGGCGGCCACGGCCTGGGTGCAAACGCGGTTGGGATCGGCCGGATGGAAGCCGAGTCCAATTCCTCCGGAGCCGATTATGTAGGTGTGCAGGTCGAATTCTGTGCGTGCATCAATCGCGGCGGTGGAAACCAGTTCGGCGTTCCACGGGCTCGTGTTGAAAAATAACACGCGTGCAAACCCGGAGATCTTTATGCTTTCGACGATCTCACTGAGCGCATCGAGCGCGGTTTCCGCATCGACCCCGAAATGCGTATGCGGGTAGGGCGCCACGCCGAATCGCAACGGTGGCATCACCAGGAGTTGCGATTGCAGGCCGCTCGCCGCGATGGCGGAGCGCAACACGGCGGAACCGACGGTCTCCTCGACATCGAGCGGCAGGCCGAGTCCGTGATCGGCGAAGCCATGCACGGGCAATATGACGAGCGTCCGCGCCTTGTCGGGCCGGGCGGCTAATTCGCTCCAAGTCTGATGATCCCAAGCGGTCGCAGGGTCGGCGTTGGCGAGCCAGTGGGGGGGCATGGGCGTGAAACTAGAGGATCTGTCGAATCGGGGGCAAGGATGTCCGCGTCACTTGGGACCCACGGCAAGCAGGTCGTCCACGACCCGTTTGATCACTTCGTCCACGTGAGTGGTGAACGCGACTTGCTTCAGATAGGAGGCCGACGCGTAGGGGTGGACGGCCTGTGGATCGCGGACTCCGAGCTTCAGGTAAACCATGTGATCGGAGAAGTCCCAGGCCCAGCGGTCCTCATAAACGATCACCGCCTGCGCCGAATCGGGCAGCAGCGTAATGGGGCCGCTTTCGGCTTCGAGGCCGCGTGCCTGCAATGCGCGCACGATGCGCACGTCGATGCCGTGGTTGTCCTTGAGATTACGCAGCACGAAAAACCGCCGGACGTCTTTGAGGCTGCGACCGGCCTCGGTGACGTGCGTCTGCGTCGAGGCGCAGCCGGAGACCAAGGCGCAGGCCAGCATCATTAAAACCAGGTGGACGACGGACTTCATGGAAACCATCAGCCACGACGGAAACGCGTCGCGCTGCAATCCTCAGTTGCGTGATGCGGCGACTGGGCCACGCTTTCACGGATACATGGCCATCATCGGCAAACGCAATCAGCTCACCGTTCTCAAGTCCGCCCCTCCCGGTTATTACCTCGATGGAGGGACGCTGGGAGAATTGTTGCTGCCCGGCGCGCTCGTCCCTCCGGGGGCCAAGGTCGGTGATGTGCTCGACGTGTTTCTCTACCGCGACTCGGAAGACCGGCTTGTCACCACGACCGAGACGCCACACGCGGAAGTGGGCGAATTCGCCTACCTGCGTGTCGTCGGCGTCGCGCCGCGCATTGGTGTTTTTCTCGACTGGGGTCTGAGCAAGGACCTGCTGCTGCCCATCCGCGAACTCAAGCAGGGCGGGGTGCGGCAGGGGGATTGGATCGTGGTCTATGTCATGCTTGACACGAAGACCGACCGTATCGTCGCAAGCGCCCGTATCAACCGACACCTGAGCACCACGCCGCCTGTTTATGGCGAAGGCCAGGCCGTCAACCTGCTGGTCACGGGCGAGACCCCGCTCGGCTACAACGCGATCGTGAACAATGCGCATCGTGGCTTGCTCTATCACAGTGATGTTTCCTCGCCGCTCGGGGTTGGGCAAAAACTCGAAGGTTTTGTGAGCACCGTGCGCGAGGATGGTAAGATCGATCTGCGCCTCGACCGGGCCGGCTATCAACGCATCTCTTCGAATACCGACAAAGTCATCGAGGTGCTCACGGCCGGCGGAGGACGTCTGCCGTTCCATGACGACAGCACGCCGGAAGAAATCCGCGCGGCATTCGGCATGAGCAAAAAAGCCTTCAAGCAGGCGATCGGCTCGCTTTTTAAAGAGCGCCGCATCGTCATCGCGAAACACGGCATTCGTCTCGCGGATGCACCGACCAAATCCACTTCTTGATTTTTAACCTATGCCCGCTTCCGAAAAAGCATCCCGCACCATCACGGTCAGAGCCGAGCCGATCGAACTCTGCCAACTTTTGAAATTCGCCGGCTTGGCCGACAACGGGGGGGCCGCCAAGGCGATCATAAGCGAAGGACAAGTTTTGCTAAACGGCGTGGTTGAAACCCAAAAGCGCAAGAAGGTCATGGGCGGCGACCGCGTGACCCTCGGGGACGAGACGATCCTCGTTAAAATCGGCTGACCTCACGTTTTTTCTTTATGGCCAAACCTGAAATCAAGATCGAGCAACTCAAAGCCGGCACCGGACGCACGCCGAAAAAGGGCGAGGCTGTCACGGTCCACTACACGGGTTGGCTGACCGATGGCGAAAAGTTCGACAGTTCGGTGGACCGCGACGATCCCTTCACTTTCGTGCTCGGCGCGGGCCAGGTGATCGCCGGGTGGGACCTCGGCGTTGCCACGATGAAAATCGGCGACAAGGTAAAGCTCACGCTTCCGCCTGAGCTGGCCTACGGCGCCGGTGGTTATCCCGGTGCGATTCCGCCGAACGCCACGCTGGTTTTTGACGTGGAGTTGCTGAAGATCGGGTGATCGAAGGGGTAGGGACGGCTCTCCGAGCCGTCCGCTTGGACGCACGAAAAACTGAACTCAATCGCGGACGCCTCGGAGATGCGTCCCTACCTTTCTTCCATGAAAATCATCATCACCGGCGTCACGCGCGGTCTCGGGCGTGCGCTCACCGAAGAGTTTATACGACTCGGGCATACCGTCATCGGTTGCGGCCGCGGTTCCGAGGGGGTCTTCGATTTGCGCATGAAGCATGGCGCGCCGCATAGCTTCGACGTGGTGGATGTGTCCAACGCCACCAAGGTCGGCATGTGGGGCGCGCGGGCGCTCGCGTTCGGCGAGGTGCCGGACCTGCTCATCAATAACGCCGCCCTCATGAACACGCCGGCGCCGCTTTGGAAAGTGCCCGACGAGGAGTTCGCCACGTTGGTCAACGTCAACATCACCGGCGTCGCCAATGTCATCCGCGAGTTTGTGCCCGCGATGGTCGCCGCTAAAAAAGGCGTCATCGTCAACCTCAGTTCAGGCTGGGGGCGAGGCGTGTCGCCCGAGGTCGCGCCTTATTGCGCGAGCAAGTGGGCGATCGAGGGTCTCACCAAGGCCATGGCCGAGGAGTTGCCCGCCGAGATGGCGGCGGTTCCGCTCAATCCGGGCGTGATCGACACCGACATGCTCCGACAATGCTGGGCGGAGAGCGCGGGCGGTTATCCAAAGGCCGATGCGTGGGCCAAGGTCGCCGCGCCATTCATCCTGCAGCTCGGCGCCAAGGATAACGGCCGGAGTCTTACCGTGCCGGACTTTGAAGGCTGACCTTTCCCCACGCACGCCTTGCCCTGGGCCGCGCCCCGGTCAGTATCCGGCTCCTTCACCATGCCCCGTTTTCTTCTCCTTTTGGCGTTGCTCGGCTTCGGATCGACGGCCTTCGCGGTCGTGGTTGGACAGAGTTTTTCGGACGTCGAAGCCGAGTTGGGAAAGCCGCTCAGCCAACTCAATGCCCCCGGCCGCACCATCGCGCGTTGGAAGGATCTGGAAGTGACCTTTGTCGATGGTCGCGTGAAGAGTTTCCTGCTCCGTGATCTTGCCGGCGAGGCTGCTTCCGAGGCGCGTCGCAAACAGGAAGCCGAAGCCACGCGAAAGCGGGCCGATGCAATCGATGCCGAAAACCGTCGGCTGGAGGAGGAACGCCTTGCCCAAGAGGAGCGGGAACGACCGGAACGTGAGCGCCAGCAGCAGGCGCTGAAAATCGCCGCGCTCGAGGCGCAGATCGAAGCCGAGCGCAAGCTACTGCAGGCGTTGACCGAGAAGATGGAAACGCAGCGCTCGGAGGAGCGCACCGCCCGCATGACCACGCTGCGAAAAGAACTCTCCACGCTTCGCCTGGAAATCCAGCGCGCGCGGGCCAGCAATGAAACCGAACGGGTGACGCGCCTGCGCGGCGAGCTGCTGGCAAAAGAGAGCGAACTTAACTTGCTGGCGGGACAGTCTCGCTGATCATCTACAATCATGGCCAAACCACTACCGCTCGAAAAACTGAAAGAAGCCGCCCAGCTGCCCGACAACAAATGGGGCAAGCTCCTCGGTGCCACTCCGGTGGTGATGACGGTTGTCGCGACCTTGCTGGCGGGTCTCGCTTCCAGCGAGATGACCAAGGCCCAATACGAGCGCGCCTACGCCGCCCAGCTCCAGTCGCGTGCGGGCGATCAGTGGGCGTTTTTCCAGGCCAAGCGCCTGCGCGGCGAGATGCAGCGCAACACGCTCGACCTGCTCTCGACGCAGACAGGTGCCGCTGCGGTCTCTGCGGAGGACGCGCCGACACCGCCGCCGGCTCCCGCCGTTGCACCCGAGATCACCGCGGTGCTTCAAGGCGTGCGTGACGAGCTTTCCGATGAGGCGTTGACTTCGCTGGTGATGAAGGTGAAACCGGCGGTGCTGGCCGATGCCCAGCGGGCGGCCAAGGACCATGCCGCCGCTTACGATGCGCTCACGGGGCCTTTGTTGAAGAAAATCGAGGCTGACGGCTCGGTGGTTGCCCGTCTCCGCTTCAATGCCACGCGCTATCATCACGAGTCCCAACTCAACGCGGCGATCGCCCGTCTCTACGAATTGCAGGTGCGCAAGAGCAACGTCGCCGCCGAACGCCACCATACGCGCAGCCAGCGTTTTTTCTTCGGCATGCTCGCGGCTCAGATGGGTGTGATTATCAGCACTCTCGCGATGGCGGCCAAAGCCCGGAATCTACTCTGGTCGCTTGCCGCGGGCGCGGGCGTGGTCGCGATAGTCTTTGCGATCTACGTTTACCTCTACGTCTGAACGAGTGCGCAACCGACCGGATCAAGGCCGGCCGCGCAGGTAAAGATCCTCGACCTTTTTGCGCGCCCAAGGGGTTTTGCGTAGAAAGGTGAGGCTCGATTTTACGCTGGGGTCGTGGGTGAAGCAGCGGATCTCGATCATCCTGCCCAGATCGGCCCAGCCATGGCGCGCGACGAGCTCGGTGACGATGGTTTCAAGGGTGATGCCGTGGAGAGGATTGTTGGGCTGCGTCATGGCGTGAAGGCAAAGCGCCGCTCCTTCGCCCGGCAAGGGTGTTCGTGGGTGGGGGCCAAGTCGGAGTGAAGCGACTAGGCGGTCTTCAAAATAAATTCCGCAGTCCGTTTTCAGAGTAGGCAGCCTGCTTGCAGGCGCGGTTCGGAGCGCGAGCAAGTGGCGGACTGTCGCTACGCTCGAAACGCGGCCTACGGGGAAGATCCATTTTGAAGACAGCGTCTACGTCTTGCGGTTGAAGTCGATGACCTTGATTTCCTCGCCCGGCTTCTGCTCGGTGAGGACATCAAACTTGCGGGTCCGGCGACTAAAGCTGCCGCCACCCACGCTGTCGTAAAACTCCACGTAGGCCTTGCCGGTGGTGCGATACTGGTTCCAGCCCGGCACGGCCTCGGTTTCATCGATGAGAATGTCGGAGTCGGTCACGGTGATCGCGTTCGATCCCGTGCGGTATTCATACTGGAAATACCGGAGGGCATACGCCTTGGCCACGGCCCGGTGTTCTGCGCGCGCATCGTAGGGTTTGACGGATGCGGTTGGAATGGTCGGCGTCGTCGGGGACGGCTCGGCGGGCTTGCCGGGAGCGTAGGGTTGGACGCGTTTACCTTGATCGGTGGTGGCGGGTAGAGGCGTGGTTTGCACCAAGTCGGCGGAGGGGCGGGCGCTGTCCGCGATGACTTGGTCGGCGTAAGGCGGAGGAATGAGGTTGATCGGGATGAGCATCGCCTTGCCGTTGGAAAGCACGAGGACCTTGGAGGCTTGCACGTCGTAGGAGCGGATAACCACGTTCTCCAGCGTGCGACCATCGAGCAATCGGAGGCGACCGACGGGCGTCAGTGTCGATCCGGCGTAAGCGAGCGTCCCGATCACGCAGAGCAGTGAAAACAGGGATTTCATGTGGCGGCGGGGTTCCTACGATGGACCGCCTGGCGTGGTTTTAGTGCCGGTTGGCGCGGGCCGCATAATCGGCTGCAAGCCGGACCGTGTTGGCGTGAAGGCGCGCGGTGTGGATGCGGTCCCGGTTGTATCCGCCCCCGTAGAGAACGACCATAGGCAGAGCGCGTTGAGTGACCACATCGAGCACGTGGCGATCACGCGCGACCATGTCGGCATCCGTCAGACGCATCTGGCCGAAGCGGTCGTTTTCGTGAGGGTCGGCCCCGGCGATCCAAAACACGAGGTCGGGGGCGAAGTCGTCGATGGCGGGAGACAGAGTGGACTCCAATTGCTCCAGGTAATCGGCCCCATGCACGTATCGTGGGAGTTCAACATCAAGCCGTCCGGGAGTTTTGTGGGCGGGATAGTTTTTCCCCACGTGGATGGAATAGGTGAACACACGGTCATCGTCGGCAAAGATGCCGTGCGTGCCGTTGCCTTGATGGGCATCGGTATCGATCACGGCAATACGCGAGTCAGGTCGGGAGCGGTGATGATCGCGGATCGCGATGGCGACGTCGTTGAGGACGCAGTAGCCAAGCCCGCGATCGGCGAAGGCGTGATGCGTGCCTCCGGCGAGGTTGCAGGCGATGCCGTCCGTGAGTGCTGCTTCGGTGGCGGCAAGGGTGCCGGCCACTTCGAGGCGTGAGCGAATGAGGAGGGCTTCGCCGGCGGGCAAGCCGAGTTTGATCGCCTCGGCGGGATCGAGCGTCCCCGTGCGGATGCGGTGCAGGTAATCGACCGTGTGCACGCGCAACAGGGCGGACTCCGGCGCGGGAGCCACCAGATGGATCGTCAGGTGCGGCCGGGCTGACGCCCGGATCATCGCTTCCGAGCGCCAGAACTTGTCCATGGGAAAGGGATGCTCCTCCGGCAGGGGGAAGGTGTAATCGGGGTGGTAGAAGCAGCGCACGGTGAGGGAGTCGGATTACGACAACGTGTGGGTATGGTGATAAATCGCAGGTTTTACTCGTGGCTTTGGCGGAGTTCTTTTGGGAAGCTGCAGTCGTTGTTACAGCAAAAAGCCCGGCGTTTTCGCCGGGCTTTTTTTATTCAAGTTAAGGCCGTTTCTGAAGGCTCATCTTGGATCGGTTGTGGTGCCGAAGACACTGCCGGGTCTGGACTTGGATTCAGGGGCAGGCGTGGTGGTGTCGACCAAGACGATCATTCCACTTGGATCCGTTTTCACGGCGAGTTGGTTGATGCCGGCAATCTGCTTAAGAAAAAGGGCCATGTTCATCTGCGGGATATCGCCGGTGACCTTAACCTGGAAGGCGAGATCGGAGGGCTCGGTCCGGATTTGGAGTGACTCGCCCGTGGCGGTTTTCACCCCGCGCGCGGTGAAGCGTGCGTTTATGCCCGTGATGATCGTGTCGAGTCCGGTGTTTTGGTAGTTGGAGGCAGGTTGATTGCCCGTGGAGTTGAGCAGTTTCCACGTGCTGTCGTTAGCCTCGGCCAGTGCATCTTGGGATGCATTCTCGGGAGCTGTTTTGCGCTTCTGTTTGGCGTAACAAGCTTTCGCATACGCTTGGTCGGTTTCTGAAAACGTCTTCAGCGGGATGGTAAACACACGGCCATCCTGCCGTTCGATTTTGACCGAAACGGCATCGGGCATGTCGATGAGGCGCGCGGAAATTTGACGACCCTTGTCGTCAGTCCATTCTCTAAAATCGTTAACCTCGATGGCCTTAAGGGTGAGGCCGCTCGTGAACTGAAGGGTAACCAAGCAAGCGAAGAGCTTGAGTGGTTTCATAACTGAAAGAGAGATGCACGAGCTCGTGGGCCGTATGCAAGCACCACTTCAGCTATTTGATTTTGATTATGCCACAAACGGGGAATTCCCCGGGAGTAGCGCAAAAAAACCGCCGCTGTTGAGGCGACGGTTAAGGAGAGTGCGGGGGAATGCCTCGCAGGTCTGAATGATTAGATCTTCGCGAGGAGCTTTTCTTTGAGCGTGGCCTTGGGCATCATGCCGACGAGGGTTTCCACGAGCACGCCGTTCTTGAAGAGCAGCATGGTCGGGATGGCGCGCACGCCGTATTCGGCGGAGATGGCGTCATTGTCGTCCACGTTGACCTTCGTGATCGTGACCTTGCCGTCGAGTTCATCGGCGAGCTCGGCGAGGATCGGAGCGATGGCTTTGCAAGGGCCGCACCACGGAGCCCAAAAGTCCACGAGGACAGGGGCCGGCGAGGAGATGACGGTCTTGAAGTTATCGGAGGTCAGGTGGGCGATTTTATCGGACATGGAGGATAATCAGTTGTTTTTCAGATAGAGCAAAACGGCAAAGGAAATGGAGGCGACCGCCGCGATGCCCGCGAGCACCGTCAGATATACCGGGACGGCATCATCGGCTTCCTCGATCACCGGCATGGGTGAGACAAACTTGGGCCGCTCCGGCAGTTTGCCCATGCCGGCGGCGGCAACAGGGGAGGCCGGCGCGGATAATCCGGGAGCACGCAGACCGCCGCCTGACGGGGGCGCGAGCTTCACGGGGGCCCTGAGCACGGGGGCGGGGGCGGCTTCTGCCGGTGGCTCGATCGGAGCCGGGGCAACCGGAGTGGGCTCGGGGATGGGGGCGGAACTATCGGGGTTCTGATTCATATTCGGGTGTAAATATCAGCGAGGGGTGGATTTGTGGACAATCTCGGCGAGTTCACGCCGATCAACGGTTTCCAGACGCTTATCACGGCGTTTCAGTTCCTCGAATGTCTTGATCGCGGTCTCCGTCATGCGTCCGTGGGTTTCTTCGGAGCCGCCGACGAGCACGAAGTGTTCACCTTGGGTCACTCGTTTGTGGCCGTCCTGATTATCCAAGCCGATACCTACCAGACCAGCGGAGTGATCCGGTGACTTGAGAGGGGTGCGGGACGGTTTTTTGCTCACGCGGTTACCGTGCTTGCTTCCGCAGGTGTTTCAAGCGGCTTTTCGACATTGGCGACGGTCGTGTCCGGGGCGCTTAAGTCGGTGGGGGAAACAATCAAAGGCTCGACGGGTGGCGGTGTATCCGCAGGGGGTTCCGGGGCCGGCGGTGGCAGCGTGTCGTCGCGCGCGCTGCACTCGATATCGGTGAAGGCGTCGTTCTGGCGGACGCGGAGCTTGCCCAATCGGGTCAGCTCCAACACCGCGATAAACGTGGCGACGAGCAGGCGCACGGTGACGGGCTGGTCGCCAAAAAGTTCGGTGAAAACGAAGTTCTTGCGCGTGCGAATGAACTCCAGGACTTCCTCCATCTTGTCGGCCACGGTGACCTGTTCGTCCTGAATCTGGCCAACGACGAGTTTTTCGGCGAGGCGACGGAGGACGATGTTGAAGGCGTTCCAGAGCTCGATGCGATCAACGTTCTTAAGCGGACGATCGGACTCGGTGATCGCGAGTTCCGAGACATGGCGGGCCAGCAGGTCGCGTTGGAAAACCGCGAGCTCGTCGAGCTTGGCGGCGGCTTCCTTGAATTTCTTGTATTGGAGGAGCTGGTGGACGAGTTCCCAGCGGGGATCCATCTCTTCCTCCGTGGCGTTGGGATCAACGGCGGCCTGCCCCCGGGGGAGAAGCATGCGGCTTTTGATCTCCATCAACGTGGCGGCCATCACGAAAAACTCGCCGGCGATCTCCAGGTCGAGCTGCTGCATGGAGTGCAACACGTCGATATACTGACGCGTGACCGAGACGATCGGGATGTCGTAGATATCAATCTCGTTTTTCTTGATGAGAAAAAGCAGCAGATCGAGAGGCCCCTCGAAGACAGGGAGTTTGATGCGATAATCGGCGTCGGGAACCACGGTCGGTCGATGCTTGGCGAGGGCGGGGAGGCGGCAACGAAAAACTTGGCTTCGATGTGAAGCCCGATCACGTCGTCGTTCAAAGTATCGCGAGGCCAAGGACGCCGAGCGCGAGCAGCAGGGCGATCAGTGCCAACGCAGTGCGTTCGCGGGCGGTGAGGCGGAAGAGCATGGCAGATTACAAGCCGAACGGTTTTAGGTGGGCGACGATGCCGTCCAGAACCGGTTCGTCGCGAATTTCCTCCCAAGGGCGGTTGCTGGAGATGCGCACGAACACCTGTTCGCCTGCAGTGCGAAACCCGTATTTTAAGGCCAGCTTCAACAGGGCGCTCGCCGAGCGAGGATCGTTTTGCGTGATCGAACGACCGTCGTAAAGATGCCAATACCAGACGTGTTGGAGGAAACCCGATTTGGAAAACGCGCGATATTCGGGGGACGCCAAGGTGTGTTTGCTGGAAAGGAATGGGATGAGCGGTGGCTCGGCTGGTTCCGCCGACCAACCGCCACCCGGCCAGCAGGCTTCGGGGGTGTGCGCCGCCACCGAGCTGACGGTCGCTTGGCCGGGCGCCCAGTAAGCCAGATAAACGGTGATCTGCAGCGACTCGGCCCCGGGATTCGCGCCTTGGTTGCGCACATAGGTGCGCTCGACAAGGTTTTCGGTTTTGAGAACCGGTGTGAATTGAAAGAGATCCTGTGTTTTCACGAGATCCCAGCCGGCGGGGGCGGACGGCAGCATGGCTTGCAGGTCGGGAGCCGCACCGGTAGCACGCGCCGGACCATGGGTGTTGAACACGAAAAAGCCGACGAACGCAGTTGCGATGACGTAAGCGGAAATCACCCCCCACGGCGTTGATGCCGGTGCGTTACCGGAGGCGGTGGGTGCAAGCGCAGGAGAATCCGCAGTGGGCGCCGGCTCGGGTTCTTCCAGCCATAACGCGAGTCCTCCGAGAATCATCGCCGTGACGCCGAGCACGGCGAAACCGGTGAGATCGTGCCATTGGCCCTTGATGTCCACGCCGGCGTTCGCGAGCAGCGTGAGCGTCAGGGACCGGATGATGTTCATCACGAAAGCCAAGGGGGGCGCGAGCGCGATGAGGAATACCCGGGCCCACGGACGACGCACCAACGTAGCCGAGAAAAACACCGCCGCGACGAAGCACGACAACAAGCTGCGGACTCCGCTGCAGGCCTCCTCCACGCCGACGCTGGTGTAGGCGAGATAGATGATGTTGCCCGAATTGGAAGCGGCCACGCCGAGCAGGTGCAGAGATTGGAGGACGATATCAGTCACCCAAAACTGCAGTTGCAGGGTGATGCGCGAATACGTGCCGGGGGGAAGCGGCGCGCACAACGGCCAGATACCGATGGCGACGAGCGAGGACCAATTGAAAGGCACCGCGCGCACTCGTGACGTGGAGAGCCAGAGCAACGTTGCAAGCAGCAACCCCGAAAGAGCCATGGTGAGCGACATGCCTACCAGGGGATGCGTCCATTCCACCGCTGCGGCATAAAGGCCGGCGAGGCAGATAAACCCCACGCCGATGACGAGCGCCGCTCCGCGCAGCACGCGCAGTCCGGCGCCGTCGGTGAGAAAGCGCCACGGACCGCGCCGACGGCTTTCATGCAACAGAAGCAAAAACAGCACGGGGGCAAACAAACCGTGTGACAGGTCGGGATTGTTCATCCACTCCGGCCACAGGTGCAGGCAGAGGCCGGTCGTGAGCAGCGCCGCCAGTGCAACCACGATCCGGTTGGGCGTGTTCAGGTGTGCAAGGTGGCGAATCGGAGCGGTCATTTAAGAGGTGGGTGCATAATGCTCGAACAACGCGTAACTTACATCCAGAGGCAGCGGTTGCAACGTTGGCAGATGGTTTTCGATGCGGCGGTTGGGCCTGGTGTCGATCAGCGCCTCGCCGATTCTGTCCAGACTGCGGAAGTCATCACGAAGGATTTCCTTTATGCGAGTAGCGGCCCAGTGAAGTCGCGGCACGTCGCGTCCCGCTCCCGCTGCGCAAAAAAGTGAAAGATATGCGGGGTAACTCGTGCCGGTCACCGGCAGTGGGTTCCGTTCCAATCGGGCAAAAACCAAACCACGAAGGGCGGCGTCGGGATGACGGATCAAATGCGCGCTCAATATTTCCATCAGCACCGGTTCACTCGGGCCTGTGAGCAGACTTTCCACTTCGCGGCGCAGCGCGGTGATCCATCCCAATTGTGCGAGGGCATCGAGCCGCAAAGGAATCAAGTCGCGCGCACCCAGCAGCCCCGGACGGCTGTCGATATACTGGAGTGTATCGTGTGCGAAACCACGCGTGGTGAGTTGGCGGCAGATGTTGAAAAACGACAACGCATCCCGCGCGTCCCCCGATTCGTCCGCAGCCTTGAGCAAGCGTTGGCGCATCTCGGCGCGCGAGGAGGCTTTTTTCAAATCGTCTGTCAGGGTGAGAAGAAAGCGTGCCGACGCGGGCAATGAAGCCATGCCGAGAAGCCGCGCACGCCGGCTGGCATCGCCGGTGCGGTGGTTCGCAAATAACCAGGCGTTCAACCACGCCCCCCCGTGGTCGGGGGCCGCGAGCATGCGCTCGCTCGCCAGCTCCTCGATTTGCGGGAAATCGCCGCGCGCCAGCAACGCGCGGAACCAGACTTGTGCCGTGTCCTCGGCCTGCGAGGGATGATCCTTGAGCAATCGCCGGTAAATCTGGTCGGAAAGACCGGGCTGCCCCAGCTGCCAGATTTGGGCGAGTTGGCGGCCGGCGGCGTAGTTTTCCGGCTGCAGATTATAGGCTGTCGATAACGCAATGAATGCCGTCTGCAGGTCGCCTGCGGACACCGCCGCTTGGTATTTTTCGAGAAAATATCCCGTGCGGATGATCGTGAATCTCGACCACGCGGGCGGCCAAAGCACCCCGGCATAGGTCACGCTATAGCCGACCGTTCTCAGGAAGACGAAGACCGCTAGCGCGGCCGTCAGGTAGGTCAGGGCAACGAGGGTTCCGTGGAATGCAAATGCCCGCCCCCAAAAGGGCCTTACGTCGGTGCGGTCCACCGAGCAACGCCAGACGCCGGACTCCGTTTGACGCAGCAGCGGACATACGCGCTGAAAACGCGCGGGCTGGTTCCAGTTTGTCATCGCCGCGCAGCCGGTCTCCCAGGCACGTCCGGAATCGCTGGGGTGCTGACAGGGGCATTGGCCGCGTTTCGATTTCAAACGGTAGGCCGTCTTGCGCGTGTTCCAATAAAGGAGGCCCCACGCGAGGCGGATAAAGTCTGAAAACCATCCCATGTGCACACAGAGTAACGGAGCTGTTTTCGATTCAGCAACAACGGGATTTTAGGAATGGAACAAACGCCGGTTTCGCGCAGACTATTTACAAGCCATGCCCCTCCAAATCATCCGTTCCTGTTTTGCAGCAGCCACCGCCGTGGTTTTCGCGATTGGACTTCAAGCGGCCGCCATCGTCGGGCAGCCCGCGCCCGAATTCACGCTTACCGACATCAAAGGCACGACGCACACGCTCTCCGATTTCAAAGGCAAGACGGTCGTCCTTGAGTGGGTGAATCCGCAGTGTCCGTTTGTCATGAAGCACTATGACAAGAGTGGCAACATCCCCGCGCTCCAGAAAGCCGCCACGGCTGAGGGTGTCGTGTGGCTCTCGATCAATTCCGCCGCCCCGGGAAAACAGGGGGATTTCGATGCCGCCAAGGTCGCTGCATGGACCACCAAGACTGGAGCCGCTCCCACTGCTTACCTTCGTGATAGCGACGGCAAGGTCGGCAAACTTTACGGTGCCAAGACCACACCGCACATTTATGTGATCACAGCCGACGGCAAACTCGCTTACAACGGAGCCATCGACAGCATCAACTCGGCTGACGCCGATGACATTGCCAAGGCCGAGAACCACGTCACCGCCGCGTTGGCTGCGGTCAAAGCCGGCAAGCCTGTCGCCACCAGCAGCACGCAGCCGTATGGATGCTCGGTGAAATACTGATCGAGGGTAGGGTGATCGCTCGAAGGTAGGGACGTCTCTCCGAGACGTCCGCTCCGAAAGGCTCGACCTCCGAACACGGACGCCTCGGAGAGGCGTCCCTACCACAAACACCGATCCGTCAATCGTGCGCCGTCATTGTGGAGTCCACACATGCGGCCACTCCTCGGGCTGGATGACTAATCCGCTCCGCACGGGGTTCATGCGAATATAGGACGCCTTCTCTTCAAAGCTTTCATCCGTGCGCAAGCGGTGATCAAAAAATCCCTTTTGCCAGATGATCCCCTGTTGGCGGGCAGTATGCCGTTTCCACGCAGTCATTACTTTGTTCAGGTCCTCGGTGCGCGGGCATGCGACCAAAGCGTGAAGGTGGTCGGGCATCAGCAGCCACAGATGCACATACCAGCGGAGCGTCTCATGATAGTGGCGCACCGAAGCAAACAGAGGCTCCGCGATAGTCGGGATGCAGAGCTGGTTCGGCCCGCGTTTCTGACAACAGACCGTTATGAAAAACGTCGCATCATTCACCCAAGGAGGCGGGGTGTGGTGTAGCCATCGACGATTCGGCAGGTCCATGGTAAACAGCGGGTCGATGGTTGGTGATTGAGGGTAGGGACGTCTCTCCGAGACGTCCGCTCCGAAAAGCTCGATCTCCGAACCGGACGCTTCGGAGAGGCGTCCCTACCTTCCGATGCTCAGACTTTCACATCGAACAACTGGGGATGCATCACGCCTTCGGCGACCTTGTTGACGGTCCCGGTCATGCGGATTGCGAAGCCCGCTCCGATTTCGATGCCAATCTGACCGCCGGGCATGTGCACGGTGACGTCGGCGTCCACGAGACCGAGTTTGTGCGCCACCGAAGCGGCGGCGCTGGAGCTGCTGCCCGAGGCCAGCGTGTAGCCGGCGCCACGCTCCCAGATCTCGATGCGGATGTTTTTGCGGTCGAGCACCTGCAGGAACTGGACGTTGGTCTTGCGGGGGAAGTTGGCGTGCGTTTCGAGATGCGGGCCGTATTTGTGCGCGAGTTCGGCGGAGACTTCCGGCAGCGGCAGCACGCAGTGCGGGTTGCCAATGGTGGCGGAGCAATAAGTGAACGTGCGATCAAGGACGGTGATCTGCTCGTTGATGACCTCGCGCTCCGGGCCGACGTGCGGGATCTTGGTGCTCACGAAAGAGACCGAACCCATGTCGACCGTGATGAGCTTGCCGTCGTCCTTGATGACCGACTGCACGTGTCCGCCGGGCGTCTCGATGGTGAACACGGGGTTTTTGGCGAGCTTCTGGTCCCACAGGTAACGCGAAAAAATGCGCAGGCCGTTGCCGGACTTTTCAGCCTCGGAGCCGTCGGGATTGAAGATGCGCAGGCCGAACTCGGACTTGGCCGAGGGGAGCGGGCCCCAGAGAATGCCGTCGGAGCCGACGCCGAAATTGCGATGGCAGATCACGCGGATCTCATCGACGGACGGACCGTTTTTCCATTGGGGGAAATCGACGGGATCGCAGACGATGTAGTCGTTGCCGAGAGCGTGGTATTTGTGGAAGCGCATGGAGATGAAAGGGCAGAGTGTTGCCCACTGAATCGTCGGAAGACACGGAAATTTTTCAGCCGCGTCCGGGGCGTTTTTTAGTGAACGATTATGCGTTCACGACAGCGGCTTTATTGGTGTAGCCGAACAGGCCGCGCTTTTTGATGGCGGCGGCGACCGGGGGCGGGACCATCGTTTCCCATGTGGCATCGTTGGCATGGATACGGCGGAGCACGTCGCGGGAGAAGATACCGAGGATCGACTTGTCGAAACCCACGATGCACTCGATGTAGTGGTTTTCCATCAAGTGCGCGTAGAGGTTGCTCAGGTGGGCCTCGACTTGGAGATTCTTCGCGTTGATGAGCACGTTGGCGGTGAAGGGCGAACCCGCGACCTTGTCGCCGGGGAAAGGTGCGGAGGTCGCCGGGTGGCCGTCGGCCAGGTAGCGATCATAGGCGAGTTGCTGCATCGGGTAGATGTAGAGCTTCACCGCGTTGCGGAAAAGGCGGCCGAAGTTCTCCAGAATACCGCCGGGCAGCGCTTCGTAATACTTCTCGTTAAAAATTTCCACGAGGTTGTTGATGCCCATGGCCACGCCGATCATTTCCTGCGTGTAACGACGGAAGTAGGTCGTGAGGCGGTAGTATTCGGAGTAGTCCGAGATCAAAACCGTGAAACCAATATCACCGAGCAGATCGACGCGGGAGAGGAAGTCCTGCGCATCGAGTTCACCGGAGGCGAGGAGGTTGTTCATGGTGATTTCCATGAGCACGACGAGGTCTTTGCCCTTCACCTGCGGCTCCTGCATGAACTGGGCGCAGGCGCAGTTGAGCATGTCCACGTTGACATGGGTGACCGGACGGAAACTGCCGCGCTCCACCAGCACGGCTTTTTTGTAGAGGATCTCGGAGGGCTGGAGCACCTCGCCGCCGGCGCCGAACATCACGGCGTTGGTGAGTTTGTGGCGCACGAGGTAGAGCGACATGAGTCGGTTGTCCACCGGACCAAAGGCGGGGCCGCTCATCTTGAGCATGTCCACCTCGATGCGCTCGGGGCCGACGTTATCGAGGAGCGACTTGATAAGCTCCTCGGGCGTATCCCGGTAATAAAACGCGCCGTAGATGAGGTTGGTTCCCACGACGCCGAGCGCCTGCTGCTGGAGGACGTTATCCTTATCCCACATGCGGACGTGCATCACGATCTCGCTGGGCGGGCCGTGAGGTTCGGTCTGGAAACGGATGCCCAGCCAGCCGTGACATTCGTTGGTGCCCTTGTAGTTGCGAGCTGCCACCGTGTCGGCGAAAACAAAAAACGTGGTCGTCGCGCCGCGTTTGTCGCCGAGACGCTCAAGCAGCAGCGTGTATTCGTGATCGAGCATGAGGCTGAGCCGTTCGCGCGAAACGTAGCGCGGGGACTTGCCGTAAATCGCGTCGCTGAAAGTCATGTCATAGGCCGACATGGATTTCGCGACCGTGCCGGCCGCGCCGCCTGCCTGGAAGAAAATGCGCGCCACTTCCTGGCCGGCGCCGATCTCGGCGAACGTGCCGTATTTGGGCTCATCGAGATTGATCGTGAGGGCCTTGCGGTTGGTGGTCAGCAGGTCTTTTTGCTCGGACATTGGTAACATAGTTGGAGCGGTGTGCGCAGGACCGCAATCCTGTGAAAGCAAAGCCGCGGTAACGTGGAGGATGGCGAAGAACGTGCCGGATTGTTGAAAAGCTCTGGCGGTGCGAGAGGTGTTGGCTACGCTGCGGCACCTTTATGAAGAATTTCTTCGCGTCCTTCCTTGGCACATTGGCGGCGCTGGCGCTGGCGATCACCGGTGTCATGGTGGTTTCGTTTGGCCTGATCGTGGCGCTCTCGACCTTCAAACCCGAGGTAACAACCTTCGAGTCGGGCTCTTACCTGGTCTTTGATCTGAGTGCGAACATCACCGATGCGCCTCCCGAATTCGACGGCGTCGGGCCGGCGGCGTTATTTGGCGGGGGCGAATCACAAACCCTGCAATTGCGCACGATCACGCGTGCGCTGCGGGAAGCGGGCAAGGACAAGAAGATCGCCGGCGTGTTGTTGCGCGGCAGTCTCGAAGCCGAGGGCTATGGAACTGGATTTGCCGCACTCAAAGAAGTGCGCGCGGCCTTGGCTGATTTTAAGAAATCGGGAAAACCCGTGGTGGCGTATTTGGATTTTGCGACGACCAAAGACCTCTATCTCGCCGCCGGCGCGACCGATCTGGTGCTCGATCCTTACGGCTCGCTGGTGATCCCGGGCCTGGCGAGCGAACCGACGTTTTTCGCGGGTGCGTTCGAGCGTTTCGGCGTGGGTGTGCAGGTGACCAAGGTGGGCGATTTCAAATCCTACGCGGAGCCTTTTGTGCGCAAGGACCTGAGTCCGGCTAACCGCGAGCAAATGGAGAAGCTGCTGGGTGACCTTTGGAGCGACCTGCTCATCGACCTTTCGGATGACCGCAAGATCACCCCGGCCAGCTTGCAGGAGCTGGTCGATGCCGAGGGCATCATCAAACCCGAGTCCGCGCTGAAGGCGGGGCTCGTCAACCGGCTCGCCTATCGCGATGAGGTCATCGCGCAACTGAAGACCGCGACCGACACCAAGGACGCCGACACACCGTTCAAACAGGTGGATCTGGCCGATTATGCGCACACGTTGACCGAGCCCCCGAGTCACTCCGGCAACGAAATCGCGGTGATCTATGCCGAAGGCGCGATTGTTGATGGCGAGGGCAATCCGGACGAGGTGGGTGGCGAACGGTTTGCCCGTGAACTGCGCGCGCTACGGCAGGACGATTCGGTGAAGGCGATCGTGTTGCGTGTGAACAGCCCAGGCGGTTCGGCGACCGCCTCGGAGCACATCCAGCGGGAACTGCGGCTCGCCGAAGAGGTGAAGCCGGTTATTGTTTCGATGGGCAGTTACGCGGCCTCCGGAGGGTATTGGATTTCCGCCTACAGCAGTCGCATCTTTGCCGAACCTACCACGATCACGGGCTCCATTGGAGTGGTGGGCATTCATTTTGATGTCAAAAAACTGGCCAACGATCTCGGTATCACGTGGGACGGGGTGAAGACGGGCAAGTATGCGGATATTTTTACGATCTCGCGCCCGAAGACCCCGGCGGAACTGGAGATTTTCCAAGGCATGGTGGAGTGGATTTACGGGGAGTTTATCCGAAAAGTGGCCGAAGGCCGTAAGCTTGATCCGGACGTCGTGCGGGCCATCGCCGGTGGTCGCGTGTGGTCGGGGCGCGAGGCTTTGAAACTGGGGTTGGTGGACGAACTCGGCGGCTTGGATGACGCCATCGCCCATGCGGCGGAAGCAGCCGCGGTGGAGAATGATTATACGCTGACGGAGTTTCCCCAGTCGCAGACCTTCGCCGAGTTGTTATCCAGCTGGCTCGAAGACGTGCGCCGTCCGGAGACGGCCAAAAACGACCTGGTCTCGAAAGTGGTGGAAAGCCTCGAATCGCAGGTGAAGACGCTGCAACAGTTCAACGACCCGCGTGGTGTTTATGCCCGCCTGCCGTTGGAGATCAGCGTGCGCTGAACGGACGTCAACCGGCTGAGTTTCGTTTCGCGGCGAACTCTTCGCCGGTGCGGGGTGCGTTTGGCAGCTGGGAGTCGAGGGATTCGCGGTAGCGCAAGCACCCCCGTAAGAACTGTGGCCAGTCGGGCACAACGACGTTGGGGGTGACTTTCTCAGGCAGAAGGCTCCACAGCTGCGGGTGATGCCAGCAGAGATTGTGGCCGGTGCTGTCACGGTGCTCACGGATTCCTGCGCGAAGTTTTTTCACTTCGGCGATCAGTTCGTCATAGGAGAGTCGGTCGAGGTCTTGGTCCATTGGATGTATACGCCGGGGGTTGGGTGAACTGGAAACAGGGGTATTCTGATGGAACCGTTTCGTCGGCCGAGGTGCGGAGACCGCGAAGGTTTTTTCGGGTTGCTCAAAACAGGTTTGGTTTTCGCGGGGTTCTTGGTTTGGTGCTTCCTTACCCATGAAAGTCCCGTTCCTCGACCTTTCGCTTCAACATCAAGCTCTTCGTGAGCAGGCGCTCGCCGCGCTCGCGGCGACCTATGACGCCACGCGCTTCTGCCTCGGCAAGGATGTCGAAGACTTTGAGGCCAATTTTTCAAAAACGCTTGGCTATCCGCGTGCGCTGGCCGTCAACAGCGGCACCTCGCCGTTGCACCTGGCCGCGGTGATCGCGGGCTGGGGGCCGGGTGACGAGGTCATCGTGCCTGCGTTTACCTTCATCTCGTCGGCGTGGGGCGTGAGCTATGTCGGAGCGACTCCCAAGTTCGTCGATATCGACGCGAAGACTTTCAACCTCGACCCTGCGGCGGTCGAAGCGGCGATCACACCAAAAACCAAGGGCCTTGTGATCGTGCACCTCTTCGGCCAACCCGCTCCGATGGATGCGCTGCTGGCCATTGCGAAGAAACACGATCTCTTCGTGGTCGAAGACTGCGCACAGGCCGTGGAAGCCAAATACAAAGGCACGCCGGTCGGTCTGCTCGGCGATGTCGGCACGTTTAGCTTTTATCCGACCAAGAATCTCGGTGGCTGCGGTGAGGGTGGCGCGCTTGTGTCGAAAAATGATGCCCATTTCGCGCAAGCCAAGCTCCTGCGCGTGCACGGGATGGGACGTCGCTACTACCATGACCTGGTGGGCTTCAACTTCCGCATGGATGGTTTCCAAGGCGCGTTGCTCAACGTGAAGTTGCCGCATCTTGCGAAGTGGACCACGCGTCGTCGGGCCATCGCTGCGCGTTACCTCGCGGGCATCAAACTCGCCGACGTGGTTCTGCCCGCGACGGTGGATTACGGCGCGAGCGTGTATCACCAGTTCACGATCCGCCATCCGCGTCGCGATGCGTTGCGCGAGCACCTCACGAAGCACGAGATTGGCACCGACTTGATCTATCCCGTGCCGCTTCACCAGCAGGCCTGTTACGCGTCGCTGGGCTATCAACCGGGTTCGATTCCGGTGGCGGAGAGAGCCGCGGCAACGTGCGTGAGCCTGCCGATCTTCCCCGAACTGACCGATGCCCAGGTCGATCACGTGATCGCGGCGGTGAATTCTTTTTAACCGCTAATGGGCGCTCATGATCGCTAATCTCAGAGCCACTTTCCAAATTAGCGTTCATCAGCGTAAATTAGCGGTTTAAACCCCGGAAGATGATTAACGCGATTCAACTCAAAGTCTGCGGGCAGACCCGTGCGGAGGATGCACGCGTGGCGGCGAAGTTGGGCGCGGATTATCTGGGCTTTATTCTCTATCCCAAGTCACCGCGTTACGTGTCGCTTGATAACTACAAGGCGCTTGCTCCGGAGCTGCCTGCGGGGCCGCGTCACGTCGCGGTGTTGGTGGAGCCGTCAACCGATGAATTGACCGAAGTGGCGGCCTCGGGATTCGATCTGTTTCAAATTCATTTTTCACATACGACGCCGCTGGATGTGATTCGTGGCTGGTCGTTGCAAGTTGGCGCTCACCGGCTGTGGCTCGCGCCCAAGTTGCCACCCGGCGAAGATGTGGCGACGGATTGGCTGCCGCTGGCCGGCACGTTTCTACTCGATACGTTTCACACGGGCGGCTTTGGCGGCTCCGGCCAGACGGGCGACTGGGCCAAGTTCCTTCGTCATCAACAGGCCTACGCTCAACATACGTGGATCTTGGCCGGTGGCTTGTCGCCCGACAACGTGGTTGCGGCGATTGCTCACAGCGGCACCCATTTTGTGGACGTGAACAGCGGTGTGGAGGCCACGCCGGGTGTGAAGGATCACACGAAGCTCAAGCGCCTGGCGGACGCCCTGATCGGGGCGTCGAGGTAGGGACGCCTCTCCGAGGCGTCCGGATCGGGAGCGGACGTCTCGGAGAGACGTCCCTACCTACAGCAAGGGCGCAGGCAACGCGCCTTCGTGATCGAGGAGCTGGCGCTTGATGGTTTCGCCGAACGCGAAACCGGTAAGCGAGCCATCGGAACCGATCACGCGATGACAGGGCACGAGCAGGCAGATCGGATTGGTGGCGTTCGCACGACCGACGGCGCGCGAGGCCCCGGGATTGCCAAGTTCGGCGGCGAGTTGCCCGTAGCTGCGGGTCTCGCCAAACGGAATCGCCACCAGCGCGGTCCACACGCGGTTCTGAAAGTCGGTTCCTTGCGCCGCGAGGGGCACTGAAAAGCGAGACCGTTTACCGGCAAAATACTCCGTCAGCTCTTTTTTAACCGCAGCGACCAAGCCAGGTTTGTCACTTATTAAGTGACAAATAGGTTTGAGTCGGGAGCGCAGGGCGGCGAGGTCGCCGAAGGCGGTGGCGACGACGGCTCCGGTTTCGTTGACGGCGACGGAGAACGGGCCGCAGGGAGTGGCGAAGGTGGCGACCTGAAGAGTGACCTCGGTTTTCATAACGCGGGTTGATTGAGTTGCCAAAGGTGCGAGGTCGCGAGGCTGCGATGCGGGGAGAATACGGCCATGAGTCGTTTGGTCGCCTCGATGTCGGGCCGCTCTTCTAACGCGAGCAGCGACTGGAGTCCGCTGGTCACGCCGGTGTCGCCGAGGGGCACACAGTCGGCGAAACCGAGCGAGCGCATCATGAGGTAGTTGACCGACCAAGGTCCGAGTCCGCGGATGGCGAGCAAACTTCGCTCGGCCCGGGTGGCGCTCATGCCGCGCAGGTCGGGGAGGTTGAGTCGTCCCTCGACGATGAGACGGGCGGTGTCGATGACGTAGGTGGCTTTCGACCGTGAAAACTGGAGGGGCTTCAATTGCTCGGGGTCGATGCGGGCGATGTCGGCGGCGGTCGTCGGTGCGTAAAGGCCATTGGAAAAAGGACGACTCGCGAGAGCGATCAGGCGGTGCCTGAGCTGAAACGCGAAAGGCAGGTTGATTTGTTGTCCGATGATCGCCCAGAGCAGGCCGTCGAATACGGAGGGTGTTTGCGCGACGCGCAGTTCGGTGCGGCCGGCAACGAGACGTGCGAGTCCGAGTTTGCGGGCGAGACGAGCGAAGGCCGCGGCATCTTGATCGAGGCCGAGCAACGCGATCACGAGGGCCTGGGCCTCGGACGCGTGTGCGTCGACTTCGGCACGGACATGCGTGGGTGAAAGGTGCAGTGTGAGCAGCGTGGGCGATTGCTCGGGACCGAGGCGTGCGACGGTGGTGTAAACGTCGCCATCGAGGCGCTCGGTCAAACTGTGCGGGTCGCGACCAAGCGTGCGTTTGAGATAGGCGAGCGGGTAACCGGCGGGCAGCGTGATCTCAAACGAACGCGCGGAGCGCAGCTCGCGGTAGGCAAGGGGAGTCTGGCCGTTGCACGCGCGGAAGTGCTCGTGGAAAACCGAGAGCGATTCGAAACCGGCAGACGAGGCGATGTCAGCCAGCGCGGCGCCAGTCGCGAGCAATGCGCGTTTCGCCATGTCGAGACGGGCGCGGAGGAGCACGTCGGCCGGCGTGGCGTGGTAGTGCTGACGGAAGAGTTCGAACAAACGCGTCGGACCAAAGCCGGAGCGTTTCACGATGGCTCGGGCGTCTTCAAAGGCGGCGGGGTTTTGGCGGATCTCGGCGACGAGTTGCTCGATGCTTTCCAAGACGGGATCGGCACCGCGCGCAAAGTCATCGGGGTGGCATTTTTTGCAGGGGCGCAAACCGGCGGCACGGGCGGCCTCGACGGTCGGAAAGAAGCGGGTGTTTTCCGGCTTCGGTTTGCGGGCGGAACACGAGGGCAGGCAGTAAATGCCGGTTGTGCTGACGCCAAAGAAGAATCGGCCGTTATACGACGCGTCGCTCGCAAGCACGCGCTCGTAGAGTTGGGCCGGGTTCATTCGCATAGGCGCAATTTAGCACACGACCGGCGGAGCGTCGTCCGGATTATTCCGGTGCAATTTTCAGCGCAGGAAACGCTCGTGCAGCCACCAGCCGAGCCAGCAGCCCAAAATGGCTCCGGCACCGCTGATCAGAAAGGCGGCAAAGAAGGAGAGGCCAAGTGCGTCGGAGCCCCACCAGAAGACGTAGCTCAATACAAGCGAGGTGACGAAAATGCAGAGTTTGAGCATACGTCCAATCGATGCGGACGGGGCTTACATGCCGGGGAAACCGCCGCGGCCCTTCATGGCTTCCATCTGGCGCATCATCTTTTTCGCGCCGCCGCCCTTCAGCATCTTCATCATTTTTTGCATCTGCTGGAATTGCTTCAGGAGCTGGTTCACTTCCAAGACCTTCACGCCGGCGCCGTTGGCGATGCGCAGGCGGCGGTTGCCGTTGAGGATCTCGGGCTTGCGGCGCTCTTGGAGGGTCATCGACTTGATGATGGCCTCGGTGCGGCCCATCTGCTGCTCGGCGTTGTCGGGGAGCTGCATGCCGCTCATGCCGGGCATCATTCCCATGATGCTCTGCATGGAGCCGAGTTTTTTGATCTGCTGCATCTGCGCGAGGAAGTCCTCGAGGTTGAAGTCGGCCTTGCGGAGTTTCTCCGCCATCTTCTCGGCCTCTTTTTGGTCGATGGTTTCCTGGGCTTTTTCAACGAGCGAAACGACGTCGCCCATCCCGAGAATGCGCGAGGCGAGGCGGTCGGGATAAAACGTGTCGAAGTCGGCGACCTTTTCACCGGTGCCGATGAATTTGATGGGCACGCCGGTGATCGATTTGATCGAGAGCGCCGCGCCACCGCGGGCATCGCCATCGAGCTTGGTGAGAATCAGGCCGGTGAGCCCGAGCGCGTCGTGGAAGGCTTTGGCGACGTTGACCGCCTCCTGGCCGAGGGCGCCGTCGGCCACGAGGAAGATCTCGTCGGGCTTGATGCGTTCACGGAGTTTTTTGACCTCTTCGATCAGATCGGCGTCGATCTGGAGGCGACCGGCGGTGTCGAAGAGAATCGCGTCAGCGGTGGCGGCTTGCGCGGCGGAGAGGCCGGCGACGCCGATCGCGGGGACGTCTTTGGAAACGCGGTCGCTGTAGAAACCCAGCTCTTCTTGTTTCGCGAGGATTTCGAGCTGGTCGATGGCGGCGGGGCGATAGACGTCGCAGCCGACGACGAACGGACGGTAGCCACGTTTTTTGAGGAGCTTGCCGAGTTTGGCCGTGGAGGTCGTTTTGCCAGAGCCGTGAAGACCGACCATCAAGACCTTGAGCGGACGGGCGGTGGAAAGATCGGTCGTGCCTTCACCGAGCAGGCGCACGAGTTCGTCGTGGATGATTTTGACGATCTGCTGGCCGGGGGTGACGGATTTGATGACCTCCTGACCGACGCAGGTGGCTTGGACGCGCTCGATAAACTCGCGGGCAACCTTGAAGTGAACGTCGGCCGAGAGCAAAGCGGTGCGCACCTCTTTGAGGGCGTCGGCCATATTGTCTTCGGTGAGTTTGCCGACACCACGGAGGTTGCGGAGGGCGGAGGAGAGTTTGTCGGTGAGTGACTCGAACATGGGAAAGGAAAGCGGAGTGAAACCACTAATGGGCATTAATGAACACTCATTTTTCAGGAATGAACATCGGGTGAGCTCCTTTTCAATGGGGTGTCATTCCTGAAATTTAGTGTGGATTAGTCGTTTCGTCTTCTGTGATTCTGCCGGTCCCATGAACCCTGTTCTCAAGCTGTTGCTCGAAGGTGGTAGACTCACGACCGCGCAGATGGCGCAAGTCGCTGGTCTGTCCCTTGCCGATGTTGAACAGCATCTGGAGCAGCTGAAAAAAGATAAAATCTTCCTCGGCTGGCGCCCGGTGCTCGATCTTTCGCGCGATGAGGCGGCCGGTGCGGCGGTGCGGGCGGTCATCGAGGTAAAGCTCACGCCTGAACGCGGCGGCGGTTTCAACCGTCTGGCCGAGCGTCTCGCCAGGTTCGATGAGGTGGAGTCCTGCTATTTGATGTCGGGCGGCTACGATCTGCTGGTTTTTGTCAGCGCTCCGACGTTGCAGAAGGCGGCGTCCTTCGTTTCGGAAAAGCTTTCCACCCTTGGCGGCGTGGTGTCCACGAGCACCCATTTCCTCCTGCGCTCCTACAAGGAAGGCGGCTTCCTGCTCGACAGCGGCGAGGGCTCGAACGACCGCCTCAACGTCAGCCCCTGAGCGGAGCATCCCGATGAGCACCACCAGCAAACGCTGGGTAGCCAGCCATGTGGCGACGCTACCGAGGAGCGGCATTCGCGACTTCTTCGAACTCGTGGCCAAAATGAAGGGCCAGGACGTGATCTCGCTCGGTGTCGGTGAACCCGACTTCGTGACACCGTGGCACATTCGCAAGGCGGCGATCACGGCGATTGAGGAGGGCAAAACTTATTACACGTCGAATCTCGGCCTGATCGAGCTGCGTCGTGCGGTTTCGACCTACGTGACCGAACACTTCGGGGTTAACTACCGCCCCGAGGATCAGGTCATCATCACGGTGGGCGTTTCTGAAGCGCTCGACCTGTGTTTCCGCGCCTTCTGCAACCCCGGCGACAAGGTGATGTATCACCAGCCGTGCTACGTTTCCTACCACCCGAGTATCACGCTGGTGCACGGCGAAGGCGTGGCGGTGCCGACCTACGCGAAGGATAACTTCGCGTTGACCGCCGAGGCGTTGCGCGCCGCGTGGGTGCCAGGCTGCAAGATTTTGATGCTTAACCTCCCGTGCAATCCCACGGGTGGCACGTGCGATCGGGCGCAATTGGAGGCGATCGCCGCCTTCTGTCGCGAGAAGGACCTCCTCGTGTTGAGCGACGAGATCTACTCCGAGCTGACGTTTGACGGCACGCACACCAGCATCGCCAGTCTGCCCGGCATGCAGGAACGCACGATTTTCCTGCACGGTTTTTCCAAGGCCTTCGCGATGACCGGCTGGCGCATCGGCTACGCGTGCGGACCTTCCGAGCTGATCGATGCGATGATGAAGGTGCACCAATACGCCATGATGTGCGCCTCGATCATCGCGCAAGAAGCCGCGCTCGAAGCCCTCGAGCATGGCTGGGATGACGTGTGTGAAATGCGCGACCAGTATCATCGCCGTCGCGACCTTGTGGTTCGCCGTTTCAACGAGATCGGTCTGACGTGCCACTCGCCGCGCGGAAGTTTTTACGCCTTCCCGAGCACGAAAGGTCTCGGCATGACGGAGAAGGATTTCGCGGTGGGTCTGCTCAAGGAGCAGAAGGTCGCGGTCGTGCCCGGCACCGCGTTTGGCGTCAACGGCACCGGTCATGTGCGCGCGTGTTTCGCGACCAGTTACGAGCAGCTCATCATCGCCTGCGATCGCATGGAGCGATTCGTGCAAGGCGCGAAAAAGTAACCGGATTGCCCTGGGTGCGGTGATGCGTTTTAGCTGGGCGCTAAATCGCATCACCGCATGAAAAAAATACTGAGTCTGCTCGTCCTCGTGGCGACGTTTGGGGCTGGTTCGCTCTCGGCCCAGGAGTTTTCCGGAACCCTCAAGTGGTCGCTGCGCGTCGAGATGACCGACCCCGCGTTGAAAGCTGCGCAAGACGCCATGGACGGCATGGGAAGCGGACTCTTCCCGAAGGGATTCATTCTCCAAATCAAAGGCCCGCGAGCCCTCGTTAAAACCGATGGCGGGCTCACGCCGACTGAAGTTCTCACTCTTGCCGATAAAAATCTCTCTTACCAAATCGACCGGAAAGCCGGCACTTACCAGAAGCTGGCCGCCGACCCGCTGAAAGATGCGGTGGGAAATTACAAGGTCACGCCCATGACCGAGACCGCCCGGATTCTGGGTTACACCTGCCGGCGTTACCGGGTTGAGACGGTGGGTGGCGAGGAGAAGATGACCTACGCGGTTTGGGCGACCAACGAAATCAAGGGCCTCGATGCACGCACGCTGCGTCGGCTCCAATTTGGCAAGACCGCGGGTTCGGAGTTTTTAAGTCAGATTGAAGGCGTGCCTCTAAGAATAGATGGTGTAACGCCGGATGCGAAACTCCAGGTCATCGCGACGAGCGTGAAGCCCGAGGTGCTGCCCGGCACGATCTTCATTCTGCCTGCCAGCTTCAAAGAAACCTCAGGTCAGGGTCTCTGATCTCGGGCGACTTTTCGGTCTTCGTGACTTTGATTTATAGGCTGGGCTAAGGCCTCGGCCGGCTTTATCTCTTACCGTTTATACAATCATGAACCGCTCCGTTGTCATCGTCGGCCGACCCAATGTCGGCAAAAGCCGCCTCTTTAATCGGTTGGCGCGGAAGCGCATATCCATCGTTCATGACCAACCCGGCGTCACCCGTGACGTTGTCTCGGCCGAGATCGAGGACGGTGGCTATACGCTGCTCGACACTGGCGGCCTCGGTTTCAAAGACAACGACACGACGCTCGCCGCGCTGACCAAGGCGTCCGAGCTGCAGGTCGAGTTCGCCATCGATACCGCGCAATTGATCCTCTTCGTCATCGACGGTCTTGAGGGCATGACCGCGCTCGACGTCAACATCGCCCGCATGTTGCGCAAGTCGAAGAAGGACGTGCTGCTCGTCGTGAACAAGGCCGACTTCGACGACGACAAGGTCGATCTCGCCGAAGCCTACCGTCTCGGTCTGGGCGAACCTCTCCGAGTTTCCGCCGAGCACGGACGCGGCGAGAGCTACCTGCGCGAAGAGATTCTTAAACGAATCGGCACGGTGCCCGAGAACGTCGAACCCGCGGAGAAGACCGCCGCCGATCCGTTGTGCGTGTGCTTCATTGGACGCCCCAACGTCGGCAAGTCCTCGCTGAGCAACCGCCTGCTCCGGAGCGATCGTCTCATCGTGAGCAACGTCCCCGGCACCACGCGCGACGCCATCTCCCTGCCGTTCGAGTTCAAGGGTCGCAACGGCAAGATGTATCCGTTTCGTCTGATCGACACGGCGGGTATCAAGACCCAGACGAAGCTCGCTTCGCCGGTCGAATATTTCTCCCGCCTGCGTTCGCTCGACGCCATCAAGGAAACCGACGTGGTGTTCCTCGTGCTCGACGCCATTGACGGCGTCACCCAGCAGGACAAGGCCATCGCCGGCGAGGCGGTCAAAGAGCGCAAGCCCATCGTCATCGTCGTCAATAAATGGGACGTCGTTCGCGACGCGTTTAAGAAGGGCGAGGACCCCAATTGCGCGCCCGAGGCCGCGATCCATGGCTTCGCCAGCGAGCGCGATTACCGCAAAAAATACGAACGCTCCATTTTCGACAGCCTGTTCTTCACGCCGGGCGCGCCGGTGATTTTCGCCTCGGCCATGACCGGCTACGAGGTGGATCGCATGTTGAACGCCGCAGTGAAGCTCAACCGCGTGCTCGATACCAAGATCCCCACGGCGAAGCTCAACAAGACGATCAATTTCCTTACCGAACGCACACCGCCGCCCGCGGTGGGAGGCAAACGCTTCCGTGCCTACTACGCGTTGCAGACGGGCAATCGTCCGTTCCGCATCAAAATTTTCTGCAACCGCGAAGAGAAACTCACCGAACAATACCGTCGCTATCTGGAGGCGGGTCTCGTCGATGCATTCGAACTGAACGGCTGCCCGATTTATTTCGAGCTCGTCGGCAAGGAAAAGCACGAGCCGGGCACGGCGTATTCGGGCAAAGCCAAGAAGGCCGGTCTTATCTTCAAGGAAGAGCATCCCGAGGCGCATGTTCCCAAGTGGAAGGAAGGCGAAGAGGCCGCCGCAGCTGACGATTTTACCCATGAAACACTCGAAGACTGATTACCGCGGTGGCGAAGCCGTCGTGTTGTCCACCTCGGCGTTTGAGCTCGCCGTCACGACCGAGGTTGGCCCTCGCATCGTGTCGCTGCGCTCCCTTGCCGGCAAGAAAGCGGACAACCTCTTTCTCCAATTCCCGGAGAATGAGGAGCGCTATCACGGCTACTATCTGCGCGGCGGCCACCGTCTCTGGCACTCGCCCGAGCACATCGTGCGCACCTACCAGCCCGATGACGCTCCGCTGGCGGTCAAGCCGCTCAAGAACGGCATCGCCCTCGCGCAACCCACCGAGGAAAAAACCGGCCTCCAAAAGGCCGTTAAGATCGAAGTGCTGGGCGAGCGCACGGTAAAGGTCACGCACGCGCTGACCAACCAGGGCCTCTGGGCCGTCGAGACGGCTGCCTGGGCTCTCACGATGTTCCGCGCGGGCGGCTATGCCGTTCTCCCCTTGCTGCCCAAGGGCGACCATGCCGATGGCGACCTGCTGCCCTCGTATTCGTTCGTGCCCTGGACCTACACCGATCTCTCGCTGCCCGTGTGGGACCTGCACCGCGACTTCATCGGCATCGACGTGCCGAAGGCCAAGATCGCCCAGAAGTTTGGCATCACCGATTATCTCGGTTGGTCCGCCTACTGGGTCGATGGCGTGACCTTCGTCAAATATGCGCCGGTCATCAAGGACGCCACGTATCCAGATCGCGGATGCCCATTCGAGGTGTTCACCAACGGCAAGATGATCGAGCTGGAGACGCTCAGCCCGCTCGTGAAGCTGGAGCCCGGCAAGTCCGTCACGCATGTGGAGCATTGGGGCATTTTTGACGGCCTTGCGAAGCCTTCGACCGATGCCGCGTTCGCCGAGCTTGCCGTCGCGGTCGGCAAGTGGATCAAGACGCTGAAGTAAATCGTGGCCGCGGGCGTGAGCGAGTGGATGGCGCTATTGCCCCGTCCGTTCGCTCATGCTCGCGGGCTACTTTGATCCGATGCCCGCACCGCTGAAAATCGTCTTCCTCGGCTCCGATACCATCGCGCTTCCTTTGCTGGAGTGGCTGGCAGGCGAGGGGAGTGCGATCGCTCGCGTGGTGGCGGTGTTTACCCAGCCGGACCGTCCGGTTGGTCGTGGACAAAAGATCACGGCCAACGGCATCAAGTCTTGGGCGCTCGCCCGTGGCCTGCCGGTTTACCAGCCGGAGAAAATTACCGAAGAGGTGCGGACCCAACTCGCCGCGCTTTCGGCCGACGTGTCGCTGGTCATGGCCTACGGGCACATCTTAAGGCAGGACTTCATCGACACGCCGCGCCTTGGCACGCTCAACCTGCACGCGTCGTTGCTTCCCAAATACCGCGGTGCCTCGCCGATTCAAACATCCATCGCCAACGGTGAGAGCGAGACCGGGGTGTCTCTGATGCGCATCGTGCGCCAACTCGACGCCGGACCGGTGGCGGATAGGGAGCGCGTGCCTGTCGCTCCGCGCGACACGGCGTTGGAGGTTGAGAACAAACTCTCGGCTGCGTGTGTGCCACTGCTCGCGCGCACGTTGCCGAAGCTCGCCAGGGGAGGCCTCGCGTTTGTTGAGCAGGATCATGCTCAGGCGACCTTTTGCCGTCGTTTGATCAAAGACGACGGTTGCCTCGATTTCACCGCGCCTGCGACGGTTTTGGCTGCCCGCATCAACGGCCTGTTCCCTTGGCCGGCATGCACCGTGGAGATCGCCGGCCAGCCCATCAAAATCGGCCTCGCGGACGTGCCTGCGGAATCGGATATTTGTCACGTATTAAGTGACAAGCGGTCAGGGGCTGTTTTGGGCGCGGATGCTGGGGGTTTGTTGGTGGCTACGGGCAACGGGGTGTTGCGATGCCTGCGTTTGCAGAAGCCAGGAGGGAAGATGCTTCCCGCCGCCGAGTTTTTGCGCGGTTCGCCGATTGTGCCGGGAACGGTGCTGCCGTCCCTCCCGTTGCCGCTGCTCGTCGCCGGCACGCCGTTTCCTTACAAGCGCGCGGTTCAACCCTAGCTCTTGTTTTCGCCAAAATCTTTCCGCAAAGTCCTCGCTCATGTTGAAACCTCTTCTCTGGGGCGCCGGCCTCGCCCTGATCTCGTTTACGGCGAATGCCCAATCCGTGGGCACCGAACTGGCCAACTTGCGCGAGGATGTTCGTTTGCTGACCCAAAAGGTCGGAGCGCTTACGTTGAAAGTGGAAGATCTCGAGCGCGACAACGAGGCGTTGCGCAAACAGGTCGCCGCAGCCGCCCAATCCCAAGCCTTCGCCTCCGTCCAGCAGCTCAATGACGCGGTGGCCACGCTCGATCGCGCCATCAAGGCTGGCGACGCCGCCACGGCCGCGAGCGCCGCGGCTCAGATCAAGAAGCTTGGCGACGCGACCAACGCCGCGCTCGAATCTCTCGCCAAGGGATCGGCTGCGCGCCCCGCCGCGCCGATGACGTTTAGCAACGATTTCCCCTCCGAGGGCATCAGCTACACCGTTCAAAAAGGTGACACGCTCTCGACGATCTCCCGCAAGACGGGTGGCAAACTGGCCGATATCCTTAACGCCAATAAAATCACCGATCCCACCAAGGTTCGCGTTGGCGACACGCTCTTCATCCCCGGTGGTAAATAACACTCATGTGCGCAGCTCCTAAATCTCGTCTCGGTCGCGGTCTCGGTGGTCTCATTGCCGCCGCTTCTCCCGCCAAACCCGCAACTCCCGCCCCGGTCGCCGCGCCGACTCCGGCTCCCGCCGCTCCCGAGGCGCCGGGCTTTGCGGAAATCGCGGTGAATGTGATTGTGCCGAGTCCTTACCAGGCGCGTCGCGAAATCTCGCCCGCGCAGTTGGCCGAGTTGGCCGAGAGCATTCGCAGCGAGGGTTTGTTGCAGCCCATCGTGGTGCGCAAGGCCGGTGACAAGTATGAACTCATCGCCGGCGAACGTCGCTGGCGCGCGTTTCAACTGCTCAAGATCAAGACGATCCCGGTCCGTCTGGTGGAAGCGAGTAATGCATCGTCCGCGGCTCTCGGCCTCATTGAAAATCTCCAGCGCGAAGGTTTGAACCCGCTCGAAGAAGCCTACGGTTACGCGAGCCTCATTCGCGATTTCGACCTCACGCAGGAAGCCGCCTCCGAGCGCGTGGGCAAGGGCCGCGCAACAGTCGCCAACTCTCTTCGTCTCCTGTCGCTCGACGCGGAGCTGCAGGGCTACATTGCGAAGGGCATTCTTAGTGTCGGTCATGCGAAGGTCCTCCTGGGCGTCGAGGATGTCGCGCAGCGCGCGGTGCTGGCTCGACGCGTGATCGAGGACGGCTTGAGCGTGCGTGCCACGGAAAAGCTGCTGCAGGCCAAGAAGGCGGGCGGGCCCGCTCCCTCCGCGCAGGCGCCCGCCGTCCGCAAACTGACGGCTGCCGATGCAGCCGCGATCATTGGTATCGAGAAAAAACTTACGTCGCATTTCGGCGCGCGTGTCGCCGTCCAGCACACGCCGAAAAAGGGCAAGATCGTGATTGCCTACTCGGGCAACGAGGATTTGCAGCGTATTCTGGAAAAACTCGGGGTTGAGGCTTAATGTTGGCCTGATGTTCACCACGAGCAACGCGGCCGAAACCGTTGGCCACATCAGGCGCTTTTCGAGCGCCTGGCTGCGCCAACGTTTCCCGCTTGCCGATGAGATTCCTTATTACACCTGGGCAAAGCTGAAGGCGGACTTCCTGGCGGGCTCGACGGTGTCGCTCGTTTCGATTCCGCAGGCGATCGGCTTCGCGCTCATCGCCGGGTTGCCGCCGCTGATGGTGATCATGTCGGTGGTCGTGGGCGGGTTTGTCTGCGCGTTGTTCAGCTCGTCGCGACACATGGTGTTCGGGCCGACGAACTCGATCAGCATCATCTTGGCGGCGACACTGCATTCCCTCAGCGGAGGCAGCCTGTCACCCGCTGAGCTGGCGCTCGTGCTGGCGTTGCTGATCGGCGTCTTTCAGGTGATCGCGGGCCTGGCGCAGATGGGCAAGCTCACCCAGTTCATCTCGCGTTCGGTGATCATCGGCTACGGCACGGCGATCGGGCTGCTCCTGGCCTTCAGTCAGATTCCAAACTTGATGGGGGCGGCCGTCGTTCATGGCGGGGTGTGGGACATGTTTATGGCCGCGTCGGCGCATATCATTCCGCTCAATTTCAATCCGTTTCCCATCTGCATGGGTGTCGTGACCCTGCTGATTTTTTGGGTGATCGAGAGGCTGCTTCCACGTTGGCCTTCGGAGTTGATCGGACTGATTTTTCTTTCGTTGCTCACGCAATACCTCGGGTTGCAGGTGCTGGGTATCCGCACGATCCAGGACGAAGGTTCACTGGCGGCGGCGATCCCGTCGTTTATCGGCATGCCGTTTGACTCATCGAACTGGGCGGTCGTTCCACCGTTGATCACCGCGGCGCTCGCGATCGCGATCTTGGGCATGTTGGAGGCGGTTTCCATTTCGAAGTCGCTGGCGGCCAAGTCGGGTCAGCGTCTGGATGCGAATCAGGAACTGGTTGCGATGGGCTCGGCCAATGTTGCCAACAGCCTGTTCGGCGCGATGCCCGGCTCGGCGTCATTTGCCCGTTCGGCAACAAATATCCAGAGCGGAGCGCAGACCCAAATCGCAGCGCTGCTCAGCAGTGTGATCGTGCTGGGGGCGCTCTTTTTCGTGGCGCCGCTCATCAATTACATTCCGGTGCCGAGTCTGGCCGCCCACCTGATCCGGATCGGATTGAAGATGATTAATCGCGAGCAGATCCGCATCGCCTGGCGTTCCACCAAATCGGATGCGGTTGTGTTCGCGGTGACGTTGCTCGCGGCGTTTTTCCTCAAGCTCGACACCGCGATTTACGTCGGGGTGGGCCTTTCGCTCGCTCTGTTTCTTCGGAAGGCGAGTGCTCCGTCACTGGTGGAGTATGGCTTCAACGAACAAGGCCAACTCGCCGAGCTGGATGGCTCTGAAAACCGGGGGAACTCGGCGATCTCGATCGTGCACGTCGAGGGTGAACTCTTCTTCGGTGCGGCCGATTTGTTCCAGGAGCAGGTGCGGCTGCTGGCCGGCGACGGCGGGATCAAAATCGTGATCCTGCGCATGAAGAACGCCCGTCATCTCGACGCCACGTCCGTGATGTCGCTGCTGCAGTTGCACGATTACCTGGGGCAAACCGGACGTCACCTGCTGGTGAGCGGAATCAATCCCGATGTTGAAAAGGTGCTGCGCAAGAGCGGGGCGCGGAAGCAAATCGGCGTTGAAAACATTTTTCCGGCCGAGGCCAACCTCACGATGAGCACCAAGCGGGCGCTGTTGCGCGCCTCGCAATTGTTGCAACAGGCCGGCGCCGCGCCTTCCGCGGGGGTGCGTATCTTTTATGACCGCAACCGGGAAAACTCCACGGGGGCGGCCCCGGCTGGCGCGGCTGCCCGGTCGGGTGATCACGACAAGCCAGGGGATTACCAGATTTGAAGAGTAGCGCAGGCTTCCAGCCTGCTTGGCTTCCGGCCTCAAACATGACTCCAGAAGCAGGCTGGAAGCCTGCGCTACTCTTCGAATTCCTCCCCGCGATTGACAACCACGCCGCGGTGCGGCTCTGTGACCCTTTACATCATGTCCATCCTCATCGGCATTTTCACGTTCGTCCTCATTTTGATTTCCGTGTTTCTCGTCCTCGTGGTGCTGGCCCAGAAGGCCAAGACCGATGGTGGCATGGGTGCCTCGCTCGGTGGCGGAGCGACCGAGGCCGCCTTCGGCGCCGATACCGGCAACGTGCTGACCAAGGCCACGATCAATGCGGCCATCCTCTTCTTTGTTCTCACGTTCGGCCTCTACCTCGCACATATCTACGTGGCCAAGCATACGAAGAGCACCGAGGGTCAGCTGCCTGTGATCAACGTGCCGGTCGCTCCGGCTACTCCGGCGCCCGCTTCGACCGCCCCTGCCGTCGAAACCACGACCGCTGCTCCGACCGTGACCTTGCCGACCAGCGCTCCCGCCGTCCCGGCTGAAGCCGCCAAACCCTGATTCTCGTGCAACTCGCGTCCTTCCGGACGATTCTTCCCAGGCAGGCGGGCATGCTCGCCTGCCTTGTTGTTTTTTGCGCCGCGCTTCCCGGCGAGGCATGGGCGCAATCCCGGCGCTATCGCCCGCCTGCGCGGTATTTTCAGTTCGGTGAACCGAATCAGGCCGAGGGCCGGAAAATACTGGAAGATTTCCGGCAGAAGGGTCTTTCGGGTGATTATTATCTCGAATTCAATCTTCGGGTGCTGCCGCGCCGTGGCGAAACCCGCGTGGTCACCGGTGGCCGCCTGTGGGGCAGCCGCAACGATCAAGGCCCGGTTTCCCGCGTGGAACTTCCAGCGGGCGAGGGCATGGCCGCCCAGCGCTTGTTGGTGCAAAGTGGTCCGCAAGGCGCCGTGTGGGTCGCTCCGCTCGCGGGAATATCGACCGCTCCTGGTGCCCTTGATCCGACCGCTCTGTTTGCACCGCTCGCGGGCACCGATCTCACGGCCTTCGACCTGCAGATGCCCTTTATTTATTGGGGTGATTTTGTTTTTGAAGGCATGGCACCGGTGGGTGGCCGGCCTGCTCACGTCTTCCTGCTTTATCCCCCGGAGGATATCGCTGCACGCAAGCCCGAGTTGTTTGGGGTGCGTGTATATCTGGACACCCAATTCGGTGCGTTGGTGCAGGCCCAACAAATCGGCGCGGAGGAACGCGTGCTGAAATCGATCACCGTGCTTGATTTCAAAAAAGTCGACGACCAGTGGATGATGAAAACCATCGACGTGCGCGATGAGTCCACGCGCAACAAAACCCAGTTTGTGGTTACGGGTGCGGCGCTCGGATTGGACTTTTCCGGCGTGCTGTTTGAACCCGCGAACTTGGCGGAAACGATCACGCCTCCTCCGGCCGCCCGCGTGCGGCGGCTTGGACCGTGAAACCGGTGGTTTGGTGGATCTGCGATTTTCTTATGACGACTCGGCTGGCTTCTGGAATCCGTGCGGTGGTGTTCGACCTCGATGGCACGTTGGTTGACTCGATGCCGATGGTTTTGCGGGCGTTCGCTCATGCGCTCGAGCCCTTCCGGCCGGATCTGAGCCCGACGGATATTTTTCAGCGACTGGGCGGTCCGCCTGCCCGCATGATGCTCGAATTAACCGGAGACGAGGCGAAGGCGGCCGAGGCTGTTCGCCGGTTGGACTCATTTGGCTTCGATGATGGAGCGTTGGTGGAGCCGTTTGCGGGCATGCATGGGATGCTGGACGCCTTGCACAAGCGAGGGCTCGCTCTCGCAATCTGGACCGGACGTGATCGGATTACCACCGAGGCCATTCTGTCCGCCCACGGGTTGAATCGGTATTTCACGGTGGTGGTGTGTGGTGATGACCTCGCGACGCACAAGCCTCACCCGGAGGGATTGGTGACGATTTTACGGCGACTCAACGTGAGTCCCAGTGATACACTTTACGCGGGTGATGCCGATGCCGACGTGCTCGGTGGTGACGAAGCGGGTGTTCGCACGGTTTTGATCAGCCATGGAAGAGAGGTGGAGCCTCTCATTCAGGGCAAGGCCTGGCGACATGTCGAAAATCCCCCCGAGGCTTACGCATTGATCGCCGATACCGTGGCTCGGGTGGCTGAAAATGAACGATGGTAAACCCTTCGTTAAATTTAGCGTTGCTCAACGCCCTGCGCCGGCCATTCGTAGCTATAGGTTTACTCCGTCATAGTATCCAGATCAACTATACACATGGCCAAGAAATCCACCCCAACGCCTGCTCCGCTCACTTTCGACTTGCCGGTTCCTTTGATCGCCAAGATCGAAACGCACCGTAAGAAGCTGGGCCTCAAATCGACCAGCGAAGTCGTGCGGCTTGCCATCGATGAGTTTAACCTCGACCGCTACGAGGCCGATTCCTCTGAACATCGCCAGATTTCCGTGCGCCTGCCCGGCCCGACCAAGGCCGCGCTGGTGAAAGCTGCCAAGAAAAAGCGTGTCAGCGTCGGCGAACTTCTTCGCGTCGCCATCGAGGCGCTCCCCGCCAAGGGCGCCGCCAAAAAGGGTAAGAAATAATTCGCGCGGCGCGCTGGTTCGAGCCGCTGATTTTCCTGGGGCAAGTCTCGCCAGCGCGGGGCTTGCCTTTCTTGTGTCCGCATTTTTTGTTCTGACGATCTATCCATGAGCCAAGCACCTGCGCCGCTTTCTACCTGGGCCCTTAACGTATCGCCTTCGCCGACGCTGGCCGTCGATGCCAAGGCCAAAGCTCTCGCCGCCGCCGGCGAGGACGTTTGTGGTTTCGCCGCCGGCGAGCCCGATTTCGATACGCCCGAGCACATCAAGGAGGCGTGCATCGCCGCGCTGAAGTCCGGCAAGACGAAGTATGCTCCGACGCCCGGCATCGAGCCGCTTCGTCAAGCCTTGGCCGACAAGTATCTCGCCGACTACGGTCTCAAGTATGCGCCGTCGCAGTTCATCGTTTCCCCGGGCGGCAAGTTCTCCTGCTATCTCACGATCCTCGCGACCTGTTCGCCGGGCGACGAAGTGATCATTCCTGCGCCCTTCTGGGTGAGCTATCCCGAGATGGTGAAGCTTGCCGGCGCCGTGCCGAAGCTGGTCCTCGCGGACGACACGACGGGCTTCAAGCTCACCCCCGCTCAACTCGAGGCGGCGATCACGCCCAAGACCCGTCTTCTCATCATCAACTCGCCCTCGAATCCGACCGGCGCGGTTTACACCAAGCCCGAGTTGGAGGCGCTCACGGCCGTCGCGCTGAAGCACAACCTCTACATCATGTCGGATGAGATCTATGAGCATCTCACCTACGACGGTGCGAAGCATTACAGCCCGGCTACCTTTAGCCCCGAGGCGTTTGCCCGCACGATCATCGTTTCAGGTTTTGCGAAAACGTATGCGATGACCGGCTGGCGTCTCGGCACGACCGTGGCGCCCGCCCCGATTGCCAAGGCCATCTCCGAGCTGCAAAGCCAGATGACCTCCAATGCCACGACCTTCGCCCAATACGGCGCCGTGGCCGCGCTGAAGGAAAAAGACAAGACCGATGCCGCGCTCAAGACCATGCTCGTGGCCTTTGACCGCCGTCGTAAGTTCCTGCACGCCGAGCTCAATAAAATCCCCGGCATCAAGTGCCTGCTTGCTGAAGGCGCATTTTATCTGTTCCCGAACATCTCCAGCTTCGGCCTTTCTTCGGCCGAGTTCTGCTCGCGCTTGCTCGAGGCGGAGAAGGTCGCGGCCGTCCCTGGCAGCGCGTTCGGTGCCGAGGGCTACCTGCGTCTCAGCTACGCGACAAGCGACGAGATCATTGCCAAGGGCGTAAGCCGTCTGGCGAAGTTCTGTGCAACATTGAAGAAGTGATGGGTCGCGCGCTCTCCGGGTGCCTGAGCAATCTCAGGCTCCGGGTGAGGCGGAAGACCGCGCTTCGGCCTGCAGCCAGACTTTGCCTTCGCGTTCCTCGATGGGAAATGTGCGCAAATCCACCTTGGCCGGTCCTTGAGTGACTTTACCGGTGGCGGTTGAAAAACGAGATCCGTGCCAAGGGCATATGACTTGGCCGTTTTCGACTTTGCCTTCGGAAAGCGGCCCGCAGCGGTGGGTGCAAAATTCCTGAAACGCGCAGAGTTGGTCTTTCGACCGTGTTATGGCAACGACGGTGCCGGCGACATCGACGCGCGCCGTCTCGCCTTCGGCAAGGAGCGGCACGGTTCCGATGACGACGGGCGTATTTCCCGCACGGGCTCGTTCGATGGTTTTTTCAGGCAACGGCGTGCGACGACGGTGACGACCGACGCCGATCCCATCATCGTAAACCAAGGTGCCTCCCAGATAACCCGAGTAGGCCAGCAGGCCCAAGGCGATACCGGAGATAAGCAGCGGGAGCGCGCCGGTTCGCTCCAGCTGGAGCGAACCATAGCGAAGTCCCAGGCCGGTGGCGAACAGGCCGACGGCGACGAGGTTCAACACCATGTGCAGTGTCGCGGTTTTCTTTGCCGGGTGATCATCGCGTATGCCCGTGTAATCAACCAAGCCGACGATTGCCGCGACCACGGCTGACGCGATTCCGACAGCGATGGCGATGAACGCACATCGCACCAGTTGAAGTTCCGGGCGCGGTGACATCCAGCTCGCCAGATCGAGAATAAAGCTGAGCGGGAACAGCGCGATGGGCAGGTGCACCAACGCCGGGTGGAGAGGGGAGCGCAGAGGTTTGCCCTCCATGATTTCCTTGGGCGTGGGCATGTGCGGTTTTTATTTTTCCTCGGGCAAACGTGATCCCGCGCGTTCGGCAATCGCGCGCCATTTCTTTTTTGAGAGCCTTCCGATGCCCACGCCCTGATCGAAAACCATCAGGCTGCCGATGTAGCCGGAGACGAGGAGTAGTCCCGCGCCCAGAAGAGACGTCGCCAAAATGGGGCCCGTGACGCCGGACTGCTTGTCGAGCGCATTGAGCCGCAGCCCAAAGTTGGCCGCCCAGATGAAAATCGCCACCAAGTTGAGCATCATGTGGTAGAGACCCAACCGCCACGCGGGCTTTTCTTTTTTGATGGGTGCCCAGTCGGCGACTCCGGTCGGGACGGATGCGAACGCGCCGACCAGACCACCCATCACGCAATAAAATGAGAGGCGGGTGAGCACAGGCACGCCGATCTTAAAAAAGATAAAGACATCGAATACCGCGGCCATCAGCCACAGCGCCAGCGGCACATGAACCACCGCAGGGTGAAGCGGATGGCCCAGCCACTTGCCCTGCAAAAAATCGAATAGCTTCACACGGTGCTTCGGCCAGACGGGGAATTCCGGCGTGCCGGAGAGAATGTGGCGTGAATGGTTTTTTTGTTCCGCGATCAAGATGACGGAGTGACTAGATCCGAGCCGGACGCGAGTTAGGCATCATCCCCGGAGCGGGGCGGAAATCACGCGGCGGATTTGCCGCATTTGCGTGGAGGTTTAGTTTTATAAAACCCCGACGGCCCGATTATGGATACGTCAACTTTCCAGCTTAAGCCCGAGCAGCGTTTTCAGATGTTTCTCGATGCCGCGTGCGACTATGCGGTTTTTTTCATGGATACGCATGCGGATATTTGCGAGTGGAGCAGTGGAGCGGAGAAGATTTTTGGCTACACGGAGAGCGAGGCGTTGCAGTTGAACGGACGGGTGATTTTCACGGAGGATGATCGTGCCGGCGGCATCCCGGAGCGTGAGATGGAAAAGGCCGCCCAAGATGGGCAGGCGAATGACGAACGCTGGCATGTTCGCAAGGATGGCAGCCGTTTTTTTGCGGTGGGGCGGTTGGTCGCGCTCAAGGACGAGTCGGACCACCTGTATGGGTTCGCCAAAATTGTTCGCGACGCGACCCCCAATAAAAACCTGGAGGAGGCGTTGCATGCGAGCGACCAGCATTTCCGGGCCACGTTTGCACAAGCTCCGCTGGGGATGGTTTTGACGGACTTGGACGGTCGTATCCAGCAGGTGAATGCAGCGTTTTGCCGACTGGTCGATTATGGCGCCGAAGAACTGAGGGGGCGCGAATTGAGTTCATTGATCGCACCGGAGGACCGGGACCTGGCCCGGGAGAAAATCGACGAACTGCTCGCTGGTGAAGCCACCAGCACGCTCGTGGAAAAACGATTACAGCGTGCGGATGGGACCACCATCTGGGTGCAGGATAGTGGTGCTGTTTTACGTGATTCCAAAGGTCTGCCGCTAAGCTTTATCGATCTTTGCCACGACGTTTCCATTCTGAAGATGTCGGCGCTGGAAATGAGTCGGCTGGTGGATCAGCGCACGTTGGCGCTTCAGGAAAAGACCAGGCAAATGGAGGCGTTTTGTTACACGGTTGCCCATGATCTCCGTGCGCCCCTACGGGCCATCGCCGGGTATGCGGAGTTTTTGCGAAGGGACTTCGCCGCTGCACTTTCGGGAGACGGGCTGGCGTATGTGAGGAAAATCGAGGCGTCCGCAGCCCGTCTTGATCGTTTGATAAGCGATCTGCTGGGTTACACCCGGGTCCAGCAGGTGCCCCTGATCCAGGAAGAAGTTGATCTCACTCGCATTGCCGAGCGCGTGATCGAGCATGTTAAGCGAGACTTCGATGTCAGTGGACTGGTCATCGAGTTGGTTGCTCCTCTTGGACGAGCGCGGGCGGACAGTGTGACGATGGAGCACGTTTTTTTTAATCTGATCTCGAATGCCATCAAATTCAGGCGGGCGGAGGAGCCGCCGTTGATTCGTATTTACTCGGAGGAGTCGGGTGATCGACTGCGCGTATGGATCGAGGATAACGGAATCGGCATTGATCCACGTTTCAAAGATCGGGTGTTCGGGATGTTCGAACGGCTGCATCCGGAAAAGAAAATACCCGGAACCGGTATTGGCCTCGCCATCGTGGCGACGGCGATGGAGCGCTTTGGGGGGTCGCGGGGGGTCGAACCCAACCATCCCACGGGATGTCGTTTCTGGATCGAATTTCCCAAAGGAGGATTTTTATGAATTATCCGGAATCGTTAATCTTGATCGTCGAAGATGACGTCAATGATCAGAACTTTATCCGCCGGGCATTCAAGCTAAGCGGTGTCCTGAATCGTATCGCCACCGTGAATGATGGGGAAGAGGCGACGGCTTACTTACGAGGACACGGTTCTTACGTGGACCGTTCGCTGCATCCGTTGCCGCGGCTGATCATAACCGATATCAAAATGCCGCGAATGGGAGGCATCGAGCTCCTCAAGTGGATGAATGCCCGGGCGGAATTTCGGTTGATACCCACCGTCGTTCTCACCTCCTCAAACGATGAGGCCGATATCGTCCAAGCTTTTGAGCAGGGGGTGAAGGGTTACATGATCAAGCCGGTGCAATTCGGGGAGCTCGAAAAATTGATTCGTGCGATTGCCGACTACTGGCGGGTGTCTTGCGTGCCTTATCCTCGTCCGGAATGCAGGCCTGCGTGAGGGCGTGTATGCTCATGCCATGAACGTGACCCGCTTTGGTAAAATGGGATAGCCGTTTGGGTTGAGATTGCTACTGTGCCGATGCCGGCATGCCACGCCTCTTCGCCAATTATTTCGACGGTTTGGATTCCGCTTATCGTGATGGGTCGTATTTTGTCTGCCTCAAGGCACGGTTGCTGGCGTGTTTCAGCCTGCTGTTGCTCGTGTTCGTGCCTCTCAACATAGGCAAACTTTTCTGGATTCAGGCTCCGAATATGGGTCTGCGGGTCGTGTTCAATGTTTCGATGGCACTGGCGGCGTTGCTTTGTTTGCACTGGGTGAAAAAGGGGCGGAATGGACTCGCGGGTAACAGCCTGGTTCTGGCCATGACCTTTTCGGTTCACGGCCTGATGCTTTTGGCGACCTATGCCCAGCCGTTGAGCGCGGGTATCTTGATCTTTACGGTCGATCTGGTGTTTCTGCTGGTGGCACTCGTCTTCGCCTCGCGATTCGTCGCGATGGGCGTGATGGGCGTGGTGGTGGCAAGTCAGGTTGTTTTTTATCTGAGGGAGTTGCAGGAGCCGATCACCGGCTCGATGGAATTTGCCGCAGATACTTTGTTGAGGGATGGTTTGATTTCGCTGGGGTTGGTTTTTTGTCTGGGCATCGCCTTGGTGCGTATGATTGAGGCCGCGCAATCCCAAAGTGAAAAAGCGCTCATCGATACGCGGACGATGAATGAAAACTTGGGGGCGCTTGTGGCCGAGCGCACCCGGGACTTGGAGGTGGCAATCGAGAAGGCAAAGGAGGCATCGCGGGCGAAGAGCGACTTCCTTGCCAACATGAGCCACGAGATTCGCACTCCCCTGAACGGCATCATCGGATCGGCTGATCTCCTTCAACGTGATCCCGAACTTACGCCGGCTGCGGCCGCTCATGTGCGCCTGATCGCGGACTCAGGGGAGCTCCTGTTGAAGCAACTGGGTGATATTCTCGATTTTTCTAAGATCGAAGCAGGCCAGCTCGTATTGGAAACGCATGCATTCGACTTGGCTCCACTGGTCTCGGACTGCCTGGCATTGCTTGCGGCAAAAGCGGAACAAGGCGGGGTCGAAGTCGATTACACCCTGGCCCCCGAGATTCCTAATCATTTTGAGGGTGACAGCTTCCGGCTGCGCCAGGTCCTGCTTAATTTGATATCCAACGCGATCAAGTTCACGCCCCCCGGAGGGCGGGTGCACATTGGTATCACGCTTGGTTTTTGGCAGGCGGATTCGGTGTTGCTTCGTTTTGACGTGTGCGACACGGGCATCGGTTTGAATGAATCCGCAATGCAGCGTATCTTCGAGCGCTTTACCCAAGCGGATTCGTCCACGACGCGACGCTATGGCGGCACCGGCCTGGGATTGGCGATCAGCTCCCGTATCGTCGAAATGATGGGGGGGCGTATCGGTGCGGAGAGTGTCCCTGGTGAGGGCTCCAATTTTCATTTTACGGTCCCCTTGCGGGTCATCGAGTCGCTGCCCGATGTCGCCACCGCACCCAAGCAGAAGTTGTCCGGTCTGGGCCTGCGTGTGCTGGTGGCGGAAGACAATGTCATGAACCGTAAAATTCTCGGAGCGCAACTGGATGCTCTGGGTTGCCCGTATACCATGACCACGGATGGTGAAGAAGTGTTGGCCGCCCTGCAAAAGCAGCCGCTTCCCGATGTGGTCTTGATGGATTGCCACATGCCCAAGCTGGATGGGTGGGAGGCGACGCGACGTCTTCGCAAATGGGGTGTCGGCCTGAATGAGTCTCCCTATCGGCGGCAAGCGGCGAGGCTCCCTGTCGTGGCGCTTACGGCGGCGGCACTCCCGGAGGAGCGGATGCGCTGCCTGGATGCCGGGATGACGGATTTCCTCTCCAAGCCCGTAAAGCTCGCCGAACTCCATCGCACGCTTCAGCCCTTTGCGCGTCCTGAAGCAAAGCTGGTCGGGTAGGAACGGCGCGCTTGCGCACGCATGAGGCGATGGTTGGTGGACAGGGCACCATAATTTTATTCCCCCGGGCGGCATCGTTGTTAGCGTGCGGGGCTTTAGAATTTATGAACGAACGCTCCACCGACTACGGACGACTGATCATTGGGACCAAGTCCGAATTGTTTCAAAAGGCACTGGATCTTGGCTTGGCTGTGCGATCACGCGCAGCGCATTCCCGCTTTATCTGGGCGCTGACCGGAGGCGGCACACCCAAGGAATGGTATCAGTGGCTGGTGTCGGGAAATAAACTCACGCCCGACGAAGCGGCTTCAGTCGAGTGGACGGTGAGCGATGAACGGCATGTGTTGCTCACTAGCGCCGAGAGCAATTTTGGCAACGCCGAGCGTCAGCTGCTCGGGCCGCTCGCCGTGCCGACCGATCGCCGGCATCCGTGGATGGTCGCCTGGCCGGTCGCCGAGGCTGCGGAGGCTTATCGCCGGACCATGCTGATTCTCGCCGGACCGGGCCGGGCTTACGATGTGTGTTTTCTCGGCATGGGTGACGATTGTCACACGGCATCACTTTTCCCGGGCACGCCCTTGCTCAAGGACGACGGCGGCCTGCTGTTCGGTGGACAGGAAGTGCCGGGCAAAGGCTGGCGTCTTACCATCACGCCGACGGGTCTGCGCCAATGCGGCTTGATCGTGGTGATGACGTTGGGCGCGGGCAAAGCCGACGCGCTGCATCGGGTGATGCGTGGCCCTTATGATCCGGTAAACGTGCCGTCGCAGATTTTGAAAACCTGCGCGGATCGCGTGGTGTGGTTGGTGGACGAAGCGGCCGCGGCGAAGCTGTAAAACAAGAGTAGCGCAGGCTTCCAGCCTGCATCCGACAGCCGGGACAGCAGGCTGGAAGCCTGCGCTACTTTTACTGCCGCAACGTGCCGGAGGCGCGTTCGGCGAGGAACGCGGCGTAAGTTTTCTCAAGTCCCTCGCGCAGGGAGATGCGGGCACTCCAGCCAAGTCCGGCGAGTTTGGACACGTCCATGAGCTTGCGCGGCGTGCCATCGGGCTTGGAGGTATCCCAAGTGATTTTGCCTTGGAACCCGGTGGTGGCCGCGACGGATTCGGTCAGTTCCTTGATGGTCACATCGGTGCCGGTGCCCACGTTGACCCAGTCGGGCGGATTGTCCTGTTTCAGGAGAAAGGCGCAGGCATCCGCAAGGTCATCGACATGGAGGAATTCGCGTTTGGGCGAGCCTGTGCCCCAGGCGACCACCTCAGGTTTTCCGGCGGCGCGCGCCTCATCGAAGCGGCGGATCAGCGCGGGCAGAACGTGCGAATTCTGCGGGTGGTAATTATCGCCCGGACCATAGAGATTGGTGGGCATCGCGGAGTGGAAGAGCACGCCGTGTTGCTTGCGGTAGTATTGGGCGAGCTTGAGGCCGGCGATCTTGGCGATGGCGTAGGCTTCGTTGGTCGGCTCGAGTTCGCTCGTGAGCAAGCAACTCTCCGGCATGGGCTGGGGCGCGTGCTTCGGGTAAATGCACGAACTGCCGAGGAACAGCAGGCGCTTCACGCCTTGGCGGTAGGCGCCGTGGATCGTGTTGGCGGCCAGCGCGAGGTTTTCGTAGAGGAAGTCGGCCGGATACGTATTATTGGCGTGAATACCTCCGACCTTGGCTGCCGCGATGATCGCGACGTCGGGCTTCTCGGCGGCGTAGAACGCCTCGACGGCGGATTGTGAAGTGAGGTCGAGTTCCTTGCGTGTGCGCAGCACAAGCGTGACGCCCGGCTCACGTTCAAAGCGCCGCACGAGCGCGGAGCCGACCATGCCGTTGTGGCCTGCAATGTAGAGTTTCATGGGGACCTCCAACCTGGCGCGTCGGCTTGGTTGGATTTATAATTTCGGCAACTTGGCGACCTGGGCCTCGCGCTTGGCGAGCTCGATGTCGTGGTCGACCATGATCTCGACGAGTTCCTTGAAGCGCACCTTGGGCTCCCAGCCGAGTTGCTTCTTGGCTTTGGCGGGATCGCCGATGAGGAGATCGACTTCGGCCGGGCGCTCGTAACGGGCGTCGTATTTGATGTATTTCTCCCAATCGAGGCCGGCCCGGGCGAAGGCCACTTGGCAGAATTCCTTCACGCTGTGGGTCTCGTTGGTGCCGACCACGTAGTCGTCGGGCTGGTCCTGCTGGAGCATCATCCACATCATCTCGACGTATTCCTTGGCGTAGCCCCAGTCGCGTTGCGCGTCGAGGTTGCCGAGATAAAGCGAGTCCTGGAGTCCGAGTTTTATACGGCCGACGGCGCGGGTGATTTTACGGGTGACGAACGTCTCGCCGCGACGAGGGGACTCGTGGTTGAAGAGAATGCCGCTCGATGCGTGGAGGTTGTAGGATTCGCGGTAGTTTACCGTGAGCCAGTGCGCATACATCTTGGCGCAGCCGTAGGGTGAGCGCGGCCAGAAGGGAGTGACCTCGGTCTGAGGGACTTGCTGGACCTTGCCGAACATCTCGGAGGAGGAGGCTTGGTAATAACGGACTTTTTTCACGAGACCGGCTTCGCGAATGGCCTCAAGAATGCGTTGTGCACCTAAACCGACGACGTCGCCGGTGTATTCTGGAACATCAAAGGAAACGCGCACGTGCGATTGGGCGCCGAGGTTATAAACCTCATCGGGCTGAAGCTGGTAGAGCAGTTTCACCATCTGCACGGAGTCGGCCAGGTCGCCGTAGTGCAGGAAAAGACGCACGCCATTCACATGCGGATCACTGTAAAGGTGGTCGATACGGCTGGTATTAAAGGTCGAAGCGCGACGAATAATGCCATGAACCTCGTAACCTTTGGCGAGCAACAGCTCGGTAAGATAGGACCCGTCTTGGCCCGTGATACCAGTGATGAGGGCTTTTTTCATGAAACCCGCAGGATGCTGGAGCCGGTCTGGCGATCAAGTAAGCATTAATGAAATGATGATACCGGAGTGGTTATTATTTCAAAACTGGCGGAGAGGGAGGGATTCGAACCCCCGGGACCTTTCGGCCCAACGGTTTTCAAGACCGTCGCGATAGACCACTCTGCCACCTCTCCATTTGAGCGCCCGCGAAAATCCTCCGCCCACGGGAGGTTTGTCGAGCTTTCTTGTGGCTCGTTTCTAGTGCTTTGATTTCCCGAAGAAGAACGTCAGCCACACTCCGAGGGCCAGCATGAGGACCAGCCACCACAGGTAGCGAAGTTCCCTCGCAGCGAGTTCAACAAAAGCCAGGACACGCGGGAAAATCAGGCACAGCGCCCCGATCACCACGAGGGCGGAAATCACTGCGAGAGTGTTGCGTGATGGGCGGTTCATTTACGGGTCGAGGTGGGCGCGGGGGAGGGCGTGCCGAGCGGGAGAATAAAGTTGGTGCCGGTGTTTTCACCTCCGGAGCCGCCGATCACGAGAGGGGATTTTCCATCCCACTTTTCGACGATTTGAAGCTGGATAAGTCCGGGGGTGTCACGCAGGGCTTCGCCGCGGATGCGGATGGCCTCGGCCTCGCCTTTGGCCTTGATGATTGTGGTGTCGGCTTCGATCTGCGCTTTTTGCTGGGTGAAGCGCGCTTTGGCGGCTTCTTGCTCCTGCACCATCTTGGACTCGATCGCGGTCTCCAGCTCTTTGGAGAGCGTGATGTTTTCAAGGACGATGTCCTCGATGTTCAAAATGGTGCTGATCTTGTCCTTGGCCGAGGTGAGCGCCTTTGCTTTGATGTGCTCGCGTTGTTTGACGATCTGCTCGGCGCTTTGCAGTGCGGTGACTTCCTTGAGAGCTTCAAGAACACGCGGGGCGATCAGGTTGTCGAATGGGTCGCCCGAGTATTCCTTGTAGATGCGCACGACCGAGGATTCGGGGATGCGGTAGAGCACGCGAAGCTGGATGTTCACCTGTTGCAGGTCGGCGGAATAGCACTCGGCGGGCAGCTCGCGGGCGAGTTGTCGCACGGGCACGGGGATGATCGATGAGATGAACGGCTGCTTTGTGCCGAACCCCTCGGGCTTGAACTCATCGCTGACTTTGCCGAGGGTGACTTGAACTCCTCGGAAGCCCGGCTCGACCACATAAGTCGATTGCGCAGCCGCGAGAACGATGACGAGAATGATGATCGCGATGCCGATCAGTTTGCCGAGGGAGTTGGGATTCACGAGGCTGACGACACCCGCCGTGCGGCTGATCGCAAGCCCAACCGGGTTACAGAGTCGTGGGAATTTTCAATCGGGCATTGATCCCATTTGGCTCCGGCGCACAGTTATTGCGTGTCGTTTGAAAAACATCTCCTCGTGGATGCGGCCAATGTTTTACATGCATGGCCGGAGTCCCGTGCGTTGTTGAAACGTGATCGGAATGCGGCGCGTTCGCAGTTGGTGCGGCGTTTGGGCGCGGTTCATGATGCCGAGTCGGTGCGAGTTACCTTGGTCATTGATGGGCGTGGACGTGAAATCGTCATCGAACACCCCTCGCAGCTGGCGACGTTCGCGGTGGTTTATACGCCTTCATCTCTCACGGCCGACGATGTTATCGAGCAGATGGTCGGCCGTTCGGCAGATCCGTCGCTGTGTGAAGTGGCGACCGGCGATCAAGCAGAACGCAACACCATCGAGGCGACTGGCGCTACCTGGGTGCCTACGGCTGATTTGCTGGCTCGCGTCGAGCGGGCCGAGCAACGGGTTTCCTCGAAAGTGTCGGGTTTGAACCGCTCGAATGATCGGGACTGGCGCCGCCGCTCGCATGAGTGAATACGAATCAAGCTCGTCGGCCGGCGGTGCGGTGGCCGAAGTCCAAGGACTCTATGGCGCGTTTTCCTTTCCAGAACGTTTGCTTCAGAAGATTTGGCAGCAGGGTGATTTTGACGCAGGCGTGGCTGAAACCGCCGACGGGAGAAAGCTGAAGGTGCTTCATCCGGGTAAGTGGAATCATTTGGGCGGGCCGGACTTTGCCGGAGCGGGGCTGGTTATCGACGGACGGAACGTAACCGGTGACGTGGAACTCCATTTGTATGCGAAGGACTGGACGGCGCATGGGCACGCGACCGACAGCGCCTATGACAACGTCGTGCTGCACGTGGTGCTGTTTCCGTGCGCCGAGCATTTCACGCGGGGCGCAGGCGGACGGGATATTCCCATCTTATGCCTGCTGCCGTTGCTGCACCAAGGTCTTGAGGAATATGCCTCGGAGGAGGCGATGGAACAGTTGGCGGGACGTCCGCTGCATCATGCGCAAGCGGTGCTCGGGATTCTCGGTCGCGAGGAGTTGGATACGTTATTGAGAAGCCATACGGAACGGCGTTGGCTCACAAAAGTGCATTTTGCCGGTGAGCGCATCAAGCGGCTAGGGTGGGCTGACGCGTGCCATCATGCCGCGCTGGAAATCCTTGGATACCGGTTTAACCGCGCCCCGATGTTAACCGTGGCCTCGTCATTCCCCTTGGCCGAGTGGGCGGCGGGCAGGGTGGACGCAGCACAGGCATATGACGCGTTGGCCGAGCGCTGGAGCCTGCAGGGTGTGCGACCGTTGAACCACCCGCGGCTGCGTCTGCGCCAATATGCCGCCTGGTGCATTGGGCAACCGGACTGGCCGGAGCGCCTGCGTGAAAACGGGCGACTGCTTGAGCTCGCTTCATCTGGACGGACATCCTCGTTGGTGGGCGAGTGGCGTAGGACGGTGCGCCTGAAACAGCTTCGCGCGCATTTGCAGGACGAGGTGTGTGGCGGCGTCCTGGGCGGCAGCCGGCTGGATAATCTGGTGGGCGACGGTTTCCTGCCGCTGCTGGCGGCTGATGCGGATTTGGATTTGAAGGAGGTGTGGGCGGGTTGGTTTGCGGGTGACGCGCCGGCGGCGGTGGTGCGCGTTTTGCGTGCTCTGGGCGTTTTTGACGGTCGCGAGCGTCCGATTGCGCAAGGTCCGATTCAGGGTTTATTGGGCTGGATGTTGGCCCATGAAGCGCAGTTGCAGGCAAAGTAGCAGTCCCTCGGTGGGCGCGGGACTTGACAAGATTTTGCCGCAGCAGCTACTTTGACCCTTTCTAACAACGTTCACTTTCCAAAAGGTGGGCCCTTCGGCCCGCTTTTTTTTTCTAAATATATATCCTATGAGCAGCGAAATACTTTCAGTTCTCGAATACATGGAGAAAGAAAAGGGCATCGGTCGCGCCGACATGATTGCGGCGATCGTCAATGCCATCAAAACTGCCGCGCTCAAAGGCGTTAGCTCAGGTCAGGAGCTCAAGATCGATATCAATCCGAAGAACGGTCAGCTGCACGCTTGGATTCTGCTCAAGGTGGTCGATTCGGTCAGCAACCCCAAGACTGAGATTCACATCGAAAAGGCGCAGGCGCTGAAACCGGGCGCTCAACTCGGCGAGATTCTCGAAAAGGAAATCGATCCGTCCACGCTCGGACGTATCGCCGCGCAGACCGCCCGCCAGGCCGTCATGCAGAAGCTCCGTCAGTTCGAGAAGGATCGTATCTACGACGACTTCAAGGACATGGTGGGCAACATCGTCACCGGCACCGTCCGTCGCAAAGAGCGCAACGACATCTTCATCGATCTCGGCAAAGCCGAGGCGGTTCTCTCCGGCAAGGAGCAAGTCCCCGGTGAAGAATACCAGCCCGGTGATCGTATCCGTTGCTTGTTGCTGTCCATCGATAGCACGCCGCGCGGTCCCGAGCTCATGCTCACGCGCGCCAGCCCCAAGTTTGTCCGTCGCCTGTTCGAGGTTGAGGTCGGTGAAATTGCCGATGGCACCGTGAAGATCGAGGCCTTCGCGCGCGAACCCGGTTACCGCACCAAGATCGCCGTCACCAGCACCGATCCCAAGGTCGACCCGGTTGGCGCTTGCGTCGGTGCCCGAGGCGCTCGCGTCAAAACCATCGTCCGCGAACTCAACGGTGAAAAGATCGACATCATCAACTACTTTGCTGATCCGAAGCAGATGGTGATCGAGGCGCTCAAGCCCGCCGCTCCGCGTGAGATCATCTTGGACGAAAAGACTCATCGCATCCTGTTGAAGGTTGCGACCGAAGATCTCGCGATCGCCATCGGTCGCAAGGGCCAGAATGCGCGTCTCACGTCCCGCTTGATCGGCTGGCGCCTCGACATCGAGGAGTTCCATGCCGTTTCGACGGATCCTCGCGCCGTGGCCACCAACACCCTCGTAAAGACCTTCGGTCTCGACGCGGTTCTCGCCGAACGCCTTGTGGCGATTGGCATCAATTCCCCCGCCGCCTTCGAGGGTGTCGGTGCCGACGACCTCGTCGACGCCGGTTTCACTTCCGATGAAGCTGCTACCATTATTTCCAGCGTCGGCGGAACGCAATAAGCCGCGCAGTTACCGTCCAGTCGTCATCTTTTTTATCACCGTTACTTTTTAATGAGCATCCGCATCCACGAACTCGCCAAACGTCATAACATGGAGGCCAAGGACATGTTGGCCTTGCTGAAGGAGCGCGGCTTCGTTTCTGCGGACACCAAGTCGGTTTCGAGCACGCTCAACAAGATCTACGAAGAGGAGATCGAGAAGGAGTTTGCCGCCAAGGCAGCAACCGCCGCCCCGGTCGCAGCCGCGCCCATTGTTGAACAACCGGCTCCCGTTCCGCACAAGGTCCCGACGGTAAAGAGCGCCGAAGATGTCGTGCGTGAGAAAGAAGAGGCGAAAGCCGCCGCCCACGCCGCCGCCCATGCGCCCGCGCCCGCGGCTGCTCCGGCGGTTTCGGCTCCCATCAAGCCAGCTCCGGTCGCGCCCGCGCCGGTCGTTTCCGTGTCGGCTCCGCGCCCGGTTTCGGTTCCGCAAGCCCTGCCGCCTCGTCCAGGCGCGTCGCCTGCTCCCGTGCCCGCTTTTTCACGTCCCGCAGCCGTGTCGACGCCCGTCTCGACTCCTGCGACCGTGCGTCCTCCGGTGACAACCTCCGCCCCGCGTCCCGCGCCCGTGTTGCCTCCGCCGGTTGCCCGCCCACCCGCTCCCGCGGTCGCTTCCGCTCCGGCTCCTGTATCCGCCCCGCGTGCGCCCATGCCGGTCCCGGGCGCGCCCAAGCCACCGCCTTCCATCGTGTCCGCCCCCGGCAATCCCGCGATGCCGGTGACTCCTCCCGCGCAGACGGTCACCATCACCACCGAAGGCGACATCAAGATCATTCATCTCAAGCCGCCGATCATTGTTCGCGATTTTGCGACCGCGCTGAGCATGAAGCCCTTCAAGCTCATCTCCGAACTCATGGAGATGGGGATCTTTGCCTCGATGAATCAAGCCATCGAAGAGCCGGTTGCCATCAAGATCGCCGAGAAGCACGGCTTCATGCTGGAGATCAAGCACCGCGGTGAAGCTGCGCAGCAGACCCAGCAGACCGCCAAGGAAAAAGCCAAGGACAAGGAAAAAGCCGCCGCCGAGGCCGAGGCGCAAAACCTCGCGCCGCGTCCTCCCGTCGTCTGTATTCTTGGTCACGTTGACCATGGCAAAACCTCGCTGCTCGACGCGATCCGCAAGGCCGACGTCGCCGCAGGTGAAGCAGGTGGCATCACCCAGCACATCGGCGCGTATCAAATCGAGCACGACGGCAAAAAGATCACCTTCCTCGACACTCCCGGCCACGCCGCTTTCACCAAGATGCGCGCCCGCGGCGCCGATGTCACCGATATCGCCGTTCTGGTGGTCGCCGCCGATGACGGTTTCATGCCGCAGACGGACGAAGCCCTCAAGCACGCCCAAAACGCCGGCGTCACCCTGATGGTCGCCGTCAACAAGATGGACGTGAAGGGCGCCAACATCGAGCGCGTGAAGCAGCAGATGCAGGAGCGCAACATCGCCCCCGAGGACTGGGGTGGTGAAACCGTCACCGTGCCCGTGTCGGCCATCAAGGGCACCGGTATCTCCGACTTGCTGGACATGATCCTCCTCCAGGCCGATGTCTTGGAACTCAAGGCCAACGCGAAAACCGAGGCCAGTGGCATCATCATCGAGTCGCAGATCGAAGTCGGTCGCGGCCCGCTCGCCACCGTTATTGTGCAACGCGGCACGCTCAAAGTCGGCGACTCCATCGTGTGCGGTCCGCATTGGGCGAAAGTCCGCGCGATGTTCGACGACTCCGGTAAGAACCTGAAAGAGGCGCCTCCCGCCACCCCGGTGCGCGTGATCGGCTGGTCCGGCGCGCCCGACAGCGGCTCTGAGTTCAAGTCGGCCAAGAACGCCCGCGAAGCTGAAAACCTCGCCGAAGAGGCCGAGCACCTGATCCGCAAGACCACGGGCACCGCCGATGCCGCCCCGAAGGAAGTTTCCGTCGAGAGCCTGTTCGCCAACATCGCCGCGACCCAGGCCAAGGTCCTTAAGCTCATCGTCAAAACCGACGTGTTCGGCTCGACCGAGGCCGTGCGCAACGTGCTCGAAAACATCAAGAGCAACAAGGTCTCTCTAGAGATCGTTTCCGTCGAAGTGGGCCTCGTTTCCAAGACCGATATTCTCATGGCCAGCGCCGCCGGCGCGGTCGTGGTGGGCTTCAACACCAAGCTCGAGAACGGCGTCACCGCCGTCGCCAAGCATCATGGTGTGCGCATCGAGACCTACGGCATTATCTACGAGTTGGCCGACAAGGTCCGCGACATGATGGCCGATCTGCTCGATCCCGATCTCAAAGAGACGAAGACCGGCGCCGCCGAAGTGCGTGCGACGTTCCCGCTCGCCAAGGGGTTTGTGGCCGGCTGCTTGGTCACCGAAGGCAAGATCACCCGCAACGCCTCCGCCCGTCTCCGTCGCAAGAGGGAGATCGTTTTCGAGGGCAAGGTCGGCACGCTCAAGCGCTTCAAGGACGATGCCAACGAAGTCCGCGCCGGCATCGAGTGCGGCATCAAGCTCGGCGACTTCAACGGCTACGAGATCGGCGACGTCATCGAGTGCTACGAAATCCAGAAGGTTCGCGCTTCGCTCTGATCTAGCAGCTAGCAACTAGGAAACTAGTCGCTAGCTTATTCCCATGTCCACCCGCACCCTTCGCGTTAACGAACTCCTCCAGCGCGAGCTGAGCGACATCCTGCGCAAGCAATATAAAGACGAGGCGATCGCCATCACCATCACCGGCGTCCAGGTCTCGCCCGACCTTCATGAAGGCAAGGTTTTCGTCGCCGTGACGGGCGACGAAGAGGAAACCGCCAAGTGCCTCCGCTGGTTGAAGCACAACTCGAAGGATCTCCGTTTCGAGCTCGGTCGCCGCATCGTTCTTAAATACATGCCGCACTTCACTTACTCGGTCGATGTCACGACCGAGCGCGGCAATCGCATTTTGTCCGTCCTCGACGAGATCGCCGCTCAGGACAAAGCGCGCAACGAAGCTCAACCGCCCGCCGCCGAAAAGGAGTAAACCGTGGAACTCATCTATCCTGAATTTTTCGAACGCTTCGGCGCCTTCCTGCGTTCGCTCGAAGGTCGTCGCGTGGTGATCATCTCGCATGCCCGTCCCGACGGTGACTGCATCGGTTCCGAGGTCGCGCTCGCCCGTGTGTTGCGCGCCCTCAACATCGACGTCATCTGCGCGAATCCCGACCCGGTTCCGCGCCGCATCCAGTTCGCCGCGGGCGACACCCCGCTCGTCCGTTTCGAGGACCTTCCCGAGGGAGACCTCACCGCGATCTACGTTGATTGCGCCGACCAGAGCAGGGCGGGGGACAAGTTCAAAAAACGTTTTCCCGCGCCGTTTGCCAACATCGACCATCACCTGTCGAACGTGGGCTTCGCCGAGCATAATTTCATTGATGTGGGTTCGTGCGCGACGGCCGAAATCCTTGCAGGCCTCTTCATCGATCATCACCTGCCCATCGACGCGCAGGCGGCTCAATCGCTTTACGCGGGTATCGCGACCGACACCGGCCAGTTCCGGTTTAGTTCCACCTCGCGCCGCACGTTTTTGATCGTGGCCGAGTTGATGGCCCGCGGGGCACAGCCCGCCGCCGCCGCCGCCGAGCTCTATGAACGCGAGACTCCCGGGAAGTTGGATCTGCTCCAACGCTTCCTCGCCTCGCTCCGCTATGAGTGCGAGGGACGTGTGTGTATCGGCACATTGCCCAATGGCATCTATGCAGCGACCGGCACCAGCCCGGAGGACGCCGAGGGTTTGGTTGATTACGCGCGCGCCATCGAGGGCGTGGAAATCGGCGTGCTTATCGAAGAGCAGGACGGCGCCATCAAAGGCAGCCTCCGCTCCAAGGATCCCATTTATCGGGTGGACCGGGTCGCCGCCCTGTTCAAGGGCGGCGGTCATGCGTGTGCCGCGGGTCTTAACCTGAAAAATGTCACGGTGCCCGATTTCCAGTCACAGTTGGTGGCCGCTCTTGCCGGACAAATCGCCGCCGTGGACGCGCTGAAAAAATCCACCCCATGATCCGCCCGCCCGCCCAGGAATTCGACGGCGTGCTCCTGATCGACAAGCCGCCCGAGCACACCTCGCACGACGTGGTGGCCCGTCTTCGCGGCATCCTCAAGATGAAGCGCATCGGCCACGCCGGCACGCTTGATCCGATGGCGACCGGTTTGCTGGTCATGCTCGTGGGCAAGGCCACACGGCTTTCGCAGTATTTGATGAGCGTGGAGAAGGAATACACCGGCACAATCAAGCTCGGCGAAACCACCAACACGCAGGATGCCGAGGGCGAAATTCTCACGACCATGCCCGTGCCAGCGCTCACCGAGGATGACGTGCGCAAGGCGCTCGCCGGCTTTCTCGGCGACCAATACCAGACTCCGCCGATGTTCTCGGCCATCAAGATTGGCGGGAAACCCCTCTACAAGAGCGCCCGCGCCGGCGAAGAGGTCGAACGCGAGCCGCGCTTCATTCGTGTGATCAACTACGAACTCACCCGGTGGGAATCCCCCGAGATTGATTTTCGCGTGCTCTGCACCAAGGGCACCTACGTCCGCACGCTCGCGCACGACTTGGGCCAGCGTCTCGGCTGCGGCGCCCATTTGAAGGCGCTGCGCCGCATTTCCTCCGGCTCGCTCAACGTGTCGCGCGCCGTGACCTTGGAGCAGCTGCAAAAGATGACCCCCGCCGAGATCGAGAAAGTGCTCATCCCTGGTTACGAGGCCGCACCGAGCGTGGCCTTTGCTTAAAAAGAATCCGATCGCCGACCCGACCTTTCGCGTGCCTGCGCGCTTCTACAACTCGATCTTTGAAGCGGCCGCCGCGTTGCCTTCGCGGCCCTTGCATCTGGCGATCGGCATGTTCGATGGCGTGCACCTTGGGCATCACGCCGTCATCGAGTCCGCCGTGCACTCGGCGCGTCGCAGCGGAGGCATCGCGGCGGTGCTCACGTTTTGGCCTCACCCGAGCCGGCTCTTCCGTCCCGATAACGCGGTGCGTCTCATCATGACGCCCACCTTGAAGAACCGGCAGCTCGCCCGGCTTGGGGTCGATGCGGTGATCACGCAGTCATTCGATTTGGATTATGCGAGTATTGAGGCGGAGGATTTCCTGCCACGTCTGAAGCAGGCGCTACCCGCGTTGACCACGATTTATGTGGGTGAGAACTGGCGCTTTGGACGCGGTCGCCGGGGCGACATTACGCTGTTGGTGGCCGAGGGAAAAAAGCATGGCATCGCCGTGGTCAGCGCGCCTCGCATCAACCAAAACGGCGAGCCAATCAGCAGCACGCGCATCCGCACCTATCTTGAGGAAGGCCGCATGGAAGAAGCCAACGCGCTGCTTGGCTACACCTACTTCGCCGAGGGTGTGGTTGCGCCCGGCAAGCAGCTTGGCCGCAAGCTCGGTTTCCCGACGCTCAACGTAAATTGGGAGCCGGATCTGCGTCCACGGTTCGGAGTATATGCCGTGCAGGTGTCGGGTGCGAAAACCGCGGAGCCGCTTCCGGCGGTCGCGAATTACGGCCTTCGTCCCACGGTCGAGAACTCGACTCTCCCGCGGCTTGAAATTCATGTGCTCGCGCCATGTCCTTTGGGCGAAGGCGATGAGTTGAGCATCGAATGGCTGAGCTTTATTCGTCCCGAAAAGAAGTTCGATGGCGTGGAGGCGTTGCGCGCCCAAATCGCGCTCGATCGCGAGGCCGCGCTCGCTTGGTTCAAGCAACGCTAAAGGCACTGGGTAAGTTCCCCGGTAGCTTTCAACCCCATGGGCGATTGACGTCTTTGGGTGCATAGTTGCGCCATGAACACCCCACTCGATATTCGTCGGGCACTTCTGGCCTTCGTTCTCCTCGCCGCTGCTTTCGCCCTATCCCAATCGTCTTATTCGCTTAACGCCCAACCCGCTTCAGAAAAAACCACGGAGGGCGGTTCCATGACGGGGCACGGCCACGCCAAGATGATGGCAGTGCACAATCAAATGATGGCCGAACACGCCAAAATGATCGCCGACTTGAAGGCAAAAGACGCCGAAATCGCCGCGCTCCTTGCCCAGATGAGCAACGCTTCGGCTGATAAGAAGGTCAACCTATTGGCCGATGTGGTGACCCGGTTGGCGGCGCAGCAAACGACCCTCCATTCAGGGATGGATAGCATGCACCAGATGATGGGGAAACGCGGCCTGTCGATGATGGGGAAGGGCGGGACGTGTCCGTGCATGGAGGACTCGGCTGAAAAGCCGGTGAAAGAGCCGACTCCATAAAAATATTCCAGGCACAAAAAAGCCGCCAAGGTGTTAATCTTGGCGGCTTTCCTAAAATGGTGGACCCAACTGGGCTCGAACCAGTGACCTCTTCGATGTCAACGAAACGCTCTAACCAACTGAGCTATGGGTCCGACGAAAAACGAGTCGCGGAGTAAGCAGGACTTACCCGGCTCTCGGCAAGAACAAATATTCGCTTTTTCATCCGGCCGCAAACTCGATGAACCTTTCATTTCTGGTCCTTCGTAAATGAGCAAAGCGACTTGCCCAACCCCGGCGGAGGCAACTCACTCGGAGCGCCTCCATGCTCCAGTCGCTTCGCATCAAGAACCTCGCCCTGTTGGAAGAAGTCGCCCTCGATTTTGAGGCGGGTTTCACGGTCGTCACCGGCGAAACCGGAGCCGGCAAAAGCATTCTGCTGGGTGCTCTTTCGTTGCTGGCCGGCGAACGCGCCGACAAAACCCTCATTCGCCAAGGCGCGCCCGCCTGCGAGGTCGAGGCTTCCCTTTATTTTGAAGATTCCAAGGCGATGGACGCGCTTCTCGCCGAGCTCGACCTGCCGCCGTGCGAAGATGGCATCCTTATCCTGAAACGTAGCCTGCCGCGCGACAAGGCCCCCAGGCTCACCGTCAACGGCGGCCTCGCCACGCTCGCCGCGCTTCAGCGCCTCGGCGAGGCGTGGATCGATTTTCACGGTCCCAGCGAACCGCGTCGTTTGCTCAAAGAAAGCTGTCAGCTCGAGCTGCTCGACCTTTACGGGCGCTCCGGCGAAGTGCTTGCGGCCTACACCGCAAGCTACAGCGTATGGCGCGACTTGGTTGCCGAGCGCGAGCGGATCGCGCGCGAAACGAAGCTGTCTCCCGATCAGATCAAGTTCCTCGAAAACCAGCTCGCCCGCCTTGATGCACTCGACCTCACCGACGAAGCCATCGACACGCTGGAGCGCGATTTTCAACGTCTGAGCAAGGCGCAGGAGCTCACCGGACTCGCCTCGACCCTGGCCAACGGCCTCACGGGCGAAGATGGCGCCACCGGTCGCGTCGCCGGCCTCGTGCGCGATGCCCGCCAATTGGAAAACCTCGATCCCTCCAGCAAGGCGCTGGCCGATCGTCTCTCCGCCGCGAGCATCGAACTCGCCGACCTCGGCGCGGAATTCGAGGCGTTGGTCGGTTCCTTCAATTTCGACCCCGAGCAAGCCGAGCAGCTTCAGGCCAACATGAACACGTGGCTCGAAGTGAAGCGCAAACACGGCGGCGACTTGCGCGCCGTGATTGAGGCCCGTGATGAGATGCGCCACCGTCTCGAAATCCAAGGCGACCTCGAAGGCACGTTGGTTCGCATCGAAAAGAAAATCGTGGACGCCGAGCGCGCCGCACGCAAGGAAGCGACCGTGCTGCGCACCTTGCGCGAAAAGGCCGCCCGAGAGCTGGCGAAGATCGCCGCCGCCAGCATCGCCCAAATCGGATTCAAAAAAGCCGATTTCCAGATTCGTATCGTGCCGCTCGAACAACTTGGACCGACGGGTGATTGCGGGGTGGAGTTCCTGTTCTCTCCGAATGTCGGCGAGCCTGTGCTTCCGCTCAACCGCGTCGCTTCCAGTGGTGAGCTTGCGCGCGTGATGCTTGCGCTGAAAACCGTGCTGGCCGACCTCGATGATGTGCCCGTGCTCGTCTTCGACGAGGTGGACGCGAATGTGGGTGGTGAGATCGGCCGCATTGTGGGTGAAAAGATGGCGGGTATTTCCAAGGGCCATCAGGTGCTCTGCATCACGCACCTTCCCCAAGTGGCTGCGCAGGGCGACAGCCATCTCGTGGTGGAAAAGGATCAGTCAAAGGATCGTGCCGTGGTCACCATCTCTCCGATTCAGGCCAATCGCAAAGCCCGCGTAAGTGAACTGGCGCGCATGCTCGGCGACCGCACCGCCAAGAGCGCGCTCGCGCATGCGGAAGAGCTGCTGGGCTGATGTAGGCCCATGTAGGCCCGACCGTTGGTCGGGCTCCGAAAAAGCGATCAGCCGCAGAAGCCCGACCAGCGGTCGGGCCTACATTGGAGAATCGAAGTGCACGTGACCGGCGTAGGGCCAGGCGTCGGACATTGCAGCCAAGCCGCCTCGGACTGGGTTTTGGGCGACGTAACTCCACTTTTCCGCGTAGCTCTCCGGTGTGCGCAAGACGTGATCGAAAAAACGGTGCTGCCACAGAGGTGGTGGTTTCTGGTTGGCGGCGAGCAGGCGTTTGGCGGTCCATTCTTTCCAACACTGCATAAACTTGGTGAGCGATTTGACTTCGGGCAATGCGACGCAGAAAAAGTGCACGTGATCTGGCATGATCACATAACGACCGATGCGCCAGCCGTGGCGGGTATCGGCGGTTTGCCATTCGGCGAGGAGGAGGTCGTGAGCCGTGTCGTTTGCGAGAAGAGGCGCACGCTTCTGCGTGCAGGTGGTGATGAAGTAAACGGGTCGTTTGATCCAAACATAGTCCAAGCGAGCCAAGTGGACCGGTCGTTCGGGTGTAGGCCCGACCGCTGGTCGGGCGGCTTGGTGTGATCGGGGTTGGCGGGCATGGGTAATTTAAAAGCACAACCAATGCCGTCGGAGCCCGACCAGCGGTCGGGCCTACATGTGCACCAGCGTGAACTCCGTCTCGCCCATCCGCCGACCGTTGATTTGGAGTTCCACGCGATGCCGTCCGGGATGGTGGCGCCGCGTTGTGAAATCCCGGATGACCTGCCGCTTGCTCAGCGTGATGGTTTCGCCTGCGGAAAGATCGAGTTGTTTCCATTTAAAAACCTTTGCTGACGTGCGTCCGGATGAGCGGGCGTAGTGGATCACGTAGTCGATGATGAAGGACTGGGTGCGCCGCGAAGTTGAGGTCAGCTTTGCGACCAGCTGAAGCGTTTCGCCGAGATGGATACGAGCGGGCTTGGCCGATATTGAGGCCTCAAGTCTGGGTGCCGCGCCCGCACCGAAAAGCGCGAGCGCACGCGGATGTCCCTTCTTGATGAGCGTGCGTAGTCCGTGCCGGACGGTCCACGCGGTCGCAGGCACGGAACGGTTCCAGGTGGCGACGAGATCGAGCACCACCTCGGGGTGGTCCTTGGCGATATCATTGAGATGGTTGGCGACCGACTTCCGCACATAGAGGCTGGGGTCCGCCCGGAGCATCACCAACAAGGGCAGGGTGGGCGAAGGATCCGCAACCAACGCCTGGAGACGCTCGCCCCACGGCAACCGTGGCCGCGAACCCTCGCTGGCGAGACGACGCGCATGCTCGTCGTCCGATGTGGCCCAGGTGTGCATCACCGCCAGCGTGCCGGGGAGATCGCGGATCAGAAACGGCCGGATCGCAAATTCGGCGGAGCCGTGACGCGTGAGGTCGCGCAACGCCGGCAGCGACAGTTCGGGTTGGTCAAGCCCCTGTGCGGCGACATGCGCGCAAGGCCAGATGCCGGCAAATCCATGCCCGATCAGCGGCGCATAGGCGCGGAGCACCGCGAGTTGTTCGCCGAATGGAACTGGCAACGAAAGCTGAAAGGCTTCCGCCGTCCGGTTGAGGCGGGCCATGAGTTCGCGGGAGGCGAGGTCATCGAGCGCGTGGGCGAGAAACCGGTCGGTATCGAATCGCGGATGCAGCGCCGTGAGTTGCTCCGCCGTGCGGCGGTAAAACGCTTCGTCGAACCAGTGCTTCATACTCGGATGATTATTCAGTGACCGCGATTCTGAATGAGCGTCGATTAGCGGACATCAGCGGTTAGCCGCTAGCTTATCACCGCACCTCAACCGTCCACTGCTTCGATTGGGCGCTACCGGCGAGGTGAACGGTGTAGTGGCCGGGTTTTAGCGAGCCACTAGGGAGCGTGATGACGACCGGGCTTTCCTTGGAGCGGGCGGTGAGGTCGCCATTCAGTGGCTCAAATTGGGGCACGATCGCCACGCTCTGGCCGCGCACGTAAACCTGCGCGCCGCCGAGCTGGTGTTTTTGGTCGCCCAGCGTGCAGGTGAACAGAATCGGATAGGGGAGTGACGCTGAGTTTTCGCGCGCCGCGGAGACCGTCTTAAACGAAAGAGGCAATTGGGGCGTTTCGACCAGGGTGGTGCCCAAGCCCTCGGTGAGTCCGCCGGGTGCGTCGGTGACGACCGCCGGCGCGTTTATGCTGGCGGCAAGCTTTTGCGGATCGGCGGGGCGCTCCGCGTGGGCGTTGATCCGCTGGTAACCGGCGTCGAGCAATCGCATGACATTGGCGCGTTGCTTGGAGTCCTCGTAAGGTTGGTAGGCGGGAGCCTCCTTGCGGTATTTTACCGTGAGCCACGTGTAGGGCACGAGGAGCGCGATGATCGCGACGACAACCCACTTCATGGGCCAGGGCTTGCGGTTGAGAGGACTCGACATGCGGGCGAGTGAACGAGGGGGAGGGGGGAATGCAAGAAGTAGCGAGTAGCGGGTAGTGGGTAGCGAGTAGTCGGAGGACGGAAAACGGAGGGACATCGGTCGCCTTGGTGGAGGTTAGTAAAGACCCACACAGGACAACGCGCTCCAGCTCAAGGGCAGATACTCGCTACCCACTACTCGCTACTCACTACTTCTCAGATCGAATTACATTTGCCCCGCGCGGGGGCGGATGCTTCGTTGGCGGGCTTCATGAAGACTTGGTCCAAGTTCTACATTTCCACGCTCCGCGACAGCCCTGCCGACGCCGAGATCGCCTCCCATAAATTGCTCATGCGCGCCGGCCTGGTGCGCAAGCTCGGTGGCGGCCTTTATACTTACATGCCGCTTGGCCTGCGAGTCATGCAGAAGATCTCCCAGATCTGCCGCGAGGAACTCGAAGTCTCCGACGCCATCGAGCTGTGGATGCCGCACCTCCATCCCGTGGACAACTGGGAGCAGGGTCCGCGCTGGGCCGCCGCTCGCGAGATCATGTTCCGCGCCGACAACGCCGGCGCCAACAAGGGCCGCTCCCGCGAACCGGAATTCGTGCTCGGGCCGACTCACGAAGAGATCATCACCCCGCTTGTGAAAAACGAGATCACCAGCTACCGCGATCTCCCGAAGAATTTTTATCAAATCGCCACCAAGTTCCGTAACGAGATTCGCCCGCGCTTCGGCCTGATGCGCGCCCGCGAATTCGTGATGATGGACGCGTATTCCTTCGACGCGAACGACGAGGGCGCGGTGAAGAGTTACTTTGCCATGAAGGACGCCTACGCGCGTTTCTTCAAACGCATCGGCGTCACTGCCATCGCGGTCGAGGCCGACACGGGCGTCATGGGCGGCAGCTTCTCGCACGAGTTCATGGTCCCGGCCGAAATCGGTGACGATGACGTGATCTACAACGAGGCGAGCGGTTACGCCGCCAACCGCGAGAAGGCCACCAGCGCTCTCGTGCCGGCCGATCTCGCCGACGCCGCGCCTATCGGTGCGGTTGAGGAGTTTGCCACCCCCGGCGTCGTGACCATCGCCGCTCTTGAAGCCGCTCCCTACGGAGTGAAGGCCGGCGAGCAGTTCAAGACCCTAGTCTACATCGGCGATGGCAAACCGTTCCTCGTGATCCTGCGCGGCAACGACGAGCTCGAAGAAGCCAAGCTCGGCTCCCTCGGTTTCACGCTCACCCGTGCCGCCACGCCGGAGGAAATCGAGCCGGTCCTCGGCGCGAAGCCGGGCAGCCTCGGTGCCGTCAAGGGCTCCATCAAAGATCCGTCGGCGCTTGCCGGCGTGTTCGCCGATCACGCGATCCGTCTCATCGGCAATGGCACGACCGGTGCCAACAAAGACGGTTTCCACGTGCGCAACGTCAACGTGACCCGAGATCTCGCGATCACGAAATTCGGCGACTTCCGTCGCGTGCGTCCGGGCGAACCCGACCCCAAGAACGGTCAGCCGCTTTCCGTGAAGCGCGGCATCGAGGTGGGCCACATCTTCAAGCTCGGCACCAAGTATTCCGAAAAATTCGGCGCGGTTTACACCGACGACGCCAAGCAGAACCACCCGATGGTCATGGGTTGCTACGGCATCGGCATCAGCCGCACGCTTCAGGCCGTGATCGAGCAAAGCCACGACAACGACGGCATCATCTGGCCGTGGGCGGTCGCTCCGTTCCAGGTCATCATCACGCTGCTTGATCCGTCGGTCGCCGAGCCCGCCGAGCTGGCCAAGAAACTCGCCGCGGTCGCCGAGCAGGCCGGTGCGGACGTGATCATCGACGACCGTGAAGAACGCCCGGGCGTCAAGTTCAAGGATGCCGACCTGATTGGCATTCCGTTGCGCGTCACCATCGGAGGCAAGGGCCTCCAGGCCGGCATCATCGAACTCAAGTGGCGCTCGAAGAAAGATGTGATTAAGATTCCCGTTGCCGAGGCGGCCGACCATATCGCGGCCGTCGTGCGCGACGCTTTCGCCCAGACATGATTGTGGCTGTCCATCGCCCGCATTCCTCACCTTCCAGCCGTGGCGTCGCCGAAACGGCGGCGGCACCGCAGTGGCGCGTCGTGTTTCTCAACGACGCGGTCACTCGCATGTCCTACGCGGTGATGGTGCTGCGGAAGCTCTTCGGCTTCGACGAGGCGACCGCGACCAAGCACATGCTCGAAGCGCATGAGCAAGGTCGCTCGATCGTGTGGGTCGGTCTGCGCGAAAGCGCCGAGGCCTACGTGTTTTCCCTTCAACAGTGGCATCTCTCGGCCACGCTCGAATCCGATGAAAAGAGTTGAGGTCCGTCTTAGCATCACGGCGGTCGCCCCGTTGCTCGACTTGATCAAGTCGGTGGCCGACGAGCTGCGGGTCAACCTGGCGGTGCCGCTCGCGTTGAGCGACGCCGATGCGGAACTCGCGTCCGTATGGAACGAGGACTTGCTGGCTTCGCAGCGCGACGACTGCGACCGGTTGTTCTCCCTGTTCGACCAGGAGTTTTTCAGCGAAGGCGTGGTGGCCTTCGACCGCGACAACGCCGAGCCTGTCCTGCGCGCCTGCGCGGCGTTGCGGCTGCGATTCCGCGCCACGCATCTCGCCAAGGTGCCCGATGATACGATCGAGGCCTTGGAGGCGAGCAGCACCATGGGTGATCTCGCCGAAACGGTTCAGAAGGCGTTCGCCTGTTTTCTGTTCTTGGATGAGCTGCAAAAGATCATCCTGAAGTATCTCGATCCGATGGCGGTTGAAGACGATGAGTGAGCTTTGCTGCCATTATTCCGGCGTGCCGTTGATGCGCAGGGTAATTTCCCGATCAACCGCACGCTTATCGCCGTGCTGGGTTTTGGCGTGGTGGTAAGCGGTTAACCCATTAAACTGCGGCCCACGGGAGAGTCGGCGTCACGCCGGGTGCCGGGTTAGCCGGGCATTGTTTCGCATGAATATCAGGATGCCGGGTTGACGGTGTGTTGAGCGGGACTACTTTTCCCTTAGTGACACCCTGCGGTGTTCGAGGCGTTTTCAATAACTGCTCTCTCCTTTGATAAAATTCGGGATCCGGAACGGGTGGGGGACTGCTAGGCCGTAAATCGGAAAGCACGAAGCCATCCGGAGGAGCCCACCTAATCAAAAAAAGGTCCCGAGCCTTTGGGCGCACGGCACAGGCGGGGTGTCACTACTTTTTTGAATGAAGCCGCGAAACGGCAGAAGCGTTCAGGCGTTTGCGGACTGGGAGGCGTGCCAACGTTCGATGGCCGCCAGGAGTTCGACGATGCGAACGGGCTTGCTGACATAGTCGTTCATGCCGACCTCCATAAATTTTTCGCGGTCGCCTTGCATGGCACTGGCGGTGAGCGCGATGATGTGAATGGGCGGCTTCCAAATGCACCCCGGGCCGTTTTCGCGTTCGCGTTTTCGGATAAGTCGCGTCGCTTCGAGCCCGTCCATCTCGGGCATTTGATAGTCCATTAGAATGAGCGAGTAGGGGATGCGGTTGAGGGCGTCGAGAACCTCGAAGCCGTCGGCCACCGCGTCGGCGGCGCAACCGATTTTATCCAGCATGGCCAAGGCGACCTTTTGATTCACCGCGTTGTCCTCGGCGAGAAGGATGCGCATGCCCGGGAGGGCGGCGCGCAGGCCGGCTGTGAGCGTTGGCAGAAATTTGGTTTTCGGAAGCGAAGGGCTGCTCGTCGAAGCATCTCCGATCACGGTGACCAGGCATTCGAAAAGACTCGATTGTTTAACGGGCTTGCTCAGCACCGCGTCAATGCCGGCGGCCTTTACTTTTTGACTGGCGGGCGTGTGTCCCAGCGGGCTTAAGGCGATCAGTCTGGTGCCGGCGATGGCGGGATCCGCTTTGATGGCGTGCGCCAGCGTGAGGCCGTCCATCTCGGGCATTTCGATGTCGAGGAGCGCGAGGTCGTAGGGGTGCCCATCGGCGGCCGCGGCGCGCAGCACGCTCAGGGCTTCATGACCGTTGGCGGCGCTTCCTTTCTGGAGCTTCCAGGCGAAGATCTGATGGCGCAAAATTTGCCGGCTGGTCGCATTGTCGTCGACGACTAGCACGCGGAGATCGGACCAGCCATGGCGTGCGCCGGCCAAGGGGGCCAGGTTTCCGGCGGATTTTTCGAATCGGGCAGTGAACCAGAAGGTGGAGCCTTTGCCGGGTTTGCTGACCAATCCGATCCGGCCGCCCATCATGAGCACGAGTTGCTTGGAAATGGCGAGGCCCAGTCCCGTGCCGCCGTAGCGGCGTGAAGTGGAGTTGTCCGCTTGGGTGAACGCCTGAAACAGATTGGCCTGTGCCTCGGGGGCGATGCCGACGCCGGTATCGCTCACCTCGAAGCGGAGGGCGATGCGGTCGTCGGTGGGGGACTCCGGGCTGATCCGAACGACGACTTCGCCCCCTTCGGTGAATTTGATGGCGTTGCCCACCAGGTTGACGAGGACCTGGCGGAGACGGCCCGGGTCGCCTCGGAGAAGGCGGGGCACTTCCGGAGCCATGGCCATGACAAGTTCGGTGCCCTTGGCCTGCGCGCGCTCGGCGAGCATGTCGAGCGTGCTTTCGATGGTCTCGGTCAAATCGAAGTCGAGGGTCTCGAAGGTGAGCTTGCCCGCTTCGATTTTGGAGAAGTCGAGCACGTCGTTGATGAGGTTGAGCAACGTTTCCGCGCTGGTGCGAATGGTCTCGGCATATTCACGCTGGGTCTGGCCCAGCTCAAGGTCGAGGAGCAGGCTGGTCATGCCGATCACGCCGTTCATCGGCGTGCGGATCTCGTGGCTCATGTTGGCGAGAAACTCGCTTTTGGCCCGGTTGGCGACCTCGGCGGCTTCCTTGGAGATGCGGAGCTCACGCGTGCGTTCCTCGACAAGGCTTTCCAAGTTCTCAAGTTGGGACTTTGCCTGCCGGGCGAGATTCCATTTTTCGGTCAGGGCCGAGGCGAGTTGCAGGGCTTCGACGTTGTCGAAGGGCTTTTTCAAAATCAGCAGCTTGTCGGAATAACCGAGTTTTTGAATCATCCCATCCCAGGAGTAATCCGAATAGGCGGTGCAAATGACGATTTGCATGTCGGGGTCGATCTCCCAGATTTTCGCCGTGGCTTCGATGCCATCCCAGCCGGGTGGCATCCGGACGTCCATGAACGCCATGGCGTAGGGATGGTTTTCCGCGATGGCCTTCTTTACCAAAACCAAGGCTTCCTGCCCTTGGTAGGCCGAATCCACCTCGAACGTGATGGCTCGGCGCTCCGCCTGGGTTTCCCCGAACAGCGCGGCTTCCATGGATACGACTTCGGCTGCTTGGTCAGGGCCGCAGAGGATCTTGCGAAAATCGCCGTGAATGGATCGGTTGTCGTCAACGACGAGAACCCTTACGTTCTGCTCGGATGACGAATTTTTCATAGAGTGGGAGAGTCCGGCTTGTAGGGCAGTTTGAGGACGAAGGTGGCCCCTTTCCCGGGCCCGTCGCTGTGTGCGATGAGAGAACCGCCGAGCTCCTTGGCGGCCAGTGCGCCGCTATGGAGGCCAAAGCCGTGGCCGTGTTTACGGGTGGTGAAGCCGTGGGCGAAAATCCGGGTCAGGTTTTCAGGGGGTATGCCGACTCCGTTGTCGATGACCGAGATGGTGACGCCGTGAGCATCCGCAGTGGTCCGGATCGTCAGCAGCTTGTCGGTCCGGCCGGATTCGTCGCAGGCGTATTTGGCGTTTCTCATCAGGTTGACCAGGATTTGAAGGGCCTTGTTTTTGTCCAAGGTGAGCACTGTGCGGGTGTGATATTCGCGGGCGATGTCGACATCGTGACGGGCGAGCGAGCCGGCGTTCATGCGGAGGGCGTCTTCGATCAGGTCGGGGACGGAGATCGTTTCAACCACGCCGGATGTTTTGGCGTAGCTCTGTTGCATGGCCACGATGTCTTTGATGTGCCCGATGTTCTTATGGAGGCTGTCGAGCTCCGAGAGGATGGTTGTTTGTTCTTTGGTCAGATCTGCGGTCAATGTCGCCAGATAGGTCGGGATGATCCGGCCCTTGGGATCGTTGGTGAGGTAGTTGCCGAGATCGGCACGGTTCTGGTTTAGCAGGTCGGAGAGTTTGCCCACGTTCGTCACCTTGGAGCGACGCACCTGGTCGGCCACCAGCGTGGCGGACACGTTCACGCTGTTGAGCACGTTGCCGACGTTGTGGAGCACGCTCGTCGCGACCTCCGCCATGCCCGCCTGGCGCGAGGTGGCCAGTAGTTGTTTGTGCACGTTTTCCAGTTCGAGCTCCGTCTGCTTGCGTTCCGTAATGTCCATCAGCGTGGTGACCGATTGCCTCCCGCCGGTGGCCGGATCGACGGACATGTGGCTGGTGAGCACCACCCAGACCACCCGGCCGTCGGGATGCAGGTAGCGTCTCTCGATCGAATACCGGTCGATCTCGCCGCGTAGATATTTTTCGATCAACTCCGACTGGTTGCGATGGTCGTCCGGATGTGTCGCGCGTTCGAGGGCGTCGGGCAGCATCGCCTCGGCGGCGGACAACCCTGTGATGCGTTGATGCGCGGGGTTGACCATATGGCTGCCCTCCACGTCGGGCATACACCAGGAGATGCCGACCGGGGCCGATTCGAAGATGAATTTAAAACGCGCATATTCGCGGGCCGCCTCTTCCTGCGCCCGCTTCAGGTCGGTGATGTCCACAACCGTGGTCAGACGTTCGGAACAGCCATCCTCGTAGCGGCGAACCTTCATGGAAAAGACCACCCAGGTGATCCGACCGTCCGGTCGAAGATAACGTTTTTCTATCGAGAACTGGTTGATCCTGCCCTCCTCGAGTTCCTTGGTCAGCAGTTGCTGCCGCGCGAGGTCTCCCGGATGGTTGATACGGGTGAAGTTCGCCGGCACGTCGGCCTCTTCGCGGGTGAGCCCGCAGATACGCAGGTGGGATTCATTGATCATGCGCAACACGCGCCCGTCGTGGTTCTCGGTGGCCAAGGCGATGCCCATGGGTGAGGCGTCGAAAATGAACTTGAGCCGCTCCTGCTCGCGGGCTGCCGCCTCCTGCGCCCGTTTGCGCACGGTGATATCGCGGAAGTTAAGCACCAAGCCGACAATCCGGCCGTCAAGTTGCTGGGGTTTGACGTAACGCTCGAAGGTCCGCCCGTCCTTCAGCTCAAGCATATCAAAGGCCTCGGTTTCGGGATGCTCAAGGATCTCGTCCACGCGCCGCCGGAATCGCTCCGGGTCCTTCATGAGGGTGGTCACGAAGGCTATGATGCCGGCATCGCCCTCTTTCGTCGGCAGGTCGGGGGGCATTCCCCACATCGCAGTAAACTGGGAGTTGGTGCAGACGACTTCCCCCGAAAAGCGAATGGCAAGAATGCCATCAGCGGTGGAATCGAGCGTCGCGTTGAGCAGGGAGAGGGAGTTGGAGAGCTCCGTCGTGCGCTCCTCGACGCGTTTCTCCAAGGTCGCGTGCGAGGCCTGCAAGTCGGCGTCACGGGCTTGGATCTGGGCGAGCATGTTATTGAAGCCGTCAAACAAACGCCCGACTTCGTCGTCGCTTTGCTTGATCGCGCGGACGGAGTAATCGCGTTCGGTGGCGACCTGGCTGGCGATGGTGGCGAGCTGCAAAACCGGCTCCGAGATGACGCGCTGCAGCCGGGAGGCGATCAACCAAGTGATGAGCATGGCCGCCAGCAGCACCGCGCTGGCGGTGGCGATGTAGCGTCCGCGCCGGTTGTGCAATTCGAGGAGATCCGACTGCAGATAGATCGTGCCGATGGATTCGTTGGCGAAGCGGATGACGTGGAACAGCTCCAGTGAATCCTCGCCCAGCGTGGCGTGATCTTGCCTGGGCGCGGGCCAGGCGCGATCGAGTTTCGGATCCTTGCGGTAGGTGGCGAACACCTTTCCCGCCGCGTTGTAAACACAGCTGCGGACAATGTGGGGCTGCGCGGCCAGGCTCTTGAGGGTCAGGGTGGCTGATTCGTTGTCTTCGAAGGAGAGCGAGGAGGCGCTGTTGGCGCCGATGATCTGGGCGGTGATCTCCAGCTCGCGGGTCATGATCCGGCGGAAGGAGACCTGATCATAGGCGATGAAGACCGCGCAGGTCAGCAGCAGGGCCGCGCCACTGGTGAGCATGTTGATGACGGTCAACTTGCTCTTGAGGGGGAGGTTTTGGAGGAGGCGCATGGTCTAAATGAAATCCAACTAGGAATCCTTGCGGATGACCGCCAGTTTCAGCAGCTGGCCGCTGAGTTTAAGGCCGGCTTTTTCGCCGGAGGCCTGGTTGATCTCGAAGCGGACTTTTTCGTCCACCAGCGTGAACATGATGATGCCGCCGCGAGCCGCGAAGTCTGCGGACTCACCGACGGTCAGGACCCCGGGTTCGCCAAAGATGGTGGCGTTCAGGCGCGATTCCTCGCCGGCGCAGACGAACACGATGTGGGCGGAGGGGAGTTCGGCCACGGACGCGATGAGCCGCACGTCGATCGCGCGGCCGTTCACGGTGCGACCCTTGACGAGTTTGTCCAACTCGTCGCCGAGCGGGTTGCGGCCCAGCACGGCGATGACGATGGGGCTTTTTTCGTCCGCAAACCGTTCCGCGGGCCACTGGATGAACTTGGTGAATTGGTAGAGGAACGCCGCCTTGAGTTGATACTCTTTTGAAATCGCGGGAGCGGCGCCAAAGGCGGTGTGGTTGCCCACGGTCAACAGGCAGAGCAGCACGAGGAGCAGGCAACGCAGACCGGGCACCGCAGGCCGGGCCACACATTCGCCGGGTGACGCCATTTTTGTATTCTTGTCGAACATGCGAATGTGGCCGGGCGGTTTAGAAGCTCCAGGTGAGTTTTCCGTAGAAGCCGCGCGGGGCGTCCGTGGTCGTGGTGATGGGCGCGCCGGCCTGCTCGGGGTGACGGTCGTCCAGAAGGTTTTGCCCCACCAGCGAGAGTTCAAGTTGCCTGGTCAACCGATAGGCGAACCGGATGTCGGCGGTAATATAACCGGGCACGCCCTCGATCTGGTCCACATAACGAAATTGCACGTCGAGGCTGGCGCGTTTCGTGAGGTCATGGGAGGACCGCAGGGTGATCTGATGCGTCGGAGGGGCGCGCGCAGTGTCCGGGTTCGCGCCGGCCGCTCCGTGGATGTGCTGAAGCAACAGGGAGTAACCGGCGATCAGTCGCCACGTGTCCGCGGGCGTGACCGTCACGGCGGCTTCACCGCCATAGGTATGACCTTCAAGAGAGTTCCCCCAGGGAATTTCGAGCGTGCCGACGGGGGCGCCGGGAACGAAGCGGGATGTCTCGCCGAAGGTGATCAGGTCGTTGTAGTCGTTATAAAATACAGCGAGGTCCACGTTGACTCGGGGGGCCGGCACGAAGCGGTAGCCCATTTCGTAGGCGCACAGCACCTCGCTTTTGAGATCGGGGTTACCCACAATCGCAGGCAGAAAAAGCCCGCCGCCCGGACCGGGCCCCGGAGGGCCCACCACGACCGCAAGCGTATCCCTGCCTTCAACCGCAGTGGGGGTGCGCACCGCCCGTGAGACCGCCGCCCAGACGGTTTGGGTTTTGGTCGGTTTGAACACCATCCGGATGCTGGGTTGGAATTCGACTCCGGTGTAGTCGTTGTGCTCCACCTTGAAGCCAGGGGTTAGCGTGAGCCTGTCCGGCACGAGCTTGATATCGTCCTGCACGAACGCGCTGAAGAGCTGAGTTTGGAAGTTGCCGTCTCTTATCGGGTTCGCCGGTGTCGTTTGTTTGATCAGGCTGTCAATGAGCCGGTATCCCGCCCCCCAGATCACGTCGTGGCGTTCGCCGAGCCCGAAGGTGTGTTGCGCGGTGAGGTCGTAGGTGTCGGCAAGCGGGGCCGTGCGGTTGGTTTCGTCGCGATAAAGCCGGTCATAGTAGGCTTGCACTTCGATGCTGGAGCGGGCGGACAGCTGGTGGGTCCAGCGGCCCAGGGTGTTGACATTGTAGCCATCGGAAATGTCGGACCGGACGTCCGTGATGTCGGCCTGCCAGGTCAGGTGCGTGTCGGGATCGGGATAATGGTCGAGGCGGAAGCCTGCGTGCCGTCCCAGCCACGCGTCACCGGCGGATTGCCCGTTGGCCAAGGGATAGTCGTCGTTTGCCTGATAGCTGGCGAAAACGCGGTAGTAGGTGTCCTTGGCGAGCCGGCCGCCGTAACGCACGCCGCCCATTTCCTGATGCACGTCGCCGCCGCCGCCGTAAACCAGTCCGCCCTGCGTGTCCCGGGCGCTGCGCGTGACGACGTTGATCACGCCGTTGAGGGCGTTGGCCCCCCAGACTGTCGCGCCGGGGCCCTTGATCACCTCGATGCGATCGACGTCATCCAGCATGGTCTGCTGCAAATCCCAATAGACGCCCCCGAACAACGAAGTGTAAACGGCACGACCGTCCACCAGCACCAGAAGCTTGTTGGAGAAAACAAAATTGAACCCGCGGGCCGAGACCGCCGACTCACGGGAGTTGACGGTGCCGACGTCCATCCCGGGAACGAGCCGGAGGGCTTCGGCAATGGACGTGGCGCCGGAGCGGCGGAGATCGTCGTTGGTGAGCACCGAGATCGCGGTGGCGGAGTCGAACAGGAATTCCTCTTTCTTGGAAACCGAGGTGACGGTTTCGTTCATCAGTTCCTCGAGGCTGAGATCGCCGAAGTTTTTCTCGGCCGTGGCCGGGTCGGCGGCGCGTAGCGAGGCGGCCAGTATCGCGACCAAGACTGCGGCGGTCTTGGAGGGCGGAGCCGAAAAACCATCGATATTTTCGCAGGGTTTCATCGGGTGGGGTTTCACGGTTTTATGGGGGAAGGGGCGCCGGATCACCTCGGATCTGAATGATCGTCGAGCGCGGTGCGGACGGTTTGGGCGAGCGCCCGAGGTTTGTAGGGCTTGTGGATAAAGTGCATGTCGGCGGGCGGAGTGAACCCCCCGCCGGTCGTTCCGTCCGCATAGCCGCTGGTGAGCACCACTTTCAGAGAGGGCTTTTCCTTGCGCAGCCGGGTGGCGAGGTCCACGCCGCTCAGTCCATTGGGCATCACCAGATCGGTGACGAGCAGGGTGATTCTCGCTGCATGTCGTTGCCAAACCTCCAGCGCCTCGACGCCGGAGCCGGCCTGAAGCACGCGATAGCCGCAGCTGCTTAAAACCGCGACGGCGAATTCCCTCACGACGGGTTCGTCCTCCACGAGCAAGAGGGTTTCCGAACCACCATCGAAAGCCCCCGTGTTTTCCGATTTGCCCGAAGCGATTGCCTTCGCGGGTGGCACGGCGGACAACAGAATCCGAAATTGCGTGCCGGTGCCGATCACGCTCTCGAGCTCAATCCAACCTTGGTGTCGTTGCACGATGCCCAGCACCATCGATAACCCCAGGCCGGTGCCTTGGCCGATCTCCTTCGTCGTGAAAAATGGCTCGAAAATCCGCCGACTATTTTCAGGTGGAATGCCGCAGCCGGTGTCGCGCACGCTCAGGCAGACAAATGTCCCGGTCCGCGCCGAGGGATGGCCGCGCGCGGCAGCGTCGTCGATGGACACATGTTCCGTGGCGATGGTCAGCGTGCCGCCATTCGGCATGGCATCGCGGGCGTTTATGGCGAGGTTCACGATCACTTGCTCGATCATGCCGGTGTCCGCCTCGACTAGGCATGGGTCCGACGAAAGCTCCAAACGGAGTGTGATGTGTTCGCCGATCAACCGGGGGATCATCTCGGCGATTTCGGAAGTGATCTGGTTAAGATCGACGGTCTGACGTTCGAGTGCCTGCTTGTTGCTGAAGACGAGGAGCTGGCGCGTCAGGTTGGCGGCGCGAGTGCCGGCGTTGAAGATGTGGGTGAGCGGCCTGATTGCGTCCGGAGGCATCGTGCCGCGGTCCAGCAGCAGCTGGGCGCTGCCGATGACGATGGTGAGGATGTTGTTGAAATCGTGAGCCACTCCTCCGGCGAGCTGGCCGACGGCCTCCATTTTTTGCGCCTGCCTCAATTGGGTCTCGAGCTGATGACGCCGCGTGACATCTCTCGCGACACCGATGGCACGTTTCATTTTTCCGGTCGGGTCGCGGATAACGTAGCTTCGGTCCTCGATCCAACGCAGAGTTCCGTCGGGATGCCGGATACGATATTCGAGGCGATACTCTTTGCCCTGGGCGAGTTGCTCGCGGGCGGCGAGCAGAGCCGCCCGATCCTCGGGCACGATGGCGTCGGTCCACTGGGCGGGTTGCTCGTGAAGCCCGCTGATCGGGCGGCCCCAGATTTGCCCATAGGCCGGGCTGACGTAGGAGAAACAGCCGGTGTCCAGCGCGATGACATAAAAAACATCATCCATACGCTCGGCCATCTCGCGAAAGCGCTCTTCGCTCTGCCGCAGCGCCTCCAGCGACGCAATGCCCGCCGCGCGTGCGTTTGCTTCACGCAAGGCTCGATGCACGGCGGGTTGGAGCCGATCGAGCTTTGTCTTCAGGACGTAATCGACCGCGCCGCTCTTCAGGCTTTCGATCGCGAGATCCTCGCCGAGGGTGCCGGAAACAAATATAAACGGCACCTCTGGACAGATCGCCTGCGCACGCGCCAGCGCGGACATGCCGTCATAGCCGGGCAGGGTGAAATCAGACAGGATGAGATCCAATTTTTCCTGCATCAAGGCGGTCTCGAATTCGGCCTTGTTCGTTGCGTGGATGAATTCGCATGCACTCCCTGTTTCACCGAGCGCCCGGCGAACGAGCGCACGGTCGGACCAGGTGTCTTCCAAATGCAAAATGCGCAGGGGTAGCGTCATTGCGAAGGGGGGGCGAACCAACCTACACATTAGATGCCGGAAAACATTGCCCTCTGTCGAGCTTCACTTCTCCGGAATTGGCGGAATGAATACATGATCCGGTCAGTTCTCCGATAACCGAGGCCCTCATGAAAACGCACCCTAGACTTTTTCGGTGCGTTCGCAGACAACCGATCGTTTTCAATTTCACCATGTCTCCCACCGTCTACCACATCATCCATCTCGTTTCGTTATTCGTGTTGTTTGGCTACACGTTTTACGCCTTTGCCGCTCCGGCCGAGACGCGCAAAAAGGTGCTCATGATCACGGGCATCGCCAGCCTGCTGGTGCTCATCAGCGGTTTCGGACTCATGTCGAAGGTCTATCAAAATCAGTTTCAGGCATGGATGATCGTGAAGCTGGTCGCGTGGCTTGGAGTCTCGGCTCTGGCCGGTCTCGGCTATCGTCGCCGCGGAGCGGCGGGTGTTTTTGCAATCGTGGCGATCACGCTGGCGCTCGCCGCCGTGGTGGCGGTTTACGCCAAGCCGTTCTGATTTTTGGACCGACGTCATGAGCGAGTCACTCTGCGGCGTGTGGGTGAACGATTCCGGTGTCGTTCACCTGTCCGTCGCGACGGCGGATGGCTTGCGTGTGACGCGAAGGGAAACGTTGCGGCCGTTTGCGTGGCTCAATGAACAGGTTTCTGCCACGACCGACCGCGTCGCGATCGAGCCCTTGAAAGGCGAGGGACCGTTCAACCGGCTCGCGCATGCGGAGTCGTTGGATACGTTCGATGATTTCGTGAAGGTGGCGAAAGAGACGGGCGGCGTCGATGTGGTGCGTCCACTCGAGAGCCAGTTTCTCCTGCAAAAACGCCGGCGGTTATTTCGCGACCTGGGGTTCCATGAGCTTCGACGCTGCCAGCTCGACATCGAGACGGCATCGAGCGACGGCGAGTTCAGCGACGCGGTGAAAGCCGATGATCGCGTGCTCGCGATCGGACTGCGTTTTGGCGAACGCAACCGGCTTCTCGTGCTCGATGAAATGAGCACGGAGGGTGAGAAGCGCCTGCTGGAACAGCTCAACGCCGTGCTCTTGGAGGAAGACCCCGACGTGATCGAGGGGCACAACATCTTCAAATTCGATTTGGATTACCTGAGGCAGCGCGCGAAGAAATTAAAGGTGCCGTGTGCGTGGGGCCGCTTTGGACAGAAAGCGACGTTTCGTAACAGTCGTCTCAAGGTCGCCGAACGCTGGATTGATTTTCCTCGTTGCGACCTGCCGGGACGGACCGTGGTCGATACGTATCTGCTCGTTCAACAATACGACATCACGACGCGTGAACTCACGTCGTATGGTTTAAAGGATGTCGCGGTTTATTTCGGCATCACCGACGAGGACAGCGAGCGCACCTACCTCGCGGGCGATAAAATCCACGCGGCGTTCACGGAGAACCGCCAGGAGTTTCTCGACTACCTGGCGGACGACCTGCGTGAGACCAAAGGAATCGCCGATCTGCTGTTGCCGACGTATTTCGAGCAGGTGCGCACGTTTCCGATTTTGCTTCAGGAGGCGACGCTGCGTGGCACCACGGGTAAGATCGATCTGTTGTTTCTCGAGCATTACTATCACGCGCGGCAGTCCTGTCCGGTGCCGCCGGAAGTGACGCCGTTCGAGGGCGGCTATACGCGCAGCTTTAAGGAAGGCGTGTTCCGTCACGTGCTGCACTTCGACGTGGCCTCGCTTTATCCGAGCCTGCTCATGAGCATCGGGCGGAATCCGCGCAACGACACGCTGGGCGTGTTCATTCCGTTGCTCACGTCGCTGCGTGAATACCGGCTGCGCTACAAGCAACTCGCCAAGACCGCGCCCACCGAGGAAGAGCGCGCCGAGGCGCAGGCGCGGCAGTCGAGTTTCAAAATCCTGATCAATTCGTTTTACGGCTACCTCGGCTTTTCGGGCGCGCGTTTCGGTGATGGCGAACTGGCGGCGGAGGTCACACGGCGCGGTCGCGAGCTGTTGCAGGTGTTGATCGACGAATTTGCCAAGCACGACTGCACGATCCTCGAAGCGGACACGGATGGAATCTATCTCTCGACGGAGAAGTATTTCGATCAACCCGACGTGCTCCTGCAGAAGGTGGTGGGCGTGCTGCCGCCGGGCATCGAGTTGGAATACGACGGCCGCTACGAGGCGATGTGGAGTTACAAGGCCAAGAACTATGCGCTCTACGACGGAAAAAAGGTGATCATTCGCGGCAGTGCTTTGCGATCGCGCGGCATCGAGCCGTTTTTAAAAAAACTCGGCAACCAGCTCATTCGTTTTCTGGTCGGGGCGAGCACCGAATCGCCACTCGCGATGGCGGACAGTTTTCGTGCGAAGCTCGTTCGGCGGGAGTTGCCGGTCGGCGAGGTGGCCAAGGCGGAGGTGCTCAGCATGAATCCCGATGCTTATGAGCGCTTCATCGAGGGAGGAGGCAAGCCGCGCCGCGCTTCGGCCGAAGCCGCACTGCAATTAACGCCCCGTCCGCGCATGGGCGAGCGAGTCATTTATTACATTGCGATGAAGCAAAAGGGCGGGACCAGCGACTGGCAGCGGGCCCGTCCGGTATCGCTCTACGATGCGGTGCAGGCGCCCTACGATCCGGATTATTACGCGAAGAAACTCGACGATTGGCTGGAGCGTTACGGTCCGTCGCTCGGCGTGAAGCCGTCGGGTGGAGAACAGGGCGAGTTGTTTTGAAGTAGCGCAGGCTGGAAGCCTGCGCTACTTCAGGAAACGCATTGCGCGCGGTTGCGCCGATGGTTTTCGTCGCGGGGTGTCTGCTCCCAAACTTCTTATTTTCGATTGCGATAGCACCCTGAGTTCCATCGAGGGAATCGATGAACTTGCCCGCGTGCGCGGCCCTGAAATTTTCAAACGGGTCGAGGAAATGACCAACGAGGCGATGGATGGTAAAATTGCCGTCGAGGCGGTGTTTGGCCGTCGTTTGGAGATCATTTTGCCCGAGGCGAAACACGTTGCCCAGATCGGTCGGCGTTACATTGAAACGATCGAGCCGGATGCGAAGACGGTGGTTGATCGCGCGCGCGCCGCGGGTTGGACCGTCCTGATCATCAGCGGTGGCTTTCGTCAGGCGATTCGTCCCTTGGCGGATTTTCTCGGGATCGAGCGCGTCGAGGCGGTTGATTTGTTTTTCGACGCGTCGGGTAACTATGCCGGTTTTGACGACAAGTATCCGACGACGCGGTCGGGCGGAAAACCTGAAGTGGTGAATCGTCTGCGGCGTGAGTTGTCTCCGTCGAAGATCGTGATGGTCGGCGATGGCGTGAGCGATTTGGAAACCAAGCCGGTGGTCGATCTGTTCGTGGGTTTCGGCCGCTACATGGCCCGCGAAAAGGTGAAGCGCGAAGCGGCCCGATTCATTCATGGATTGGCCGAGCTACCGGACGTTCTGCCATGAGCGATTCGGCTGCTGCACTGGGCGGCGAGTTTCCTCGCGCGCTTTCGACCTACGCCGATCCGGCGGGCGCAAGCGTGGTGCAGGTTCTGATCGAGCGGGTGCAGGCCGAGCCCTTCAACGCGGTCGCCACCTTGATCTTTGTGCTGGCGATCTTGCATACGTTTGTGGCGGGTAAGTTTCGTCACTGGGCGCATGAGGTCGAGGCGGCGCACGCAGCCAGGCTCAACGGACGGCGTGACGAGATGACGGATAGTGACGAGGATGGTCGGCCGGACGAGGTGAGTTTCAAGGGGCAGATGCTGCATTTTTTCGGCGAGATCGAGGCGATCTTTGGCATTTGGGTGATCGCGCTCGCGGTGGCGGTGACGGCGTTCAAGAGCTGGCCTACTCTGGTGGACTACATCGGGCATCGGGTGAATTTCACCGAGCCGATGTTTGTCGTGGTGATCATGGCGATTGCCTCGACCCGGCCGGTGCTGCGTTTCGCCGAACAAAGCCTGCGCGCGGTGGCTTCGCTTGGGCGGGGCTCGGTGGCGGCGTGGTGGCTTGTGATTCTGATTCTCGGGCCGATTTTGGGTTCTTTCATCACCGAGCCAGCCGCGATGACCATCGCGGCATTGCTCTTGGCACGGCAGTTTTACGCGCTCAAGCCATCGGCCCGGTTCGCTTACGCGACCATCGGGTTGTTATTCGTCAATATCTCGGTCGGGGGCACGCTCACGCATTTCGCCGCTCCGCCGGTGTTGATGGTGGCCGGACCATGGAAATGGGACCTGCTTCACATGCTGATGAATTTCGGTTGGAAGGCGGTGGTCGGCATCGTGGTGTCCACGCTCGGTTATTACTTCGTTTTTCGAAAGGAGTTCGCGGCTTTGCAGGCCACGCGAGATCAGCAGAAGGGGGCAGCCAGGACCGATGGCCGTCCGGTGCCTGCGTGGGTCACGAGTGTGCAGCTCGGTTTCATGGCGGCTGCGGTGTATTTTGCGCATTATCCGGCACTGTTCATCGGTGCGTTTTTGTTCTTTTTGGCATTCAGCCAGGCGACTGCGCACCACCAGAATCAGCTCGATCTCAGGCCACCGCTCTTGGTCGGATTCTTTCTGGCCGGCTTGGTCATTCACGGAGGGCTGCAGGGCTGGTGGATTGAACCGGTCTTGAAAAGCCTGGGCGAGGTTCCGTTATTTTTGAGTTCGACCATTTTGACCGCGTTTAACGACAACGCGGCGATCACCTATCTGGCGACTCTGGTGCCCGGCTTTACCAACAGTTTGAAATACATGGTGGTGACAGGAGCGGTCACGGGTGGAGGACTCACGGTGATTGCCAATGCTCCAAATCCGGCGGGTCAGTCGATACTTCAGAAGTATTTCCCCGAAGGGGTGTCTCCGGTGGGGCTGCTGGCCGGAGCGATCGGGCCGACGGCGGTGATGGCGGCGTGTTTTCTATGGTTGTAGCTTCATAGTGAAATCCGCCGCGGACGGCATAGGGTAAAGGTGTTGGGGATCTTCGGATACATCGCCAAATTTAGTTTATTCATTTCGTTGCGGGTGGACGTCCCTGTAGCCCGAAACCTCCAGTGCCGCTGATCTGAGGCGACAGGAACCGACGGCGGGCGTTTTTGTCTCGCAGTCGCGATGACGATGCCCGCCTTGGTTTCCTCGCCGTTCCGTTCCTTTTGGATGGGCGGCTTTGAATGCACGGACAAACTCAACGCGTTCGGCGAGCGCGTGGATTTTCTGCCGCTTACCGGGCATCTGAAGTTGCTTGATGCGGACTACCGCAATCTCGCGCCGTTTAACATCAGGACCGTGCGGGAGGGCATTCGGTGGAGCCAGATCGAGCGGGCGCCTTACGTCTATGATTGGACGATGGTCGAGCGGATGATCGCGTGTGCGCAGGCGCATGGCATCCAGCAGATCTGGGATATTTGCCACTTTGGGTTTCCTGATGATCTCACACCGTTGCACCCGTTGTTTCCCCGGCGTTTCGCGGCGGTGTGCAAGGCGTTCGCGCGGTTTTTCCGCTCCATGGATGCGACGAGTCCGTTGATCGTCACACCGATCAACGAGGTGAGTTTTTTGTCGTGGCTTGGCGGACAGGTGAGGGGGACTTCGCCGTTCTGCGTCGGTCAGGGATGGGAGGTGAAATATCGGTTGATGAAAGCCTACATCGAAGGCGTGGAGGCATTGAAGGAGGTGGATTCCAGCGTGCGCATTTTGACGACGGAACCCTTGGTTCAAATCAGCGCGCCGCTCAGTGCGGACAGAGATCTCCGAAAACACGCGGAGCACCATAACGAGCTGCAGTTTCAGGCGATCGATATCCTCACGGGGCGCCTGTGTCCGGAGCTGCGCGGGCGGCCCGAGTATGTCGATTTCGTGGGGCTCAATTTCTACTACAACAACCAGTGGGTGGTGGACACGCATGCGTTCATCGACTGGCGCTTTTGCGATCCTCGATGGGTGCCGTTGCATCGATTGCTGGGACAAGTGCATCAACGTTACGGGCGTCCGCTCGTGTTGGCGGAAACCAGTCACCCGAAGGAGGATCGTCCGTTGTGGATGGATGTGGTGACCAACGAATGCAGCACCGCGATCGGGCTGGGCGTGCCGTTGCTCGGCGTGTGTTGGTATCCGATCATAGATCGTCCCGATTGGAACGACCTGATGACTTGGCACCAAGCGGGTGTCTGGGATCGTGGTCCTGCGCCGGGCAGCGAGCCTGGACGCGTGCTGCACCAGCCGACGGCACGGGCTCTCCTGCACGCCCAGGCGAGTTTGGGCGGACGCATCGATCATGAGCCTTCCCTGGCCATCGTTCGGTGATGTAAACCGAAGCCAAGCCGGAGGCGGGCGCACCATGAGTTTCGGGGGGCGCACCCCCATGGTGCGGTCGAGCCGGTCGGGCTATGGTCTGCGGTATGAACCGCGCCAACACCAAGGCCTTGCTGCGCGAATCCCAACGGCATCGGTTGACCGAGCCGGATGGGTTTTTTTGGGCCACGGGCATCGAGGACACGTTCATCACCGCGCCGTGGCCGAAGACCGGTCGCACGCTCGATGAATATGAACTGACCGGCCACTACGAGCGGTGGCACGAGGACCTCGGTCTGATGAGCGAGCTCCACGTGAACTGCGCGCGTTATGGGATTCCTTGGCACCGGATTCAACCGAGCCAGGGCGCGTGGGAATGGGAGTTCGTGGACCGCGCGCTGGGCCGGCTGCTGGAGCTCGGCATCGAACCGATTGTGGATCTGGTGCACTACGGGCTGCCTCCTTGGATTGAGGGCGCATATCTTCATCCGGATTTTCCGAAGCTCATGGCTGAGTATGCGGCGCGTGTGGCAGAACGGTTTCACGGTCGTGTGTTTGCCTATACGCCGCTGAACGAGCCGCGAATCACCGCTTGGTATTGTGGGCGGCTGGGCTGGTGGCCACCCCATCGGCTGGGGTGGCGTGGGTTTGTCGCGGTGATGTTGGCGGCATGCCGGGGAATCGTGCAAACGGTGCATGCGCTGCGTGCGGTTGATCCAGAAATCCTGATCGCGCATGTGGACGCGACCGACCTGTTTATCGCGGAGGAGCCGATGTTCACCGCCGAGGCGGGACACCGGCAGGATATCGTGTTTCTCGCGCTCGATTTGGTCAGCGGCCGCATTCGTCCGGGGCATAACCTGTGGGGATGGTTGCTGAAACAGGGGGCGACCGAGAGGGAGCTGGCGTGGTTTCACGAGCGAGCGGTGGAGCTGCCGTTGGTCGGAATAAATCTCTACCCGATGTTCACCCAAAAGATAGCCAAGCGGACGCGGGCGGGCGGTCTGCGTTGGGCGACGACCTATGCGGGGGGCGACATCGTGGAGACGCTCGGTGCAATGTATTGGAATAGGTATCAAGCGCCGTTGTTTGTTTCGGAGACGGCCTCGGTGGGTTCAATCAAGCGACGCTCGGCGTGGTTGTCGGACTCCGTTGCCGCGGTGGGCCGGCTCCGTGCGCACGGCGTGCCGCTGGTGGGCTATACGTGGTGGCCGCTGTTCGCGTTGGTGACGTGGGCTTATCGACAAGGAAGCAGGCCGCCGGATTTTTATCTGAAGCAAATGGGCCTTTGGGATCTCGACGACGAGCTGCGGCGCGTGCGGACCCCGCTCGTGGATCAGTTTCGCACGCTCGCCGACCGTGGCAGCGGAGCGGTGTCCGCATTGAACATAACTACTATCAATCATGACCACACATCTCCACTCGGCGCCTGAAACGCGTCCCAAACGGTTCATCATCCCGGACTGGCTTAAGCTCCGTCGGAGAAGGACTGCGCCTTTGTTCAACAGTTTCTTTTTCGCGGGGTTCGAGGCGGCGGCGACTTACAACGTCCGTCGCGAATGGATCGATCAGATCGCCGCGACGGAGCATGACCGGCAGGTCGATGGGGATTACCGGCGGCTGCGCGAAGCAGGGTTGTTGACGGCGCGCGAGGCGATTCGCTGGCCGTTGGTGGATCGCGAAGGACGACTCGATTTCAGCTCGGTGCGGCCTTTTTTGGACGCAAGCCGCCGCCATGGTATCCAGGTCATCTGGGATCTTTTTCATTACGGTTATCCGCAGGATCTTGATCCGTTTGGTGACGAGTTTGTGAGACGATTTGCCGCATACTGCGGAGCGGCCGCGGAGTTGGTGGCGGAGTATCAAAACGGGGCAGGGCCGGCTTACTTCACACCGGTGAACGAGCCGTCGTTTCTCGCCTGGGCCGGAGGCGAGGTGGAGCGGTTTTCCCCGCATTGCACCGGACGCGGGACGGAGTTGAAGGTGGCGTTGGTGCGGACCGCAATCGCGGGAATCAATGCCATCCGGGAGGTCATGCCGGAGGCGCGCATGGTGAACGCCGATCCCCTGTGCCGGGTGGTGCCGCCGGAAGATCATCGTGATCCCCACGAGCACGTGGAGGATTTCAATAATCGCGCGGTGTTTGAAGCCTGGGACATGTTGTGCGGGCGCATGTGTCCGGAACTGGGAGGAAGCCGATGGCATCTCGATATCGTGGGGGTGAATTACTATTGGACGAACCAATGGGAGATCGGCGGCGAGGAGTGTCCGCTCGATGGCGACGACCCGCGCCGCTGGCCGTTCAGGCGTTTGTTGCGGCAGGTGTGGAAACGCTACGGCGGTGACCTCGTGGTGACGGAGACGTCGCATATCGACGACATGAGACCGATCTGGCTGAGGACGTTGGCGGATGAGTGTGAGACTCTGCTCGACGAAGGAGTGCCGTTGCGCGGCGTGTGCCTTTATCCGATCCTCGGCATGCCGGAGTGGCACGAACCCGATGTATGGACGCGTATGGGCTTGTGGGATCTGGTGCCGAAGGATGGGCGGCTGCGTCGCGAGCCGCATGGCCCGATGTTTGAGGCGCTGCGCGAGGCGCAGCGCCTAGAGCGCCGGTTTAAGGGCGGCTCTCGGTGTCAGGCGGAGCCGTGTGATGAGCCGGCCGATGAGATGGTCGCGTCACCAATCACGGGAGGATGAGACCGTGTTTGCGCTCGTTTATCAAAACCCCGTCTGGCCGGAGTATTTTGCCGATCCGTTCGTGCTGCGTTGGCGGGGCGAGTATTTCGCGTATGGCACAGGCGTGGCCTTGGAGCCTGACGGACGGGGTGGCGTGGGCGCGTTCAAGATTCTGCGTTCGCGTGATTTGGTGTCGTGGAAGCGGGCAGGTGTCGCGCTGACGGTGCCGTTGACGGAGGCAGCTCGATTGTTTTGGGCACCGGAGGTGGCGGAGCATGCGGGGAAGTTTTACCTGTATTATTCGAGCGCACCGGCGGAGCGAGATGAGTTGCATCGATTGCACGTGGCGGTGGCGGATGAACCCACGGGACCGTTTCGCGAGGCGGGCGTGGTGTTGCCGGAAGGCGAGGGTTTTTCCATCGATGCGCATCCGTTTCGTGATTCGCGGGACGGCCAGTGGTATTTGTATTTTGCAAAAGACTTTTTTGAGGAGCGCACCGGGACGGGACTGGCAGTGGTGCGACTGGCACCGGATATGTTGCGAGCGGCAGATGCGTCGCACGAAGTGCTGCGGGCGAATGCCGACTGGCAGATTTACGAGCGGGACCGCACGCTTTATGGGCGACAATGGTCGGCGTGGCACACAGTCGAGGGGCCGTGCGTGGTCGCGCACGGGGGGCGGTATTACTGCTTTTACTCCGGGGGCAACTGGCAGACGCAGGACTATGGCGTGAGTTACGCGGTCGCGGATCATCCGCTCGGCCCGTGGGAGCATGCGCCCGGGAGCGAGCCGTTGGTGCTGCGCCAACGCCCGGGCGGTTTGCTCGGACCGGGCCATAATTCCTACACGGTCGCACCCGATGGACGCACCGGGGTCATCGTTTATCACGCCTGGGATCTTGGGCGAACCGCCAGGCGCATGTGCATCGATCGGCTCGTCTGGACGGAGAATGGCCCGCGGTGCGACGGACCGACCATCACGCCGCAGGTGCTGGTGTAAGGAGCAGTCGACGATTGGTTACGCGGCCTCGGCTTCGTCTGCTTGTCCCCAGTCGATGACCAACGTGGGGCCTACGGGAAACCGTCCGCAGTCGTAATCGTAAACGGTGAGGCCGCCGTGGGGCGTGAGGTTGGCGGGAACTGCGCATCGAAGACGCAGGGCGCCTTCGGCGGCCACGCGTTCGGCGACGTTTTGGAGGACACCGTCTTCAATGGACGCGCGCATAAGATAGCCGTAGCCGCCGCGACTTCCTTTCAGATAACTGAGCGCACCGCGCGTATCGTGCGGATGATCGGGTAACAAGGCTCGGTGGACGGGCAGATCGTTGACGAAGAGTTCGAACTGCGTGGGGAAACGCAGGCTGCCGGTCTGAGGTGTGTCCTCGCGGCACGCGGACACTTCACACAACAATCGCAGGCGGTGGGCGTGGGCGATTCGTAACAGTGCGTCGTCCTCGAAGCGCCATTCGAAGTAGCCGGAGCCTTCGCCGAAGCAACGGCCGAGCTTCTGCGCGCCCTCGCGGGTGCTGGCACCGCCGCTCCACTCGGCGGAGTGCCATGCTTGGATCGGTTTGCGAAGAACGAGGCTGTTGCCACGGTTGTCGCGCGCGGGAAGCGATTCATCGCCCACGAGGTGTTGAATGAAATTGCCGGCGATGGTCTGTCCATCGGGCGTGATCGCGGCCACGGACAACGTGCAGAGCATCGGCTCGAGCGGCGTCGGAAGGCTAAGATGCTTGGCGAGCTCGACGCGATGATGGGTGAACGGGATTCTTGCGCTGCCGCGGGCGAGCTCGGAATAAATACGGCCCAAGGTGTCGATTCCTGAATAAACCCAATGGAACGTGACGGCCTCGTGGCGCCGGCGGGAGAAGTGCGAGGAGAGCACATCTACCTCGACCGTGCCTCCGGCCGGAACCCGGCTGATGGGCGGCGAGTCGATCGGCAGGACGTCGCCTTGGTTGACGATGTTGGGCAGGTAGCCGAATTCCTTGGGCGTGCGGTCGTAGTTGAGGAAGCCGTTGCACTCCCATTCCACGTCGGTGAGTTCGGTGTAGATGTAGGCCGAGAGCTGGCCGTGCCGGCGAAGTTCGTTGGTGAGAAATTTGAAACTCCAGCTGATATCCACGTCGCCATCGAGCGCGCCGATGCCGCCGTATTCGCTGTTGATGAGCGGGGCGCCGCTTTGCGTGAAGCCCTCGATGTAGTTGAAGTTTGAGCCGCGATAGGTCTTGGCCACGACGTTCTCGATGTGGGCGCGGGCGCGTTCGTAATCGTCGATGTAGAAGTGCCAGGAGTTGATGTCCGTGTCGACATGGCCGTAGGCGGCGAGGTGCTCCCAGACGACCACGCTCATGTCCTCGATCAGACGGGTGGAATCGAACGATTTTGCGAGCGTCCACATCTCGTGAACCCACTTGAACGACGAGGTGTTCGCGATCTTTTCCAGTTCACGCTTCACGCTCGTGGCCGACATGTTCGGTTTGATGACCTTCATCAATTCGGTCTGTCCGCCGAAGCCCCAGGTCTCGTTGAAAATACACCAGGCGATGATCGACGGGTGGTTGAAGTCGCGCTTGAAACCGAGGCGCATCATCTCTTCGAAACGGCGGCGGCCGGTCGGAGTGTCGCCACCTTCGCCGAAGTTCGGAAAATCCTGCATCAGCAGAATACCGAGCGTGTCCGCGTAGTAGAGCACGAGCGGATCATCGAGCTTGATGTGAATGCGCAGGAAATCGAAACCGACCTTCCGCGCATAGGCGATGTCGCTACGTAAAGTCGAAGCTTCGCGCGCGGTGTAAACCCCGTCGCAGTGATACGATTGGTAGAGGGCGCCGCGCAGGTAGATCGGCTTGTTGTTGAGGCACAGCATCGCGGGGGCGTTCGCATCGGTCGCGGGCGCGGTGCTGATCTTGCGCATGCCGAAGTAGCTGCGCACCTCGTCGAGCACATGGCCGTCGGGATGGCGCAACCGGAGAATGATCGGGTAAAGTTTTGGATCGCCCGGGTCCCACAACGACAACGGATGCAACTCCGTCGAGCCGGTGGCGGTGTCGCCGTGGGCGTTGAGCACGAGCGTGTGGGGTGACGCCTCGGGAGGGATAATCTCGATCGCGACATCGGCATCACCGTCGACGCCTTCGCAGAACACCTCGAAGTTGACCTGGCTGTGATCGATGTCGGGAACGATGCGGAAGGACTCGATGTGCGCGGCGGAGCGCGGCTCGATAAACACGGTCTGCCAGATGCCGCTCGTGGGCGTATACCAACCCCATTGTTTGCCCACGGGTTGCTCATGGTTGTCCATCGGGTCCTCGACGCGGATGACGATGAGCGCGGTCCGCGAGCCTGCTTCGTTGGCTTCGGAGAGCGTGTCGGTGAGATCAAACTCAAAGGGCACATAACCACCCTCGTTGCGGCCCAGATGGACGCCATTGCACCAGCAATCGGTGAAGAAATCCGCGGCACCGATGGTTAGAATCGCGCGTTTATTCCGCCATGGGCGGGTGTTTGGGATTTCGATGGTTCTCCGATACCAGCCCACTTCGTAGCGTGGTGCGGTGCGGTGGTTTTCGCGGGTGACCTCAACCGGATTGATGAAGACGCGGGTGGAGTAGTAGTTGTCGTTGCCCGCCGCGTCGCCTTCGCCCCAGGCGGCCAGAGATTCCCAGCAGAAAGGAACGATGATTTGCTCGCGCCAGTCGCCGCCGCCGGGAGCGGCCCAGTTGTGCTCTACGCCGGAGCGGTGCGGGTCGAAGCGGAATTGCCAGGGCCCATTGAGATTAAGCCAGTCCTTGCCCTCGACCCGGCCGCGCTGGCGCTCGGGGCGAGGGTATTCGGGACGGGGAATGGCCGAGTGAGGAAACATGATGCGTAACATTGCGGATCAGGCGGCGGCCATGGCCTCGGGTTGGCTCGCGCCGGACAACTTCGCGAACAGCGTGAGTGCTTGGGCGACGACCTGGTCCATGTTGTAGTAACGATAAGTCGCCAGACGACCGACGAAGTGAACGTCGGCGGTGGCGTCGGCGAGCTCGCGATATTTTTTGTAGAGGGCCGCGTTGTCCGGACGCGGAATCGGATAGTAAGGATCGCCTTCGGCCTTGGGGAACTCGTAGACGACGCTGGTGGAAGGATGGGTCTGCCCGGTCAGATATTTGAACTCGGTGACCCGGGTGTAGGCATACTCGTTCGGGTAGTTGATGACCGGGGCTTCTTGGAAAACCGGTTGGTGGTGGGTCTCGTGTTTGAATTCGAGGCAGCGGTAAGGAAGCCTACCATATTCATAGTCGAAGAATTCGTCCACCGGTCCGGTGAAAATAAGTTGGTCATGCGCGATTTCATCACGGATTTCGCGGTAGTCGGTGTTGAGCATGATCTTGATGTTCGGGTGATCGAGCATGTTGCCGAACATATGGGTGAAACCGCGCGCGGGCATCGCCTGGTAGGAGTCGGTGAAGTAGCGATCGTCACGGTTGAACCGGACGGGCACGCGGGCGGTGACCTGGGCATCGAGCTCGGAGGGATCGAGGCCCCATTGCTTGCGCGTGTATCCACGGAAAAATTTCTTGTAGAGTTCGCGTCCCACGCTGTTCACGACGACGTCCTCCGAAGTCGTGATCGGATCGCGCTTTTCGGCCACGCCGGCGAGAAAGGCACGCATGCCGGTCGCATCGAGCGAAAGGCCGTAAAGGGTGTTTATTGTATCGAGATTGATCGGAATCGGCACGAGGCGGCCATCGACGCAGGCACGCACGCGGTGTTGATACTGCCGCCATTCGGTGAAACGGGAGAGGTAATCAAAAATATGCGCCGAGTTGGTGTGAAAGATATGGGGCCCGTAGCGATGGATCAGGATGCCGTGCTGGTCATGGCAATCATACGCGTTGCCTCCGATATGAGAGCGCCGGTCCACGATGAGCACTCGTTTGTCCAAGCCCCGGGCGAGACGCTCGGCCAACACGCTGCCGGCGAAGCCCGCGCCGACGATAAGATAGTCAAACATAGGCGGCCCGGCTGTTGCCAATCGGAGCAGTGGTCGGGGCAGGGGTGTCTTCCGTCATGGAAGCCTGCCGACGAGTGAGGGCTTCGTTGATGTGGGCCTGCATTTTCGCCGTGATGGATTCCCAGGTGTTGTCGGCGGCGAGCTTGAGGCCGCGTTGGATGCGCGAGTGCGACGGCGAGCGAGCTTCGCGACGGCACAGCTTGATGAAGTCGTCATGATTGCGGGCAATGCGAGAAACGCCGCTGAAATTGCTTTTCACCTCGCTGATCGCCGTGGCGACGACCGGGCGTCCGGCCGCCATGTATTCGAGCGCCTTGGTGGGATTGATGTATTCGGTCGCGGCGTTGATCGCGAATGGCATCAGGCAGACATCAAACCCCTTGGTGATGGCGGGAAGTTGCTCATACGGGCGTGCACCGAGCCAATGGAGATTGGGACGGCGGGGCAGCGAGTCCGGATCTATCTTGGCCGCAGGGCCGACCATCACGATGCTCCAGTCGGAGCGCGCGTCCGCGAGGGCGCCGATGAGTGCGTAGTCGAGCCGTTCGTCGATCACTCCGAAGTAACCGAGAACCTTCCCGGGTAATGCGGCGATTTGCGGATCCACGGGTAATTTTTCCGACAAGGCGGAGCCGAAATGATCGCAGTCCACTCCGGTGCCGTAGAAGTGGGTGTTGGCATTCAGAGGGAGGCGTTTTTCACGCATCTTGCGGCCACCGCAAAAGACGACATCCGCGAGGCGCGTGAGCTCCCGTTCGCGTTCGACCAGCTCAGGCGCCGCTCCGTGAAATTGGGAGAGCTCGTCCATGCAGTCATACACGATCATGCGTTCGCCGAGCTGGCCGGCATAAGCGGTGACGGCCATGGGGTCGTTGAACCAGAGAATGGCATCATCAAACCGCCCGTTGAACTCCCCGGTCAGGCGATCTTGGAGGATTCGGCGGCGCTCCTGGTCGATAAACGCGCCATCGGACCAATGCTGGGCGGGCAAATGGATTTCGAGGATAGTGACCTGATGATAATGCCGGGCAGCGCGTGTGCGGGTGAAGCTCGCGGGCGTCGATGTGCAGTGCGTTTCCACGAACAGCACCGGATGTGTTTCCGAAAAACGGGAAAGAAATTGCTGGGGGCGTTGCCACACCCAGTCCCAGCTTAGATGGCAAATCGCGATGATCGGCCGCCCGCGTTTAAGCGTCGTCGCGGACCGACTGGCCGCCCGCGAACTGGCGGGAGTTTTTCTTGAAGAACCGACGGGGGAAAGAAAATCAAACGCAACGGGGGAGGGGGAGGAGGGTGGCATTTACCGACGGTCATGAATCGGCTGGCGCGGTTCCCCGACTGTCGGACGGCGACGTGACCGGTTGCGCACCCGATGATATTCAACCGGTGCGCGCCCGTGTTTATACCAATCCGAATCGAAGCGTGTATCGTCGGCTTTACCTCCAGTTGATAAGAATCTTGGATCAAGCCGTAGTGAGATCCGGATACGTGCGGAGCTGGAAGAGGAGCATCGGGCGCCCACGCTACAGGCTGTTTACCGGGTCAAGTTTAGGGGAAAAGTCCCCGGCTTTGCTTGGCTTCGGTGACCCGTTGAATGCCGAGAGTGAGCGCGGCGAGCCGGCGGCTGAACTTGAATTTTCGTTTTTGGTATTCAACGGACGACTTCGCGCGATCGAGAATGACGAAGAGTTTTTGAAGCACCTCGTCGCGATCCCAGTAGAAGTTTTGAAGGTTTTGAAGCCACTCGAAGTAGGAGACGATGACGCCGCCGGCGTTGCACAGCACGTCGGGGATGATCTCGATCTCGGGGCGTTGTTCGAGAACCTTGTCGGCGTTGAACGTGGTGGGGCCGTTGGCCGCCTCGGCGAGGACGCGGCAGCGCAGCTTGGCAGCGATCTCCGGGGTGATGACGCGTTCCAGTGCGGCGGGGACGAGAACCGTGCATTCAAGCGTGAGCAGGTGTTCGTTGGTGATGGCCTCGCCTCCATCGAAATCGCGGAGGGTTTTTTGCGACTGGAGGAAGGCGAGCGCCTTCTTCACGTCGATGCCGTTGGCATTGTAAATGCCGGTCGTGTAGTCGGAGATCGCGATGATCTTGGCCCCATAGCTGGCCAGAGCGAGGGCCGCCTCGCCGCCGACATTGCCAAAGCCTTGGATCGCGACCGTGGCTGTGGCCATTGGAATGGCGAGATCTTCCAGGTAGCGTTTCACGAGGTAGGCGACGCCTGCTCCGGTGGCTTCGCGACGGCCTTGGGAACCGCCGAGTGAGATGGGTTTTCCGGTGACGCAGGCAGGCTCGTTGCGACCAAGGTGGTTTGAATACGTGTCCATCATCCAGCCCATGATTTTCTCATTGGTGCCCATGTCTGGCGCGGGCACGTCGATGTGTGGGCCGATGAAGGGCGCGATTTCCTGCATGTAGCGGCGGGACAGCCGCTCGAGTTCGCTCTCGGAAAGTTGACGCGGATCGACAATCACGCCGCCCTTGGCGCCGCCGTAAGGCAGGCCGACGAGGGAGCATTTCCAGCTCATCCACATGGAGAGCGCGGCGACTTCGCCGATGCTCACGTCTTGGTGGAATCGAATGCCTCCCTTGGCCGGGCCGGTGGAGAGATTGTGCTGAATGCGGTAGCCCTCGAACACGGTCACGCTGCCATCATCGCGCTTGATCGGAAGTGCCACCGCAAGGCAACGCCGGGGATATTTGGTGCGATCACGAACCGTCTCGGGAACATTGATCGCATCCGCGGCCAGGTCGAATTGGCGGCACGCCATTTTAAAAACATCGGAGTCGTAGAGGGACGAGATGATGGCTTTTGACATGGGACTGCAGGTATTGGGGTGCGATCAGGCTATGCGCTCGTAACAGAATGGCAAATATCGACCTTGCGGGTGTTGGGCGGTTGAAATTTGTCCCGGTTCTCACTTGATCGGTTTTATGGAAATCCCCATCCGTAAAACCGTCGTAAAGCTGGCGCGCAAACTGGGCATGGCCGTGCTCATTTCGGTGCTGGCGCTTGTGACGTATGCCTTGTGGTTGTTCGTGCAAGACCACGCCGATTTTGAGGAAAACCGGGCGCAACGCGTCGCTCGCGTCGAAGCGGATCGCGCGAGATTTCGCGCCGAGCTGTCCACGGTGAGCCAGAAGACGAACGTGGCGACCGCGATGTTGGACACGCAAAAACAGCGCGCCGTCCAAGTGCAGAAATTGATCAAGAGCCTGCACGAGCTCGATCCCGGCGCACTGGAACGGATCATGGGGGACAAAGAGCAACAGGCCGCCTACGACGCCCGGGTTGAGCGCGCCGCGGTCATGCAAACAGAGACGCAGACCAAAATCGTGGAGTTGCAGCGCGAGGTCGTGGTCGGCGAGCAGACGCGCGCCGAATTGACACGCAAGCTCGACGAACTGGACCACGAGGAATCGCAGCTTAAGACGGAAAACTATGCCGCCGCGCACTACCTGCGCATCGCCTGGAACGAGGGACGCGTGCTGTTTTATACGGTCTTTTTCGCTTATCTGTTCGGGTGGGTGGTGGTGGCCGCCGGTCTTTATTACGGGTGGGCGCAATTGGCCGCCAAAGGGCGCGCGGTGCAGTTGAGAAAAACGGATGTCACCATGCCGGTGATCGGCGAATGCTCGTTGTCGCTGGAACACATGCTGTGGCCGGGAGAGCGCCTGTGGGTGCGGCGGCGGTTTATCCAGTCGGCGGATTCCGTGCTTACCCGCCGGGTGCGGTTGTTTCCCGACTGGAGTCGTCCGTTGTCGTGGATCGCGTGCGGAGCGTGTCGTCTCATCGAGCTGCGCAACGAACGCAGCGATGGGGAACGCCAGGTGGTGTTCGCCAATATGAACGATCCCTTTGCGGAGCTCGCCGTGGTGGAGATCCCCGAAGGAGGTTCCTTTGTCGTGCGAGCCGGGTTCGTGATGGGAATGATCGCGGACATCGGCCGGCGTCCGGTTATTCGCCGTCACTGGCGGTTGTGGAGCTGGCAATCGTGGGTGTCGGGCCAGTTTGGCTACTGCGAATTTTACGGACCGTGTCGCCTGGTCGTGTCGTGCGTGAGCACGCTGAGTGGCGAGACGCTGAATTCGCCTGACGAAACCAAGCCGGAATCGCGCAGGGCCGTGCTGGCGGGCGTCGTGGGATTCAGTCCGCAACTCGCCTTGCATCCGGTGAGAACCGAGAGCTTTTGGCGTTATTGCCAGCGGCGGACGCCACTTTTCGACCTGTTGGTGACCGGCACCGGTGCGTATCTGACGCGCGAAGTGGATGCCCGGGGGAGCGACGGGTTCAAGCAATGCGTGCTTAAACCCTTTGGACTTTGATCGGGCGATGGTTGCCACCGGCTGAAACCGGGCAATCGTAGGCATTCGCACCCATGCCTTCGCTGTTCAAACTTCACGCCGACTACCAGCCCACGGGCGACCAGCCGCAGGCCATCGAAAAGCTCACCGCCTCGATCAAGGCGGGTAACAAGTTTCAGACGCTCCTCGGTGTCACGGGTTCGGGCAAGACCTTCACCATGGCGAACGTGATCGCACGGTGCGATCGTCCCGTGTTGATCATTTCGCATAACAAAACCCTGGCGGCCCAGCTCTACTCGGAGTTCAAAAACTTCTTCCCCGAAAACGCGGTCGAATACTTCGTCAGCTACTACGATTATTATCAGCCGGAGGCCTACGTTGCCTCGAGCGATACCTACATCGAGAAGGATTCATCGATCAACGAGGAGATCGAGCGCATGCGCATCGCCACGGCCAGTTCGCTGGTTTCGCGACGCGACGTGATCGTGGTCGCCTCGGTTTCATGCATCTACGGCCTGGGTTCGCCCGAGGATTTCCAGGAGATGCGCATCCCCCTCAGGAAAGGGAGTCCTTTTGGTCGCAACGTGCTCCTGCAAAAACTCGTGGACATCCTCTACGAGCGAAACGACTACGACTTGAAACGCGGCGCCTTCCGCGTGCGCGGCGACGTGGTGGATATTATGCCCGCCTACTTGGAACTCGGATTGCGCGTCGAGTTCTGGGGCGAGGAGATCGAGGCGCTCAGCGAGTTCGATCCCACGACGGGGACGGTCACGCGTTCGCTCGATCAATTCGACCTCTATCCCGCGACTCAATACGTCGCCAGCAAGGACAAGCTCTCGGGCGCGATTCAGGCCATCAAGGCCGAGCTGGATGAGCGTGTCGCGTATTTTGAATCGAAGTCGCTCTTCCTTGAGGCGCAGCGCATTCGGATGCGCACGAACTACGATTTGGAGATGCTTCAGGAGATGGGCTTCTGCAATGGCATCGAAAATTACTCCAGCATCATCGCGGGACGTAAGCCCGGTGATCGTCCGGTTTGCCTGATTGATTTCTTTCCGAAAGACGCGCTGCTCATGGTCGACGAGAGCCATGTCACCATCCCGCAGATTGGCGGCATGTCGAACGGCGACCGGGCTCGTAAACAGAACCTCGTGGACTTTGGATTTCGTCTGCCTTCGGCACTCGATAATCGTCCGCAGACGTTCGCGGAGTTTCTTTCGATCACCGGGCAGACGCTCTTTGTGTCGGCGACGCCGGCCAAATACGAGTTGGAGAACTCGAAGGTCGTTGCGGAGCAGGTTATTCGCCCGACCGGTCTGCTTGATCCGGAGATCGTGATTCACCCGACAAAGGGTCAGGTCGAGCACCTCATTGGCGAGATCAAGCGCGCCGTGGAAAAGGGGGAGCGCGTGCTGGTCACCACGTTGACGAAGCGGTTGTCGGAGGACCTCACGAGCTTTATGCGGGAGGCGAAGATACGCGTCGAATACCTGCACAGTGACATCGATGCGATCGAGCGCGTGGAGATCCTTCGCAATTTGAGACTGGGCAATTTCGACGTGCTGATCGGCATAAATCTCCTGCGCGAAGGTCTCGACCTCCCGGAAGTTGCGCTCGTGGCAATTCTCGATGCGGACAAGGAAGGCTTTCTCCGCAGTGAAACCTCGCTCGTCCAGACGGCTGGTCGTGCGGCGCGACACGAGGACGGCCGGGTTATCCTCTACGCGGATAAGATCACGGACTCGATTCGCCGCACGCGGGAAATCACTCAGGCGAGGCGTGAAAAACAGATCGCCTACAACCGCGAACACGGCATCACGCCGCGCAGCGTGAAGCGCTCGGCCCAATCGAGTTTGCATGTTTACGATGGCAGTGGTGCGCGTGACGATGAAGCCGCCGTGGCCGAGGGCAGCGAAGAGGATGTGAAGGAAGTCATCGCTGAATTGCAGGATGAGATGGCGGTCGCTTCCAGCCGGCTGGAGTTTGAACGCGCGGCGTTGTTGCGCGACCAGATCGAGGCGTTGAAGTCGGGCGATTTTCGAAAAGCCGCCAAGTCCGCGAAGAAAACGGCGGGCCGCGCGTATCCCAAGGCGGGTCGTCGGCGGTAGTGTTTCCGGTCCTTGCCTCGGGGGCGTTTTCACCCTTTGAACTCGGGTCCTATGTCGAATCCCGAAGCCAAGCTTGCTGAACTCGGTCTGAAACTTCCCGCCACCGCCGCGGCGGCCGGCAATTACGTGCCCACCGTGCGCACGGGGAACCTGCTTTTTTGCGCCGGCACGATTTCCATCGCCGATGGCAAGATGACGCACGAAGGCCAGGTCGGTGACACGCAGACGGTTCAGAGCGCCTATGAGTCGGCTCGCGTGTGCACGCTCAACACCCTCGCCAACATCAAGGCGGCGGTCGGTTCGCTTGATCAGGTGGCGCGCGTGGTGATCGTGAACGGCTTCGTCAACGCCGTGGCCGGTTTCGCCGACAGCCCTGCGGTGATCAACGGCGCGAGCGACCTGCTCGTCGCGGTATTCGGTGACGCCGGTAAGCACGCCCGCGCCGCCGTGGCCGTGGCTGGTTTGCCCAAGAACTCCACCGTCGAGGTCCAAATCATCGTCGAGCTGAAGGGCTGATGGGTGTAGGCCCGACCGCTGGTCGGGCTTTTCCTCTTGGTCCAATGCACCCCGACCAACGGTCGGGCCTACATTGATCCGCTCAGAGTTGCTTGATCATCACCTTCGGGTTGCGACCGCTTTCCTCGTAGGATTTGAGGCGCGCTTCGGGAAGGATCGACTTTTCCGCTTCCTCGAAACCGAGGACGGACGTGAAGAATGAATAACTCTGGGTTGAGAGGGCGACGAGGCTGGTCACGCCTTTTTCTCTCGCGCGCATGCAGGCGAAATCGACCATCTTCCGGCCGACTCCACGGTTGTGATAGAAGGGCAGGACGTAGAGCGAGCCGACTTCCGCGAGCTGCGGTTTGTCGGGATAAAAATACAGCGTGACGCACGCGATGATGTTTTCGTCGATCTCGAAGACGTAGAACTGGTCGATGTTTTTTTCGATCGCCTGCTGGGTGCGGTGGAGCAGTTCCTCGCGCTTCACGGCGTTGCGCGTGAGGTTGTAGAGAAACCGCACGTCGCGCTTGGTCGCCTTGCGGATCTGCTGGTAATCGTTCGCATAGATGAGCGAGCCGACGCCTTCGCTGGAGAAAATTTCGTTGATGAGGCCGTCGAAGGTGCGTCCGTCGACGATGTGGACCCGCGGCACGCCGGTTTCGATGGCACGGATGGCGTGCACGGCCTTGCTGCGCGAGAGCTCGTTGAGCTGTTCGGGGTGTTCTTTGAGAAGAGCCCGCAGAGTGTCCACGGAGATGTCGCGCTTGATCTCGCCGTTGATCTCCAGACCGGCTTGCGGGGTGAGATAGATGATTTTCGACGCGTTCAGCGCCTCGGCGACTTCGGCGGCGAGGAGGTCGGAGTTGATGCGCAGGGAACGACCATCCGGTCCGTAGCCGATGGGCTGGATGATCGGGATGATGTCGGCGTTGATGAGGTGCGTGATGAAGTCCTTGTCGATGCGGTCCACTTTGCCGGTGAACTGCTGGTCGATGCCCTTGAGGATGCCCGTGGGCAGGGAGCGCACGGAGTTGGTGATGGCGCACTTCAGCGTGTTTTGGGTGAGGCCTTCGAGGATGAGGTGCGAGACGCGGGAAGAGGCGCGGATGGCCAGGTCGAGCGTGGAGGAATCGGTGACCCCGGTGCCATCGGCGTTGGAGATTGCGATTTTCCGCGATTCGGAGAGTTCGACGATTTGCTGGCCGATGCCGTGCACGAGCACGACCTTGATGCCGAGCGACCGGAGGACGGCGACGTCAACGAGGAGATTGCCGAAATTTTCGTCGGCGACGATGGAGCCGTCGATCGCGAGCACGAAGATCTGCCCCTGGAAACGCGGGACGTATTTCAGGATGCCCCGGAGGTCGGTGGGCTTGATCGTTGCAGTGCTGGCCGGGTTGGCTGGCGTGGCGGGGCCGTTGCTCATCTTTGGAATTGGCAACATGCATCGGCGATGCAGGCGGGCGCGTCAATAGTCGCGGCGGGGTGTTAACGGTCGGAGCAGTGCGGCGATCATCTAGCGGTGCAGGCGCACGGCTTGGCTGCGCGCCCCTTCCGTGTCGGAGCGTGTCTCATCGATGGCGTCGAGGACGGCGACGATCAAATCCCGCGTCAGGGGAAAGGAATTAATGAGAAACAGTGCAGTGCGCTTATCGAGCTTGCCGGACTCAAGGTGGATCGGGGAGGCGCCCGCGCGTTTCTCGATCACCCGCGACCAGATCGCCGTCGCCTGCTCGGCACCCGAGAGGCTGCAGTATACGAACAGCGCCGTCGCCAAGGCATCGCCGCAGGTCTGGGGCGACGTCGCGAAAGCGGCGCTGACCCGCTCGGCGACGCCACGGTCGGGCACGGGAAGCAACATGCCGATCAGCAGTTCCGCAGTGCCCGGGGCGGCGCGCAACGCGGTTGGGTCGGCGAGCAGAGCATCGACCGCTAACCGCAACATCTCCGGGTTGTGGCGCGACACGAGGACCTCGCCGAGGAGAACTTCGAACTCTCTCAGAGGCGTGGCCGTCATCGCCAAGGTCAGGCTCGCGCCCGTGCTATCGCCCGCGCGCAGATGTAACCGGGCCACGGAGATGCTTAGCAAAGGCGTGAAAGGTCCCCGCACCGTCGCGAGGAGAGATCGCGCTTGCGCGACGTCGCCGCGGTTCAGCGCGATTTGCGCTCGCAACAATGCGCTCGATCGAGCGTCGATGCAGTCCCACCCGGGGGCGTGCGCGGCGATGTCGAGGTCCCAGCCGCCGAGACGCAGCGCGGCCAGTGCGGAATCAAGCCAGAGCTGATTCCCGTCGTGGTTCGCGGCCAGTTCGCTGATGGCGAGGCGCGCGAGTTCATCCCACCATCCGACACACACGAGCGCGTCGTGATAATTGGCGGCGAGGGTTGTGTGGCGAGGGTCGCGGGCGTCGCTCAGCAATTGCGCGAACAACTCCCGTCCTCGTTCGCGCTGCGGTGTGCTCAGGAACATCCGTCCGAGCAGAAGCTGGGGCCGCAGGTTGCTTGGGTTGATCTTCGCTGCGGATTGGAAGGAAATTTCCGCCGCTCGGAAATCGCCGCGCTGCCATTGGGCGTAGCCTTCATCGGTCATGCGCTGGGCGACCGCAACCTTGCGCGCAGGCCGCGTCTGATACCACAACCAGCCCAGACCACCCGTCGTGAGAGAGAGGGTGACCACGATTAGCCAAAGCAGCGGACGATTCCATCTTGCCGCTGTGGCGGCCTGAACGCCCCGATGATCCACGGTCTCAGTTCGCCGCGCTGGCGGCGTTGACCCTGCGGCGCCTACGCAAGAGTTGCACGCTGATCGGAGGCAGGAGCGCCATGCCGAGAATCATGGCCGTGGAGAACTCCGGGACCGGCGTCAGCGAACCGGAAGTGGAACCGAAGGCTAGCGAGCCCGTGGCGGTGCCGTCAGAGCTGATGAAATCCATGTTGATGTTGCCTGAGGTAAGTGAGCTGCCGCCGCCATTGGTAAATACACTCACGCCGGTGGTGGATCCAAACGTGAACCCGGACGAAATCGCTGAAAGTTCGGAAGCGAGGACCACAAATGTCAGGTTGGCGTCGGTGCCGACGCCACCAACGGCAGCCCCATCGGCTTGTGTGTAACTGTAGCGAGCTGAGTCGGTCGAGATCGTTGTGCCGACCGTATACTGGTATTGGGCGTTGAATGTCGTGCCTGCATTCGATGTAACACCAGCAAGGGTTAAATTTTTACTGGCATCCAAACCCAGGCCGACTCCGAAAACAGTGCTGCCATTTTGAATCAAAATAATGCTACTGATGTTTTTGAAATTGGTGACATTGTAGTCGGCGAGACGGATGCGGAATTCCATGGCTGCGGTGGCTACGGAACTGACCAGCACGGTGCCGGTTGCGACTTGGATCACGCTATAACTCGAATTGCCGACCAAATCTAGTTTTTGGTTGGTTCCTTGCAGATTACTTTGTTTGGAGACATCGGTGTTAACGGAGCCGTTGTCGTAGAGATCGGTGACGTTGCTCGTGCCGATCTTCAGATTCTGAAATCCGCTCGAATTCGTGAAACCGGCCACGGTGACTTGGGCGTGTGCGCCAACGACGAAAAGAGCGCTTGCAAGGCTGAGACCGACGACGCGGCGAAGAACCGAGCACGGTAGCTGACTGAGCATCGCCGAGAAAAGGGCTCCGCCTGTCCCGAGGGCTTGAACCGAGTAGGGTGTTTTCCTCATATTTAGGATTGTTAAACCCCTATTTCTTCGGCAACAAGGTTAAAGTTGGAAATTTAACAACTTATTTAAAAATGCTAACGAACGGGGTCGCAACGTATTTTCCAAACATGAAATCATCCTTCGCATCGTTTTGTTTACCAGCGGCTATCGCCGCCGTTTTGTTGGTTGTCACCGCCTCCGCCGACTTGCGTGCGGAGACCCCGGAAGCGGGCGCGCCGGCGGTAAAGCCCCTCAATCTTTCCCGGTTGCTGGGCGGGGCCAACATATCGGCTCTGAATGAGGCGACGGGATTGATCACCCCCATCTCGGGCATGACCGCGGTCATCGACGACGACGCCGCCTCGGGGTGGACGCCTCCGGTCGGAAAGACCGTGCTGATAATCGCATTGCCGGCCGAGACGGATCTCAACTCCTTCACGTTGTTCGCTCCGGGCGTCAAGGGCGACTACACGCTTTCGGTCGTTGATAGTCCGGATGCGGCACGTGATCCTGAGGCGCGCAAGAAAGTGATCTCGTCGTCGTTGGGACAGGAGGCGGCGCAGTCCGTGCCCGAAATGGCCGCCCGCTTTGTGGTGGTGGAGCTGAACGTCGTTGAGTCGGCCCCGATTCGCAGCATCGACGTGGTGGGTCGTCCTCGCGGCAATCTCGCCAATCAATTCACCGTCGTGGTCCCCGATTCGTCCAAGGAGCAGAATGCCGGCAAAGCCGATGGTAAACTGGCCGAGGTCAACTTTGCTGCGGATGCGTTGGGTGCCAAAGTCATCAATGCCACCAACGACGCGGTCAGTTCCTTGATCGACGGCGACACCGGCACCACGACCACGCTCAAGACGTCGGAGGGCGGCAGCGCCTCCACGAGCATCGAGCTGGCGGCGGCCGTGAGCGTGGACCGTGTTTCCCTGGCCTTCGAGCAGGCGAAGGGAACCGTGAAGTTTCTCGCCACGAGTGAGGAAGAGCCGAACGGTCGGGTGCTCGGCGAGGTCAAGCTCGATGGAACCAGCAAGACCCTCACGCTTGAGACGGCTGGCGTGAGCGCCGAATCCATCACGGTGGTCTGGACGCCTGTCGACGGTGTCTCTCCGCTGGTGGTGAGCGAAGTCGGTGCATTTGCGCTGGCGCGCGTCGAACGTAACCTGCCTTCCCCTGATTCTTTGAAGACCGTGCCGCGCGTGCGTTTTGAAACGCCTGCGCCGACTCCGCCCCCCGCGCCTCCGATTCCCACGCCGACGCCGCCTCCGCCGGTGCTGCCGCCGTCACGCCCGGTCAGCACGTAAGCAGGCGAGCCGTCTTTGATGACGGCCCACTCAACCTGCGCCGCAGCCGCGCCGGCCTCCATGGCTGGCGCGGTTTTTTATTGGGCGGGTTCCTTGACCACCATGAATGCACACTGGCATGAAATTCAGATGCCATCCGAGCGCGCACCCTCCAGAGAATCACGAGGAGGAATCCCGGCTTGGTGGTTCGCGCTCTTGGGTGTTGGCTTGGTGTGGGTGGGCTGGTTTGCGCCGACTTGGTGCGCGCCGGTTTCCGCCCTGGTGGTCCTCGCTGTGTTGCTCTTTTCGCCGCGCGCACGCGCCGGTGTCGACTGGAGCGAGGTGGCGATCGCCGCAGCGGTCCCATTGGTCCTGTGCGCCAAGGATCTCCTGTTTTCAGGCCCGCTGGGCAAGGCGGCGGTCGCACACGGTCTGGCCGAGGGCGTCCTGGCGCGGCAGCCGGATGCGGCGGCGGCGTTGCATGCGGCGGCGTTGGCCGGTCTGTGCGTAGTTGTTTTTATAATACTTCGAGGGTGGGCGTCCGGCGAACGGGGACCGGCTGCGTGGATGAGGGGCGTGGCACTGGGCTCGGCGGTGCTGGCGGCGGCGGTGCTGACCGCGCCGGGGGTGGTTTCGGATTACGGTCTCGTTTTTCAATTGGGCGAGGTTCGGAGCCGCAACGCGGCGTCGGGTGCTTTCGCGTTGTCGGCGATAATATCCATCGGCTGGGTGGCGGTGGCGCTGCATGAAGGGAGACGCACATGGGAATGGGCGACCGGAGCAGCGTGCGCGGTGGTGTGCACGTCCGCGGTGGCTTTGCTGGGCTCGCGCGGCGGTTTGCTGGCGTTGCTGGCGGGCGGGTTATACCAGCTCGCGCATTTCTCGGGTAAACGGATTCGCCGGCGGGTGATGCTCGCGGGCGGGGTGGCGATCGGCGCGCTGTTGCTTGCTCCGGCGACGTTTGCCCGTCTTGCCGACCTGCGTGGCGAATACCGTCTTGAATTGTGGGAGGCGAGTATGCGCGTGTTGATGCAGGCACCGTGGGGCGGGCTGGGCGGCGGGAGTTTTGCGGAGGCGTTTGCGCTTTTCGGCGGGCTTGTTCCGACGGAGGGCGCGCGGGTCACTCACCCGGATTCAAGTTGGGTGATGTGGCTGGTGGAGTGGGGCGTCGTGGGCGTGGTGGTGTCGTTGATCATTATTTTCCGATTTATTCGCAAAGATGCCGGTGCCGCGAATCGCAGCAGACTGCAAATCACGGCCGAAGCAGGCGTGGTTGCCTGGGCGCTGGCGGCGATTGGCGATGTTTCGTTTCACCGCACGGCTTTGTTGGTGGTGGGCGTGCCGCTGCTGGCCATCGCCAGGCCGGCCCATGAAAACCGTGCCGGCACAATCCGTCCGGCGTGGGTGCTCGCGTTGGTGGTGTTTCTCTGCGCGGGCGTGGCGAGTGGGCGCTGGTGGGACGACGAACCCGTAGGGCCTTGGGACATGCAGGGCAATCACCGGCTCGGCTACACCGCCCTGGCACGCGGAGACTCGCAAACGGCGGCCCGACATTTTTTAGCGGTGGTGACGGTGGATTCAGCGAACGTGCAGGCGTTGGGGTTATACGGTCGCACTCTGATGCCGGTCGCGCCTGAACTGGCGTTGGAGTTTTGGAAGCGGTTGTTTTCCGCCGCCAACGACCTTGCTCCCGGCCTGCTTGACCAAGAGTTGTCGCGGGGCGGAGGGGGGGCCGGGCCCGTCTACTGGATGCGGGCGCTGGAGAAACGTCCGGAGCTGTGGGTGGCTCCCGCCGATGCCGACGAGCCGGCGGCTCAGCGATGTTTTGATCAATGGCGTGCACTCGCTCCCGAGACGCGGGCGCGCAGTCCGTGGGGGCGCACGTTGGGCGCCATGGCGCGATGGGGCACCGTGGCTGATCTGGAGGGGTGGCTTGCGGTTGCCCCGGAAGTGTCGCTCGAGAACCTAAAAAACGGCGCGCATATGTTACGTTCGCGCAAACGCGATGACCTTGCATGGACCTGGCTTTCGCATCGGTTGCCGGAACCCGGCTGGGAAAGCGTGGCCGAGGAAGACGCCGGGTTGAAAGGACGGGTGCTGGCGAATCCGTCGGACTTTGTGGCGGCGGCCCGGCTCGTGGGGCAGACGCGCGATCCGGACGAACGTCTTAAGTTGCTTGAGCGCATCGCCGCCAGGTCCGATGCGCCGGCGGCATTTCTGGTGCGGCTGGCGTATGTTTTGCGGGAAAATGGCCGACGGGCCGAAGCGCTCGACCGATTGCAGGCAGCCGCCGGCATGGCGGTCGGACACTGAGCACGTGTTAGTTCTACTTTGGTAAATTGAGGACACGTTTCGTTTTTCCGAAGGTAGGCAGCCTGCTTGCAGGCGCGGTTCGGAGCGCGAGCAAGCTCGCGGCTACGGGGATAACCCAAATTTACCAAAGTAGAACTAGCGCTGGTAGTAACTCGAATAATAGCGTCCGCCCTCTTGGCGGACACGATTAAACACCACGCCCACATCGCTGACGCCCCGGGCCTTGAGCGTGTTGATCGACTTCAGGGCATGACGGATAAGGGTGTGGCGCATGCGCACGACGAAGAGGGTGCGTGAAGCAAGCGGCACCAGGTGGTTGGTGTCGTCGACCGGACCGATGGGCGCGCTATCAATCACGATCAGGTCAAAGCGCCGGCCGAAGGATTCGATGATCCCCGTCAGATCGCCGGTGCTGAGCAGTTCGCTGGCTTGGGAACCGGCATGGCCGTTGGTCACGAGCGAAAGATTAGGCTCGGGGGTGGTGCGAATGACCTGGTCTTCGGAAGATTCGCGGCGGATCAGTTCGGCCAAACCAGGGGAAACGTCGCCTTCGCCCAGGGTGCGATGGATACGGCCGCGACGCAGGTCGGCGTCGATGAGCAGCACCTTGCGGCCGATGCGGGCGTAGGCTTTCGCCAGATTGATCGCGATCTCGGATTTGCCCTCCGAGGGAAGGGCGCTGGTGACGAGAAACACCGGAGCTTTGCCGGCGGGCAGGCCAAGCAGAAGTAGTGAGCGCAAGCGTCGAAACGCCTCCTCGAAGGAGGCTTCGATGAATTTCTTGCGCGTCGTGGAAAGCGGACCGGAGGGGCGTTGCGGCACTTCTCCAAAGCTGCGGGAGTTGAGCCGCTCCAAGGTCTCCTCGATGGAGTGCGAGCGATCATCGATGCGAATGGCGAAGATCAGCAGGCCCAGGCCGGAGAGGCCTCCGATGAACATGCCGGAGAGGATGCGGGAACGCAGTCGCGCATCGACGGGCGTGGCGGGCGAGGCGGTTTGCAGGGTCTGCACGAGCTCCTGGTCCACGCTTTTGCGCGTATCCAGGTTCTGGAGTGATCCCAGCATGCGGCCATAAAGTTCGCGCGTGCGTTCCAATGCGCCGCGCAGACGTTGGTATTCCGCCTCGATGCGGGAGGATTCGAGTGACTTGGAGTCCCATTCGGAGATGGCCTTGGCCAGGCCTTCGAGTTCGGACTGCATGGCGGCGCGGCGTTCCTTGCGGCGCTCGTGGGCTTTGGAGACGCCCATGGCGATGACTTTTTGCAGGCGGGAAATCTCTTCTTCGAGTCGCTTGAGCTTGGGGTGAGCCGGGCGGAGCACCTGTTGGAGTTCCTCGCGCTCGATGATGAGAGTGTCGACCCGCTGGCGGGTTTGGTTGAGTTCCGGCGAGTCCGAGACGGAGACGGCGCCTGTTTCGCCGATCACGGCGTTGCCGGCAAGTCCGCGCTCGGCGGCGGTGCGCTCCCACGAATCCATGATGGAGAGCTGCATGTTGAGCGCGGCTTCGCGGCTCTTGAGGTCGGCGAGAAAACGTGCACTGGCGACGAGCTGTTGTTCCCAAAAGCTCACGTTATTGCGCTCCTTGAAGCGCAGGAGGGCCTGCTCCTGGGTGTTGATCTCCTTTTCCAGGCGCGTGAGTTCGGTCGAGATCTGCTCGATGGTGGCTTGGGAACTCACCATGCGCCGCTCGCGTTTGAACTGCGAAAATTCGATGGTGATGGCATCGAGGTAGGCGCGGCTGTAGGCGGGGTCGCTTCCGGTGGCGGACAGGTTGAAAATCGAGGTGCCCGGAAGCACGCGAATGTCGAGCCGGGCATCGCCCTTGAGCGTGGGTTGCTCGAGGCTCACGCGTTGGCGGGCCCGGTAGCCGACCTCCTGGCTGCGCATGATTTCGGCCTGGGTGCCGAGATAGTTGGCCAGTTCCTCGGAGTAGGCGTTGGAGGCCTCGGGAAGGTTGACGCGACCACTCACGAACATGCGGGCGGTGGAGACGTATTCGACGGGCTGCCGGAGCGCCACGACGTAGGCCCACACGGCGCCTATCAAGGCGCCGACCGCGATGAGCCAGGCGTAACGCAGGGCGCGCTGAGGAAGCAGAGGAGAGTGGGGCGAAGAATGTTTAGGGTCCACGAGATCGATCACCAATTGATCATGCGTTCATCGACGATGATGAAGTCACCGTCCTGAAGTTCGACGTCCTTGTCGATCTTGCCCTTGCTGAGCACCTCGCGCAGATCGACGGTGATGGTGCGGGTGGCGCCTTCGCTGTTTTTCCGCACGATGCGGACGTTGCGCGGATCGCCGAAGTCGGCGAGGCCGCCGGCGGCAAGGATCGTCTGGCCGAGCGTGGGCTTTTCCGAAAGGTTGATTTCGAAGGGGCCGACGCGGCGGACTTGGCCGGAGAGATGCACCCGACCGCGATTAACCGCACCCTGGCTGAAGGTGAGGATCTGAAGGCGCACGGTCGCATGCACGTAGAGCTCGGTCTCCAGCGCCGCGGTGATGGCGGTGCGCAGTTCATCGATGGTGCGACCGGCGGCTTGGATCGTGCCGTAGTAGGGCAGATCGACCATGCCGGTGTTGCTGACGGTGAGTTCCACGGCCGGGTCGCGATCCTCGACGACTTGATAGCGGAGGTTGTCACCCACGGCGATCTGGCGTCCGGGGCCGCTGACGGGCGTAGCGGTAGGCGTGCTCGCGGGTGCCGGCACGGGGGCCGAAGGGGTTGTGGTGGAGTTGACCTCGGCCAGGCAGGCGTGTGCGCCGAGCACCGCGAAGAGCGTCAGAGCTTTCAGACAAGGGGGCATGATCAGAACGTGTATCGCACCGAGAAATAAATGCGATTCTGGACATAGTCCTTGCCGATCTGGTCCGAGAATTTCTCGTAATGTGCGGCGCCGACGCTCAGGTCGGTTTTGCGACCGAGGGGACGACGCGCTTCCACGGAGAGGTTAAAGCGTTCGGCGCTTTCTCCGGTGGGGCCGGACTCGTCGATCCATTGCCAGCCCACGGTGCCGACGAGTTCCCACTTGTTCACCATTTTGAAACGAGGGGAGAAGGCGATATCGGTGATCTCGTAGAAGTTGGTGCCGTAACCGTCGTCGATGTCGTGACGAACCGTCACGGTGTAGCCGAGCCGGCGCTGTATTTGGTGCGAGAGGCCGATCGAGCCATAGAGGCCGGCCCGGTCGGTGTTGTCGTTGATGGAGCCGTTGGTGTCGTAGTCGGTCCACTGGAGGCCGGTCGCGGCTTGTGCGCTGATGTTTTTAGTCAGGTTGAACGTGCCAAACACGCCCGCGCTGCGCGTCGTGGAGTTGTTCTGAATATCGAGGTCGTATTGCGTGACCGAATAGGTCGTGGAAATACCAAACGACATCGCCGTGCTTACGGGAAATACGGCGCGAAGGCCGAGTGCGTAGTTCCAAAAGTCGATCTGCTCGTTGGCGCTTTGAGTGGCGAACTGGCGTCCGATCGCCGCCGTGCCCTGCAAGATGACTTTATTGAGGTCCCAATCCACTTGGGTGCCGAGTTGTCCGTTGAAGCGACCAAAGCGGGCGGTGTTGTTGATGACCGGGCTGGAGGTGGGATCTTCAGTGAGGCTCGCCTTTAAAAAACTGCGGATGCGCACGGAGCCTATGAACACAGTAAACGTCGTCTCGGTGCCGGGAAGGATGTTGTTGTAATCGACGGAGCCGGAGACCCCCGTCAGATACGTGAGTCGTTCGAGCGACACGTCGAAGCTGAGCTCGTTGTTGGCGCTCACGGGGTAGTGCATGCCTGCAGTCACACCGGTGCGGGCGGCGAGTCCGCCCTCGCCATTGGAGGCGAGCGTCACGTTGTCATTGTATTCCAGACCTCCATAGACCGAGGTGGTAAACGTAGTGGTGCCCTCACGGCCCGATGAGCCGCCACCGGTGAGTGTTTCGGGCAAGACGGTGGATTCACGAATCCAGAACTGCCCGTGAGCACAAGGAGCGAGGACGGACAACGACAACAATGCCAAATGCTTAGCCAAGCTAAGCGAGTGTTTTTTAGGAGTGCTGCAGGGGTTCATCAAAGTAAGTGATGAGCCAGTATGTCAAAAATTAGTAAACACTATTCAAGCTCAAAACTAGGGTATTCACCCTAATAATTACTTCACTGCATTCCTTGTGCGATGCCGCTGCGCCACTTCCGGGCGGGCAAATAGGCGAGGCCGATCAGGGCGAGCTGGCTGGCGACAAAGAGCACAAGCGCGATGAAGGCCTGGTCCATGAAACCGTAGCTGTGCAGGCCGACGCCCAGCATGTTGGTGCCGAACCAGCTCCAGCTTGTGACAATGTTGCCGAAAATCGCCAGCGCCATGATGCCGCGCGTGCGGGCCAGTCCGCCCCAGCGGGCGTGGAGGATAATGGCGTTCCAGATCACGATGATGAGAGCACCGTTTTCCTTGGGGTCCCATCCCCAGAAGCGGCCCCACGACTGGTCGGCCCAGATGCCGCCGAGAATCGTGCCGACGAGGCTGAAGAGCGTGGCGAAGCAGATGATGCCGTAAACCATACGGCTGAGGGCGTCGGCGGTCGCCTTGTCGAGCGAGCGAGTCAGCACGCCGCGACACACGTAGATGATCGCAAGAAAGCCGGCGAGGAACGTGGCGGCGTAGCCGATGGTGATGACGACGACGTGGGTCGCCAACCAGAAGTTGGAATCGAGCACCGCACGCATCATTTCCAACGTGTCACCGCTGAGCGACAGGTGATGGGCAATCAGCAGCGTGCAAAAGCCGGTGAGCCCGGCGGCGACACTGCCGATGCTGTTCCGGTATATTTTTTCGAGAATGAGGCACAGGCCTACCGAGCCCCAGCCCACGAAGAGAGCGGAGGAGTAGAGGTTGGTGACCGGAGGACGGCCTTCGAGCCACATGCGCATGCCGATGCCGACCGTCGTGGCGACCCAGGCGAGCAAGATCAGATAATAGGCGGAGCGCTGGAGAACATCGGGCCACTTGAGCCAGGAGAACACGGCGAGCAGGAATGCCAGCACGTAGAGCGACATGCTGGTGTAGAACGGCTCGGCTTGGTTGAAGCGCGTCTCGGCGTCGGTTTTCTTGAGGATGGGCGCGTAGGCGCGCGCCGATTCGTCGCGTTGTTTGGAGAGCAAGGTGTTGAACTGCTCGGGCTGTTGCGTGCGCCAGGTGTGCGCCAGGCCGGCAAAGGTCAGGGCGTGGACGTTGACCGAGCCGTTTTGAAACGTGCCGAGCAGGGCTTGGCCGGCTTTCTGCCACGCGGAGTCGGTTGCGCCGGCGGCGGGCGGAATCACGAGGAGATTACCGATCTGCTCCATGCGCAGGAATTTCGAGCCCATGTCCATCGTGAAGGCGGCGAGCGTGGCGTCAGCTGGTTTGCCGGTCTCCCGGTTGCGCACCGCCATGATCGCGGCGGGAAGGTTGTCCTGAAGACGCAGCAGATCGCTGAGGAATTCCGAGCCGTCGGGGATCACCAGGCTGTGTTTGAGTTGTTGATACAAGACGACGTGGTCGCGCAGGTTGAGAACGGCGCGTTGATAGGCTGTGCGCACGGGTGCCTCGACGCCGGCGGCGAGACCCGCCTGACGGTCGAGCTCTTCGAGTTTCGGCGTGATCTGGCGGTAGGAGAAGCGCTTCTTGCCGTCGCCGTCCTCGGGCGAGAGGCCGAAGACGTCGAGCACGCCCGGGTGGACGATCTCAAAATGTTGATAGGTGTCGGCGAGCTGCGGACGGAAAAACACGTCGAGCAACCATTGGGTGGGCGTGAGCGTTGCCTTTTCCGGGGTGACGACGCGCTGGCGACCCTGGAGCAACAGCAAGGTATTGCGGGCGACGCTGTCGAGCGGCTTGGTGCGGCCGTTGGCGACGACCGGGATGCGTCCGAATGCGTCGAGATCGAAGGCGGACTTCGATTTCTTGAAGAGCGGGCTGGCGAGATAAAGCGCGCCGAGGACCAGGAGGGCGAGAGGGAGGAAGCGTTTCATGGCGATCAGGCGGCGCGGCGCTTGGCGGCAAAGGCGAAGAGGTGGATGCCGAACTGGGCGAGGAGTCCCACGCCCATCATGAAGCAGGCGATGTAGGGCAGAATCCAACTGGGGTTGCGCACGACTTGGAGGACGGTCGTCGTGTCGTTGTTGTCGAACCCGGCCTGATAGAACGTGAGCCCGTCATAACGCAGCGGGTTGTTCATGTAGATGAGCACCTCGCGGTCGGTGCTGCCGTCGGCGCTGTGCAGGCGGACCTTGCTGGCAAAGTTCTTGGGGATCTCCGTGCCGACGTAGCGGTCGTGGGAGAACTTGAGCAGCGTGAGCGAGTAGGGCTTGTAGGCGCGCTCGAAACGCATCGAAAGACGCCACGTGCGACCGGCGTAGTCGAAGGTCTGTGGTTGCACCAACATGGTTGAGACGACCCACGTGCCGAGGGAGACGTTGGATGGACCTAGCAACTCGACGACGGCGGCGGGCAGGTTGCGCTCGTTCTGTTTGTAGGTGAGCGGGAGCGGGATGATCGCGAGCTTCGCACCGATGTCACGGGTGGCGGGTGGAGGCGCGGAGGTGTTGCCCAGCTGATCGCGCATTTGCACGGCGGCGTTTGGATAATAGGCGCGGGTGACGATGCGGAAGGGCAGTTTCTCGTGCTGAATCTCAGCGCGGTCCTGCAGGCGTTCCTCGGGGATGGCGACGACCTGGTCGAACTCCGGATCCGTGGCGTCGATCACGGCGAGTTCGTTGAAGCGGTAGCTCTCCGAGTAGTTGCGCGTCTGGCCTTGGTCGAGGCGGAGTTGATATTCCTCCTGCCAGAGTCCGGTGAGAAGTTCACCGACCAGAAGGACGATCAGGCCGGCGTGGGTGAGGGTGATGCCGGCCTTTTTCCACGTGAGCTTGAAGCGGTAGAGGTGCGAGGCGACCAGGTTGATCAGCAAGAGGCCGCCGATGAAGTAGCCGCCGGGGAAAACGGGCACCGGGAATCCCTTCACATTCCAGAGCACGAAAAACGTGCGGAAATACTTTTCCTGCACGGCCCAGATGCCGAGGTTCACCTGGTCGAGCGTGGCGGCGAAGATCAGGATGATCGACAGCGCGAGCAGCACCACGGTGACGCGGAGCGAGACGAAGAACTTTACGAAAGAAATCCAGGTGTCACGCATGACTCAGCGGGCGGGTTGGATCGATTGAATGAACGCGATGAATGCGTTTTTTTCACGGGCGACGAGGGCGTCGGGCCCGGTGAGTTTGAAAAACCAGGTCGCTCCGTTGTGCGGCACGATGGCACCGAGCACGCGCAGGCGAGGTTTGCCCTCGTCGGCGGGTGCGGGTCCGAGAAGTTCGGCGAGGTCGATATGCAGGTCGCCCACGTGGATATGGGTGAGCACGGAGTTGAGGTCGTCCGCGTCGATCGGGGCGAGTTGGAGTTGCTGACGCCAGCGATTGACGTTGGCGAGGTTGCCGCCGACATCGCCGGGGAACGCGGTGACCGCAAGTTCGGCCTGCTGACCTGCGGCCTCGCCGGGGATGATGAACGTGGCCTTGCGCATGGCCGATGCGGGACGGGATTGCCAGTGGGCGGGAGCGCTCCAGATGAGATCGCCGTTGTTCGCAGTCGGGACGGCGGTGGATGCCATGTCGGTGGGGGTGGGCATGGATGCAGGGGCGGGGGCGGGCGCCGGGGCGGCTGCATTGACCGGGGGAATGCCCAAGCCGGCGTGGGGATCTGCGGATGGTGCGTTGGCGGCAGCCGGAGGCGGCGTTTCCTTGGGCACGCGGTAGGTTGCAATCTTGGCGTCACGGCAACCGCTGGTTGCGACGAGCAGCACGAGGGCCGGAATCAGGAGGAGGTGACGGAACGGCATGAAGGGAAACAAGTCTGGGATTCAGGTCGAAACTGCAACCCTATCCTCCGAACTATCAGCCGCGGATTCGGGCTCATTAGCACGGATGTCGCACAGAGTTGGAACTTGGCGCGGCGAGCCTTGAGCTTGGTGCAAGGATGCCCACTGTTTTGGCATGCAACTGATTCCGCTGGGTGATTGCGCCGTGCTGGTGGTGCTGAAGGCGAAAACCAGCACGCTTGTGCTCGAAGCGGTGACGGCCCTGGTCCGGTCGCTCAGGGCTGCGCCGATGGCCGGGGTCACGGATATCGTGCCCGCTTTCACGACGGTGACGGTGCATTACGATCCGGCCGACGTCGCGGCGGGCGCGGGAACCGGCACGGCGTGGGAACGAGTGGCGGCATGGATCAAAACCATCCCGGTTGTGAGGGTGAGCCGCCGGGCCAAGGCCAAGGTTGTCCGCGAAGTGGTCGTGCCCGTGTGTTATGGCGGCGAGCAGGGGCCGGACCTCGAGGCGGTGGCTGCACACGCGAAGATTTCCGAGGCCGAGGCGATTCGCGTTCATTGCAAGGCGGTTTACCAGGTTGCGGCGGTCGGGTTTTCGCCGGGGTTTCCGTATTTGCTGGGATTGGCTCCGCGGCTGGCGATGCCTCGCCGGGCAACGCCACGCGTGCAAGTGCCCTCGGGCAGCGTGGGCATCGGCGGCGCGCACACGGGGGTTTACCCCACCGCCTCTCCGGGAGGATGGTCGATCATCGGACGAACGCCCCTGCGGCTGTTCCGTCCGGAAAACGAAGCCGATCCCACGCTGCTGAAGACGGGTGATTCGGTGAAGTTTGTCCCTGCCACCGAAAAGCAGGCCGCCCAGTTGCAGGAAAAACCGGTGGCGTTGACCACGTCGAAAGTGACCAAGGAATCGGCGGTGTTCGAGGTCATCAAGCCGGGCGCGCTGACCACGGTTCAGGATTTAGGCAGACTCGGCCATCAGCATCTCGGCATACCGGTGGGGGGCGCGATGGATCGCCTGGCCGCCCGTGTGGCGAACGCGCTGCTTGGCAACGACGAAAACGCTCCGCTGCTCGAAGCGATGGCCAGCGGCCCCGAGTTGCGTTTTTTGCGTGATACTTGGATCTCGGTCACAGGTGCGGAGGTGGCGGGTGTGGCCGGGTGGAGACCCTGGCACGTCATGGCCGGACAAGTGGTATCGCTGGCCGTGCTGCAGCGCGGAGCGTGCGCCTACCTCGCAGTCGCGGGCGGACTGGATATCGCACGCGTATTGGGCGGCACCGGCACGTTGTTGCGTGCGGGAATCGGCGGGTGGAACGGCAGGGCCTTGCAGGCGGGCGACCGTCTCGCCGCACACCCGGGCTCGCTGACGACCTCGGGTAATTGGAGCGCGTCCGCCGAATTCAGAGCGGTGCCATCGGGGGGCGAGGTGACCGTGCGTTTCGTGAAAGGCCCGCAGTGGACCTGGTTCACGGCCACGAGCCGACGTGCGTTGCTCGCGCAGTCCTTCAAAATCACGGCTCGCTCCGACCGCATGGGTTTACGGCTGGAGGGACCGGCGCTCACGCTGGAACATACAACGGAACTCACTTCCGAGGGGGTCGGTTTTGGCACCATTCAGGTGCCGCCGGACGGGCAGCCCATCGTGCTGATGGCCGACCGGCAGACGATCGGTGGTTATCCGAAAATCGGACACGTGATCGCGGTCGATCTGCCTCGGCTCGCCCAGGCGGGCGCGGGGGCCGTGGTGCATTTTCAAGAGGTATCCATCGGTGAAGCACAGGATCTTTACCTGAAACAGGAGCATTCGCTGGCTTTGTTCGGCACCGGTGTGCGTGCCAAGCTGCGGACTCCCTGACGAAGCGCATGAGCGAGACCATCGATTTGAATTGCGACTTGGGCGAAGGGGCCGGGCACGACGAGGAGTTGATGCCACTGATCACCTCGGCCAGCATCGCGTGTGGCGCGCATGCGGGCGACGCCGCGACCATGCGTGCGACCGTGCGGTTGGCTTTGCGGCATGGCGTGGCGATCGGTGCACATCCGGGATTTTCGGATCGTGAGTATTTCGGGAGACGCGAGCTGAGCCTGTCGCCGGCTGAGATTCTCCAGCTGGTGCGTGCCCAGATCGAAGCGCTGCGAAGGATCGCCAAGGAGGAAGGCGCCGTGGTGACGTATGTGAAACCGCACGGAGCTCTCTATAATCTGGCAGCGCGCGACATGATGGTGGCTGCGGCGATTGCCGAGGCGGTTGCGGGAGTGGATGCGGGCTTGGCGCTCTACGGTCTCGCGGGGAGCGCCTCGCTGGACGCGGGACGGACGCGGGGACTGCGAGCCGTGGCGGAGGTGTTTGCCGATAGAACATATCAAGCTGACGGTTCACTTACGCCGCGCAGCCGTTCGGACGCCTTGATCAGAGATGAAGAAACCGCGGTTTCCCAGGTGTTGCGCATGGTCCGGGAGGGGCGAGTGAGGGCAAAAGATGGCACCGACGTGCCGATCAAAGCCGATACGGTCTGTCTTCATGGGGACGGAGCGGAGGCGGTGGGGTTTGCACGGAGACTGCGGCAGGCGCTCTGTCACGGGGGTGTTCGCCTACGGGCGAACTCCTGAGCCAAGATCCTAGGGCGATTGCCCGGCCAGACATCAGGGGATGGCCCGATTTGTTGTTTTTCATAAAACCCACTCTGGACGTGGCATCAGTGAGTTGACACAGTCGGCGCAACCTACCTAACGCGTGATCCTTACTCCCGTCGAACTCGCCTCCTTTCTCGAAGCCCGCAATTCCTGCCCCCACGATTTTCTGGGCATGCGACCGTTCAAGAAAGGACGAATCAAAGGCGTCTTGGTTCGCGCCTTCATTCGCGAGGCCAAGGGCTGCGAAGTCGTCGATCTCGCCGACAAGACCGCGCCGGCCGTGGAGATGACACTGCTCGCCCCGGAAGGTTTTTTTGAAGTCTTTATTCCCAAGCGCGAAGAGGTGTTCCGCTATCAGCTCCGCGCAACCTTGCATAGCGGGGAGATTCGTCAGTTTTACGACCCGTATTCGTTTCTCCCGACATTGGGTGAGCAGGACCTCTACCTGTTCAACGAAGGCAACGAGCACCGCATCTACGAAAAACTTGGCTCTCACCTGCGTGTGATCGACGGCGTGCCGGGCGTTTCCTTCGCGGTGTGGGCCCCGAGCGCGGTTCGCGTGTCGGTCGTCGCCAATTTCAATCACTGGGACGGGCGTTATCATCCCATGCGCCCGCTGGGCGCCTCGGGGGTCTGGGAGCTTTTCATTCCCGGTATCGGCGAGGGCGAGCTCTACAAATACGAGATCTTCGACCAGGCGAAAAACATCCTCATCAAGACGGATCCTTACGGCTCTTATTTCGAGGCGCCTCCCGGTAACGCGACCATCGTATGCAACCCCCGCACGCACGTGTGGAACGATTCCGAGTGGTTGCAAAAACGCGCCGCCGAAGCCGGTCGCATTGATCGCGCGGTTTCGATTTATGAAGTCCACCTCGGCTCGTGGAAGCGCAAGGTCGAGGACGGCAACCGCCCTTTCAGCTACCGCGAGTTGGCGCCGATGCTGGCCGACTACGTGGTCGAGATGGGATTCACCCACATCGAAGTCATGCCGCTCGCGGAGCATCCGTTCGATGGATCGTGGGGTTATCAGGTCACCGGTTTTTTTGCACCCACGCAGCGCTTCGGCACGCCGGCGGATTTTGCGTTTTTCGTCGATCACATGCACCAGCGCGGCATTGGCGTCATCTTGGATTGGGTGCCGGCGCATTTCCCGCGCGACAGTTTTGCCCTCGCCGAATTCGACGGCACGCACCTCTACGAGCACGCCGATCCGCGCCAGGGTGCGCACATGGATTGGGGCACGTTGATCTTCAACTTTGGCCGCAACGAAGTCCGCTGTTTCCTCGTGGCGAACGCACTGGCGTGGCTCGATCTCTACCACCTCGACGGCCTGCGCGTGGATGCGGTCGCCTCGATGCTCTACCTTGATTATTCGCGCAAGGAGGGTGAGTGGATTCCCAACAAGTTCGGCGGACGCGAAAACATCGAAGCCATCGATTTCCTCAGGAATACCAACGAACTGGTGCACAGGTATTACCCCGGCGTGCTGACCATCGCCGAGGAGTCGACCGCGTTCGCTGGCATCTCGAAGCCCGTCAAGGACGGCGGCATCGGTTTCGACTACAAGTGGAACATGGGTTGGATGCACGACACCCTGAAGTATTTCCAGAAGGAGCCGATCCATCGGAAGTGGCACCACAACGACCTGACTTTTGGTGCGCTGTATCAGTATTCCGAAAACTTCGTCACGGTGTTTTCCCATGACGAAGTCGTGCACGGGAAGGGATCGCTGCTTGCCAAGATGGGCGCCTGGCACATCCCCGAAAAAGCGGCGACCTTGCGCGCGCTCTACGGCCACATGTGGGCTTGGCCGGGCAAGAAGCTGCTCTTTATGGGCTGCGAATTCGGCCAGTCACGCGAGTGGGCCTACGCCGCCAGTCTCGATTGGCACCTCCTTCAGTATAAGGATCACGAAGGCGTGCGCCTCTTGGTGCGTGAGTTGAACCACCTCTACAAGAACGAGCCGATTCTCTGCAATCACGACCTCGATTGGCGCGGCTTCAGGTGGATCAACGCGCATGACGGCGCCGCCAGCGTGATCTCCTACCTCCGTCAGGACGAAACCGAGACGACCTTTTTCGCGGTGGTCGGCCACTTCACCCCGGTGATGCGCGGCAATTTCCGCATCGGTGTGCCCCGCCCTGGTTTTTGGAAGGAAGTGCTCAACACCAACAGTGAATACTACGGCGGCAGCGGCGCGGGCAATGAAGGCGGTCGCATGGCCGAAGAGATTCCCTGCAACGGCTACTCGCACAGTCTCAACCTCACGATCCCGCCGCTGACCACGTTGATGTTCAAGTGGACCCTCGAGGGCTGAAGGTAACGGTTCTGAAAACGTGCTCATCCGGCGTGGGCCGGTGAGCGCGTTGGGGGTGAGCCCCGCGCGCTAAACATCGGATACGGGGCTAAGTTGGGGCATGATCATGACCATGCCCAAAGCCTCCGCGTCCGAATCAACGAGAGTTCGTTGTCATTCGAATGTCTCCGCCAACCAACGCATTGACGAGGCTCTGGAGCGATCCATCGAGCGCCACATGAATCTTCCCCGACCTCGTTTGACCGCGCGTATTTTGGAACTGGAGCGCGAGTGGAGCATCGAGCGCTGGCTGGAGACAAACGCCTCGACACTGACTCTTGCCGGTGTGGCGCTGGCCGCGTTCGGCTACCGAAAGGCGCTGTGGCTGAGCGGGGCCGTGGCGGGCTTTTTATTGCTGCATGGAGTGAGCGGCTGGTGTCCTCCGTTGCCGCTGTTGCGACGACTGGGCGTGCGCACGCGCGGTGAAATCGACATGGAGAAATTCGCGCTCAAATACCTGCGCGGCGATTTTGAGCCGGTGCTGCTGGCTTCCCGCGAGGGACGGTTGAGCGTCGAAATCCTATCCGAAGCGGTGCGTCGGTTGGATTGATGCGGCGGCGATTACTTCCACAACGGCACCACGGTTTCGGCGCGGACCCAGCCGGTTTGTCCGTCAGCAAAGGCTAGTCGACGCCATCCGAGGAAGGTTTTGTCCGTGGAGGCGATGACGCCGGTGGCGAGTGCCGTGGTTTTCTGCGGTGTATCCAGATCGGTGGGAATCGAACGAAGCGTGGTCGGAGTGACCACCACGACTGCACGCGAATCGGCCAGCGCGCCATAGGTCTGAAGACTCACGCCGCCAGCTGCGGCGAGCAGCAGCGATGTGATGATCAGGCTGCGCACAAGCCACTTGCGAGGACGTTTTTGATACGCTCCATAAATGCCCAAGGATAGGGCGAGTGCCGCCATCCAGGCCGAGGCGATCAAGATGGTTTGCCAGCGGGCGGGTGAGGCAAGTCGGGCGAGCGATGCAGTCGGGCTGGTGTTGAGAAACGGCTTGAGCGCGGTCGGAGTCACTCCGGCGGCTTTAAACGTGTAGCCGAGGTGCCACTGCACGGACGGGTTTTGCGGTTGCTGCACAAAGGCGGCCAGCGCGTGGCCGGCGGCTTCGCCGGGGCGGTTTTGCTGAACGAGCGCCAATGCCAGATTGTGGTGGGAAGACCAGTCGGTGGGCGTGGTTTTGAGCGCCTCGTTCCAAACGGTTTCGGCGGCCGCGAATTCGCCTTTCGCGTAAACGGCGCGGCCGTCGGTGGCGGCGAAGGAGGATTGGTTGATCGCCAAGAACGATACCACGAGCAGGAGCGGGAGCAGATTGCGCGGCTGGAGGAGCTGAAGGGCGGAGAAAACCGGTGCGCGCCGGGTGACGAGTGCTTCGGAGGCACGCTGGGTCCAATCCGCGGGAAGCGAAGCGGCGCCGTAGAGCGTTCGTTCTGCTTCGGACCAGAGCGTGGACCACGTTTCATTTGAGAAACTGGCGGGCGTGGGGACGGCTTGCGAGAGCCCCCAGAAAATAGCGACATCACGCTGCCACTGCTGAAGAAGGTTGAGGCGTTGAGCGTCGGACGCGGCGTTTAACTGACGCACCGTTTCCATCAGACGGGTGTGGGCTTCGCGTGCCGGACGAGACGGGTCTGTCAGACGGGCGCGATTCAAGGCGAGTCCGAGCCAGATGAACAGCGGAACGAGTGCAGACGAGGCCAGCCCGATCGCAAGGACCGGACGGCTGAACGGCGCGATACTGGTGCCGCCTTGAGGAAGGGGATCGCGCGGGATGGCCGACGCCGGGGCCGCGGCACGCTCAACACTAGGCGTTGCGCTTTCACCGTTCAGCGGGGCGGTGCCTGTCGCGGACGATTGTGTGCTGGCGGGTGGCTGTGCGTGGGTCGCTCCCGGCGCGGCGGCGACTTGGATTGTGACCGCTTTGGTGGAGAGCGTTTCATACGAGCCGGTGGCGGGGTTGAAGACGCTGAACGTGACCGGCGCCAGCGTGTAGGCACCGGGTTTTGTCGGGATAAGCACAATGTCCTCGGTGATCGAGGCGTCGAAGAGCGCGTTGTCCTTGTTCACACGCTTGGCCTGGGGTTGAACGATGCGGAAGTCCTTCGACACGGACCGCGCAGGCAGGCCGGCGACGTCGGGCCAGTTGCCCGTGCCCTCGAGGGTAAGCGTCCAAGTGATGGGCTCTCCAACGGAGGCGGTGAGGGGGACGACTTTGGAATCGAGGGTGAATTTGCCCACGGCTCCGGTGAAGCCAGCGGGAGCAGGCGTGGGCAGCGGACGGACGGTGAGATCGGTGCGCGGGGTGGTGATGGCCAGTTGGGTAAGATTGGCGCGAGCAAATACACCGAACGCGGTCGAACCCGTGGTGATGTTGACGAGGTGAGTGGCGGGATGGAGTGCGTAGCTGCCCGCGGTTTTGGCGAGCGCGCGGGTCTTGTAGATCACCGAAACGCGCGGGTCGTTGTTGAGCACGGCCTCGATCTGTTCGGGGTTGGGCCATGGTTCGATGGAAAGCGGCGCCGCATCCCACTCGAAATCTTTGTTGAGATTGTAGAGGTAGCGTTTGGAAGCACCGAGCGTGTAGGTGAGGGGAAATACTTCGCCCGCCCAAACGGTGTCGGATGCCGGCAGGGTGAAGCGGGCTTGCGCGACATCCTCTGCCGAGAGGCCGGTTTGCCCAATGGTGGCGTTACCGACCATGAAGGTGGCGGAGGCAACACGTTGCTTTCCTTTGTCCGTTTCAACCGTGAAAGCCGGGATGACCAGCGTGGTGCGCTCGGTGGGACGGACGCGGTAGGTAAGCGTGATCGTGCTGATTTTCGAGGTCTTGAAATTAACGACGCTGAAGGAAGTGCTTTCCGAGCGAATCGGAGATCCGAACATCAGACCGTTTACCGTGGGCGGGGTGACGGTTCCGGATGGTTCGCATTGGTCGAAGACGAGGCTAAGCTCGCTGAGCTGATTGAGTGCGAGCGTGCCGGAGCCCGGTTCCCAACGCACCGATTGGGCGTGAAGGGCGGCGACCACGGTAAACAGGAACGAAAAGAGAAGGCGTCGGAGCATCGAGATAATCACCAGTCTTTGCCTTTGGCGGCGGGCTGGTTGGAGGAAGGACCTTGAAGGAGTTGGAAAAGGCGGGCGGGGGAGTCGCCCTGTTTCACTTGATCGAGTTTTTGCAGAGGAATCGAAAGTGCCGGGTCTTGGCGTGCGGGGTCGGTCGATGTCTCCGTGGACGCTCCGCCCACCTGCTGCATTTCCTGTGATTCCGGAGTGGCAGGCTCGGTCGGTTCGGAGACGGTTTTTCCGCCGCTTTGAGGCGGAGGTTGATCCTTCATGTCACCGAAGGCGGACTGGCCGGGTTGATCCGGTTTTTTTGACGAATCCGAACCTTGGGGTTTGGCGTCGGAGGATTTGCCGCCGCTGCCCGATTTGCCGTCGTCGGGTTTCGACTGTTCGGATTTGGAGTCGTCCTTCTCCTGCGGGTCCTTGTTGTCGGATTCACCCTTCTCGCCTTCGTCGTCCTTTTTCTGCTGATCGTCTTTTTTGTTTTGCTCCGGCTTTTTTTCGTCGGGCTTGGGTTTGTCCTGCGGCGGGGAATCTTTTTTCGGAAGCAGGGCTTCCAGTTGTTCGCGGAGAGCGGGCCAGTCCGCCGCCTTCGCATCGAGGGCCTGGCCGGCAGTGACGGCGGCGAGTGCGTCGCGCACGACACCCTCGGGCACGGGTTGCTTTGAGGACTGGGCGCGTTCGCCGTAAGTGAGGGTGGTTCGCGCGAGTTCGGCGTAGTCTTTGGCGGTGGTTTCCGCGCGAGTGGCGAGGCGACCGATGAGTTGGGTGAGAGGTGCGGCGGTCGAGGACGGCGTCTCGGCGGCGAATGACGAATGACCAATGCCGAATGCCGAATGCAGGATGACCAGAGTGAAGACGGCCGTTCTGATGGGATTTGTTGCCAACTGGATGGAACGGGGTTTGGGGCGGACGGGGAATTCGCGCCAGAAGCTGAGCAGGAAGAACGCGAGAGCGGCGGCGAGCGGCCATTGGAAACGCTCGGCGAGTCGGACGCGGCTGGCTTCTTTGAATTCACCGCGACGTCCTTGTTCGACCGTGGATTTAACGAGTTGGGCCAGATCCACCCATGAGCTGGCGTCGGTGTAAACGCCGTCGGTTTTTTCGGCGAGTTCGCGGAGGGTGGCACTGTTGAGTTTTGAGAGCACGACGGCGCCCCGTTCGTCTTTCACGAAAGAGTCAGCACCGTCGGGGATCATCGCACCCTCACCGGTGCCGATGCCGAGACCGAGCACGCGAATACCTTTGGTTTTGAGATCGCCGATGTGTTTGCGCCAGGTGTCGGTCTGGGATTCGCCATCACTGAGCACGATGAGGAAGCGGTCCGCCGCGCCGGAGCTGTCGAAAGCGGAAATCGTGGTCTCGAGCAAGGCGTCATAGTTGGTGCCGCCTTCCGGAAGATAGCCGGGATTGAGCAACGGAAGAAACTCCCGAAGGATCTCGTAGTCGGAACTGAGCGGACTTTGCAGAAAGGCGGTGCCAGAGAAAATAATCAGGCCGACGCGTTCACCTTTCAGCTTTTCAAGGAGGCTGCTGATGAGGAGCCGTCCGCGTTCCAATCGAGAGGGTTTTACGTCCGGGGCCAGCATGCTGCGGGACAAATCGAGCGCGATGATGATTTCGCGGGCTTGGTCGAACATCGGCTCTTCCAGGCGGCCCCATTGCGGACGGGCGAGGGCGGCCGTGGAGGCAGCGAGGCCGATGTAGAGAAGCCAGCGGGTTCGGGTGGCGCCGAGTCGTTGGAATGACGAATGACGAATGATGAATGACGAATGGCGGACTTCGGCGTGTTGGATCTTGGGATGTGCGTTGGCAGTGACGGCACGACGACGAAGATCGCGCACGAGCAGCGCGAGCGGGATGAGCAGCAGCCAGAAAGCGTGTGGCCAGTGAAACGTCATGCGTGGGCGGGGGCGGTGCTCGCACGATGTGAAGTGCGAGAGGCAAGGGATGAAAGGATGGCGGCCAACAGGAGGCACGCGAGGCCGGGCGCGGCGAACCAGGGGAAGAGCTCGCTGGTGAGCAGGTAGCTCTTGGATTGAAACTCGATTTTCTGGGCGCGATCGATGGCGGTGAAGGCGGACTCGATGGCCTTGGCTTCGTCGGCGCGGTAGGCGCGCCCTCCCGTGAGGTTGGCGATTTCGATCAAGGTGCTCTGGTCAAGGTCGGAGGCGACACGACGGTAGCCAATGGTGTTACCCAGCTGATCGAAGACCGGGAAGGGAACGAGGCCATCACGACCGGCACCGATGGTATAGACAGGGATACCGCGGGTTTTGGCGACGGCGGCCGACTGCATGGGTGTAAGTGCGCCACTATTACTGGCACCATCGGTAAGCAGGACGGCAAACGCGCCTTGGCGGCGTCCACCTTGATCGCGGGCCGCCTGTTCCAGACGAGTTAGGGCCAATCCAAGACCGTCACCGATCGCGGTGCCGTCCTCGATGAGGCCAATCTTGAGGCGCTCGATTTGTTTGGCCAACCAGTCGTGGTCAAACGTGAGCGGCGCGAGCGTGTAGGCGCGTCCGGAAAAAACGACGATGCCGATGCGGTCGTTGGGCCGTTGGGTGATGAACGCCTGGATGACGGGCTTGATGGCTTGAAGGCGGTTGATGCGCACGCCGCCCTTTTCATAGTCTTCGGCCAGCATCGAGCCGGAGAGGTCGATCGCCAGCATGATGTCGTAGCCCTCGGTGCGAACCTCGCGCTTGTCCTCGACGCGTTGCGGACGGGCAAGGGCGACAATAAGCAAGGCGGTGCCGAGCACGGCCAATCCGACGGGCCAGCGCGAGGGGGAAACCAGCGAAGGGCGGTGCCAAGCTGCGGCAAAAGGCACGAGCAGGACGGGCACGGACCGGCGGCCGCGCAGCCATATGACCGCCGGAATAAGCAGGAGGGCCAAGAGCCAATAAGGAGACTGAAGAACGAGATCTTTCACCGATGTCAGCGGGATTGGCGTGCGCGGAAGAAGCGCACAAGGGCATCGAGGCGGTCTTCGTCGGTGCCGACAACAAGGCGCGCAAACGTATCCGGGAACAGGTTACGCCAGGATGCTTCACGTTCCTCGCGCCAGCGGGCGTGGGCCGCGCGCTCGGCGGAGGAGTTCTCCAATGTCACAAGACGTCCATTGACCGGATCGTAGGCGGCGAATGCCTCGCCTTCGGGCAAAGCGCGATCCCAGGGATCGTCCACGCGAAAGCCCATCGGTTGATAACGTTTCTGCATGACGGCCCAGCCCTCGGGTTCGACGCGAGGCGGGAAGTCACCGAGCCAGATAAGCACGCTGTGTTTGGGCGCGGCACGGGCAAGGAGGCGCCACGGGATGCCCGAACCGGTTGAGAGTTGAGCGTTGAACGTTGAGAGTGGCGGGGTGGCGGCGCCGAGGAGGCTGGCGGCGGCGTGGAGAATGGGGCCGCGTCCGCGAACGGGTTCGCGAAGGGTGTAACCGTCTGGCTTAACGTGAACGAAGCCGACGCGATCGCGGTTGACGGCACCGAGCAACATGACGAGGCCGGCGAGTTCCAGGAGGGCTTCGCGTTTGGACTGCGCGCCGGAGCCGAACTGGAGGCTGGGAGTGTCTTCAAAGACAATCATCACGGTGACCTCGCGTTCCTCTACGAACTTTTTGCGGTAGGGCTCGCCGAGGCGCGCGGTGACGTTCCAGTCGATGTCGCGGACATCGTCGCCGAACTCGTATTTGACGACTTGGTCGAACTCCATGCCGCGTCCGCGGAAGGCGGAACGATATTCGCCGCTCAAGACGTTTTCGACGGCGTGACGCACGCGCCATTCGAGCTTGCGGAGAAGAGCAAGCGGGGATGCGGGGGCATCGGCGGTGACTGGAAGCGGGGGTGGCACGGGATCGAAAATCGTTCTCGTTCTCGTTCTCTTACTCGTTCTCTGCTTGATCGATTTTCGGAATAGAGAACGAGAACGATTAAGAGAACGAGAAAGAGTTCAGGCCTTGGGGACCGGCGTCTTCTCGATCACTTGAGCGATGAGATGGTCGGTGGTGATTTCTTCGGCCTCCGCTTCGTAGGTGAGACCGACACGGTGGCGGAGGACGTCGGAGGCGATCTCTTGCACGAGTGCGGGGCTGACGTAGTCGAGTCCGCGCAACCACGCGAGAGAGCGGGCCGCTTGGTAAAGTGCAAGCGAGGCGCGAGGCGATGCACCGAAACTGAGATAACGTTTTTTGCCAGCGGAGGGCGCCGCCAAGGCGCGGGTGGCGCGCACGAGTGCGAGGATATAGGCTTGGATGGCGGGGGAGAGGTGAACCTTGTCCACCTCGGCGCGTAGTTCGAGGAGCTCGTCGCCATTGGCCACGGCGTTGAGTGCGGGCTGGCGGGTGACCTGGCCCCAGCGCTGCATCATGGTGGATTCTTCTTCGATGCTGGGGTAGTCGACGATAAGCTTGAAAAGAAAGCGATCGGTCTGCGCCTCGGGGAGCGGATAGGTGCCTTCCTGCTCGACCGGGTTTTGCGTGGCCATCACAAAGAACGGACGGGGCAACGCGTGGGTGTGTCCGCCAATGGTGACTTGGCGCTCCTGCATGGCTTCGAGGAGGGCGCTTTGAACCTTGGCCGGAGCGCGGTTGATTTCGTCGGCGAGGACGAGGTTGGCGAAGATCGGTCCGCGGTGCGGGGTGAAGGCGCCGTCCTTGGGCGAGAACACCATGGTGCCGACCACGTCGCTGGGGAGGAGGTCGGGCGTGAATTGAATACGCTCGAACTGCACGCCGAGGGCGGTGCCGAGCGATTTGATCAGCAGGGTTTTCGCGAGACCGGGCATGCCCTCAAGCAGGACGTGGCCATTGGCAAGGAGCGCGACGAGCAAGCGCTCGATGACGGCGTCCTGGCCGATCACGGCCTTGCCGATTTCATCGCGGAGTTTCTGGGACCAAGTGGGACCGGTAATCATGAGTTAAAGCGAAGGAGAGGGGGTAGTGGGACTCGCTTGCGCAAAAAGTGTTTCGTGGAGAAAACGGTGATGACGTGGATTTACCAACTCAAATTCAAGAACGGCTGGATGCCCTTGGGGTTCTGGCTGCCGATGTGGAGGAGCGGTTTGTGCGCGGTTCGGGGCCGGGCGGGCAAAAGATTAACAAAACCAGCAGCACGGTGTGCGTAAAACACCGCCCCACCGGAGTGGAAGTGCGATGCCAGCGGGAGCGCTCGCAGGCGGCGAACCGGGAAACGGCTTGGACGGCGCTTTGTGAGAAGCTGGAGGAGCGCCTGCGGGCGGCGGAAAAAACAACGTCAGCAGGCCGCAGCGAAGGTGAGACGTTCGACCCGGAAGCGCAGCACGCGGCAGAAAGCAATTTCAGTGGCAGGGAAGCGACACCGCGCCGAGGTAAAGGCGGGGCGTCGTGGAATGGGCAATGACCAGTGACGGGGAATGGGGTCAGGCTTGGCGACGATAAGTGACCAAATAGCGCCGGCTGTTGGGCGCGGTTTTAAAGTCCAGAGGCGCCGTGCCATCGAGCGCGTAGCAGATGCGGAGTCGATCACCCATCAATTGATAAATGGCAGAGATCACGCGCCCCGCATGGGGACCTTGCCGGGCGGTCATGCTGAGCGCTGCCTCCGTGTGCGTGAAGGTGCCGCTGTCATAGACTTCACCGCCAAAACTGACTTGATAGCCTCCTTCCGAGAGAATGAAGGCCATGCTTTCGAGGGCGAGCGACGGAGCGGACTCGCCGTCGAGTTCGGCGCGAACGGGAAGCCAGGTGCCTTGGAGAGTGGACATGGATCAGGCCTCTTCGATGGTGGAGAGCGGCAGGGTTTTCTTGGCCTTGGCTCCGAGTTTTTTGAGGTCTTCGACTTGGGCGAGAAGGTTGCCTTTGCCCGTCTTGAGTTTGTTCATGGCGGCTTCGTAGCTTTCGCGGGTGCGGCCGATCTGAAGACCAATGGCTTCGAGGTCGTCGATCAGGCCGGCGAATTTGTCGTAGAGGGCGCCGCCGCGATCGGCGATGGCCTGCACGTTTTTCGTCTGGCGGTCCTGCTTCCAGAGTGTGGCGACCGTTTTCAACGTGACCAGCAACGTGGGCGCGGTGCAGAGAATGACGCGCCGGTCAAAGGCCCACTCGTAGAGCGGTTGATCGGCTTCGAGTGCCAGCGTGAAGGCGGATTCCAGCGGCACGAACATGAGCACGTAATCCGGGGTGACGAGCTTGCCGGTGTCTTCGTAACGCTTGGCGCTGAGCTGGTCGACGTGGGTGCGGACGGCGCGGGCGTGCTCGGTGATGGCGGGTGCACGAATGGTCTCATCGGTGGCGTTGACGGCGCGTTCGTAAGCGATGAGAGAAACCTTCGAGTCGATCACGAGGTGTCGCGAATCAGGGAGGCGCAGAATGACGTCGGGGCGCAGGCGACGTCCGTCGTCCGTGGTGAGCGATTCTTGGGTAAGGTAGTCTTGCCCCTTGATCAGGCCGGCGGAGTCGAGAAGGCGCTCCAAAATGAGCTCACCCCAAGCGCCGCGCGCCTGCGACTGGCCTTTCAATGCAGTGGTGAGGGCACGGGCTTCATCGGTGATGCGCACGTTGAGCTGGCGGAGCTGCTCGATCTGGGTTTTGAGGGCGGTGCGATCCTCGCCGTCGGTTTTGTAGACGAGATCCACGCGTTGCCGGAAATCGACGAGCTGTTGGCGAAGCGGATGCAGGAGGGCTTCGACCTGGGTCTTGTTGTGGTCGGTGAACTTGGCGGACTTCTCGTCGAGGATTTTGGCGGCGACGGCTTGAAACTCGGTTTGAAGCGTGGCCTTCAGTTTCTCGGCATCGGCGAGATAGCGGGCGGCGAGGGTCTCGCGCTCGGCGAGTCGTTGTTCTCCAGCCGTGAGCTGCGCGGCAAACGTTGCCCGGTCGGTGGCGAGCGTGGTGGTGAGTTGCGCGTTGAGCGTGGAGAGTTGAGCGACGGAGGACTCCGCACTGGAAAGAGCGGTGGTGAGCCGGGCGAGTTCGGTTTCGCGGGCGCGAAGACGCTCGCCTAGTTTGGCGTGGAGGAAGAGCCACGCGGCGAGGGCGCCGACGACAAGGCCAATGAAGACGAAAACAAAAGTCACGACGCCGAGCGTGTGACGCGGGGCGTGGTCGTCAAAGGCAGAAGTGAGCGCGGCTTTAGGCAGCCGCGTTTGTCCGGGAATCAGTCCTGCTGCGGCAGGTAGAGCGTGACAGTGGTGCCTTCGCCGACACGGGTCTTGATGTGCAGGAGCGCGCCGTGGGTATGGATGAGGCGTGACACGATGGCGAGACCCAGACCACTGCCGCGCGAGGCCTTGGTGGTGTAGTAAGGCTCGAACATGCGTGGCAGCACATCGGGAGCAATGCCCGCGCCTTGGTCCAGCACACTGATGCTGACGACCGGGCCGGAGTGCTTGAACGTATCCCGGCCGACGAGCAGCTCGGTGGCTGCGTCGAGGAGATGGGAAAAATCGGGCGCCTTGTTTAGGTTGTCAGCAACGATCCAGACCGTTTGCTTGTGATCGGTGCTTTGGAACGCGTTGATCGAGAGGTTCAGCAAAATCTGGATGAGATCGGTGGCGTCGATGCGGGGCACGACATCGATATCGAGCGGCTTGGTGCAGAGGCGATTAAGACGGACCTCGGGGTGGTTTTTCAACAAGGCCTGCAAATCGCTGAGAATCTGGTTGATTGGGAGCTGGCGTCCCGGAGGCGTTTGATTGCTGATGAACCGGAGATAGCGCGATGCGATGGCCGTGCAGGTGTTCACCTGACGTCCGATGTATTCCAGGCTGGAGCGAACCTTGTCGAGGTCGTTGCCGTGGAGGAACGCGATGTTGCGGAGGCGTTCTTCGAGCAGTTGGACATAGCCGCTGATGACGGTGAGCGGGTTGTTGATGTCGTGAATCACGCCGGCGTAGATATCGTTGGTCGTGCGCGCCATTTCCTCGCGAAGCGTGAGGTCGCTCAGCTTTTGATTGAGTTCATGAATCCGTTCGGCGGTGCCGGCGAGCGTGTCGGAAATCTTGCGCAGGTGCAGTGCGCGGGCGGCGGCGCTGCGAATGGTGGAGAGATCGAAGGGCTTGCTGAGATAATCGCAGGCACCCAAGCGGAGGGCCTGCCGGGCGGTTTCGAGCGTCTCGTAGGCGGTGAGCATGATCACCTCGATGCGCGAATCGATCTGCTTGAGATCTTGCAGCACCTCGATGCCGGTGCTTCCGGACATGCGAATATCGAGGATGGCGATGTGGACGGTGTTTTCGCGTGCGTAAGCGAGCGCCTTCTCGCCGCTCTCCACCGTGTGGACGTTGTAATCGTTGCGGAAAACCATGCGCAACGATTGGCGCGGACCTTCTTCGTCATCGACGACCAGCAGGGTGAATTTGCGCGGTTCGGTGGTCGGTTCGCCAGTGGTGACGGCAGTCTCGGTATTCATGGGCAACGATGTTGATCGGAGGTGTTAGTTTGTGGAGAGAAGCGCCGTTGTCTGGAGCAACGACGGGTCGGATGGATTAAAAATCGTAACGGAAAGACAGGCTGATCGCGTCGAGCGTGGAGTCGTAGTGGCCGTCGGGCGACTGGGCCGAGAAGATGCTGGTAGGCGCACCTTGGACCGTGCGGCTCGATTTGAACGTGTGCTGATATGTGAAGTAGCCGGAGACGGCACCGACTTTGCGGCCTATGCCAATGCTCGCGATATGACGATCCATGTCTGGCACGGCAGGGTTAAAGGTGGCATCGGGCACGGAGTTCTCGCTGTAGCAATAACCGGCGCTTAGCCGCCAGCCGTCAGGTAAATACCGCGTGACGCCGAAAAGGTAATAGTAGCTCGCCTCCCAGTTGAATGGAATGGAGGTGGGGCCAAACGCGTGTTCGAGCGTAGCGGTGTTGAGCAGATCCCAGTTGGTGCGGTCGATCGCCAGCTCAAGATTCCAGTCGGGAGTGGGGCGCCACGAATAGCCGAGCGTGATGACGTCGGGAAAGGGCAGATCGAGGTTTCCGGGCGAGGACACACCGAACAACGGCAATTTCGCGGTGCCTTCGAACTTGCTGGTGGACCGGCTTTGGTAGTTGAGGCCGAAAACGTGGCGCTCGTTCAGATGCCATAGGATGCCGAGATTGTAACCGAAGGAGGTGTCATCGCCGTCGAAGGCGAGAAACGTGTTGTTAAGATCGGCATCCACGCGATTGATCTGCAGGCCGGCGCCGACGGAGAGATGTTCGGACACCTTCCACGCTATCGTCGGCGCGATGGTGATGAAGGTGATCTCGTTGCGAGTGGCGATGGATTGAAAACCGGAGTTGGCGGGCCATTCACTGGCCTGGCCGAAGGGGGAGTAAACGCCCAGTCCGTAGCTCAGCTCCGAATGCTCGGGCGTGAAACTCACATACAACTGAGGGATCACGGCAATGTCGCGCTCCGCCTTTACCGTGTTTCCGCCTCCGCTGGGCGTGTAGTCGTAGCGGGCGCTGATGACGTAGGCGTTCGACTGAACTTGAAGACCGGAAAGCTGGGTGAGTCCGGCGGGATTATAGTAGATCGCGGACGGGTTGTCGGCAGTAGCCACAAAAGCATTGCCACGTGCGGTGGCCTCGGCGTCCTGATTGGGCAGTCGGGTGCCATTGGCGAAGCTGGTCATCGGAGTAAACGCAGCGGCGAATGCAGCTAAAAAGAGCGCCCGGGAGACGTGCGAGGGGGTATGGTTGCCAGGGGTGGCCATGATTCAGGAGTGAAAGGGTTTCGGGCCGATCGAATTTGGGGAGTTACTGAACCGGAAGCGTGATCACGATGTCTCCAATGGCACCGTGCGGACGAGAGTAAATCTCTGCATCGCCACCATGGTCTTGTAGTATTTTTCTTGTTACGGCCAGTCCTAACCCGATGCCAACGCTTCGGGTGGTATAAAACGGTTCAAAGGCGCGGGTGGCCGCCTCGCTGGAAAAGCCCTGGGACGGGTTGATGACGCCGACGCGGCAGTGACGGACTCCGCCGATCGCCGTGATTTCGGTGCGCACGATGACCTCGGACGTTCCCGATGATGATTGGGCGGCGTTGAGAATGACTTCGCCCAGCGCGTGGCGAAGACTCCTCGGCTCGCACAAAACGCGAGGAATGTCGCCCGAGGCATGTATTTGCTTAACGGCGACGGGTGCGGGGAGGTGCGCCGAGGCGTAATCACCCGCCTGGCGCAATAAATCGCTCACGAGGTGGGTTTCCACCGGTTCGTTTTTGGGGCGGGAAAGGAAGGCGAGTTGATCCGCGCAACGCAAAATGCGAACGGTTTCCCGGCCGATCGAGGCCTCCAGTGAAATGCGGAAATCCTCCCTCGCGTAATCGGTGGGGAGGAGCTGGCGGTGCGTTTCCAAGGAGAGCAGCGCATTGCGGATTTCATGGGAAAATTTTTCCGCGATGAGAGCGATCAGGCGGGCATGTTCCTTGCCGACCTCGGCGCGACGCGCCGCTTCGATGGCCGTGTGATCCTCGATGGTGACGAGGATGGCGGAAGTGGCGGCATGATCGTCGAGACGGAAGGCGGTCACCGTGACGAGCAAAGTGCGGGTCTCGTGGAGGTAGTGCGCGCAGGCGGATTCGCGTCCGCCGTTGAGCACCTCGTAGAGCATGCTCGCGAGCCGCTGGGGAAGATCGGCAAACTCCAGTCCACGGCCGGGAGACGCCGTGATGTTGAGAATCTTGCCGAGCGCGGGATTGGCCTGAAGGATGGTGAGGTCGCGCGCAACCACGAGGCAACCGGCGCCCATTTGGCCGAGGATGTTGGCCAGCAGGCGATGGTTGGTGGAGAGTTGGTCATGAAGCCAGCTGTTCTTGATGGCGAGGCCGAGTTCTTCGAGGAGATGGAAAATGAGCTGAAGCTCCTGATCGTTGAGCCTCAGGCCGGTGAGGCGTCCCCCGAGGACGGCGATGCCGAGAAGACGTTCGCGATCAAGGATGGGGATCGCGATGTGTCCGCCGAGAATCTCAAATTCGCGCCGGGCGTCGGCGGGTAGGCCCGGACCGTCGTCGACACGCAGAATGCGTCCGTGAGTGGCGATGGCCGCACCTATTCCACCCTCAAGCGAAAGCTCGAAAAAACGATAGAGGTCGGTGGCAATGCCGGCGGAGCAAGCGCAGGCCAGGCGGCGGGATGCGGCGATTGGCCCGGGGAGAAAGGGATTCTGCGGCGGATGGAGGAAAAAGGCGATGCGATTGACGCTGATCACTTCGCGAAGCTTGAGCACAAACCCTTGCAGCAAGTTGCGGACGTTCAGGGAGTGGCTGAAGAGCCGTGAAAAGTCCCGGAGGGTTTCAAGATTTGTCGGCACCCCGACCAGACTTACGGGCGACTCTTGAATCAAGCGTGGCTGAGCCTCGCCCGGGCTGGATCGCTGCGCTAGACGAGGTTCTCCGGTCAGCAGACGGTCGAATACCGTGATGACGAGTGTGCTGCGCAAAGGTTTTTTAAAGATGAATGTCACTCCATGCAGAATGGCATCCTCCTCCCACTCGCGCAGCGATGTCGAAGAGGAGGCGACCAAGGGCACGTCGGGTAGGTGGCGGCGGACCTCATCGACAAGCCGGATCGCCCCGGCGTCGATGAGGTCGGCGTCGAGCAGGCACAGATCGATGCAAGAGGGAGGCAGGGTCTCACGGATGAGTTCAGCCCGAGGCAAATGGACGATGCTGAAGCGTTCAGCCGGGAGCAGAGTCTTGAGGGACTCGGCGGTATGAGCGTGAGCGGCGATGACAAGTATCCGATTCATGAAGATAGCGGCGCAGCGGGCGGATCCATGGAATCCGTCGGTAGATCGATTTGCACGGTGGTTCCTTGCCCTTCAGTGCTGTGCAATGTGATCGTGCCGCGGTGAAGATGAACGATCTTTTGGCATATGGTCAGACCCAGACCGAAACCACGCGTCTGATCTCCGAGGTTTTTGGTCGAGAAATAAGGCGCGAACACGCGCTTCAAGTTTTCCGCCGAAATGCCGGCCCCCCGATCGATCACTTGGAGGCGCATCCATGGGGACCGACCGGGCACCCGGGGGAGTCGAGTGGCGCGAACCCTGATCGAGGAGCCCGCAGGTGACGCGTCTATGGCGTTGAAAACAAGATTCGAGAGCAGTCGCTGGAGGAGGGTGGAGTCTCCGCGAAACTCGAAGGGCGCGGGGTTCTCCAATTTAAGACCGACGCCGCCTTTGTTCAGCTGGTGCGCGCACACGGACGCAAGCCCGTCCAGGAGCACGGGGGTCCATATGGACTCCATCTTGGGTGCGAGCGTTGTGGAAAAGAAAACCGCTTCCCGGATATACATTTTGATAACCGAGAGATTCTTCGAAACTATCTGGAGGAGTTCTTTATCGGGGTCGTCCCTCTGGGCGGTTGCTCCCGTCAGTTGGACATAGGTGTTGATGGGTGTAAGCAGGTTGTTGAGATCGTGGGCCAATCCGCGCGACATCACGGCGAGAGACTCAAGCTGTTCGGCCACGCCAAGCTGATCCTTCAGGTGAATCTGATCGATGACCGTGCTCACGTGCGTGCATAGCTCGCCGATCACTTCCAGGTCCACGGCTGTGTAGTAACGACGATCCCCTTTTTCCCCGAGTATGATCAGCCCGGAAATGTAATCGGCGGACCTCAGTGGGAAGCAAAAAGCCGGCTCAAGATCGGTGAATTGTTCGCGGAACGCGGCCGGCAGTTCGGAAAAATCGAACCATGCCGCCTTTGGCGATTCTTGAATGTGCTGCAGCAGCGCGGAGTTGTGGTCAGGCGGTGAAACGGCCAGCGCGAGGTGGTTCGGGAACGTGTGGCATGACGATACTTCGCGGACGGAAGAATCGAACAACGTGATCTGGAAACGCCTTATTTTGACCGTCTCGGACAACAGTATGACGACGTCGTTTAGCAAGGGCGCGATAAGCCGGTATTGAGGGAGCGAATCGATGAACGCCTTGACCTTGTCGCCATACTCAAACCGGTCGCCCAGGATGCGGCGCTCCAGGTTTTCGGTGCTTCCGCCCAGCAGGCGTGGAAAAAGCACGGAGCTGATCAAGCCGCTGGTGGCCAGCACGACCATGAAGGATAGAATCGAGTAGGGCGTGAACGCTTCGGGCGAGGCCAGCGCCAAAATGAAAATGATCATGAACCCGATGACGCAGAAAAAGAGCAGTCGGGTGATGGTCGCCGCGACCCGGCCAAGGCCCAGACGGATATCCAGTAGTTGGTGTTGCAATACGCTGTAAGCCGTCAGTGCGCCATAAACCAGAGCCGCAGCCGTGCCCAGCGGATAAACGGGAACCCTGGTGCCTGGATAATGGTAAATGCCTATCATCGGGCCGACATCATGCAGTCCAAAAACAAACAGCATGATGACTGCGGTGATCAGCAGCGAAAGCCGGTGCCGTTCAGCCGAGAGGGCGGCTTGCCGGCGTTTCAAAAGAATGATCAGGGCGGGAATCGTGAGGGTCGGGATCGTAAGGCTGAACGCCCGGTAGAGCGGTCCGGCGATGCCGAAATAACCGTAGCCCAGGCGATGCACGTCGCGGATGAAGTATGGGGTGGCATCCGCGATCAAAAACAACAGGCCAACCCCATACAGGAACGGGGTGTATTTGAGCAGGGGGGATCGGGCGATCCTTAGCGACAGCTCGAAGAACGTGATCGGGAGAAAAATCACCCCCACGTGGAGCAATCGCGTCCACAGCAACGCGTCGTCATGGGACGACACTCTAAACATCATGAATGCACCGAACGTCCAGATCGTCACGGACAGTCCGAAAAAGGCGAAAACGCGATTGAGCTTCTGGCGGGGCGCTTGCAGCAGGACGAAAAGCGCAAGCAGCAGATTGCCGGCGGCTGCAATCAGCGGCGCGGTCGCGAAGAAGTTCATCAGTGGATGAACTCCCTCAGAATCAGGCAGGAGTTTTTTCCGCCAAATCCGGCGTTGAGATTCATGGCTATGCGCACCGGGTAAGGGCGGGCCACATTTGGAGTGTAGTCGAGATCGCAGCCTTCCTCCGGTTCGGTGAGATTGATGGTGGGCGGGATCACTTTGCGGTGCACGGTCAGAGCGCAAATCACCGATTCAAGGGCACCCGCCGCGCCGGCGAGGTGACCGGTGACCGGTTTGGTTCCGCTGATGGCAACCCGACGGGCATGGACACCGAAGAGTCGCTTGATGGCGCGAGTTTCCACGAGGTCGTTGCTCTCCGTGGCGGAGGCATGCGCGTTGATGTAGTCCACTTCGTCGGGAGTGATGCGCGCATAACGCATCGCCTTCTGCATCGCCCTGAAGAGCCCCGCGCCTTCCGGGTTTTGGGCGACCGAGTGATACGCTTCGCAGCTCGATCCCTGCCCAAGGACCTCGGCGTAAATACGAGCGTTGCGAGCCAGGGCATGGGACAGCGCTTCCAAAACCACGAACGCGGCGCCTTCGCCGAGCAGGAAGCCATCCCGTTTGCGGTCGAACGGCTTCATTGCCGTCTGGGGATTGTCATTGCCGCGGGCGAGGGACTTGGCGGACGAAAAAATGCCGACATAACCGCCCACGATCGGCGCCTCGGTTGCGCCGGCGATCACGATGTCGCTGTCGTCTTCACGAATGGCCTGGAGGCCGAAACCGATGGCATCGTTTCCCGACGAGCAGGCCGTGCAAATGGTCACGGCGCGACCGGGCAGCCCGAGCTCCAGGGCGATCTCGGAACTACCACCGCCGCAATATGCGTTGATCAGACCAAAGGGGCTCATCGCCCGATAACCTTTTTCCAGATAGGTCAGATTGCCATCGAGCGTGCTGCGCATGCCGCCGACCGACGTGCCTTCGAAAATGGATACGCGGGAAGGATCCACCGCTTCGGCGGTCAGGCCTGCATCGATGAAGGCATTTTTCGCGGCAATGACGCCAAATTGAAGCGAAGGGTCGAGCCGCTTGGCTTTTTTGGAGTCGATATAAATGCCGGCATCAAAGCCCTTGAGTTCGCAAGCTATGCGCGTGGGCAATTTGGAGGCGTCGAAGTGGGTGATGGGTGCCGCGCCGCTGCGGCCAGCGCACAGGGTGTCCCAAAATGTATCCACCGTGAGGCCATTGGGCGCCAGCAAACCAATACCTGTGATGACGACTCTACGCTCAGGATAATCCATGGAATATATCAATCGGACGAACCCCGCCAGGGAAGCACCGCGGGGGTGGTTTGACGGTAGCGATGGTAGGCGTCGCCGAATTGGGCGATCATCGCGCGTTCCTCCAGCCGGATGCGGGCGAACAAACTGGGGACAAACATCACCCCGAAGACGATCCACGTGTAGAGTGAGTTCAGGAAAATCATCGCGCCGACCAATTCAAGGATCGCCGCCAGATAGATAGGATGCCGCACCCAGCCAAAGGGGCCGCTCTTCACCAGTTCGTGCTCCCTGCGGATTTCAATATGCACACTCCACATGCGCCCGAGCGCGCGGACCGCCGCGGCGCGCACGGCAAACGAGAGCGCGGTGACAATCAGCCCGGCTATAAAGGTGACCGCGTGAAAACCCGTGTGCCGGACCAGGTATTCGGCAAGGGACAACGTGACCACCAGTGTGCCGCTGATAAACAAGGCGAGGAAGGTTGCCCGTTCGTTCACCTGGCCGGCGATGACGTTGCGTTTTACGAAGAACTCCCGAATGCGTGCTGCATAGAGCGCAGCCGCGCAAAAAACCGGGAGCAGATCCAGGGTCGATTGCATGGACATCATTCGCTGAGTTTCAAATCGAGCGCTTTGGAAGATTGCGAACTCTAACGTAATACAAATTCCAAAATCTCCATCAAATGTCGCCTGACACGACAATCTCGGCGCGGTCGTGAGGGAATCACCTCATTTCCGTGGCGCCGACGACCCAGGTCAATGAGCGTTGAAAAGCTCGGTGATCACATCTTCAAGCGGGACATCCTCGATGGTGATGTCTGCGACGGGGCCGGCGGCGAGGATGCGTTGGGAGGTTTCGACCACCTGGCCGCTGGGAACGAGGAGAACCACCTCGCCGTCATCGCTGATCTTGGCTTTGTCACCGGCGAGTTCATCCAAGGCGGGGAATGGAAGCTGTGCAGGGCGAAACTTGATGATCTTTTTGCGTCCGCCCGTGGCCTCCAAGCGAGCGAGGTGACCGTCGTAGATTTTTGAACCCTTGTGGATCACGATGACGCGCTCGCACAGTTCTTTGATGTCGGCCATGTAGTGGCTCGTGAGAAGAATGGTGACCTTGTGCTTGCGGTTGTAGTCGCGAAGAAAGGACCGCACGGCTTTTTGGGAAACGACATCAAGACCGATGGTGGGTTCGTCGAGAAAGAGCACGCGCGGCCGGTGAAGGAGCGCGGCGATCAGCTCCATTTTCATGCGTTCACCGAGTGAAAGCTCGCGCACCATCACGTTGAGCTTGGAGCGCACGGCAAGGAGATCGACGAGTTCGTCGAGCGTTTCCTGATACTCTTTTGCGGGGATGCCGTAGATGTGCCGGAGAAGAAGAAAGGACTCTTGAGCGGGAAGATCCCACCAGAGCTGGTTTTTTTGTCCGAGCACGAGGGCGAAAAGGCGACGATAGGCGTTTTCACGTTTGGTCGGATCGTAGCCTGCGACCCTGGCGGTGCCGCTGGTCGGATAGATCAGGCCCGAGAGCATTTTCAACGTCGTGGTTTTGCCGGCGCCGTTGGGGCCGAGAAAGCCGACGAATTCACCCTCGGCGATGTCGAACGTGATGTCGCGCGCAGCGGCCGTTTCCTCGAACTCGCGCTTGATGAGTCCCTTTATGCCTCCCCAAAAGCCGGGCTGCTTTTTGTAAGTGCGGAAGATGCGGGTGAGGTTGCGGACTTCGATCATGGCGGGTGCGTGAGGGCCGACTGAAACGCAAAGGCCCACGGACGCAAAGGGGATTAACGGATAATGAACATCTTGCGGCGTAAAAAAAAAAGACCCGACGGAAATCGGGTCTCAAGAGGAGGGTTTGGGGTGGCTAAGTGGTGAGCTAATTTACCTTGGTCACCCTTGGTTGCTTCACGGTGGCAGGCGGAAGAGAGTTGGCGATGTTGTCCAGTTCAGCGGCAAAGGCATCGAGGCTCTTCTCGGAAGTCGCGGCTTTGCTGCCGATTCGACCGAAGGCCGTCTTGATTGCGTCAATGCCATCCGGCGTAAGGTCCAGGGCGAGGGCTTTCTGAAGATCGTTAAGATTGGAGCGGACTTCGTTGAGATCAGAGCGCGCGGTCAGGAGCGGCGAGAGCATGGAGTTGTAGGACTCGCGCAGGGTGGTGCGGCGTTGCTCGGCGATGGAGCGGATCTCGGGGTCCATGATCGACTCCGTCTCGGCATTCCATTCGGAAAAGAGTTCACGACCGTTATTACGAACGGTGTCCGACTCCTTGAGTGTCTTGTCGGCGAGTTTGTTAAACGCGGTGAGTTCCGTGTTAAACGCGACATAAGCCTGATCGGGCGCCGGTGACTCGGGGATGCGATTGAGCGCATCGATGGTGCGGTTGAGCGCCAGACGCGTCGCCTTCACGTCATCGCGAAGGGTGAGGATGTCCAGTGACTTTCCTCCAATGGGGCGGACGGCGTTGGCGGTGGATGAACGATTTAAAGATGCGCAACCGGAGAACGTCAGGGCGAAGAGACCGGCCGAAAGCAGGGTGAGGAGGATGCGGGGTTTCATGCCCCCGATGGTCACGTGTCGATTCCGGGGGTTCCCAACGCGCCATAATTAAGAACGGTGTGGCTTATAAGGCCGCTCTCAATGGCGGCGCGATCCGTCAGGGGTTCTGCGGGCGAGATATCGTCGCCCAGTTTGAAGATGAAGCGATGCGTGCCGTCGTCGGCGGCCGGGCCGAAAAGGCCCGGCACGATGACCCGGGCGGGAACGGTGCGATGCATAGGCGTGTCGTGGGAGCACGGATGCGGGAAATTGACGTTGTGAACGATGAAGCGGCGCGGAGGCGTGGAGGCAACGAGGTCGGGCGCGAGTTGGGCGGCCCGTGCGGCGGATGAGTTCAGGCTTTGTAGCAAATCTGGATCGACACGGTGTCCGGATGCGCGAAAGGCCTCGAATTGGGCGGGTGTAAGGTCCTGTGAAAATGCGATGGCGGGCAGGCCATGGACCGCGCCCTCCCATGCTCCGGCAATCGTGCCGCTGGCCAGGATGAAACCGAGCGAGGCGTTGCGACCTATATTGATGCCGGAAAGAACCGCATCGATGCGCTGGTCGGCCGGGAGAAGGTGGGCGAGGGCGATGCTCACGCAATCACTGGGCGTGCCATCGATCACCCACGCCGTGCAGCCAAAGTCACGCGATGACACGGCGGAGGCGACGGGACGCAGGCGGGACTTGGCGCAACCGATCCAGCTTTGCTCGGTTTTGGGCGCGGCAATAAACAATTCGTGGCCGGCGTCGCGCAAGGCATGGACGAGCGCATGCAGAAACGGGCTGTCGATGCCGTCGTCGTTGGTGATTAGAAATTTCATCAGTGGAGCCGCGTTAGTGAGTGATGGATTCGATGAGCTGCTTTCCCTGGTTGAACAAGCGCCAGTCGAGTTGCCAATCGAGCGCGACGTAGTGGTGGGTGGCGACGATCAGCCAAAACGTGAACTGATAGGATATCTTGGAGGATTTGTGACGCAGTCCTCGTTGTGCGAGGTAGGCGCCCGGCCACCCGCCGATCAGCTCCCAGAAATGAAGGACGTTCTCGGGCGTGCGTTCACCTTGCCGCCGTGCGCTGTGTTTATCCCGAGCGTAGAGCACGTAGGTGATGAGGGACGCGAGCATCCACCAAGCGGCGATCCAGGGCGCGGTCGTGGACCCGGCGAGTCGGCAGATCGCCAGCGCCGGAGTGATCATCAACAGGGCGAGAAAACCAAAGTGAACCGGATGAAGACCTCCGCCGGGACTTTGCAGATCATGCGGGGAGACCGGCTTGTGAGTGGATGCCATGCGAATGGGCGTTGATGGAGGACGGCCGGTTCAGGCTTTCTGAATTGCGTCTATAAACGCCGTCTTTTCGCCCTCCGATGCAAACACCCGTAGCGGAATCAGGCAGAGGCCTTGGTCGCCAAACGACAGCTCGAGGTGGCTTTTATCTTCGGTGATCGAGACAAGCGCGGAGAGCGGAAAGGTCACGTTGATGCCCGCGCCTGTGCTGATGATTTTATCGCCGGTGATTTCGACATTCGTCGTGTGCGGTAATTTGCCTGCGGTTTCGCGCGCAACGTAACTGGCGATGCGTTTACGCACGGTGCTCTTGTATGTGAGCAGGAAAAGACCCGCGCCCCAAGCGGCGGCCCCCGCGCAAATCCAGACGACGTTGATCACCCCGCGGGCGTGAAATCCGAGAAAGGCGAACAGGGCGAATACCGCTGCGCACAACACGGCGCCTCTCCACCGGTTGGACGTGTAGGACTTGCCGCGCAGAAACAGGCGAACGGCGGATTCGCTGACGTCTTCCAGCCGGGATTCATAGCTCAGTTTCATGTGTTTTTTGGGAGCGGCTTTGCAGCGCAGGAGCTCGGTTTGTGGCGGCCGCAAACAGCTAGGGCAACGTCAGTTTCGTGGTATCCGGCGAGGCGGGCATCGAGCCAGGTGAAGAGTTGCGGTTTGGGGGCAGGCTCATTTGTTTGGCTTGGTTTAGAACAATTGCCTGCAAGCAGGCTCTTACTTTTATCCCCATGAAACTTTGCCGCATCTTTGCTCCGATTGTCTTGGTGCTTGGTTTGTTTTCCGGTTGCACCACGGTGCAGGAGACCGGGCGTTCGCAGCTCATGCTGGTTTCGCCAGCTCAAGAAGCCCAGATGGGTCTCGCGGCGTTCGCGCAGGTCAAGAAGGAGGAAAAAATTTCCACCGATGCCAAGCTGAACGCTCGCATACAGGCCATCGGTAAACGCATCGCCGCTTCCGTTGGCCGGGAAATTCCCAACGCCCAGTGGGAGTTTGTCGTGTTCGAGTCCGATACGGTCAACGCCTTCGCGCTGCCGGGCGGCAAGGTGGGTGTTTACACCGGCTTGATCAAGCTGGCGTCCAGTGACGACGAGATTGCCGTCGTGATGGGCCACGAGATCGCCCACGTGACTTCACGGCACGGGGCAGAACGCACATCTCAAAATTACGCCGTCGCCGGCGTTGGCCTGCTCGCCGCCATCGGCATGGAGGTCAAGGATGTCGATCCGGCAAAGCGCAACATGGCGCTCGCCGCCTATGGCATAGGTTCTCAAGTGGGACTGATGCTGCCGTATTCGCGGTTGCATGAAACCGAGGCCGACTCGGTGGGCCTGCGGTTCGCGGCTGGCGCCGGATATGATCCCCGTGCGGGCGCGACGTTCTGGAAAAAAATGGCGGCCAAAGGCGGCGCAAAGCCGCCGGAATTTCTCTCCACGCATCCGTCCGATGCCAACCGTATCGCCAATCTGGACAAACTCGCGCCGCAATACATGGCGCTCTACCAGCAGAACAAGGCGCGGTATGAGTAAGCAGGTTGGCCGAAACTCAGGACGTTGGTGATCAGTCGGCGATATCCACCCATTTCCAATCGCGATTATCGAGCGGGGTGGTGATCCAGTTTTTCACCTTTGGACTGATGGCGTAGATACGGGTGTAGAAGTAAATGGGAATGACCGGGACTTCGTCGGCCAGAATCGCTTCGAGTTTCTGGTAAACCGCCATGCGCTCGTTCTCCGTGTTGGCTCCGAGCGCACCTCGGATGAGGCGGTCATAGTCCGCGTTTGACCATCCCGTCTGATTGTTGCCGCCGCCCGTCACCCACATGTCGAGGAAGGTGTGTGGATCGCCGTAGTCACCGATCCAGCCGGCGCGAGCGACTTGATAATCGAGCGTTTGTTGCGAATCCAAATAGACCTTCCATTCTTGATTTTGAATGGTGGCGTTGATGCCCAGGCGGGTCTTCCACATTTGTTGGATGGCTTCGGCAATGACGCGATGGCTATCCAGCGTGTTGAATAGAATTTCGACGGCGGGCATGCCCTTGCCATCGGGATAACCGGCCTCGGTGAGCAAGCGCCTGGCCTCGGCGAGGTCTCCGGAAAGACGTGCGGTGGCGGTGAATTGGTCGGAGGGCGGGGTAAAGTTGAAGGCGGGAGTCTGGCCGGCGTCGCGCAGGATGTTTTTGATGATGGACTCGCGATCAATGGCGAGGGCGAGAGCGCGACGCACACGTTTGTCGTCGAGCGGTTTTCGAGTCGTGTTAATGCGGTAGAAATAGGTGCCGTAATAAGGCGTCTGCCGATACGTGTCGGTGTGCTCGCGGCGGTAGGTCTCGATTTTGCCAAGAGGAAGGCTGTAGGCGTAGTCGAGCTTGCCCGTGCGGAAAAGGCGCTCCTCGGTGTCGGCGCTGTCGATCGCGAAGAACTCAATGCCATCGAGTTTCACGGTGGCGTGGTCCCAATAGGTCGGGGAGCGGGTGACCACGATTTTTTGATTCTGCTTCCACTCGACCAGGTTGAACGGGCCGTTGCCCACATAATTGCCGGGGCGGGTCCAGGCGCTGCCTTTGCGCGCGAGTCCGCCGAATTTTTCGACGGTTGGAATATGGACCGGAAACCACGCGTAGTGTTTGAGTGATTCGAGCAGAAAGGGGGTGCGATGCTTGAGCGTGAGTTGAAGCGTGCGGCCGTCGATCGCCTTGGCGCCGACTTGGGTGAAATCCGTGATTTTTCCGGTGTTGAATTCTTCGGCGCCGACGAGGTGGAACAGCTTGTAGGCATACTCCGCACCGAGGGAGGGCGTGAGGATGCGCTTGAAGGAGCTGACGAAGTCCTGGGAGGTGAGGGGTTCGCCGTTGGACCACTTGGCATTGGCGCGAAGATGGAAGGTGTAAACAAGGCCGTCATCGGAGATGGTCCAGTGTTCGGCGACGCCGGGCGCCGTGTCGCCGGTCGGCGAATACGCGACGAGGCCTTCAAGGAGGGCGGTGATGATCTTGTGCTCTTGCACGCCGGTGACGACATGTGGATCGAGATCCACGGGCTCGGTGCCGTTGCCGACGCGCATGATTTTCGAGCCGGCCGGGGCGGACTTATTCGCGCCGGTCGTCGATCCCGTCTCTTTCTTGCCGCAACCGGCGGTGAGCGTGAGCAACGCGATGGCTAGCGGGATGACACAACGGAGGCGGGATGTGAACATGCTTCCAGTAAAACGGTGGACACAGGCACCGCAAGAAAGGGGGCGACGAATTTGCGCGGGTTCTACCGTTTCGATTGCAAGGAGACGTGCTTGTAGGGGTGGTGGTCGAGCAACGTCGGATACCAGCCTTGGACGGACGGGTGCTTCAAAAAGACGTGAGTGTAGGTGTAGAGCGGAATGAAGGGGGCGTCGGTCACGAGCAAAGCCTCGGCTTGCCGGAAGAGCGCATGGCGTGCGGTGTTGTCCTGGGTGCGTGCAGCCTGGAAGAGCAGTTGATCGTAGGCGGGGTTGCGCCAGCCGCTGTGGTTGTTGCCACTATCGGAGGTCCAGACGGACAGAAATGTGGCAGGATCGTTGTAGTCACCGATCCAGGACGAACGAAGGATCTGAAAATCTCCGGCACGACGGGCGGCGAGAACGCTCTTGCCCTCCATGTTGAGCAGGCGGATTTCCAGCCCGAGCTCCTTGCGCCAGTCGGCTTGGATGGCTTCGGCGATGATGCGATGATTGTCGGAGGTGTTGAGCAGGATTTCGAGAATCGGAGCGCCCTTGCCCTCGGGATAACCCGCTTCGGCGAGCAGGCGACGGGCCTCGGTGAAATCGGTGGTGAAGCCGGCCACGGGCGTGTAACCAGCGGTGCCGGGCGGAGTGAAGGTGGTGGCGGGGACTTGGCCGCCGCGCAGGATTTTTTCGGCGATGCCGACGCGATCCACCGAGAGGGCGAGGGCGCGGCGAACTTTCGTTTCGTTGAGGAAGGGTCGGTTGGTGTTCAGCGTGTAGTAGTAGGTGCCCAAATACGCATCAATCCGCAGCAGTTCGGGGTGCTCACGCCGGTAGGCGTCGACTTTGGCGACAGGCAGCGCCTCGGTGAGATGCAACTGTCCGGAGCGGAAGGCACGCTCTTCGGAGTTCAGGTCTTCAATCGGGTGAAAACGAATGCCGTTGAGGTGGACGAAAGCGGCACCCCAGTAGGTCTCGGACTTAACCACGTCGATGTGCTGGCCGGTGCGCCATTCCTTGAGGTTGAAGGGACCGTTGCCGACAAAGGTTTCCGGAAGGGCCCAGCGATTGCCGCGTTCGTGAATGGATCCGGATTTGGCGATGGTGGGCAAGTGCACGGGCCACCAGACCCAATGCTGAAGAAGAGACAGGAAATAAGCAGCCGGGTGCTCCAGCGTGATGCGAACGGTGCGATCATCGGGCGCGGAAAAACCGACTTGGGAAAAATCGGCGAGCTGGCCTTTGTGAAAGGCCTCGGCGTTTTGAACGATGTAGAGAAGGTATGCGTTGTCGGCGGCGAGCGCGGGGGTGAGCACGCGTTGCCATGAGCCGAGGAAATCCCGGGCCGTGACCTTGTCGCCATTGGACCACCTGGCATTGGCGCGAAGGTGGAACGTGTAGGTGAGCGCGTCGGGCGAGAGTTCCCAGCGTTCGGCCACTCCGGGCACGGGGGCAAGTGTCTGCGGGTCTTCGGCGACGAGGCCCTCGAAGAGCGCGGAAAGAACGGTGTAGTCGTTGGCGGTGGTCGCGAGTTGCGGATCGAGGTCGGCCACCTCGGGTCCCATGCCGCGGTGAAGGATCTGTTCGCGATTACCGCGCTCGACGGCGGTCTCGCGCTTGAGGCAACCGATCGATCCGAACGGAATGGCCACAAAAAGCGCAAAGAGGCACAAAAAAACGGATCGTGCCGCAGGGCTTCTTTTGCGCTCTTTTGTGTTTTTTGTGGCGATCATGTCTTGGAAATCAGGGCGACGGCGTGGGCGGCGATGGCGAGGCCTTCGCCGATCTGATCAACGCCTTCGTTGGTCGTGGCTTTGAGGCCGATCTGTGAGACGTCGAGACCGGTGGAGCGGGCGAGGGCGGCCTTCATCTCCGCGAGGCGCGGATAGATCTTCGGTTTTTCCGCGATGAGCGAGGCATCGAGATTCACGATACTCCAACCGCGCGAGGCGAGCTCGGCGGTCACGCGCTGAAGCAGAACTTGGGAGTCGATGTTTTTGTAGGCCGGATCGGTATTCGGAAAAAAATGTCCGATGTCCGGCAACGCGGCGGCACCGAGCAAGGCGTCGCAAATTGCGTGGGTGAGGCAGTCCGCGTCGGAGTGTCCCTCGAGGCCGTAATCTGTCTCGAAGCGCACGCCGCCGAGAATCATCGGGCGTCCGCTGACGATGCGGTGGATGTCGTAGCCGTGGCCGATGCGGAGGCTCATGCCTGGACTTTATGCTCCAACAAATACTCGAACCACGCGAGATCGGCGGGAGTGGTGAGCTTGGGATTGGGGTGGGGGTTTTCGAGAAGGGCGACCGGGTGCTTGAGGAGCTCCACGGCGGCGGCGTCGTCGGTGATGCGCAGCTTCTTTTTGGCGACCTTGGCATAGGCGGCGACGATGAGGTCACGGGAGAAAACCTGCGGGGTTTCCATGGCCCAGAGTTTTTCGCGTTTGAGAGATTTCAGGTGTCCGTCGTCGCGGTGTTCTTTGATCGTGTCGGTGACCCGGTGGGCGAGCACCACGGCGCTTTCGCGGAGCACGATCTTGTGCAGGGCGATGAGTTGTTCGACGCGCACAAAGGGGCGCGCGCAGTCATGGATGAAGACCAAGCCGATGTCGGGCGGAAGCGCGGCGAGGGCGGCGGCGACGGAGTCCTGGCGTTCGGCGCCGCCCGGGACGAAGAGCGCGGGGGTCGGCGCGTAGGCGGACAGCTCCAGCATTTGTTTCTGGTCGCGGTAAACGATGACGTAGAAATCGGCCACGCCGCTCTCGGCGAAGGCGGTGGCGGAGTGGAGGAACAAGGGGCGTCCGCCCAAGGGCGCGAGGACCTTGTCCTCGACGGTTCCGTTCATGCGGTGGCCGCTGCCTGCGGCGAGGAGGATGGCGGCTGTGCGTGGCATGGGATAAGTTTAAGTTGGAAGTTTAAGCCGAGCGGAGGTCCGCAAGAATCGCACGGGTGGCGGCGACGGGGTCCTTGGCTTTGAGAATGGGGCGGCCAACCACGATGTAACTGGAGCCGGCGCGGGCGGCGTCGGCCGGTGTCATGATGCGTTTCTGGTCGTCGCCACCGGCTTCGCCGGCGGGACGGATTCCGGGGGTGACGAGTTGAATCCCCGCGGGGAGTTGTGAGCGAAGCAAAGAGACTTCGAGCGGAGAGCAGACGAGTCCGGTGAGCCCCGCGTCGGATGCGAGTCTGCCGAGCCGGGACACTTGGGCCTCGGGCGTGACGCTGACACCGAGCTCGGACAGGCCGGTGGCATCCATCGAGGTCAGCACGGTGACGCCGAGCAGAAGCAGGTCGGGCTTGGAGGCGAGCTGGGCTTTGCGGGCGTAGCTCATCATCTCGCGACCGCCAGCCGTGTGGAGCGTCAGCATGCCGATGGGCAACGGGGCGAGCGACTCGACAGCCTTGGCGACGGTGTTGGGGATGTCGTGAAGCTTGAGATCGAGGAAGATGTTAAATCCCTCATCAGCGACGGCCTTGACGTAGTCGGGACCATAGGCGGTGAACATTTGAAGGCCGATCTTCACCCAGCGCAGTTCTCCGCGCAATTGACGCAAGAGGGGGGCGGCTTCTTCACGGGTGGGGACATCGAGGGCGAGGATGAGATCGCAAGGCATGAGCGTAAGACCTCCACTGGACACTAACCTAGGCCAATTAAAAACACCAAAATCGGGCTGGCTGATTGAATGCGAATGTTATGTCCATGGATAGGCGCTTTCCCGTGAACTACCTCGTCATCCCAAGTCCGGCCAAACTTAACCTGTTTCTTGCCATCACTGGGCGGAGAACGGACGGCTTTCACGATCTCGTATCGGTGGCGGCACCGGTGGAGTTTGGCGACACGTTGACGGTGGATCGGCGCGATGCGGGTTTTTCGCTCGTATGCGATGATCCCGCGCTGGAAATCGACGAAACCAATCTCGTGTTGCGCGCGGCCCGCGCGTTTGCGGACGCCTCGGGCTGGACGGGCGGAGCGCATTTCACGCTTACAAAACGTATTCCGATGGGGGCCGGTTTGGGGGGCGGAAGCAGTAACGCGACATCCGTGCTGCGTGCTCTTAACCTACTCGCCGGAAACCTGCTCACAACGGAGGCTCTGGCGGAAGTCGCCGCGCGGCTTGGTTCGGATTGCGTGCTCTTTCTGCAAGCAGGGCCGGTCGTGATGAGGGGACGTGGAGAGCATGTGGAACCCTTGCCCGAGCTGGCTGTTTCCCGGTTGCGAGGACGGCGCGTGCTCATTTTCAAACCACCTTTTGGCATCAGCACCGTGTGGGCTTACCGGCAAATGGCTGCGGGTGCGCCAGCGACCTACTTGGCGGCAACCCTGGCCGAGGCGCGTCTCGCCGCCTGGGTCGGAAATGCGACTGCGCCGGCCGAGGACCTGCTCTTTAATAATATGGAAGCGCCCGCCTTCACCAAATTTATCGCGTTGCCCGTCGCGCTGGGCTGCCTGAAGGCGGAGTTCGGCCTGGCCCCGCGCATGAGCGGCAGCGGGAGCGCCTGCTTTGCTTTTCTGCCGGAAGACGCTCCGGTGATCGCGATTGTCCGGAGAATTCGAGAGCTCTGGGGGGAACAGGCATTTGTGACAGAAACACGACTGGCTGAGTTGCCTTGAAAAACACTGCGGTTATTTAACAAAAGCGAGTTGACCCGGCGCGACGCGAAGCCGTTATCGTTTGGCGTCCCAAGTCCAACCCCGGCCAACGGACACTCTGAATGCCCACGGACACGCGCGGTAAAACCGAAACCCTGGTGCAAGGCATCGCCGCCTCGCAGGGAATCGCGTATGGTCAGGCGTTTCTGTATATTCAGAGCGATGTCGAGGTTCCCGCCTATCAGGTCGAGCCCGACAAACGCATGGAGGAAATTTCGCGCTTCGAGCACGCGATCCTCATCACGCGTCAGCAGATTCAGAAGATTATGTCCGAGGTGGATAAAAATCTCGGGCCGGAAGAGGCGCGGATCTTTGATGCGCACCTGCTCGTGCTTGAGGACCAAGCGCTGATTTCGGAGACAATTCGCGAGTTCGAGACCAGCGGAAAAAACGTCGAGACCTGCTTCAACAAGGTTTCGCAGCGTTACATCAAGGCGTTCTCCGAGATCGACGACGAATACCTGCGCGAACGCTCCGGTGACATCCGCGATGTTGCGCAGCGCGTCTTGCAGAACCTGCTCGGGCAATCCAGCCAGAGCCTCAGCCAACTCGTTGAAAAACGCGTGGTGGTGGCCAACGACGTTTCCCCCTCCGACGCCGCGGGAATCGATAGTTCGCAGGCGCTGGCCATCGTCACCGATTCAGGCAGCAAGACCAGTCATGCGGTGATCGTCGCCCGCTCGATGAAGGTGCCCGCAGTGGTCGGCGTCCGCGATTTGACGCGTCGCGTGCAGCCTGGCGACTGGTTGCTGGTCGATGGTTACGAAGGTCTGGTCATCCTCAATCCGAGCCAGCAGACGCTCTTCCGTTACGGGCAAATCCAGCTTCAGAAAAAAGGGTTTGAGCAGCGCCTCATCGAGGCGAATCGGCGCCCCGCGGTCACGCTGGATGGCGTCACGGTCACGTTGCGCGCCAACATCGAGAAGGTCGATGAGACCGCATTGGTGAAGGAATACTTTGCCGACGGAGTGGGGCTTTATCGCACCGAGTTTCTTTATCTCAACGCCGGCCACATCCCGAGCGAACAGGATCAATACTTGGCCTACAAGGCCGTGGCCGAAGCTCTCGCGCCTTCGCCCGTGGTCATTCGCACGCTCGATCTCGGCGGCGACAAACCCATGGCGGGGCACGCCCACCTGTTCCCCAAGGAAGACAACCCCTTCCTCGGCTACCGGGCGATTCGCTTCTGCTTGGATAATCCCCAGATTTTCAAGGATCAATTGCGGGCCCTCCTCCGGGCCAGCGCCCACGGAGACATCAAGGTGATGTATCCGATGATCAGCGGACGCGAAGAGCTGGCGCGTGCTAACGCCGTGCTCGCCGAGTGCAAGGAAGAGCTCAAGGCCAAGAAGATCGCCTTCAATCCCAAGCTCCAGGTCGGCACCATGATCGAGATCCCCAGTGCGGCGGTCACGGCCGACTTGCTGGCCAAGGATTGCGATTTTTTCAGCATCGGCACCAACGACCTCATTCAATACCTGCTCGCGGTCGATCGTGTGAACGACCGGATCGCTCATCTTTACGAGCCTACGCACCCGGCGGTGATCCGCATGATCAAGTTCATCGTGGACGAGGCGCACAAAAATAAGATCAAGGTCAGCGTGTGCGGCGAGATGGCGGGTGACGCGATTTACGCGCCGTTGTTGCTCGGTCTTGGCGTCGACGAATTGAGCATGACTCCTCCGTTGATTCCGGCTGTGAAATATCTGGTGCGCTCCATGAAGTTGGCCGATGCGCAAAAGCTCGCCGCGGATGCGCTTGAACTGACGACAGCGAAGGAAGTCCTGGCATTGTGCGACGAGTTCAGCCGGATGCGGGTGAAACTTACGTAGGCGGGTGGCCCCAAATAAGGCCTAAACTCACGCTTGACGGCGTCGGATAAAACCAAACTGTCTTCCGCTCCACCAGACGCCCTCATCGTCTATCGGTTAGGACATGGGATTCTCAATCCTAAAAGCGGGGTTCAACTCCCCGTGGGGGCACCAATTTAAGCAGGCTTCAGAGGTAAAACGGACAGGGGTTAAGCAGGCAAAACCTCTCTTGCGCAGGGTTCCGTGTCCGTTATTGTCCGTTTTTCCAGATGGCAAAAACCGGGACATTTCCGCTTCTAATTCGTAACCAGTCCGTGGTGGTTAAGATTTATCGTGAAAAGGCCAAATCGAACAAGGATGGGTTTGGATATTGTGTGACTTGGGTGGGGCCCAACGGACGAGAGCGTAAGACCGTTAGCGACCTGATCATCGCTAAAGAAACCGCGGAGCTGAAGGCATCTCAGTTGGCCGTCGGACTGGGCGAAGGGCAGCTATTGGATCGATCCGATGTGATGGAGCTGCATGAGGCCAGGCTGATCAGTGAAGGTGTGCCTTTGCTATCAGCCCTCCGAGAATGGAAGGCGGCACGTGATTTGGCAGGACCAGCCGTTCTTGAGGCGTGCTCCAGATGGGCCGAGCAACGAACTAGCACGATCCAGCGAATCAAAATCGAATCAGCCGTTAGGAAATTTATCTCTGCGAAAGACGCGGTCGGAAAGCAGGGGTCTGCAACCTATGAGTCCAAGCTTAAGCCAATCATGGTCTTTTTCCCGGACCTTTATTTGGATACGCTAACTACCCAGCAATGGACGAAGTATCTGAATCAATTTGAGGACGCCGTAACGAGAAATGACCTCAGAAAACGTGCGATCACGCTTTGCCGTTGGGCACAGCGCAACGGGCACCTCTCTGACGCTATTAAGCCGGAGGTCGAAAAAACGGAGCGTGCCAAAGAAGTTGCGAAGCCTATCGGCATTCTTGAGCCCAAGGAATACTTGAGCATTCTTAATTTTTTTCGCCTAGAACACCCTGAGTATTTAGCAGCTGTTATCCTAGCTGGTTTTTGCGGCCTACGCGCTGATGAAATCCAGGGAAAACGCGCTGATCGAAGTAAGCGCCAGCTATGGGAAGACATTCATATCGATCGGAAGTTTTTGTCGGTTACCGCGGCGAAAGAGAATACACCTTCATCTCGAGTTGTTCCCCTTTCGCCTGTCGCGGTTCAGTGGTTACGGCTTTGTTCTGACCGAAGTGGCCCCGTTTGCGCAGCGGCTGCGATGGAGAGAGTTCGCGAAATTGCCAAAACGGCAGGATTTCGACTGCCTGAGAATTGCTTTCGACATTCTTACATCACGTATCGGATAGCCCTCACAGGCGATAAGCCGAAAACCTCAACCGAGGCCGGTAATAGTGTTAAGGAGATCGACCGGCGGTATCGGGTTCCGCGACCGAAGGAATCGGGCAAGAACTGGTTTAACCTCTTCCCCTCCGCTTAAGCCATTTATCGACCTCACTCCACTCGAAGCGAATAACGCGGCCATTGATTTTCCGCCGGGGAATTCCCTGCTGGCGGACCATGTGCATGAAAGCTGATTGGCTTTCATATCCGCCCAAGAGCTTCATCAGGGCCGCAGGGGTAAGGTAAGTGGGGAATGGATTTTCCATTCCTGAAGTATGGAGGGTTTTTCTCGGCCAACTTTTACACCCCCTTCTGTCGTTGCGCTTCAATCCAGCGGATCACTTCTTCACGCCCATACCGGAAGACACGTTTGTTGATTTTTATCCGGCGAAGTCCGGTTTTCCGGCAGGTTTGAACGAAGGTATCCCGTTTTTGGCAACCGGGGACGAGTTTCATGATTTCATCGATGGTCATCAGATCAGCGCTAGGGAATGGCATGCTCCAATTCTGGCGGGTGAAGCGTGCCCCTACCTCTACGCTACTCAGGTGAAGGATTGTTACGAGAGGGACTGACTGCCTGTGTATCGCGATGCCGGTTGGCGAGTCTAGGACCCTTAAATATTTTGCTCTCGCTGACAATCAGGACCCCGTGGTGTGGGGCGTCCTGATTGGTGAAAGACATCATGCGGATACTGCTTTCCGTGTTCCTTCTCCAAATCTTCCAACGCCCAGTTGAGCCGCTCGATTTCACCCTTCAGATGCTCATTTTCGATGTGGAGTTCGGCCTCAGTTGGGCTCCCAGATACTCTGGATTTAAGCCGCGTCACCTCAATTTGGGATTCACGGTATCGGCTTTCGATATCCGCTCGGGCTTGTCGTTCTGCTTCAAGCTGAATACCACGGGTGGCTAGTTCTATGAGTGGTTTTATGCGTTCCCGAAGTTCACTTGTGACAAGTTCTGACATGAAACTATTTATCATATCGAGAGATGGATTTTTTCGCAGTTGGGCCAATTGGTCGGGGTTCAATTTTATTGGCTGGCGAGCGCTTACGGCCGCCTGTGCCTGAGCCAAAATTTCACCTTGCTGCCCCTGAATCCATTCCATCGGAAGATGCGTGCGCGTAGATGGAATCCCTCGACTGATACCGCAACCAGCCCACCTTGCAGCCCACTCCGTTTGCCACCCGGCCATGACTAGATTAGATCGTTTCGCGATGGTGTCTCGATCCCGTCCATACTTGCGATTACACGATCCAGAAAACTGATTCCAGCTTACGACTAAGATCTTTTTAGGGGGGTGGTTTTTATGTGGGCGGCCAGGCGCATCGCCTTCGCAAACGGGCACAATAAGAGCGTGTATGTGACGGGTTTTTTCATCATCGTGTTGCCAAATACCCACTACGTTTTCGGTGCCAAACTGATCATCGAAGAACTCGGTGGCACGCCTTGGAAGCTCCGTTTCGATCAGAGCTTGATCGGCATTCGGCGAAAGCCCGACAATGGCTTCAAAGGCATAGACTCGTCCGGCACCGGGGCTTTTGGCCCCTGCTTTTTCGATCCTATCCATGACGGCCGAGAAGGTGTTATCTCCGTTCAGCCGCAAGATTCTGACGCCGTTTTTGACATTTGGATTCGAGCTAACGGCTGGAATGCTTCTGTCATTGTGGGCACCGACGACTAGTAAATCGCGGGCGAATTGGCATTTTGTGCGCAGGATGGCGTAGGCAGGGTTTGAGGCGTTCACTCCTTAATTATGGAGCTTTTTCGGAGGCCAACTTTTACTCTGGGTGCCCTTCCAATCCGTGCTTCTTTGGCTCCAGCAGCCATTCCTTTTAAATGCCATCGTGTGTGATGATATTTAATTTCCAACGGAGTATCTCGTGTATTTTTTTGGCCCGCGAATCCTTATACCCCCACTACGTATCCGATTGCCACCGCATCCAAAGCCCCCCCCTCGGCGACCTCGCGGGAGCCGCCGTCGTTTAAACTCTATCAGGGCAAAAAATCGTGCTCCTACTCGGGTCGTCTAAACGCCTTTTCGGTCGGCCTGGTTGCTCCCTCGACCTAGCTTGCGACTACGAACGCCTCGCCTCTTCTTTCGTCAGCCTTTAATGGTTCACATACTTTCGCCCCATGGAACAGAGGTCCTCTGGTGTCCCATCGAAGATAATTGCTATGATAAGGGCGGGGGGCATCTGCGAGATCGGCGTTGGTTTATCGGCAGACCGAGCAAATGCGTGGCCTTCGACTGGAGGCTGTCGCGCCGTCAAGCGGGATGCATATGAGGTGAAGGTTTTCAGACACCAAGGAAGTAATGGTCAGGGCGGTGCGCGAGGTGCTCTTGATCATCGCTGTCTTTACGAATGAGAAGCGCACTGGATGAAAACGAGTGAACACTGCGCGCGTCAAATACACCTCCTCAATCACTACCCTCGGCGACCGTATTGGTTGAAAATTGGCGACGATCGGATGTCCCGAAATCCGGCTTGGTTAAAGCGTGTGATTACCTACTGCGCTACAGGCGGCGTTGACCGCGCGTCAATCAGGGTGAAACGCTGGAAAATAACCTCGTCGAAAATGCGATCCCTCGCTCTTCGAAAAGAACAGGCTATTTACCGGGTTTCCCAATGTCGGCTGGTGCTCGCGATCATCCACTCAGATCGTTGTCTCGCGCCAGAGGCACCGCAAAGACCCGCTCGCCTAACTGCGCGACGTGCTCCCCCCGTTTCTACTGATAGCCCGCTGGAGCCGGCCTGAGTAAGGCTACAGCCACTTTTGAGACATCACTCACGGGCCCGCCGTATCATCTCTTTGGGCAGTCATGCCGGGGAACCCGAGCGGATGCTTACAGACGCTCCTATTGGCCTAGGTGTTTAAATTCCAAGAGGGCAGGTGACCGGACATCCGACGAAGCGACGGTTGAGCCCCCCATAATTGATTTATGGACACTCAGACCTACATGCCAGTCTCTGCTCACTGCCTCGCTCAAAATATCAATGACGACGATGACGTTGATGAAGATGACGCCCTTGAACCTGCCCCGGCGAAAGCTTCCGGCGGCCAACATAGAAATCTGCCCTTACGATATGACGATTGCGTGATGACGTCGGTGAGTCGCGCGATGGTTGGCGAATTCATCGAAGCTAACGCGATAATTCATTCGGGTTGGCGGAACCCAAGCACCGTCAATTTACTTCAAGCGATTTATCGTCTGATGCTAACGCATCAAACCACTGGGTTTGGGACATTCCAAGATCTTCTGGAGCAAAATAATGCGCACCTAGTGGTCGCAATCGTCGATGAGGTTAAGGGGCCGTTGTTTTTTACAAAAATCACCGATTCCAAAAGCGTATTTTCGGGTAAAGTAGTTCCTTACAAATCGATTCGGATGATAGCATCCGCTTCAGCGAATTTAGCTGAGCCGGTCATAAAACTAACGCACCGTCGCTGGAGAATCGCACGCGGCAAATTCACATTGCCAAGCGGGGAATGTGTTAAGGGACCTTATCTAGTTGTAGCAGCGATCGACAATGTGTCGGGTTTTACCCTTCGAGCGCGAATGCTTCCGGTTTGGTTTCCTGAGGACCACTCAACTTTTTCGACTGTGGGCTCAGGTTATGAGAGAATGGGGATGGATGCCATCCGGTTCTTGGGTGGGGTTGCGTTTACGCCTGTGCGCGAGTCACAATTAGTCCAATTGCAGGAGGCATTCGGCAGTCGGTGGCGGGGCATGCTTCCTAAATATGAGTTTCGTCCCGATATGGTTTTGATGCCTGCGCCGGGTGGGTTGATCACCGTTGTCGAGATATTCGGGATGACTACCTTCAAACCGTATGCCGAGGGTAAGACCAAGAAGGCGATGCGGATAGTTATAATCAATCTGAATGGGCATGTGAGATGCCTATGCGTTCCGACTAAGCACGTCGAAAAAACGATGCCGCCTAGGAAAACGATCAAAATGAATCTGGAGATGTGGTATAATAATCCCGAAAATCAGCTATGGCGTCAGGCCTCTGAAAATATTTTTCCGTTTCTGCTAAACGACGAAGGCTGCCCATTTTTGGCGCATGATTCGGATGTGTTGATGATGAATAAATTGCTGATAAATTCACGGAAGCGCTGATTGATCAGGGCCCTCTCGATACCGAAACATTATCGGACAATTTATCCGGAATGTGCGATTCGGGCGTTTTTGGGCAGGGATAGTGAGCGTGTTTTGGGAGGAGAAGGGCTGAGGTAGTAAATGACAGGTGGCCGAGGCGTTTTTTGCCTAACAATCCAAGGTGGGCGTCAAGAGTCTCACTTGGCCTTTGCAGCAGCATTCCTTGGGTTGAGTGGCCGGCTTCGGAATACTTCTGGGCCGGAGTCGAATGCGCCTTTGGCGGCGGCTCTAGGTAGTCGGAGATCGCGGTGCGTGCGGTTCGCACTGAGTGGGACGCGTCGGGAGCGGATGGACTTGGCGCGGTATCCGTGACCGCCTTTTATTTCGTGGCGAGGGGCGTGGGGGTTGGCCAATAGTCCAAAAATGCGCTTGGTGCCCTGCGTGTGATAGCCTGAGGCTTTTTGTAAAAGAATCGAAAAACAGGCTGGGACATTACAGAGAATCACGGCAACACTCTCTCTCGTTCCTCATCGCCATGAAAGTCTTAGTCATAGCTGCAATCATTCTAGGACTCGTGATCGGTGGAGCTTGGGGTGGCTTTTGGGCCGGACTGATCTCCGGGGTAATAGCCCTGCTCGTGAAATCGTCCAAGCCACCTCCCGTCATCCAAAGCACGCGGCCTGTAGCTGCGCTCAAAGCGACGACTCCAACTTCAAGACCGGTGCCCATTCAAAGGCCCCAAACTCCAACCGCGAATGTGCGACCAAATTTCGCGATCAATATAGAAATAGCATCTCCAACCCCGCGAGTAGGGAGCAAGCCGCTTCGTTGGATAACGCTGGCCCAGCCGGTTGAGGTCGCGGGCAAGGAGATCAGTTGCGGGCTCATATATCTCGCGGAAGGTATGCCCAATGTCTTTGAGCCATCTGCGATCAATCTGAGACTACCAGTCGGGGCGCCGGCATCAGGACTGGACGCCCAGCTTTCTTACTTCCCTTGCTACGAATATCTGACGCCTCAACAGAGAGGCACCTATTTGGATTGGCTCGCCAAAGGTCGTATTGATGCAGACCCCCAATCAAGGGAGTTTGGGTATATTTTCCTTTTCTTTTATGGGCTGGAGCGGCGCGTGTTGATCGACGGGGATTTCTCAGACGACATCGCTAGTGAAATTGCCCGACTGATCGTGACGTATGCTCCGTATGGACGCTCGAAGTCACTCCCCACCTACCTTTCACAGCTACTCCATTTCTGGGGATTTCACCAAGGTGCAGAGCGTTATGCCCAAGTCTGGCCATGGATACTTGGGATCACCAGCAGCGTCTTGGATCGGGATGAATTGCAGCTGGTGCTAGGCAGCCTTGCCACACAGGGATCCCCGGCTTCCGCGCGCGTTGCCAGGGAAATCGCGTATCATGAGCCAAACGCCGTGCGTTCAAATGTAACGACACGCTCACCAGTAGAATTTCAGGCGCTCTTTGATGAGCGGTTCTCCAAGAGATTTCCAAACGGTCTTCCACTACGGTTGGGGCAGCGGGCAGCTCTAGCTCACTACCTGCCAGCCAGCGGATCACTGCGTTACGATGCACAAAATGAGACCGGACGGTTTGTTGCTCGCACAACCTATGTGTCCGTCGACTCTGTCGAGAGGCAGAAGCTTGTCGAGTTGTGGAACGAGTGTTGCTCCGACCTTTCAGGTTATGTGAGGGCAAAGGCCAAGGCGGTAGGTAAGGCCGTCGATCTTCTGACTTTGATTTCCACGCCACCCGAGCTTCGTGCACACCAAGTGTCCGCGTTGAGGGGGAAATTCAACGAACTGTTGGAATCGACTGCAGTCGACGGTGAGTTTCGTTTTTTAACTGCGGGAACAATTGGCGCATTTTTCGGATTAGATTCCCGAGAAAAATATACCCTTACCCAATCAAAACAACTCGCCGAAGGGCTTGAGTGCATGGGGATGCTGATGGAGCCAGATCCTCGCACACATGGCGCTGCTTTATCTGCCGATCAGGAGGTTGTGTTGTTTACAGTCACCACACCCGAAATACCTTCAGCCGGATTTCTTGGTCGATGTGCATTGGTGCAGATGGCGGCTTCGGTCGCAGCAAGTGATGGCAGTCTCGATCTGCGCGAAGGCGAAACCATCTCGCTGATGGTTGAGTCCGAAGTGCTCCCCGATTCAGATCGCATACGTCTTCGAGCTTGGAGCGCTCTTTTAGCGCGGAACCTCGATAATGCTCCGGCGAGCATAATCAAAGTCGCGAAAGCAGTTCCCGCCGCAAACAGCCAGGCCGTGGCACAACTTCTCTGCCGCGTAGCTGTTGCCGATGGAGTAGTGACCAAAAACGAGGAACGCATGCTTCAACGCATCTTCCGTGCCCTCGGTCTTTCTCCCGACATTATTGCCACCCTGAAAAAAGAGTTGGAAGGTTTCGACGAAGTTTCCGTATCCAAAGCGGCGCCTACGGCAAAAGGGGAGATCATTTCGACCGCCGAAACCAACGTTACGCCGCGTTTCATTCTGGATCGAGATCGCATCAAAGCACTTTCTGCAGAAACAGCCGAGGTCATCGGTATTCTGTCGGTCGCAATGGCCGATGCCGAACATGAGCCGGAGGCTTCATCCGTCGGTCGTGCAGTTGCCGACAAACCAACCAAAGTCGAAGGCTCGGAGAACCTTATGTGGGCCGAAAGCTTGGACTCAAAATTCATACCGTTGCTTGCCCGGCTCGTAGAACGAGAGTCGTGGGTTCGGAGCGATTTCGATGCAATTGCTGCAAAATTCCACCTAATGCCTGGAGCGGCCTATGACGCCATCAATGAATGGTCGGATGAAGTCCTCGGCGACTTTCTCCTGCAAGACGACGATCCGATCATCATACACCGCGAACGGATTCCTGCCGAAAAAACTTCTCCTCAATGAGCACCCCTGCCGTATCCAAAATCAAACCTCGTGAACGCGATGCCGTGCTGCAATCGCTGCAGGCCGGACTCGTTCCCAAAATAGGTCTGCATCTCATTCAAGTGGGGCGTAAACTTGAAGTATCAGCGATGCTGCAGGACATCGAAAGAATCGAAAACGGTGGAGCGGCATTTCGTTTCGTCATCGGCCGCTTTGGCACGGGTAAGAGCTTTTTTCTCACCCTGACCCGAAATCTTGCATTGCAGAAGCGTTTGGTGGTGCTGTCGGCGGACATAACGATGGAGCGTCGCCTCCAAGCAACTGGTGGTCAGGCTCGCGGACTTTATTCCGAGCTCATGCGCAATCTCGCCACACGTGCGCGCCCCGAAGGCGGCGCGCTTCGGTCATTATGTGAAGGCTGGATCAGCCATATCCATCACGAGGTCAAATCGACCGGAGGAGGTGAAGCTGAAGTCTCCGTTCGTATTCGCGCTGACTTGCGAGATCTCACCGATCATGTCGGCGGCTACGCTTTCGCCGAGGTGTTGGGCAAATACTACGAAGGTTATACGGCCGGCAACGATGCGCTCCAGAACGCAGCACTACGGTGGTTACGCGGTGAATACTCCACCAAAACGGAGGCGCGGCAGGATCTCGGAGTGCGCGACATAGTTGAGGACGAGAATGTCTACGCGATGCTCAAACTCGTCGCTGCCTTTGTCCGAAAAGCAGGCTATGGCGGCCTTTTCGTCAGTCTCGATGAGATGGTTGTCTTGTCCCATCGTCTGCCCAGCTCCCGTGCCCGTCAGGCCAACTATGAAGCACTCCTCACCATTCTGAACGATTGTTTTCAAGGAGGCGCTCAAGGGATAGGATTTTTGCTGGCCGGCACGGATGAATTTTTGGAAGACCGGAGACGCGGTGTATTCAGCTATGAAGCACTGCGTTCTCGTCTCGCGGATAATCAATTTGCAGGAAATGGCGTCCTCGATTTGGCCGGGCCGGTTATCCGCCTTCCCAACCTTACGGCGGAGGATTTATATGTGCTTCTGGCGAACATCGCTAACGTGCATGCATTCGGCGACAGCACCAAGCGCGTCGTTTCAGATGAGGCGCTTGAAGCGGTGTTGCACAGAGCTAATGAAACCTTGGGGGCCGAATTCTTTAAAACACCCCGAGACATCATTCGGGCATTCGTCGGTCTTCTGAATGTCCTGGATCAAAATCCAGGCATGCAATGGCAGTCACTCATCAATTCCGATTTCATCCAGAAACCGGCAGCGCCCATGTCTGTCGAAGAAGCGGTGGCTGGCGGCGATGTGCCGTCGGACGAAAACGAAGCGGGACTTACAAGCTTCAAGCTTTAACTCCAGATGTCGGAAAGCGCCTTCAGCCTGCTTAGCGAGGGGGTGCAACGAGCTATCTTCCGCCAAGGATGGAAGCAATTGCATGCGATTCAGACCGAGGCGATCCGGACGCTACGCGGCAGCCAATCTGATCTTATCATCTCCGCTCCCACTGCAGGTGGAAAAACGGAAGCCGCTTTCCTTCCCATTCTCTCAAGCTTGGCGGAGGAGCCCGACAAAATCGCGATCTACGTGAGTCCGCTCAAGGCGTTGATCAACGACCAATGGGAACGGCTTGACCGGCTCTGCGCGGAACTGGATGTCCCGGTCCGTCGATGGCACGGCGATATTCCAGCGACGGAAAAACGCGCCTTTCGAGAGAACCCTCGTGGCGTTCTTCTCATTACACCAGAGTCCTTGGAGTCCAACTTTGTGAATTATGGCCGGGCGCTCCACTCGATATACGCCCGGACGGCTTATATCGTAATAGATGAACTTCATATCTTCGTGGATGGAGTTCGGGGCATGCACTTGCGCAGCCTGATTTCTCGCCTTTGCGCGGCTGCTGGTTGCAAGCCGCGTTTGGTAGGGCTGTCCGCAACCTTAGGTGATCCATCGCTCGCTCAACGTTTTCTTCGCCCAGACAGTCCCGACCAAGTTACCCTTGTCATTGATTCCGGCGGAGGAAGGGAAATTCGCCTCGGGTTACGTGCTCAAACAGAACGCCCGCGATTACAACAGGGGGATCGATTGGTGCGGCGTCTTACTCCTGAGGAAAGCGCGCACACAGTTCTTTCTGTGTTTGGAGATCACTGGAGTTCTGCCGCCCCACTAGCAACACTCGGACCTGGCTTGGGACTCCCGCCATCCGTTACACCAGAACTCCCTCGCGACGCATTGGATGATATTGCGGACGATTTGGCCGCCCACTTTCAAGTAGGCACTAACCTAGTATTCGGTAACAGCCGAAGCACATTGGAGGAACTGGCCGATATCTTACATGAGCGGGCAAAGGACGGGAAATGGCGCCATGATCCTTTCTGTGTGCATCATGGTTCCCTCGCCAAGGGGTTACGCGAAGAGGTTGAAGAACGCCTGAAAAGCGCCATTCCCACCACGGCACTTTGCACTAGCACGCTCGAACTGGGTATAGATATCGGCAGTGTCCGCACGGTAGGCCAGATAGACCCACCATGGAGCGTTGCCGCCCTCGTTCAACGCCTCGGCCGGTCTGGCCGTCGTGCTGGCGAACCAGCACGGATGAGAATCTACACACGTGATGAGACGCCTCATGCGGATTCATCGCTTGCCGACATGCTGTTCCCTCGACTGCTCCGATCAATCGCGATTGTCCAACTGATGCTCGCGAAGTGGATCGAGGCTCCCGCCACCAGTCGGCTCCATGTGAGCACAATGATTCACCAATTGCTGAGTATTTTGAGGCAAACGGGTGGTATCTCAGCAGCGGACTTGTTTCGCATCCTCTGTCAGCAGGGACCATTTCGATCCATCGATCAGTCGATGTTCGTCAGCCTGCTGCGCGGCTTGAAGCAGAATGATGTGATCGAACAAGTTCCGACCGGGGAAATCATCCTCGCTCTCAACGGAGAGCGCATCACCGACTCGCATGATTTCTATGCGGCTTTTGCATCCAACGAAATATTTTCCGTGCGCTTCCAAGATGAGGTGGTTGGAGAAATGCCCGCCGACAACGTGCCGCCGCCCGGTCAGTATTTCATCTTGGGCGGTCGTCGATGGGAAGTGGAAGAGATCGCTGAACGTGAGAAAACGGTTTGGGTAAAGCCCACCCGGCAGCGAGTCCCTCCTCTCTTTAGTGGCGATGGAGGCGACATCGATGGGAGGGTCTTCGCAGCGATGCGCCAATTGCTTCTCTCAGACGAAATTCCCCCCTTCCTTGACCACAGTGCCCGCACTCTGCTTGTCGCGGCACGCCATGTGGCGAATGAAAGTGGCGCTGCTGACCGAGGAGTTGTGATCGGCGAAATGTTTGTGAGCTGGTTTCCATGGGTTGGGACCAAGGCATTTCGGACCCTCCGGCTCATGTTAACCGTGGTGGAGATTCCTCACGAGTTCGATTCCCTCTCACTCACAATAACTGGAGTAGGTGGGAAGGGCTTTGAGCAGATCCTGAGAAAGCTTACGAACCATGCCTTCGATCCGGTTGAGTTAGCAGGAAAGATGGAGGTGAAAACCTTCGATAAGTTCGATGCACTTTTGCCGGAGGACACTCTAGATGACATCAACGCACAGGATCGTCTTGATGTGGAAGCTGCAACTAAGGCGATTTTCGCATGCCTTAATCTGATTTAGTTCATCGCGTGCACGGTGCGTAACTGCCCCGAATAAAGCTGAATCCACAGAGCCACGGCAGGTTTTATGCATCAATCCCGCGGATCCGAGACGAGGACCGAACCGGAGCTGATGAGGTGTGATACCGTGCGAGTGAATGCCGAGCCAACCACGGAGCTGCGTTTGGGATTCGAGGCGGATGACATTTGGGACGCAGTTGGAAGTTTGGTGACTGGGCGCTGAAATCGTCAGCGCTCCGGCTGACTCCCCTTGGGGTTTCCGTGCCGTGATCCAAAATATCGAGTAGAACTCACCGAGCGGATACTTCGAACGACGACTCGGTTTTAGGCTATGGGATATTTATTCCTTCATTCCATCCTTGGTGAGAGTGTTCAACGCTTCTTGGAGACGGCAGGGGATGTCTTGCGACATCTGGGGTAATTGGGGCACCCATAAAATGGCCCATATGCGCTGGCTCGGATACGCATGGGCACTTTGCAGTCCGGGCAACCGATACCGGTTTTAAGTAATGACTCAGGAACCGACGTCGCTTTTTTTGCGCGCTCGTTGGGATTTGCCTTCCAGTCGCAGGATTCTTTCAGGCATGTCCAATAAGCCCCTCGTCTTCCCGAACGCAGGATCGAGAAACTGCCGCAGTTTGGGCAGGAAGGATTCTCGGCATCGGCAAAGTCTCGGTTGTCCCTGCGTTTTTCCACCGACAGAAACTCCGCGATTTGCGCTGCTGCTTCTTGTCCCTTAAAGCGAAGCATGAGCTCGGAAGTTTCGGCAGTGTGTGACAACGGGTTTAGCGATCCTATCCACACTATCTCCTCATCAATAACGACCGCTTTTTCGTGGATCGTCGAACGCAGGTCCACTACGCATCCGATGGCTCGCAGGGCGAAGATTGCTTGTTCCGCCGACTCTTTGGGAATGGATCCGTTTGCTTCCGAAGGACGGACAACACAGCGGACTTTAACTCCGCGCTGAATTAACTTCCGGAAGATTTCCCCGTAGGAAGCCGCTCGGCTGGCTGTTATGAAGCCCGAGAAGATAACCACGGATTTTCGTGCCTTCATTAAATCTTCCGACACTGCGGACGCGAACTCGTTTTGCCTGAAGAGGCCCTGTTCTCCGATCTCCTCCATGCGGATGCCTGCTTCTGAGTTTAGATCCCAATCGCTCGGGTGAAGTGCAAGTATGTCCCGGGCATTAACCCAGCGGGCGGTTTTGCCCGCTTGGTGCAACATGCCGCGCACGATCGCATTTCCCGGCAAGGTTCCGTCTATAAAACGGCTGTTGAGAATGATCACCAAGTGATGCTCTGCGCGGCTGACTGCCACGTTGTAGAGGCGTGGTCCGTTATCATCGGGTGTTTCACCTTGCATGAAAGGACCGATCATACGCAGTCCGTAGCTTTCAGAGACATCCAAAATGATTAGCTTCTTTTCATCACCCTGAAATCGATGAACGGTTCCCACCAAGACATTCCCGAGTTCTGTGAGGTGGCTGCTTTTTAGCATCTCTCGGATGAGTTTTGTCTGCGCCTTGTAACTGGCACAAATTCCAAAGTCACCGTAGCCATGCTCATGAAGATGGATGGCCAGATTTCGAGCGATCAACGCATGGATAATATTGAACTTGGATCCGCTTTGATCGGCACCGATGAACGGTGTGAGATCACTCGTATCGATAATCGTCAGCGGCGCAGCCAGTGGGTCGGGTGGCAACTTGGATGGCCCATTCCTTTCGGTTGCCGTGACAAGTTTTCCTCCATACATGGGACGGGCGATTACGTCGCAAATTATGGAGTCCATTCGATGTTGCGTCCGGAGCATTTGAAGCCGGGGAACTGGTTTCTCAACGGCAATGGAGGAGGAAATCCCGGCCATGGTGAAAACATCACGGCCCAGTAGCTCGTGCAGGACTTTTTGGCGCGTTTGCACGATAGGCGAAAGCTGCCTGAAGTCTCCGCTGACGATGACTCTTTCTTTGGCCAGACCCGCAGCATGGTAGAGTGCCGGCGCTATCACCATGGATGCCTCGTCGATGATAACGGTATCGAAGCCCGCAAACGCCTTGGGATTTAGGAAAAGTTTTGTGATGGTCGCACCGATAACTCGGGCTTCTTTGAGCACCGTCTCTTCCATCTCACCCAAACGGCGATTGATTTCGCCGAGACGGCTTGAAAGAGGAGTGCTGGCCTTCTCGATGGCTTGGAGACGGCTGGCGACTTTTTCTTTCTGATGCCCGGTCGTTTCGATGCGGGCACTCTTTTCTGATTCGGCAATAGTGGCGATTGTGGCTTCGGCCTGCGCCAATTCCTGTCCCAACCTATCAAGAGCGCGCGCCAGCTCCGTTTTTTGGGATTGTTGGACTCGGATGCGATCGGCGGTGGTTTCAGGAGATTCCATGAAGACACGTTTAAGCGTGCCGGCCGCCTCATAGCTGTCGCGCTGATGGAAGGCCTCCTTCAACTCCTGTTCGCAGCTACTCGCGTCCTTGGTTAGTTTTAATTTTTTTACCTGAAGGGCGGCGATGTGATCAGCGTTTATTTTCTTTTGTCGAAAAAGTGATTCGAGATGCTCGCATGCTCGGATTATTTTTTCCAGCGATGCACGTTCTGATGTGAGCTGCGAGAGTTGATGCTCATGCTGTTTTTTCTCGGCGATCAGGCCTGAACTCAGGCGCGCGACAATATCCGGCAACGAGACGTATTCTGACTTCTTGGCCAACCCGGGGTGTTCAATTTTCCCCATTCGAATCACTTTTCCGCCTTCCACCAACGCGCTGTTTCCTCCTAGTTGGCAGATCTTGAGTAGCACTTGGTCGACCGCTTGATTGGTGTTGGAGCAGATCAACGTGCGTTTTTCCGCCGCAAACAGCGAGAATACGATGCTCGTCAGTGTGAACGTTTTTCCCGTGCCCGGCGGCCCCCATATGTAGAAGAGGCTGTTATCAAGAGCACCTTGGGCGGCCGCATGCTGGTCAGGGTTAAGCCTGACTTGCGTTGAAGGCGCGATCCTATTGCCCGAAAGCGGAATGGAGTGGTTTTCAAGCGTGGCGTTCGCCAAAGGGGCGCTAAACGAACCTTCCGTTGCGGTCTTGGTTTCGCTTAATCGCTTGGCCAGTTGTTCCAGCATCGCGGTGTTATCCACACGCAAGATGGCATTGGCTATGAAATCGCCTAGTTCACGATCGCTGGTGATCAAAATGATTTTTTCAGTGGCGAGAATACTGAATATCCTGCCCGGAGAACGGACCGCTCCAGCTGTGATCATGACGCTTGCGCCTTCGAATAAATCCTCAGCCTCTCCCTCGAAAGCGAATTGATAGGCTTTTTGATTTCCTTCGATGGTTATGGGCTTCCCGTTGCGAACACTGAGAGTAACTCCGCCCGATCCGGTTTTACGCATCTCGGCGATCAGTTGCTCCAAGCCCCATCCAAATTTATCCGCCCAAGTTTCCTTTGCCTCGTCAGGCATCTCCAAGTCCGTATCCAGCGGAGGTAACCATGTTGGTTTAAGATCTGGATAAACCCCACGCGGACGAATGTGGCCTGATGGCCTAGTCTGCGGACAGGCAGGGTTGCGTCTGGCTTGACGTGTTTGGGCTCGATCTGTCTGGGGGCGCTCAGTGTGATTGGGAGAGTAACCCGAATGACCTTCCTGATTCTCATTTTGTGATTTGCCATCTCGCTGAGGCCGAGGGGCGGTCTCCGTGGAGAAATCGGAATCCTCTGTCGAAGGCGCGGAATCGCTCTCTAAAGTTGCGAGAAGATCACTGATCTCATCACGCAATCCGTTCATGGATTTTGTCGAACGGTGCTGAAGTTCGTTTAAAAGGCTCGTGAGTTGATTTCTATCTTCACTCGCCTTTGCGCGTTCAAAATGGGCCACCAGTTCCGAGCCAGAGGATTTAAAAAATGGCCGGGCGGGAATGGTCATGGAAACGTTACGATTAAGGGGCCTGTTCAGTGGCTATCGCAGGATACTTAAAATGAAAAGGAGGACCTCCAGTTGCCAACAACCTATTTGGGCTGAGCCATTAATACCAAGCGTTGCGGAAGCGGAGTTGCCTTAGGCAGTCCGAGCAGGCGGACGGCGAGCGAAGAGATTAGCGTGCGCGGAGTCTTCGCGCGTGTGCCATGAATCCGAGTAACTCGGTTACGAACATACGGCCACAAGCCCAATCGCACTTTCTGTCGGGAAGGTGGGATTCGAGGGTGGTTTTGGTAAGCGTTGGTGGGGTTCTGGAGGAGGAAACTGCGGTTTGATCGCCCGTAACTCATTAATTTGCAGATCAAACTTAGGTAGAGGGGGGGAGTGGCCGAGCCGGGTTTCGCCTCACCAGCCCAGATGGCGGTGGTCAGGTATCTCCCTCGGCTTTTGCCTCGGTGTCTTCTGGCATGAGTGGCCGGCGGAATACTTCTGGATCGGCGTCGAATGCGCTTTTCGTGGCGACCCTTGCTTCGGGTGTGTTCATGGACGTGAATTGTGCTGCATACTCATCTTTGAGCGATTGCGGCACCTTTAGGAGCGGGTCGGGATTTTCTTCGTCAATGGTCATGGGTGGATGTGGAGAAGAGAGGTAGAGGGGGAGGGGGCTAGACGCAGGCGGCCAAAGCCGGGGCGCGAAGGCCCATGGGGTCGAAGTTCATGACGAGTTCATCGAGTTCCTTTTCACAGGTGTCGAGGTAACGGGCAGTCGTGAGAGGGTTGGAATGGCCCATGATGCGCTGGGTTTTGATGAGGTCGTTGCCGGAGGCGGCGTAGAGTCCCTTGGCATAGGCCTTGCGGGTGGAGTGGCAGCCGACACGTGTTGCATCCAAGCCGGTCGCGAATGCTAGGGTTTTCATGATGTGGTGGGCCTGGCCTCGGGTGATGGGCAGGTTTTCGCCTTTCCGCGAACGGAACACATAGGTTTCACGGGCGGGATGGACCGCCAAGGTGGCGAGATATTCAGAGATCGCCGTGCGTGCGGTCGCGCTGAGCGGCACACGACGGGAGCGAATCGCTTTCGCCCGATATCCATGACCGCCCTTGAGCAGCCGCCGGGTGATCGTCACGTCACGGGCGATTTGGCCATCCGCCCCTGTGAGCTGGGCAAATTTCAGGGTGAGGAGTTCTGAAACTCGAAAGCCGGTCGTGACCGCGATTAGTAGAAAAAGACGATCACGATGACGGTCTTGTTGGGCCAGAGCCGTCGAGAGCAGGCTGATTTCAGCGGGAGTGAGTGCGCGGGTTGTCATGCCTCAAGATGGGCGTGGTCCCTTGTTGGTTTTGGCCAATTGAGGTGGGTTGACCCGCCCCCCCTCCACCCCGTATGAGAGGAGAACTTGCAAGGTGAACCGGGCATTTGCCCCATTTTTATCGTGCCTGAAGCGACCGTTGTTGGCCGCCGGTGCGGAGACTTCGCCCCAACTCGCATCAGGTCATAGACGATCCCCGAGCCATCCCCCTTCCATCCCATATGAGAGGTGCTTCAAAAGGCACCAGATGACAGGTCGTAGAGCATGCGCCATATCCGGTCCTTTTCGCCGGCCTGCACCAAGTGTAATGGCGAGCGCTTGTCAAAGGCGGGATTCGGGCGGCCAAACCAAGGGCCAATTGATGACGGCGGCATAATTCGCGATAGGGCCGTGAGCAGCCGGTCCAGTTCAGTCAGGACCTTTTCTTGTTTTTGCGACAAGGAGAGCCTTGGGCGTGACTTCGTTGGCGAAGGGAAGGTCATACCTGTTAATCCACTTAGCATCGCTTGCGTAAGTTGAAAAATGTCGGCGTAAAGCCGTAGTAGCTCCGCTTCGTTGCCAGCGTTGCGATAGCTGAACTGAAATGGCTCGGTGGCGGCAGAGGGAGTGCCGGGATTGTTGGATCGGGATGTCATAAATTGTTTAGGTCACAGGATTCAAATTGGCGGGACCATTCTGACGCCCGCTTGGAAGCCCTTTGAATGGCTCGCTCCGACCGGGTCCGGAGATCGGTTGGCTCGAGTGGGTGCGCTGGTAGCGTTTGACGGCGAGTCGCGCCATCAAGGTTTCGAGAACACGCATACCCCCTTTCGTCCAATCAATCTCGGTTGGCGTGATTATGACGCCGAGGTCATGGGCGAAAGACGTCAGACCCGTGTTGGTGAGAATCTGAGCCGTTTCGTCGATTGAGGGGTAACCGAGGAAAATAAGGTCACTGTTGAATCTATAGAGAAGCTCTTCCGGAATCACGCCGGCGCCCGAAATCGAATCGGCGTTTACCGGCTGTGCAAGTGAGCTGCCGCCAAAGCCTGCAGTGGCGCTTCGGCGGCTCTGAACAAAAATGTCCTGCCAGGTGCCTGAGCCCACGATCCAGAGGGACGAGCCGATGGCATTGGCGAAGACGTCGGGAGTCGGGACGTTCGTCTCTCCCTTCTGATAACCACGAATGTATTCGTCGAATTGATACTTGCCATCCAAAACGTTCCAGAGATCCGAACCAATGCTCGCGCTCCAATCGCCGTCCGAGAAGTCGATCTGAAACTTATCGAGTTCGTCGATGTGCAGAAGGACGCGTTTATTTCTGAGAACGTGATCGATGATCTGGAAGACGGTGGGTCGGTTGGTCCGCGCACCCTGCGGAATCCAGTCACCTCGCGTCACCTTGAAATAACAGGCGTTTAATTCACCGGCCACCTGCTCGACCAAGAAACTCTTTCCGACCCCGGTGGGGCCGACCACCAATGGCATCAGGCGAGGCTTAATGGGCAGATCACAACCGGCTTTTTGAAAGAAAAGGTGGCCGAGGGTGATGAGCACATCGTGAGCGACTTGATGGCTTTTGGTGAAAAACATGGGAGTCGAGTGAGGCGGACGGTTTGGTCGCGGACGTTCGCCACAAGTTGGGCCTCATGTGCGAGGATCTGATTTTTTCAGGACTCCCAATCGAGCAGTTCAGGGAACTGGGTCGGATCGGCGATGGGCCGTTCCCCTCGAGAAACGGTCCGGCGGACACCACTCTCACATTTGCCAAGGAGGCTGGAACCCGCCAGTTCGATCACGGTGTTCAATAACTGTTGCTCGGGTTCGGTGAGACGGTCCTTGGCCAGCGTTGAAAATCCGCAGAGCCAGGGTGTGGTGCGTGGCATGAGTCCGGGCGCACCCAGGCGATGTCCAAAAGGAGCCGATGCGATGTAGCTCAGGTATCGATTGAGAACCCCGCGCCATACCAGCGGGGCGGTCGCCTGCTGGCAGGCGACTGCGACCGAGCACAGCATCGTGCCCGCGGCCACTCGTCCGTGACCGAGCCACATCTGGGTATCGACCAGGAAGAGTGCATTCCCGTCGTCGATGGTCGAGAGATCGGCATAAAGCCTCAGGCCCGTTGCGGCCACAGGCACCAAGGCCTGATTTTTGTAGCTCAGAGTGAGTGCCGCGTCGATTTGCCCGAAGAGCGGATGCTGACGCTTTGGTTCGCGCGATGCCAGGATCATGGATTCCACGCGGAAGTCATGGAGTGGAATAGTTGTTTGGGTGGGTGTGCTCATGGTGCAAGTGGGCGAGGGCGAACTTCATTTTCCTTTCAGATAAGCGGCTTCGTCTTTCGGCTCATTGGAAAGTATCGTGCAAGATCCCTGGGTGCGGTCGTAGCCAACACTCCATGCGGCGATCCGGCGAAACGGTGTCGTATTCACTCCGTTATTCGCATGCAGATAATCCCATGCGTCCTTTTTTGGAAATCCGCGCCATGCGGCGAATTCCACGGCTCGGAGCAGCACGAATTCGAATAACCCGCCGGGTTCACAGGGAACGCTCCACCCGTGTGCGTCCTTAATCAGGTTGGTTCGGTGCGACTGGCTTGGCAGAACACTCGTATACAGCAGAACGCGGTTAGTGGCCTGATACCGTAGGTCAGTTTCTTCCAAGACTTTAACGAATGGATAATCTTTGGCGGTGAATCCGCAGAGGCTTAACCAGTGGGTATGTGCCTTCTCCGTTTTTGGAAGCGTGAGCGTCATCGCTTCCTCGAAGCAGAGTTCATCCAGTAAATCGGGACGGATACTAAAATGGCCGTCGGTGTTTAGTTGAAAATAGGGCGGGACGGGTGGAGTTGGATTTTCACTCATGCCCCAAGATGGCGGGGTGGGGCGGCGGCTATTCGTGGGCGCAAAAAAAGCCCGTCCGAGGGGACGGGCTGCTGGAACGATTAAGGATCGTGATCAGTAGGTTGTGCCGCCGCTGCTGCGTGCCAGATCCTCTGTCGCTTTCCTGATCAACTCGTTTCGCCGCGCGACTTCGGCGTTTACCCGCTGCGCACCGGTGAGGGCACGTTCCGCAACGTCGGGGTATTTTGCCGCCACTGCGGTGTAAGCAACGGCGACTTCGGAAAGCTCATCTTCTGTATAGCTGGGATTTGATTCCCGTGCACGAAGCGCCTCCAGGGCTTTTTCACCGGCAGATTGACCGCATCCCGTGAGCGCCAGACTGATCGATAGTAGGATAATGCCGTAGATGTATTTCATGATTGGTTTGATGAGAGGTTCACTGACCCGGCTGCCACTGCTCAACGAACGCGATCTGTTTTGCGTTCTCTGGCGTGGGCCTGAAGTCCGCGACGTTGTGAGAGGTGAGCGAATGCAGCGCGGCGACAGCCTGAGCTGGGGCTGTTTGGCGATGCCGAATCAGCCAGCACGCAACGACGGTGCCGGTCCGACCGCGACCGCCCCAGCAATGGATGTAAATGGTGCCACCGCGCAGGATTGCTTCATCGATCGTATCGAGAATCGTCACCATCTTTTCGATTGTGGTTACCGAGCCATCCACAATCGGATGTCGCGACCATTTTACGGTCCGACCCATTGAGACGGCGTATTCTTCTGCGAACGGCAGATAATCGTCGAAGGGTTGGCCGTCATGGTTTTTTTCCGACGTTTCCATCAGAGACAGAATATTTGTGACGCCGGCGTTTATAAGGCCGCGAGTTTTGATCGAGGCAGACACCGGGGTTTGGCCACCGGGATAGCAGCCCGCGATGATTTACCGGGGATGACCCAATAGCTGCGCTTGAAGGGAAGGTTACTCATAGGTTCTTTTCGTTGAGGACTTGGTTGTGAGCTTTAAAATATCCGTGATTTGGATACCTGTTTGGCTCGTTCGTCCTCAAGATGGCGACCTATGACCGCTGCTTGGTTACCACGTATAACGGACTGAGAAAGAGAAACTCGGACGGGTCTGGCTATCGAAGCGGCCAAATGGGCCTGCGCCACCGAAGGTGGTGAAACTATTCGACTCAACTTTGAGAACCTGAGCGGAAACTCCGGCGCTCCAGTGAGCGGTCAATGCGGCATTCAGTCCGGCGGTAGCGCCATACGCAAAGAGCCAATCGGACTGTGTGTCAGAACCGGTAAGGGAGGGCGGTAGACCACCGAGATTCGTCGTGGTGATTGTGAGCTTCTGATGGATAAAACCAGCGGTGGGCCCAAAGAAGACCGTGTAACGATTCTTGGCGTCTAGTGGTAGGTGGTAGCGATAGTTCAGAAGGACGGGGATCTGCTCCGCCTTGGCATCAACCACGACAAAGCCGGGGGTGACGGACGGAGTGCCATTCCATTCCGTGAAGCCAGTGCCAATGCTCAGCTCGTGGTGGGAATCGAGATTCACGCCAAAGGTGAGGCCGACGCCGAGTTCATAGCCATCAAGACCGTCACCATAGACTGAGGTGCTGCTGTTGAGATCAGAGTCCGTGTAGGTGGCTTCGGCTTGAGCAAATGGCTCGACGGCACGAGCGAGTGGCAACGAGGCGAATGAGGCAATTGCGGCTAACGGGATTATTTTAAAGGAGTTCGTCATCTTCTAACTGTTTTGGAGGGAAATTAATGCGGGTGAAGTCCACCCACATACGGGGGCGGAAATCGATAATGTCAATGGGTGAAATCCACCCATAGTATTCATGAAAAAGACCGCTAATCTGCGCGGTCGAAATGTAATAGGCGCGAAGCTCCGAAAGCTCCGTTTAGCCAAAACTCCTGAAATTACTCTCGAGGACCTTGCGGGTCGGCTAGCAGCGCGAGGCGTTCATCTGGACCGTTCTGCTATTGGACGAATCGAAAACGAGAAACGCTACGTTTTGGACTATGAACTAAAGGCGCTCGCAGATTCCCTTCGAGTCAGCGTAATGGAGCTGTTTTGATTTAGCGTTAAGCGAGACCGATTATTCCTCGATCAGGAATGGCGAGCATCGACTAGCTTCTTCACTCAGCTCGGGTTTCTGGATAGGGGACACCTTGGCAAAAGCGCTTAAGGAGATGTTCTGCGGTGCGGCGGATTCGTTCCGCAGAAGCGCATGTGTGCTACAAGGGGAGCGGGTGGATAGTCGGGAAGAACTAAAATCAAAGGCGCCCTCTCTGAGGGGCCTTTTTTAGCTGAGTGGACGTCTCGGACGGCACGGACGGATGTTTTCAACTCCAGTCCTAGGCCGTGTCTTCAAATAACGGGGCTCAATATTTGAGCCAGAGGAGGATGCAGGCGAGGGAGAGCATGGAGGAGAAAGAGGAGTGGAGTTTTTCGTAACGAGTGGATATGCGACGGAAGGATTT